>Ga0068857_100003096_pt1 | contig 13761 bp, 10 predicted proteins | sample KBSCornC72_FD_66591 | JGI IMG/M metagenome (GOLD analysis project Ga0068857, IMG submission 66591) | Corn rhizosphere microbial communities from Kellogg Biological Station, Michigan, USA - KBS Corn C7-2 | ecosystem: Host-associated > Plants > Roots > Rhizosphere > Soil ...
GACAAATACGTGCTTGCTCTGCGGGTCGACCGCCATGCCGTGAACGTTGTTAAAATAACCCGGACGCTTGTCATGGGGCGGCGTTCCCTTCATGCCCCAATCCATCAGGAATTTTCCATTTTTGTCGAACTTGGCGACGCGCGTTCCGTTGTAGCCGTCAGCGACGAACAACGTCCCGTCCGGCAGCCAGTTGAGGAACGTCGGCCGATTGAAATGGGTCCCGTCCGCACTCTTCACTGTGGGCGTGCCAATAGTCTGGAGGAGTTGTTTGCCGTCGTGCGAGAAGCGATAAATGGCGTGCATGTGATCGTCGACGATCCATACGTATTTTCCCGGATCATAGGGGCTGATTGCGACGAAATGCGGCCGCTTCAGGATCTTGTCCCACTGCGTCCAGCGCTCCACGATATTGCCGTTCGCGTCGGCGACGACGATGCAATTTTCCCACTTCGCATCGATGCCCACCGTACCCTTCCAGAGTTTCGGTCCGTCGTCAGGGTCTTGGCCGGTGCCGCCGGCGCCGGGTAGCGCGGAGACTGTGGCGTCACGCCAAGGCAAACGGCCAATGGGAAATTGAATGCTCGGCCCAAACTCCGGAAGCAATTTCGTGGGAGGCCGAGGAATTTTGGGCAGTTCGCCGCGGAAAAGCATGAAGACCCGGTTTGGGTTCTCCGCGTAGACACCCTGCCCGGCGCCATAGGTCCATTTTTCGTTTCCCGGGACGGTGCTGATATCTTTCGGCCATTCCTTCGCCACATCATAGGCGCCGAAAATATCCTGACCGCCCACGGCGCCCGGAACCGCCGCGAACCCCATCCCAGGCTTTGCCTGTGCCTCAACAGTTTTTTGTCGATTGACAAACATCAAGACTACGATGACGACAGTGGCAAGAACCACGATTACGCGCTTGTTCATGAAATCACTCCCGCTACAAATTGATGCCTAACATCAAGCCAGCTTGATTCGAATTGTCCAGCTTCGGCGAAGCAGGGCGACCCACTCAGGCGCAGGTACACAAACTAGCGGCGATCCCCAGTTTTTGCCACTTCTCTTAGTCGCAACCACCCACAGGCGGTACATAAGATCACATACTTGACCCCCACCGTCAATAGCCGATTGGCTAACGCATAAGCCGGTTGGAAGCACGCAACTTCAAAGCCCCTCGTGAAAACGACAATTAGCCAGTCGGCGGATTGACATCAACTCAGTCCGTAAATATACTCGTTGTCGCCCTAGTTCCGGCAACTGCGGCTCACGCGCCTTAGTCGACTCATGATGCAGCTCACATGACGAATCTCACGCGGCTCATCGCAATTTGTGGGTGCGCAATATTCGTCTCCGCAGCGGCAGACTCCCAGTTCATCAATCCACGATTTGGCCGGGTCCTCCAGGAGTGGGAAATATATTATCGGGCGGGACTGCAGTCCTACGAGCAGGACAATTTTCCGGAGGCGAGGCAACAGTTTTTAAAAGCTCGCGAAGAGGCGAAGAAATTTGGCCCTTACGATCCGCGGATGGCTACCATTCTCAATGATCTGGCCAAGGTCTACCATGCCGAAGGGAATTACGCGGAGGCTGCGCTTCTCTACCGTCAGTCGCTGGCGATTGATGAGAAGGCTCTGGGCAAAGACCATCGTAATATTGCCGGGGATCTAAATAACCTCGCGATGGCCTATCACGATCTCGGCAGAGACGCCGAAGCGATACCGCTTTACCGCCGGGCGCTTGTAATCGTGGAGAATCTTTTCGGGCCGGAGCATCCCTACGTAATCGTTACTCTCAAGCATCTGACGCAGTCCTACTTAGCTCAGAGGAAGTTTGTCGAGGCAATACCCGACTACCGCCGGTTACTTATGCTTCAGGAAAACGCGTGGGGCCCAGAGCATTCGGAAGTCGCCATCGTGCTCAAAGGCTTAGCTCAAATCTATCGCGATTTAAATAGGTACGTGGAGGCCGAGCCGCTCTATCTGAGGATTTTGGCGATCGACGAGAACCTTCTCGGGAAAGAAGATTCGGAAGTGGCCGAGGACCTGGACAGGCTAGCAGAAGTTTATGTTGCCCAAGGAAGAGTCGCCGAGGCGGAGCCGCTGTACCGACGGTCGCTGGTCATTGTGGAGAAGGTATTCGGGCCCGAACATCGAACCGTTGTGCGCGCGTTGAGGAATTACGCTGCTCTCTTGCGCAAAATGCAGCGTGGCGCGGAAGCGACTGAAGTGGAGGCACGCGCCGCATTAATAGCTGCAAAACAAGTGCAGTGAATTTGCTGGCGTGGAATTAACACAAGCGATGGTCACCCCAGTGGATGCCTCGCCAGAACGGCAAAGCCTGTTTGTGGACGACGATTTTCGCCCCTATCCGGATCAATGGCAACTGCTGATCTCCATCCGGCGAGTCGGTGCCGACCAAGTGGAACGGATCGTAAATGAGGCAAGGGTCATGCGTGTTGGGCTGTCCATGCCAACTGATGACTTGGAAGATGTGCCCTGGACGCTGACGCCTTCGAGAAGAAAGACCGACAAGTCTATCCTAGGGTTTTTCCCCGGAGCCCATGCTTCAAACAGATCATCCGCATCGCAGCGTTTCAGAACCCGGCGTTCTGCAAGCGCAGGCGATTCGCCTTCCGACCTGGGACAAGCCGTGCGTCATCTCCTCAATCGAGGGGTTCGCCCAACGATCCACGTTGGGAACAGGGTTGTTTAGTGTGTTTGATTACGTGGATGCACTGGTTCCAAGGCTTGCACGGATGTATGACAAGCGGTTGAAAGAGTACCGTGCTATCAAATATGAAATACAGCCGATTGTAACTGAAGATCAAATCACTGGCTACGAAGAGAGATGCTGAAGTCATTCAACGCCAGGTGTAGCTACGGTATATTGTCTCAGCGGAGGGTCCACACCAGCCAACTGTAGTCAAAATTGTAGGTACTAGTAAGCCACTTTTGCACGCTTGATACCCAGTAACTTCAATATTTTCAATGAAGGGACATCCGGGCCTCTGCCCTTGAGGCAGGTGCGCGCTTGGCAAAAATAGCCCTGAAAACAAAGCAGATTTGGTCGGGGCGGGGCGATTCGAACGCCCGACCCCCTGCGCCCAAGGCAGGTGCGCTACCAGGCTGCGCTACGCCCCGACATGTCTACTGCAGCCTTCATCTTAAAACACTTTCGAATCAAGCATCCAAATTTCATCACGTCGCCAGCCCGAATGGACTGAACCCTAAAATGAGAGACTCGCAATTGACACACTTTGCGGTGAAAGGAGCTGCGAGTATCAATGACACGAAAGGGAAAGCATCCATTAGAGTTCCGTCAGATGGCGGTGGAACGGTTGAAGCGCTGCGGGAACATGGTGCACTGTCGGAGGAGTTGGGTGTCTCGCGACTGTTGCTGTATCGCTGGCGCTATCAACTTGATCCAGTCGAGGGCAGATAAGAGCCACCGCCGGAGAGTCCGCGCGAATCCACGCTCCGCGAGGAGAACCACCAACTAAACGGGTGTTGGCGGAGAAGACTCTGGAGGTGGATTTTTTCAAGGGCGCCTTGCAAAAGATCGAGGCTCGACGCAAGGCAGGTGCGCCCGACATATCTACTGCCGCCTTCCTCTTAAAACACTTTCGAATCAGGCATCCCAACTTTCATCGTGTTTCCTGGGCGCAGTTGCGGCTAAACGATGCCAAATCCCCCCTGAATGATTGAAGTTGCGAGGAGCGCAAAATTACCCCTGCCAAATGGCGCTAACTCCTGCTTTCTCTGTGGCTTGACTCCGCTGCACTGACATGATAGTGTTCATCTGGAGTCTCTACATGCGCGTGCTAACCCGCTGCGGCGGGGTCCTCTTATTGTCTTCATTATTGAGTAGTGCCCAAACCGCGCCTGCGCCCATCCCGGCGGCCGCCGAACGCAAGCTTCTGGATCAATATTGCGTTACCTGCCACAACCAGCGCCTCAAGACCGCCGGCCTTACGCTCGATAAGCTCGACCCCGCGAACGTCGCCGCGCAGCCCGAGTCCTGGGAAAAGGTAGTCCGCAAATTGCGTGCCGGCATGATGCCGCCCTCCGGCCTGCCGCGGCCCGCTGCCGCCGATTATGCGGCCCTTACAATTTCGCTCGAAAATGATTTGGATCGCGCCGCTGCCGCGAAGCCCAAGCTCGCGCACCCCAGCGTCCACCGCATGAATCGCACCGAGTACGGCAACGCGATTCGTGAGCTATTGGGACTGGATATCGATGTTTCCGCCTATCTGCCGGCCGACGACTCGAGCTACGGCTTCGACAACGTGTCCAGCGGATTGCAGGTCTCGCCCACGCTGGTGGAAGCCTACATCACCGCAGCCTCCAAGATCAGCCGCCTGGCGCTCGGCCACGACACGGCTCCCGCCCGCAAGGTGTATCACGTCCGCGAAGATTATTCGCAGGAAGATCAAGTCGAAGGCCTGTCTTTCGGAACCCGCGGCGGAATGTTGATCCATCATTACTTCCCCGCGGATGGCGAGTATTCGATTTCCTTCGACGTGGTGCGGACCACGGTCGGTTCCTTGTTCGGTGGCGATAGCGAAGACGAGCAGCTCGAAGTCACGCTCGATGGCCAGCGCCTCAAACTGTTCAAGATCGGCGCCGGCAAAGATATCGCTCTGAACGCGCTCCACGATAAAACCGAAATCAAAGTTCCCGTGAAAGCCGGCCAGCGCACCGTGGGCGTGACTTTCATCGCCACCACCTACGTGCCGAATGTGGACTTGAACCGCCACTACGAGCGCAGCATTCTCGACGACAATTTGGTGGACGGTTTCACCTTCACGCCGCAGATCAGTTCGGTCACCATCCTGGGCCCGTCGAACGGCACGCGCCCCACCGACACTCCCAGCCGTAACAAAATTCTAGCCTGCCACCCCGCGAATTCGAGCGAAGAAATTCCCTGTGCCAAGCGCATCCTGACGGCCCTCGCGCGCAAGGCCTATCGCCGCACCGTCACCGATCGCGATACCGAAACGCTGCTCAGCTTCTATCAGGCCGGCCGCAACGCGGGAGATTTCGAAAACGGCATCGAGCGCGCACTCCAGTTCATTCTGGCGCACCCCGAATTCGTCTTCCGCACCGAAGATGGCCCGGCCAACGTGAAGCCCGGCCAGGCCTATCGCATCAACGACCTGGAACTGGCCTCACGCCTATCCTTCTTCTTATGGAGCACCGTTCCCGATGAAGAGCTGATCACATTGGCTTCGCAAGGCAAGCTGAAGGACCCCGCGGTCCTCGAACGTCAAGTCCACCGCATGCTGGCCGACCCGCGCTCTCACGAACTGATCAAAAATTTCGCCGGACAGTGGCTGGAGCTGCGCACCATGCAGGGTTCCACTCCCGAAGGCGTGATCTATCCCGACTTCGACGACAACCTGCGCCAGGCTTTCCGAACCGAAGCGGAAATGTTCTTTGAAAGCATCATCCGCGAAGACCGCAACGTCATCGACCTGCTGAACGCGGATTACACGTTCGTCAATGAGCGCCTCGCGCGCCACTACGGCATTCGCGGAATTTACGGCAGCCAGTTCCGCCGCGTGCCGCTCACCGGGGAACTCGATATCCGCCGCGGCTTGCTTGGCAAGGGCAGCGTGGAACTGGTGACCTCTGTGCCCGATCGCACTTCGCCTGTGCAGCGCGGTAAGTGGGTGATGACCAATATCCTGGGCACCGTTCCGCCAGACCCGCCGCCTAACGTTCCCGCCCTCAAAGCCAGCGGCGACAAAGCCGGTCCCGAGCAGACCATGCGCCAGCGCATGGAAGAGCATCGCGCCAACCCCGCCTGCGCCAGCTGCCATAAGATGATGGACCCGATCGGTTTCGCTCTCGAAAATTTCGACGGCATCGGCACCTGGCGCGCCAAAGAGAACGCACAAAAAGTAGATGCCTCGAGTGTCCTCTTTGACGGCACCAAAATCAACGGCGTCGTGGATCTGCGCAATGCTCTGCTGCGCTACTCGCCGCAATTCGTCCGCGTGTTCACCGAAAAGCTGATGATCTACGCGTTAGGCCGAGGCGTCGATTACGACGACATGCCGGTGGTACGCGCCATCGTGCACGATGGCGAACGTAACAACTATAAGTTCTCAACGCTGGTCCTGGGCATCATCAAAAGTGACCCGTTCCAGATGAACCGTAAACCCGACGGTGCAGTGGCCGCCGCTAGCAGGTAATAATCAATTAAGGAAGGCGATCTCATGTTCATTACCAAGAAACATCTCTCCCGGCGTACCTTACTGCGCGGCGCGGGCGTCACGCTGGCGCTGCCGCTGCTCGATTCCATGATCCCGGCGCAGACGCCTTCCTCGAAGGTCGCCGCGCTGCCCAAGATCCCGCGCTTCGTGGGGCTCTTCAATCCGCACGGCTGGGCCCCCGAATATTCCACCTTCACGCAACCAGGCGAGTTCCCGTTCGTCCTGAAGCCCCTGCAAGACTGGAAAGATTCCATCACCATCTTCGAGGGTCTGGATGCTACGTCTTCCATGCCGCCTCCCGGCTTGACCGGCGGAGATCACTCGCGCAGCGCCGCCGTATTCAGCGGCGTACAGCCGCGCAAGACCGTTAGCGATGACATCTATCTGGGCACCACCATAGACCAGATGATTGCGCAGAAATACGGCCAGGATAACGCGCTGCCCTCGATCCAGCTGGGCATCGAAGACCAGAGCTCGCTGGCGACCTGCCCGTGGGGTTATAGCTGCGCTTACGTAAATTCGATTTCTTGGTCCGGCCCCAGCAAGCCGCTGCCGCACGAAGCCAATCCGCAAGTCGTCTTCGAGCGCCTCTTTGGCGAAGGCGGCAATGCGCAGGAACGCGCCGACCGCAAACTTCAAAAGGTAAGCCTGCTCGACGCCGTCACTACTGAAGTCGCGCGCCTCAACAAGAGCCTCCCGGGCACGGACCGCACGCGCCTCAACGAATACCTCGAAGACATTCGCGAGATCGAACGCCGCCTGAAGAACGTGGCGAAATCCAAAGACATGTCGCCGGAAGCGCAGATACCCTTCGGCATGCCCGAATCCTTCCAGGAACACATCAACCTGATGTGGGACATGCAAGTTCTCGCCTTCCAGGCCGACATCACTCGCGTCTCGACCCTGATGTACGCGCACGATGTCAGCATGCGCAGCTATCCCGAGTCGGGCGTCGGCAGCGCCAACCACGCGGCCTCGCATCATGGCGGCATTCCCAAGCGCCTTGAGGATTGGGCCAAGATCAACCGTTTCCACGTGCAGTGCCTGCCGTACTTCCTGAACAAGATGAAGTCGACGCCGGACGGCGACGGTAGCCTGCTCGACCACAGCTTGATTTTCTGGGCCAGCAACATGGGCGACAGTAATCTGCACAGCCATAAATCGGTGCCGAATATGCTGATCGGCGGCGCGATGGGTAAGCACAAAGGCGGACGCAATATTCAGGCCTCCGGCACCACCGCGAACCTGCTCCTGACCGCGCTGCAAATATTCGGCATCGAAAAAGAAAGCATCGGCGACAGCACCAAGGCTTTGTCGTTGAGTTAAGGAGCCCAACGTGCGATACACATTCGTTGCTGCGGCGTTGCTTTCAGTGGCCGCCTTCGCAGCCACCAGCACCAGTCCCGTGGCGGACGCCGCCATGAACAAGGACCGCGACGCCCTGCGCAATCTACTGAAGCAGAAAGCCGACGTGAACGCCCCGCAAGCCGACGGCGCCACCGCGCTCCACTGGGCCGTCCGCTGGGATGACATGGACTCCGCCGACCTGCTGTTGAAAGCCGGAGCCAACGCGCAAGCCGCCAACCGCGCGGGCGCGACCCCGCTATTCCTGGCATCCACCACCGGCGACGCGGCCATGATCGAGAAGCTGCTGAAGGGCGGAGCGGACGCCAACGCGCCTATCCTCGCTCACGGCGAAACGGCTTTGATGATGGCAGCACGCAGCGGCAATCTGGACGCCGTGAAAGTGCTGCTGGATCACGGCGCCCAAGTCAATGCCAAGGAAAGTCTACGCGGAACCACCGCCGTCATGTGGGCCGCCGAAGAAGGCCACGCCGATGTGATCAAGTATTTGTCGGACCACGGCGCCGACATCAAATTAGCGTCGGCGGTGATTACCCCGCCGCGCCGCAGAGGTTTGGGTTTCGCTCCCCCTAACGCGCCTCCCGGACCCGCGAAGGGCGGTCTCACCCCCCTGCATTTCGCAGCTCGTCAGGGCAATATGGAATCCGTGCGCGTGCTGGTAGCGGCGGGCGCGGATGTGAATCAGACTTCGGCCGATGGCAGCAGTCCGCTGCTGGTGGCGGTGCAGAACGGCTTCTATTCCATCGCGCAATCTTTGATGGACAACAAAGCCAACGTAAATCTGACCAACAATAAAGGTTGGTCGCCGCTTTACCTGGCGGTGAAGAACCGCAACCAGGAAATCACCGCGGTTCCGGGGCCCAGCACCGATGGCGTTTTGGAATTCATCACGCTGCTGCTCGACCGCGGCGCGGACCCGAATGTTCGCATCAAGGCCGCCACCGAAGTGCATCAAGCCATGACCGCCGCTTGGCTCAAAGAAGAAGGCGCCACGCCGCTGCTGCGCGCCGCACTGTGCGGCGACCTCACGGTAGTTCGTTTGCTGATCGATCATAAAGCCGACCCGCTGATTCCGACCAACGACCACACCACCCCGCTGATGGCCGCGTCCGGCGTCGGCTGGGACAACGGAATGCTGCGCGAGTATTCCGAAGACCAAACGCTCGAAGTAGTGAAATTGTTGGTCGACAAGGGATCCGACGTAAAGCTGGCCAACGACCACGGCATCACCGCGCTGCACGGCGCAGGCTATAAGGGCGCGAACAGAGTGGTGCAGTTTCTGGTCGACCGCGGCGCCGATCTCGCCGCCCAAGACAAAGGAGAGGACTTCGGGTTCGGCGCCAGCTCCACCCACATGACGCCGCTGAACTGGGCCGAAGGCGTACCCATCGGCATGTCCTCGGCGATTTTCCACGACGACACCGTGGCGTTGATGACCCGCTTGATGAAGGAACGCGGCATTCCCGTCGTGAGCAACTCGTTCAAAGGCAAAAAAGACGGCAATTACAATTTCGGCGGAGCCGAACCGGCACCCGCTCCCACGACGCAAGCTCCCGTAACGAAATAGGCCGACGAAAGGATCAACGTGAATCACTTGGCGCCCTCGCGGCGAGAACTGTTGACTGGATTGGCCGCACTCGGCGCCAGTACTCTGCTGCCCGCGCAGACGCCCGCAGGCGACCGCCGCATCCTGGACGTTCATCAGCATTACGTGTCGCCGGATTATCTGGCACTGCTGACCCGCAAGAACGCAGTGAGCCCAGTGGCCGGATTTAACGTCTGGAAAGACTACTCGCCCGCGAAAAACCTGGACGCCATGGATAAGAGCGGCATCGCCACCGCGATGCTTTCGCCCACTGCTCCCGGCGTCTACTTCGGCGATCCGCAAGAAGCCCGCAAGATCGCTCGCGAGATGAACGAATACGCCGCCGCGAAAATGGTCGGCGCATATAAGGGACGCTTCGGCTTATTCGCGGTACTGCCGATTCCCGATATCGACGGCAGCCTGAAGGAAATCGAATACGCGTTCGACACGCTCAAAGCGGATGGCGTCGGACTGCTGACCAGCTACGGGACGAAATACTTAGGAGATCCAGCCTTTGCGCCGATCTTCGACGAACTGAACCGCCGCAAGGCCGTGGTTTACACGCACCCGATCGAGCCCACGTGCTGCATGAATCCAGTGATGGGCATCAATCCACAGGCCCTCGAATATCCCACCGACACCGCACGCACGCTCATCAGCCTGGTAGTCAGCAATACCGCCACGCGCTGCCCGGACGTGAAGTTCATTTTCTCGCACGCCGGCGGCACCATCGTTTCGATCGCCGCGCGCTTCCTCGGCGCGGCCGTGAACGCCGAGAATCTGTCGAAGACCCCGGAAGTGAATTCCCGCATGTATCACGTGCGACGTTTCTTCTACGATACGGCGGGGTCAGCGAATCCCGTGCAGATGCAGGGACTCAAGACGCTGGTGGGTTCGTCGCAAATCGTCTTCGGTACGGACTTCCCCTTTGCCAACGCCCCGGCGACCGCCTCTGGATTACTGACCAGCGGTTTCAGCCCGGAAGAGCTGCGCGCCATCGATCGCGAGAACGCTTTGAAATTCCTGCCAAAGTATCGCGGTTAAAGAGTCCTGCCGCCCGCATTGTCCCCCCAAAATCCCGGCTTTTATCCGATGGGAGCCGCGATCAGGATCGGCATAGTGGGTGTAGCGGACCCTGCCGCGGGTTCCAGCGTCACCGCCACAGTGCCGATCATGGATAAGTCCACCGGTCCATTCAAGATGTACAGCGCGCGCATGCCGTCCGATTGGAACAGGCCCGCGGGCCGCGGCGCGCCGCCTTTGGGAATCACCCACATTTCATACGTTTTGCCCGGGCCCGCCGCGGGGAGATTCGAGGCAATCAAGAGCACGCCCATCTGCGGATGCAGAAACACGTAGCCGCGCGGCGGAGCGGTCTGCCCTTTGCCGAAACTGGCGGGCACGGTTTGCGGATCCGACAAAAATTGCAGCGCTTGCGTCAGGCGATCGCGTTCGCTGTTCGAATCGATCAGCGCGCGGCGCGCGGCAGCGAGTTCGAAGGTGCGCCCGCGTTCTTCAAAACCCAGCCACGCGGCGACCACCAATAAGGACACCGCGCCCACCGCCCAAACCCAGGCCCAGCTTGGATAGTGCACGCCCACCGACGTCAATAATCGCCGCTTCAGGCGACGGCGCGGCTTGACTGCGGGGACGAAGCTGAGCACGCCTGCGTTGAGCGCCAGCGCTGCGGAGAGCGCATGCTGGCATTTGTCGCAGCCGCGCGCCAGATGAGCGTCGATCTCGCTTTTCTCCGCGGACTCGAGCGCGCCCAGCGCGTACAGCTCAAACAGATCCTCTAGTTCCTGGCAAGTCATGCAATGGCCACCTGCGCCAGCTCGTCGCGCAGAACTTTCAGCGCGCTGCGGGTCCAGGTTTTCACAGTTCCCAGCGGTTGCTTCAATCGTTCGGCCATTTCGGTCTGCGACATGCCTTCGTAATACGCTAACTCAATCACCTGCCGCTGCGCGGGCGTGAGTTTCTCGAACGCACTTTTCAAGCGGCGCACGCGGTCCATGGCGAGCGCGGCGGCATCCAGTTTCGCGAACCACCCCGGGCGCTCCAGTTGATCGAGTTCGATGGCGCCGGCCTGCATGCGGCCATCGGTCGAACGCAGGTAATCGATGGCGCGGTTGCGCGCCACCGTCAACACCCAAGCGCCCAGCGCGCCCCGCTCAGCGTCGAAAGACTGCACGCGGTTCCAAATGCGCAGGAAAGTTTCCTGCACCAGATCCTCGGCGGTGGAGGCATTACGCACGATGCGTAAGATCAGCGAATAGGTCAGGCGCCCGTAGCGATCGTAAAGATCGTTCATGGCCTTGGGCTCGTGGGCCTTCAGGCGGCGCACCAGATCAGCATCGTCGGCCAGGCGCAGCATCACCTGCAAAATTCCGAACGCCAGTCCGACCGGAAGTAATTTGAACAGCAGCATCGCGGTCTTCTATTAGCATATACGCGAAAACCGCCACGGCGGATTGTACTGGCCTCGAAAGTAGCAGACTACGCAGTACTTACGACATTTCGCTCAGCACGCAAAGGACAGTCGCCGGGTACATTAAGTTTCTGCCATAATATAGCCGGTGTCCCGCACAAAAGAATTGGAAGCTCAGCTCGCGAGCACTGAGCAGCAACTTCGACTCTTGCAAAAAATCAGCCGCTTTATGGTTCGCGACGTGGGGCTCGTCAAGGCGCTGGATAGCGTGGTGTCACTGGTGGTTGAGTTCATGCACTCGGACTCGTGTCTGGTGTATCTGCTCCACGACAAAGAACTGGTGCTGTGCGCGTCGAACAACCCGCAGCCGGAGACCATCGGCCACGTGCGCCTGAAACTGGGCGAAGGTTTGACGGGGTGGGTGGCACGCGAGCGGCGCTTGCTCTCGATATCGCGCGAAGCGTATGCCGACCCGCGCTTCAAGCTGTTCACGGATCTGCCGGAAGACACCTACGAAGCGTTTCTCTCCGCGCCGATATTGGTGCGCGGCCGCGTGGCCGGCGTCATTAACGTGCAGCATCGCGAACCGCATCCGCACTCGGGCGGCGAAATGGAATTGCTGACTACGGTGGGCGAGCAGGTAGGGTGCCTGGCAGCACTGGCCTCGCTCGATCCAGCGAAGCTGGCGGCTACCGATTTGCTCGAACTGGTGATGGCCCCGGCCACCTCCGGGTCCGCACCGCGCCGCTAGGTTTTATGCCGCGGTGGTTGCTCGCAGTTGCGCTCCTTCCGCTCGCCTTTGCGCAGCCGCAGTCCAAATGGACACTTCAGTATTTTTACGATCAGCCCGGTAAGAATCTCGAAATCATCGACCTCGCGTTTCCCTCCGCCACGCGCGGTATTGCAGTGGGAGCCATCGTCGACCGCGAAGGACGCAAACCGCAATTCACGGCTCTGGTCACCAGCGACGGCGGCTCGCATTGGGCCTTAGTCCCGCTGAAAGAACTCCCGCGCTCGCTGTTCTTTGTGGACGAATCGAACGGCTGGATGGTCACCGGCGAAGGGCTATGGTTCACGCGCGAAGCCGGGCGCAGTTGGATGCGCATCGCCGATCAGATCAAACCCAACAAGAAACTGGCGGACGCGCCACGCAGCGGGTTGATCTTGCGAGTCTGGTTTCTGGATGAGCGGCACGGCTACGCCGTGGGATTGCAGAAGTCGGCGTTTGAGACTCACGACGGCGGGCGCACGTGGACTCCACTCGAAGAAGCTGCTAAGCCCGCTTCGAACCCCGCGTACACCATATATTCGCAAATTGCGTTCGCCGATGCCCGGCGCGGGATGATCTTTGGCGCTTACATACCTCCGAGCGTGCGCCAGGACTCGGGCTTCGATTTGCCGGAGCAAACCCTGGCTCGCCGCCAGGTACCCCGGCTGGCGATCGAGCTCGACACCCGCGATGGCGGCGCCCTCTGGAAGTCCGGCACAGCGCCGCTGTTCGGTTCAGTGAATAGTCTGCGCTTGGGCGGATCATCTGGATTGGCCGTGTTCAACTACATGGATTCCTTCGAATGGCCCGCGGAAGTTTACCGCATCGATCTGACCACGGGCAAAAGTGAAAGCGTGTTCAAGCAGAAGGACCGTCTCGTCACGGACGCGGCAATTTTTGCGGACGGCCGTACGTTTCTCGCCGCAGTAGAGCCTCCCGGAAGACTGCGGTCCGCGCCGATTCCGGGCAGAGTCAGAATGCTTGAAAGCCGCGACTTGAAAAATTGGCGGGAAATGCCCGTGGATTACCGTGCCGTGGCGCAATCATTAATATTGGCGGGTCCTGATCCGGATCATTTGTGGGCCGCTACTGATACCGGTATGATTCTACGCTTGTCGCCGCAGAACAAGTGACACGTCTTCTGTTTTATCCACAAATTGTCCACGCCAACTTGCTCGCAACTCGCTGATAATACACCAAATATACATTGAGGAAAGGCCATCTTTTCCCTTGACGAAACTAGTACCCGGGCGCATGATGACTATGGTTCCAAGAGGTTCGAAGGACAGCGAGCCAAGCGGGAAGTAGCGGAGCTGGAACGTTGATCCGTCGCGCGGTGGTACGTCAAAACTATTGCAACGCGACGGGGAGCGAAGGCAGATCGGGCAACTCGCTATGGTAAGTTTCTT
>Ga0068857_100003103_pt1 | contig 13750 bp, 10 predicted proteins | sample KBSCornC72_FD_66591 | JGI IMG/M metagenome (GOLD analysis project Ga0068857, IMG submission 66591) | Corn rhizosphere microbial communities from Kellogg Biological Station, Michigan, USA - KBS Corn C7-2 | ecosystem: Host-associated > Plants > Roots > Rhizosphere > Soil ...
AAACGACTGCGCCGTGTCTTCCACAATCTGATTCACAATGCGACCGACGCCATGCCGCGCGGCGGCAAAGTGCTCGTTCGTTTCATTCCAAATAAAACTGAGATTGTGACGGAAATCGAAGATACGGGACCGGGCATCGCGCCGGAAATTGCCGGTCAGTTGTTCGAAGCCTTTGTCAGTCACGGGAAAGCGCATGGCACGGGCCTTGGGCTGTCGATTTGCAAACGGATTGTTGAGGACCATCGTGGGTGGATTTCCGCGCGGAACGAGCCCGGGCGCGGGGCTGTCTTTGCTTTTGGTTTGCCGTTGGTGAATCAGAATTGATTGGAGCGTTAAATAGTTAGAGTAAGTGCCAAGAGTGATTTCCAAAAAGCTAGTAAAGCGGCTCGCGGGGACGCTCGCCCCACCTCGCCAACTGGAAATTACTTTTGGCGACCGCTCTAAATTGTTGAAACGTTAAAGCGTTAAAACGGAAATGAACCGTATTCGGCTACTTCCCGACCACGTTGCGAATCAAATCGCTGCGGGCGAGGTTGTGGAACGGCCCGCGAGCGTCGTAAAGGAGTTGGTCGAGAATTCACTCGACGCCCAGGCAACCCGGATCACGGTTGAAATTCAGGCTGGCGGACGAAGTCTCATTCGCGTGACTGATGACGGCGTCGGCATGAGTCGGGATGACGCGCTGCTCTGTCTGGAACGCCATGCCACAAGTAAAATACAACGCGCTGAGGATTTGGCCGCCATTGCCACGATGGGTTTTCGGGGTGAGGCCCTTCCAAGTATCGCCAGCGTGAGCCGATTTACGCTGACGACGCGAGAGCGCGATACCGATTCTCCGGAAGGAACGCAGATTATCATCAGCGGAGGAAAGATTCACGAAGTGAAGTCCGCGGGGAGCGCGCCCGGCACGATCATTGAAGTTCGCCAGCTCTTTTTCAATCTGCCGGCGCGCCGAAAATTTCTACGCACCGAAGAAACCGAAGCCGCGCACATCCAGCATTATCTCACTCTCGCGGCGCTGGCGCACCCAAACGTCGGGATGGCTTTTCACAAAGATGGCCGGCAGGTTTGGCAACTGGCCTCGGTTAAGAGCGGCAACGATATCGCCGCTCGGCTGACAGCGCTTCGCGAACGGCTGAGAACTCTTTATGGCGATGAGCAAAAACTTCTAGCCGTGGACTCCTCGACAGAAATATCGTCGCGTGATGAAACCGATGCCGAGTACTCACCGGCAGTGCGTCTCTGGGGTTTTATGGGCGCGCCAGGTATGTCGCGAGCGACTCGTGAAGATCAGCATTTGTTCATCAATCGCCGTCCTGTGGAGAATCGGGGCCTGAATTTTGCGCTGCTCGAAGGCTATCACACTGCCTTGATGAAAGGCCGGTATCCGGTCTGCTGCCTTTTTTTGGAGATCGACCCGGCTGCAGTCGATGTCAACATTCACCCGGCAAAGCGAGAGGTAAAGTTTCATCGCGAAGCCGAAGTCCGGCGGTTTGTTGCGCAGGCTGTCCGGCAGACGCTCTTGAGTTTCCATTCCGAGCCGGCGAAGGAGCGAGTGGTGTCTATTACACCGGTGAGGGATAGGCAACAGCAGGAATCTGAAACGACATCAGTTCAGCAGGAATCGCAAACCGAGCAAGTTGCCCTTCCTCATTTCCCTCCAGCTTTAAGGCCCGCGCCAGAGCCAACAAAACCAACGATTCATCAACCCGCCCTACGGATGGGTTTCGGCCTTAACCAGAAAACCAACCCTGCGGCACCGCTTCCCGCGGCTGAGTCCCATTCAACTTCTCCGATAGTTCCACTAGCTCCTCGCCCCTCGCCCCTCGCCGCTCCCTCTGGCCCTGTCCCTCTCCTGAACGTCCCGCTCCGTCTCGTTGGCGTCATCGGTAAACTTTACGTTATTCTGGAATCCGATCGCGGATTGGTTCTGCTCGACCAACACGCCGCGCATGAACGCATTCTATTTGAACAAATGCTGAATCGCCTCGAGCAAAACGGCCAGACCGCCTCGCAACGATTACTATTGCCCGCAACTGTCGAACTTTCTCCGCGCGACGCAAATTTCATTCGCGAGCAATTGCCTGCGCTAACGCGTCTTGGGGTTGGACTCAGCGAGTTTGGCGAGAGCACTTTCCTGCTGGACGCCCTGCCTCCTTTCGTTAAGGCCTCCGATCCGCGGCGCTTCGTTCTCGAACTGGTGGACGAATTGAAAGCCGCGGGGCAGGAAGTCAACTCATTGCGCCTTGGCGAGCACACGGTCGCAAAAACCGTCTGCCGCCATGCTGTTAAAGCCAATGATCCGCTCGCTGGCCGGGAATTGGAAAATCTTGTGGAAGAGCTTCGTTATTGCGCGATGCCTTACACTTGTCCGCATGGCCGGCCAACCATCATTGAGATGAACTTTCGTGAATTGGAAAAGAAGTTTGGGCGAACGCAGTAAATCTCATTTCTTGTCCTGAAAGAGCAGCGGAGTGAACTCCGCCAAATAACGTCGCCACACTCGCCAACTGTGAGCGCCGGGACTTTCTTTCCAGATATGTTTGATGCCCTGGCTGGTCAGCCATTCTTCAAATTTCTTGTTCCCGGCAAATAGGCCGTCCTCTTTTCCGCAGCCGATCCAAAGCAGCCGCAACTTGTCGTTGGTTCTCAAATTCAAATTTGGAAACTGAGACGAATAATTCGTGTTTCCACCGCCGGAACTGAAAGCTCCGATCCAACCGAAGCGATCAAGGTTATTCAAACCCACAGCAAGTGATTGCGCGCCACCCATCGAAAGACCGGCAATCGCGCGAGTCTTTTGGTCTGCGGCAATGCGGTACGATTTTTCGGCCATCGGCAGCACTTCTTTCAAAAGGGCGCCTTCAAATCGTTCGGTGTTGAGTTGGCGCATTTCAGCACGGCGCGCCCCATCCCAACCCCCTTTCACGTAGGTCATGATGCCGTATCCCAACGGCATTACTACAATCATCGGCCTGGCCTCTTTGCGCGCAATCAGGTTATCGAAGATGACGTTTGCGAACCCTGCCGAGGTCCAACCGGAAGCGTCATCGCTGAAACCGTGCAACAAATATAATACGGGATACCGTGTTCTTGCCGCCGGATCGTAGCCAGGCGGCGTGTAGACGATGAATTCGCGATCGTCTTCTGCGATCTTCGATTTATAGAAATGCCGGTGCAATTGACCATGAGGCACGTCGTTGAGCTCCCATGGCAACGAAGCAGGACCGGGCACATGCACCTGGCTTTCCGTATTGAGAAGATTGTATTTGAAGAGTGGATTGGATGGATCGATGACCCGCGCACTATCAACGAAATAACTGTAGCCGTAATAATCGGGTTCCATTGGCTCGCAAGTAAACGACCAGACTCCTTGCGCATCCTTTTGCATGTTCGTGGCCTGGAGGCCTTCGCATTGGACGCGAACAGTTTCAGCGTTGGGCGCCTTTAATCGAAACGTGATTCGGCGATCGGAATGCACTTCAGGCGAAATAATCGGCTGCGAAAATAGTGACGCGGCGCAAAGAAACGGGAGGAAGCAAAGGAAGGCTTTCATTGCGCTCTACTAAACTCGCCCGAGTCAGTGCGCGTCAATGTCAAAACGAGTAATGGCGAGCATCTTAATTTTTAAGCACTTGGGAATTCGCATGGTGAAGCGGCGTGAACGCCGCGCTGTCCGTGCACCGAAAGGGGACCGATGAGAAATACCAAGCCGTTTTGTAATAACGCTCCTGAAATTTATCAGGCAAAGTTTGGGCTGCTATGAAGAGTCATTCAACTATGGCAAACGGGATCTCAACACGCGGGGATGCTCGACTCACGGGGTTGCCGATTGTGGCCACCCCAGGATTTCTGAACCTGGTCACGCCACAGGAACTTGAGGAGTTGCGGGATTCATTAATGGACGGGCGTCCGCCTCGCGACCTCGAATTGAAGCTCACGCGACTTGCGTCTGGCAGCCTCTTGCACCGATTCGTCGAACAAAACTCGCGGCTGATCATCGCTTTGCTGGTTGCGGCTTATGGCGGATTATTCCGCGAGGCTAACCGAGCGAGTCTGGAGCGGCTGCTCCGTGTTCTCGCATACGTCCGCAAGGAGGACGACGCCAATCCGGATCAGCGTCCCGATGGATACGTGGATGACCAACAAGAGATTCGCGCGATGCTAAGCGAAATGGGCGACCTGCTGCAGTCGTTCAAAACATGGCGCTTGCGTCATCAGGTGCCGGAAATGTGGGACAACCTGTAGCCGCAACTTTTGCGGAGAGCGGGTGTTGAACATTTTCAAAGATTTGTCCGCCGACCGGCGGACCGTGTAGAGACGCCAAAGAGGTGGTGTTGTGCGGGCGGGCGGGTGGAACACATCCGCCCGCTGTTATTTTCTAACCTTTTCTCGGCGCCTGCTTCATGATAAGCAAGCGGCACTTTATGAAGAGAGCCTTGTTCCTCCTGTCATCGTGCTCCATCGTCCTGGTTGGTTTTGCCGCTCTGGCAGAGACAGACTCAACCACTTTGGAATGCCGGAAGTCCGCAACTTTCCTTGCGCCCATCGATTCGCCCGATTATCGAAAATACGCGCCGGATCGGGAAGTCGAAGTTCTGCACCTGGCCCTCGATGTCACGCCGGACTTCAAGCGACGCGCGGTTTCAGGCAAAGCGACTTTGCAGTTCAAGCCGATTGTGAAACCGGTGCGCGAGATCCGGCTCGACGCTGTGGACCTTTCGGTCGAAGATGTCACCTCGACTGAAAGAATTCGGAATTACCAAGTCACGGAAGATAATATCGTTGTCACATTTGTTGACGAAATTCCACCCAACAAAGAAGCGAGCGTAATCGTCACTTATCACGCCGAACCGACCGAAGGCCTTTATTTCCGGACGCCAGAAATGGGCTACAAGGAAGGCGACACACACCTTTTCACGCAGGGCGAGGAAATTGAAGCGCGGCATTGGTATCCTTGCTTCGACTCGCCCAATATGAAATTCACCTCAGAAATTACCTGCCGCATCCCTGATGGGATGACTTCCATTTCAAATGGCCGCCTTGTTTCTCAGGAAAAAGATCCGAACACCGGCCTGATGGTTTTCCATTGGTCGCAGGAAAAGCCGCATGCGAATTATCTGATTTCACTTTGCGCCGGCTATTTCAAGAAGGTTGAAGATAAATTCCGCGATATTCCTATCGCCTTTTACACGCCCGCTTCAGAAATCAACGAAGCGCAGACGTCCTTCCGCGACACTAAGGACATGCTGACCTTTTTCGAAAAAGAGATCGGTGTTTCGTATCCCTGGGCCAAATATGACCAGGTCTGTGTCAATGATTTTGTCGAGGGTGGAATGGAAAACACAAGCTGCACCACGCTCACGGACAACACTCTCTTCACCGACGCGACAGAAAATATTCGCAACAGCGAGGGCCTTGTCGCTCACGAAATGGCCCATCAATGGTTTGGCGATCTCGTCACGTGCAAAGACTGGAGCCAGATTTGGCTGAACGAAAGCTTCGCGACTTATTACGAAACCCTCTACAACGAACACAAAAATGGCCGCGACAACATGCTTTATGAGCTCTATGGTCGGGCCCGCCAAATTACCGGCATCACCAACGATATTAACGCAATCGTCCGCCGGAACTACGATAACTCACACGAAATGTTTAGTTATCTGGCTTATCCAAAGGGGGGATGGGTTTTGCACATGCTGCGGGCACAACTCGGACCGGACCTGTACCGGCGCTGCATTAAGACTTATTTGGAACGACACGAATATGGAAACGTGGTGACCGACGATTTGCGCTCCGTAATCGAGGAACTCAGCGGTCGATCCTTCGATCAATTCTTCGATCAATGGCTTTACCATGGCCGCCAGCCTCAACTCGACGTCACTTATTCCTGGGAGGAAAATACAAAGCTCGCGAAACTCACGATTCGACAAACGCAGAAAGTCGATGAGAACGTGGTGCTCTTTAATTTTCCGCTCACCATCCGTTTCAAAGGAAAATCAGGCGCAACCGACAAGCAGATCACGGTAAAAGAAAAGGAGGAAGACTTTTATTTCCCGCTCGATGCAGCTCCGGAAATCGTGCGGGTCGATCCGGAATACACGCTGCTCGCCAAAACGACTTTCCGGCTGCCGACCTCGATGCTCTATGCGCAACTGGCCGACAAGACCGATTCCATCGGCAGGTTGCTCGCGATTGAGCAACTCGGCGAGAAAAAGGACAAAGAAACAATTGCCAAGCTCAAGAAGACGCTCAACGAGGACGGTTTCTACGGCGTGCGCATTGAAGCTGCCCGTGCCCTTCGCTCAATTCACCTGGACGATGCTCTCGAGGCTCTTGTCGATTCAAAAAAGCAATCCGACGCACGCGTCCGCAACGAAGTCGTCGCTGACATTGCTGATTTCTATGCTGAAACTGCTTACAAGTCTGACCTGGAGACTCTTGGCAAAGAGAAAAATCCCGACATTACTGCCAGCGCCATTCGCGGATTGGGAGGCTATTCCAAGTCGGAAGTGCATGACGCGTTGATCAAGTTTCTGAATTCAGAATCTTATCGCAACGAACTTGCGGCCGCAGCCATCGGCGGGATTCGTTCTCAGGACGATCCCGTTTACATCGCGCCCTTGCTTGAAAATCTCACCGAGCATCGGGATTCATACACAAGCCGCGGCTATGCTCAAGGCCTCAGCGTAGTTGCTTATCTCGCTCGCAATGAAGAGAAGAAAGATGTCGTCCGAAAATTTCTGATGGATCATGTAAATGATGAAAAGAAAACCGTCCAGCGCGCGGCGATCAGCGCGCTCGGGACGCTGGGCGATCCTCAAGCGATAGCCGTGCTGCAAACCTTTGCTACGGCTTCGAAGGAAACTCCCGAGCGTTCCGCTGCCGAGCGAGCGATTACGGATTTGCGGTCCGGACGTAAACCGGTTGACGATTTCAAAAATTTGCGCCAGGAAGTGCTCGAACTTCAAAAAACCAACCGCGAACTGCGGAAAGAATTGGATACGTTGAAGAAGACTACCGAAGCCAAGGCTGGGACAACACCGACGGACAAAGCGAAGAAGAAAGGCTCAAGCTCGAAAAAATAGGATAGAACTTCGAGATCGCACCTTCTTTCTTGAGGTTGGCACCATTTCGATCCATCTTCTTTCCCAACGCGCGCGTGGCGGAATGGCAGACGCGCCAGACTTAGGATCTGGTTCCGAAAGGATTGGAGGTTCAAGTCCTCTCGCGCGCACCATGGTTTCCGGGTTGTTTGAAAAACGCGTTTGCTTTGATGACAGGCATTCGGGCATGAAGAAAAGCGCAGCCCGAAAACAGCAAGAGAAGGTCGAGTTCACTCTCACGTACAAAAAAACCAAAGCCTTGGATTGATTTGCACCATTTCTGCCTTTTTGGAGGCCCCTTGCGGTCAGTGAAATGTGGGCTATAATGCGTCTTAAGTTAGAAGGCAGCAATCTTAGCGGCAGCCCCCAACACAACATCAGCGGTTTGCAGGGGAAATCTTAAACAAACAAGCGCGCGGGTCGCTTTCGCTTTTTGACGTTTTGCGCGGGCTATAATCTAAAATTAGAAAACTCGTCGCATGTTGTTTACCGCATTCAAAACCGCACTGCCAAATATTAGCGGCTTTCGATCAAGTGCCTGTTACCAATTAAAAGCTCTCGCGACTCGCCGCGCGGGCTGTGGTGTGCTTGGCCTCGTTTTGGCCTTGTGCGGGACCTGTTCCTTGATGGCACAGACCGCTTACACCCTCACGGACCTGGGCCTAAGCAACCAGTGGTACAGCGAAACGCATGGCATGAACAACGCAGGTTGGGCAGTAGGGGAGTACGAGCCCGTCGGCGCACTGTACCAACATGCATTTCTTTATGACGGCCAGACTACGTCCGGCCTGGCCATCCCGCCCAACATGTACACGATCGCATGGGGGATTAACGATTCCAACGTTATCGTCGGCGAATATCTGCCCGGAAACCCCGCATTCTTCATCATTGAGGCTTTTAAATACGAAAACGGCATTGTGACCGGCCTGGGTTATCTGTCCAGCAGCAGTTACAGCAGCGCGCACGCTGTAAACCGTGAGGGTCAAATCGTCGGCGAATCGAGCACGAATTCCACAGCAAGCGTGATTCACGCCGTATTGTGGGACAACAGCTCAAAGGTCGATCTGGGCGTGCTAAGCGGAAACTATAGTAGTGCCAGCGCTATCAACAGCTCCGGGATAATAGTTGGAGAATCCTCCGTGGAAGGGACCACCAACGTGCAAGCGTTTATTTACACCAACAGCATCACGCCGTTGGGCACACTGGGTGGGGACTACAGCACCGCCAAAAGCATCAACGACGCTGGAGTGGTAGTTGGCGAATCAACCGAAGTCACAGCGGGCATCACCAACCTACAGGCTTTTATATACCAGAACGGGAGCATGAACAGCTTGGGTGCGCATGCGGCAGTTCTAGGCGCCGATTCCAGCAGTGCCAGCGCGATTAACAACCAGGGTCAACTCGTCGGCTATCTCGGATTCGGCCAACTAACCCAGGCCTTCCTGTTCGATGGGACGAACCTGGTGAATCTCAACCAATATATTCCTGCTTCGAGCGGTTTCACGAATCTGGCCAGCGCCGACGCCATCAACGACAAGGGCCAAATTATCGGCTCGGGCACACTCACTAACGGTGACTATCACGGTTATCTACTCACGCCGCTGGCGTCGTCAGAACCGTGGATCCTGTTACGTGCGCCAGCCGTGATTGGCAGCAGCGGCTTTCAAATGAGTGTCGAAGGTCTTCCCGGAGAGCAATTCGTCGTGCAAGCGTCATCGGACCTATCCTCGTCAAATTGGGTATCGCTTTACACCAATGTCCTCACCGGCTCGCAGACGAATTACGTCGATCCGGACTCCCCTAATTGGAGCGCACGTTACTATCGCGCCTTGCTCTCGCGATAAAATTGACGAGCGCCGCCCCCAATAAGGGTAAACCGAACACGAACGCTGCGCGCCAGAAATAAGTCCAGGCGGATTCCGTTAACGCGTAAAGCAATAGCACGGCGAACGACAGTTGGATCGTGAGCGTGCGTGCCAGACCATTCCGCGCTACTGCCGCCAGCGGCAAAGCCCAAATTACATACCACGGCCAGAACCACGATGCTACGAGGAAGAGAGCCAGCACCAATAACACGAGGCACTTTGCCGGCAGCTCCGCCGCGCTACGCGTCCTCCATACCAGCCAGAAAAATGTCGTGCCGAAAACCAACCAGGTGACGAGCCGGATTACAAGGCTCACTCGGACGGAAAGCGGACGCTGGCCGAGCGGCAACAAGAGCTCGGCCAATGCGGGATCGCTTTCTGCGGCTGGTTGCTCGTTTGTTTCCTCGACATCCGCCGTCCGCGCAAACCCGTACTGGCGACCGGCCGGGTCATACACGTAAACCCAATCATCGCTTATCTGCGGCGCAACAACCAGAACCAGCGCGCCCGCTTTCAAGGGACTCTCGACCGCATTAGTCTCCCTGTTTCGGTAGAGCGCGGCTTCGGCTTTGCTTTTGAGCCACCAGCCCTGAAAAAAGATCGTCGCGTCCGCGAGTTGCGGATCCTCGCCGCCCAGCCTGCGACCAATCCGAAAGGCAATTTCATGCAGACTGTTCATGTAGTAGGTGCCTAATAACGACTGTCGCACGGAGGATACAAGGGTGGGAAAGCCTCCGCGCACGGCGGTGTCTTTGCTCGCCATCACTCGCACGCTCCCAAATGCCGTGCCTGCGAGCATTAGGCCCAATAACGCGGCGAGCGTTCCACGCCGCAGGCGTTCCTGCCAACCAGGTAGCAGCTTCAGAAGTGTCAACACGCAGAAAGCGCCGACTATTGCTGCTGGCGCTTTCACTAGAGCCGCTACAGCAAAGAAAACGGCGGAGACCAGCAGGTTGCCGCGTGCCGTCCAGAACACGCCCGCCAGCATCGGAGCCACCATCCAACAATCATTGTGCCCGCCGCAACCCATCTCGAAAATCACAAGCGGATTGCACAGGAAAAAGACCACAGCCATGCCTGCGCGTTCCGGGCATATCTCCCTTGCGAACTGCCACAGCACCCCAGCAGTTACGAGTGTCCCCAACACTGCGGCTATGCGGAACAGCAGAACAGTAAAGCCGACATGATCCCCTCCGACTCGCGCAAGCGCGCCCCCAATCAGGCTCCAAAGTGGCCCATACGGCGACGGAACATAAGAACCCAAAGGTGCCAGATAGGGATCATCTTTTGGCAGCACGGTTTGCTGTGATGACGGATTCACATGATGCAGCGCCAGCGTCCGACCATGCGTAATGTAGGCGTAGATGTCGGAGGACAGCATCGCCGTGCTGCCAAGTTGGGCAGTCAATAGTACGATGCCGGTGATAAGCCCTGCTCTCGCGGCCACCTTTCCTGACATCCTGCGAGCCATCCGCAGCAGCAATCCCCACAGGATGAACTCCGCGGCCATAACGACAGTGAACCGGACCGAGGCAGACGGCCCATGCAACGTTCCCTCCAACCGCTGAATATCGGCTGAGTCAAGCGGAGGTACTCCCGGAACCACTTCGGAGGCATGTGTCGGATGGGCGTCCGGCAGGTAGGGCAACAGACGAATTAGCAGTATCGAAAAGAACAGCGTCGCGATGGCTAGCAAGCACCACGCCGCCAATTGCGGTTGTATCTTCGCTGACTGATTTGAATCGGCTGCTCCCGTGCCTGCCAATGCTTCAGTGGGAATCACAAATGAAATGTATCAAATCGGCGAAGCGAAATGTTCAAAGAGTCCAGATAAGCGGGAACGGTGGGGTCGCACAAAACGCGCACTTCCTCGAGCCGTTCGCCTCGATACGGCGACTGCAGGGCGTCGTCATATCCGGGATGGCAACTGAGTTCGGTCACACCTTCTGCGAATGAATCCAGGATCTGTCTCAGATTAGTAACGCTGATTGCGCCTGGCAGATGTTCGCCTTGAGCCCCCTGTCCATAAAAATCGCCGCAATAACGTATGCGCGGATCGCATTCGCGCAGAGGAACATGAAGCTCTTCCGAATGCTTCTGCATAATGGAGCGGGCCGGCTCGTTGCGGTGGACGTGTTGATGTGAATCGAGGTGTGTGGGATTTCGACTGGTTAAACGACGAAATTCTGCGACTTGATCGCTAATCTCTTCTTCAACAGCTTTTGCATCTTCGGTGTCAACAACTTGGTAAAGCGGTTCCCATTCACCCTTGCGCAGAACCCATTCGCCCAGGTCCACATGCAAGCCGATGCTGATCTTGCGATTTAGCCTGGCGTAATTTGCGGCTTGCACAGCAGCGGGCCAGCGGACCATAAGACTGGCGCTGGTGAGGATTCCCTGCTCGGCGCACTCGATGATACCTCGATTCACACCGGCACTCAGCCCGAAGTCGTCGGCGTTGACGATGAGATAGCGGGGCATTGGGTTAGAGGCCTGCGCGGGTCGTTAGACTTTGGATGACCTTCTCGGCGGCGAAGTGTTCGGCTGCGATTTCTTGCGCAGCGCGACAGTTGCCTTCATAATCGCTTTCGATTTCATCAACTGCCGCGAGAATGTCCTCCATCGTTTGAAAGCTGAAAAGGCCTTTGCCGGTGGGTAAGTAACTCTCGAAGGCCGTGTCCTGGTTGATCACAGGGCGGCTCGCAGCGAGATAACAGGCGCTGCGATCGCTGAACCAGCCGCTCCGAAGGCGAATGTTTTGGTCCTTGGCGACGGTGAATTCGCCGCGAGATTTGAGAATGAAGTCACGGTAGCTCATCATATCGCCAGAGAGTTTGATTGGGTCAGTAACGCGCCACTGATTGTTCTCCAGTAATCGTTTTGTTTTGTCATCGACTCCGACAGCCAGTTCGAAAGGGACAGGGCGAAGTTTTGGGAGGTCGAGAATCTTTTTGAACTCGCGCTCTTTTGACCAGTAATACGTCTTACCGTTGTAAACGATATCTTTGCCTTTATTGTCCCATGTTGCGATGGTGTTGAACGCGGCCCCATTGGCATGACGCAAATTGTTTTCCCACAGGTCGAGAACGACAGGTTGAACTGTCGGTAGCCAATTGAATCCTTCGAGCGGCACGTGGCAATCTGCTTTGCCGAAATTCCCGCCATAGCTGAAGTGTGTATCATGCGCTTCGAGTGCGGCGATGGTCTCTTTGTTGCCTTGCGCGACTTTTATTTGGGTAGCAACGGGATCAGTCTCGACGTAGATGCGGCGGCGACAGGCCATGTGTTCCTCTCGAAGTTCCTGGGCGCCCGTCACGTTCAGAAAAGCGCCGGCCTCTCGATAGAGTCGCAAGATGTTTTCTTCAGTCATGCCGTAGCAGCGGCCGCCGGGATAGTTCCCGCGGAATGCCCACCGGCCTTTGAAGCCGTGCGCCTCAAGAACCGGAACAACTGCCTTCAAATTATTCGTAGCGTCCGGCGATAGATCGTTCAGGGCCGGGTCGTAAATCCAGCGCCCGGAATCCTCGATGTAATAAGGATCATAGCCAAGCCGACGTAAACCGACAAGGAAATGCAGGAACTGATAAGTCACACCCGCCAGTGGAAACCAGAAAAGTATTCCAAAGACGATGATCGGGCCCCTACTGGGTTTGACGGACTTCATCGTTTTCCAGTTGTCGAACGATCCGCGCCGGATTGCCCGCGACAACAGTGTATGGCGGGACATCTTCAGTCACGACCGAGCGCGCGCCAACGATCGAGCCTTCACCAATGGCCACGCCCGGAAGCACAACGCAATCAAAACCGATCCAGACATTCCGCCCAATGCGTATCGGCCTGGCAGCAGCGCCACGGGGCATTCGACGTTCAGACTTGAGGGACAAGGCCTCAAGCTGGTTTCGTCGCTCGGCTGGGTTCAGCGAAACCCCATAGGTATCCATAAACACAACGTTCCAGGAGATGAGCGCGTAATCGCCGATTTCAATCTGTGAATCACAAATGAACCATGCGCCGTGGATGAGTGAAAAATCTCCGACGTTGACATGACCCTGCGGCCCAACATCGAACATCGTTCCAAGGTAAGTCGTGCTCCCGCGCCCGATGCGCACGCCTTCAGCCAACTCGCTGCGATACAGGAGGAAGCTATAACTGGTTTCGACGTACGCGGAATCTTCCACCAAAACATTTTCGGGAATTGTTCCGTCGTACCAATCCCAAGGTAATTTCCGGCCATTAATCGTAGCGTTCATACATTGCCTATGATTTGGCTCGGATTGCCGGCGACTCTCGAGCCTTGTGGGATGTCGCGCGTGACCAGCGCGCCGGGTTCGATAAACGACCCTGCGCCGATTCGCACCCCTTTTAGAATCGTCGCATTCGGACCGATCCAGACGTCGTCCTCGATGATAATCGGTTTGGCGGCAATGACCGGACGCTTTCGCTCTTTGCCAAGTGGAGAACAGGCCACGGCGTCGGCGATTCGTTGCGCCGGCGAGAGGGGATGAAAATCAGTGTCTGCAATGGTTGCGTTCCATCCGATAATGACGTAGTTGCCGATGCGCAGTTCCAGCTCGCAGAGCAACACCGCATTGGAGAAACAACAATAATCGCCGATCTGCGTGTGCGCGGCTTTTCCCAGCGCAAAATGAACTCCGTCCATGGTGCAATGCCGGCCGATGACAAGCGCGGGATTTTTTGAGCTGTGAAATCGTTTGAACGCCAGATCTCCGCGAATGACGGTATTCTCTCCAAGTACAACATTGCCCGGCGAGTTGCCAT
>Ga0068857_100003104_pt1 | contig 13748 bp, 11 predicted proteins | sample KBSCornC72_FD_66591 | JGI IMG/M metagenome (GOLD analysis project Ga0068857, IMG submission 66591) | Corn rhizosphere microbial communities from Kellogg Biological Station, Michigan, USA - KBS Corn C7-2 | ecosystem: Host-associated > Plants > Roots > Rhizosphere > Soil ...
ACATCGGCGGCAACCAATCGATAACATGTGACCGCCAGAAACACCGCTGCTACCGTGGTGCAGACGGCAAGAGCCGCGCGAAGCGGCATGGAGATGGTGTCGGAACCCCGGGGTTCGAATCCGCTTAACAGTCCGATCCCGAGAAAGAATAGGAACGCGGTGGGGATCACGAAAACCACGAATTGTTGTGCCACGACTGTCGCGATCAGACCTGCTAGCAGCGCTCCCGCGACGGACCGCATTTCAGGCGGCGCCCTCAATCCCGCGGCCACGCCAATCACGATCCACGCAGCCAGCAGAATGACCCCTGCCACGCCCTGCCCAGTCAACGCATCGAGAAATATGTTGTGAGGCGATTCATGATAAAAATCCGGATACGCGCGAGCCAGCTCGGCGGATTGATACTGCGGGAACTCCGCCACGAAGGTGTCTGGACCGAAACCTGTCGAAAGCCGCCCGGCAGACATGCGCGCCGAATCTCGCCATAAGAGCAAGCGTGCGCCTCCGGTCGGGTCTTCACTGATCCAAAACGCTCGGGCGCGCAGTCGGGCGCCAGCTGGCGAAACGTAGAACACTCCGGCGACCGTGGCCACGATTGCCAAAGTCACTGCAACCAACTGGATGCGAGGCCGCCGCTGCCACACCAGGATCGCCGCCCCGACAATCAAACCCAGGAGTGCCCCGCGCGATCCGGCTAGTATCAGAGCGACGACGCCTGTCAGTACTGCGTCTGCGCCCAGCCAGCGCCAAGGTCGGCTATCTACGAGCCATAACGCACTTCCCGCGAAGATCGGCCACAGCAGAAAGACGGCGAAATAGTCGCTATGGCCCAAAGGACCCGGCGGACGCACGATCTGGTAGGATCCTTCGCCAACAACGTATGTCGAGGCGGAAAGCAACGGATCAACGCCAAAATACTGCAAGATCCCGTAGACCGCCGCTACCACTCCCGCGCCACACAGGGCTCGCAATATCACCAGCCGGCTCGCGGGCTCCGATTGCGCGATGGATGCCACCAGGAGCGCACAAACGACCGTGGCGATCTGCTCCACGGCTCCCCAGCGTCGCCAGTTCGATCCATTCCAAGCCAGGGAAACAGAAGGCGAATTCGCGGCTGCAACCACAGTGAGCAGAATAAACGCCGCTGTCAAAATGGCGTTCCAGCGCCCAAACAGGGAAGTCCAAAAGACTACGGAGGTTTTCGGCTTCCACACGGTCCACAGCAGCAGAATGGCGGCGGCGGCCAGCAGGATTCCGGCTTTAGGTGTGACGTCGTAGTAAAAGAACAGTCCTGGGGCGAGTGCCAGCGGGATGGCGACAACAATCGCGGCAGTAACCCAGCGCATATGAACTGAGACTTCGCGGAAGCAGCACAGGGGACAGACAATGGCAGATTATTTTGACCCGATTGACTATCTGGCCTTTTTGCACCGGAACGCGAAGTTCGCGGCAATAGCCATCGGTACGGCTGTCCTTCTGACCGGTGCGATAAGTTTCCTGCTTCCTAAGCAATACACGGCCACCGCGACTCTGGTGATCGAACCTCCCGCCGGTACGGATCCGCGCGGCGCGACAGCAGTCAGCGCTATCTATCTGGAATCGCTCAAGGCTTACGAGCAGTTCGCAGCCAGCGATTCGTTATTCGAACGGGCGCGCCAGAAATTCCATCTGGAAGAAGGTCCGGGGTCAGCTGCAACCGAAGCGCTGCGGAAGCGAGTTCTGCGCGTGGTTAAGCTTCCCGATACCAAGGTTCTGCAGATTAAGGCCACGTTGCCGGATGCCAGGCAATCCCAGGCGCTGGTTCAGTTCCTGGCCGAGGAGACCGTCGCACTGAATCGTTCCGTCGAGAATCAGAGCGAACACGAGGCACTCACCGAGGTTCGAAAACAGGTGCAGGAAGCCGGTGCGAAACTGTCGCAGACGCGTGGGGAATACAATGCCGCGGTGGCGGAGGGAGCCGAATCCGTATTGGGCGATGAAGTGCGGAATCTCTCGGATCTCAAGGGCCGCTTAAACGAACAGTTGGCGAATGCCGCAACTTCGCTGGCCGAACTCTCCGCGCGCGCCGACGCCCAGACCAAGGGATTTGCTGCAGGCGACAGTCGTGAAAATCTCCAGCAGGATATCGCCGGCGCGCGTGCCCGCAGCTCCGCGCTTAGTGCGCAGATGGCTACGGTAAGCCGGGACCTTACGCAAAAAGCTGCTGCGCTGGCCGCCGTGCAGGCTCGGGCCGACCAGAGCGCGGATCAGTTGAGAGCAGCCAATACCGCCTTTGAAGTCATGTCGCGCCGGGCCAACGAACTGGCCGGTTCCAACGGCCAGCGCACAGAACAGTTGCGAATCATCGATTCAGGAATCGTCCCGCAGCAGCCGAGTTTCCCCAACGTGTCTCTGTTTACCGCGATGGCGCTCTTGTTCAGCGCTCTGCTCAGCCTGGCTTGGCTCAGCTTGCGGTACGGGTTGGAGCAGCAGAGAGTTCGCTCGGCGCGATCGGAAATGAAGGTAGCGCGCAGTGGCGGCCGCTGAAGTATTTCCGCCGGCGCGGGCCATTCCTGCAATCGGAATCGGCGTAATCGCGGCCTCGGCGATTCTATTCCTGCCTGTGACGGGATCCGTGGCACTGGCCGCTGCGCTGTTCGTGCTCCCGTTGGTCTGGTATACATTCTCCGTTCCACATCGCTGGCTGGCGATATTCTTCGCGGCGGCGCTGCTGCTTCCACCGTTGCCTTTGCCGGGAGGCGACACGGGCCCGCATCCTTCGGTGGTGCTGGCGGCAATCGGCGTGTTGGCTGGGATGGCCAAGCTCGGCCAATGGGAGCTACGGTGGACGCCGGTCCACACCGCGTTCGCCGCATTGGGTTTCACTATGCTCGCGAGCCTGGGATTCGCCGCTCTCTATTCAGGAGTCGAAATTGCCGCAGCTTCAGCCGCGCGCGTGGCTCTGTTCTTCATTGGCGTGTACATTTACTTCACCTCGGCCGGCGGACCCGATGCCATGGATGAAGCGACCTCTCGAGCCATGACGAAGGCGCTGTTTTGGATCGCGCTCGCGGCAGCGGTGTTCGGTTGCGTGGACTTCGTCTACCAGCTACCAGCGCCCGCAGGATACGAACCGCAATTTGTGTGGCTGAAGTCGGGCGTGTATCGCCGTGCCCAAGGGTTATTTTACGAGGCGAGCACTTTGGGGAATTTCTCGGCATTTTTTCTGGTGGGAGCGGTAGTCGCGCTGGCCGGACGACAGTCCCTGCGAATCTTTTCGCCTATCGGCCTGCGATGCGGCCTGGCGGTGTTCTCCGCCGCACTGCTGCTGTCGTTTTCCCGATCGTCGGTGGTGTGCGCCGCGCTCGCTGTGATGGTGTTGGCGATTTTAGAACGCCGTCGATGGCAGGGTCGCCGTGCGTTGATGGCATTCGTGATCCTGATTCCCGTGGCGGCCGCGGTGTTCGCGCTGGCGCTGCCGGAAGTCGCAGGCGCCTATTGGGCGAGAGTGGGATTTACGCTCGACAGGTTGATGCTTGCGCCCGACCGGGTGTTGTCGGGACGCCTTGAAAGTTGGGCCGCCATCGCCGGATTCATTGCGGACCACCCTTGGCAGACGCTTCTAGGCATCGGATACAAGACTCTGCCTTACACGGAATATCTCGGCAAGCCGGTGATCGCCGATAACATGTATCTCTCGCTGCTGGTAGAAACCGGATTGTTGGGACTTGTTGCGCTGGTCACTCTGAACGCTGCCATGCTGGTCACGTGTTACCGGGCGATGCGGAAGGGGTCTTTTTACGGTAAATGGCTGTTTTGCTTTTGGATCGGCGAAGTGGTTCAGATGCTGACCGGCGACATCCTGACGTACTGGCGAGTTCTGCCGGTGTACTTCTGGGTGCTGGCGCAAGCGACCAAGGACGCATATGCGGATTCTGCTGATTGACCAGTTCGGTGAGCCGGGCGGGGCGCAGCAGTGCTTGATGGAAGCTGCTTTGGGATTCGCGGCTCGAGGTTGGGAGTTGCATGCGGCTTTGCCGGCCGGCCCGATTATCGACCGACTGGCGCCTATCTGCCAGAGCATCACCCCGCTGGTATGCGGCCCGTTTAACCCGGTTCGCAAGAGCTTGCGGAATCTGGGGCGTTTCGGATTTCAGCTTCCGCAACTGGCGGCTGCGATCGGCCGGGTGGTCGAGCGCGAGAAAATCGACGTGCTTTATGTGAATGGCCCGCGCATGGCTCCGGCTGCAATGTGGGGCCGGCGAAGACGTCCGGTCGTCTTCCACGCCCACAGCATTGTCACGCAGGCGCTGGCGGCTCGCTTGAATGGGCTCGCGCTCAATAATCCGGATGTGACCCTGCTGGCCTCGTCACGATTCGTCGCGCGTTGGCTGGAACCACTGGTTGCGAATGCACGCGTACAGGTGATTTACAATGGCGTGGCCCGTTTCGACATGCGCCCGGTCGGTAGGCGGCAGCATACTCGAATCGCCGTGCTGGGAAGAATCGCCCCGGAGAAAGGACAACTGACCTTCGCGCGCGCCGCACAGATCGCGCTTCAGCGGAATCCCGCCCTGAAATTCTGTATCGGCGGTGCCCCGATGTTCACCGGCGAGGAGTACCTGGACGAGGTGCGCGCGGCGGCCGGGGATGCAGTTACTTTTATGGGCTGGACGGACCATGTTGGCGAATTTCTCAAATCCGCGGATCTGTTGGTGGTGTCATCTGAATCCGTGGATACGAACCCGCGTGTGATCCTGGAAGCATATGCTGCGGGCGTGCCGGTACTGGCATTCGATGGCGGAGGAATCCCCGAATTGATCGAGGACGGCGTAACGGGCCTTCTCGTGCATCAGCACACACCTGAAGCCTTAGCGGAAGCGATATTGGACGCGGTTGCCGATCCTGAGCGGCTCAACGAAATCGCCGAGCGCGGTTACGAACGCTGGGAGCGCAACTACACGCTGGCTCGGTTTCAATCCGAGGTTTGCGATGCCGTGGAAGGCGTGGCCGGACGCCGGCGCGAACTAGTAACCAAGGCGCGCGCAAGCGCTACTGCGTGATAGCGGGCTCGACTCAGCTTTCCCTCCACTTCGGAAGACCGGCGCAAATGGATCGGGACTAGCTTGCGAAACGCCACAGCAAGCCGGTCGCTGCGGCGCGGCAATAGAGTCAGGTGAAGCCATAGGACGTCCTTATTCGGCTCCACAAGATTCACCAGAGGAGAAAACGCACAGTTTTGAAACCACGCGTGTACCGGCTTGGATAGGGTTTGCCATTCGGATTCCGGCGCCTGCGCTAATGCGCACCCGAACCACAATCGAGCGAACTGAAACGCGATCGTTTGAAGCGCCCGCGAGTCATCATTCTGTGTTCGCGTCCATGCGTCCCAAAAGACTTGGTCATCAGCTCGCCGATTGAGCATCCCAGCCAATTCAAACGCATGCACAGGACTGGCGTTGTTCCGCAGAATGTGGCGGAGCACATGCAGCGCGGCAAAGGCAATCCGATCGGGCTCCGCGAGCGCCGGGATCGAGCGTCCCTCTATGGCGAGCGTCGTTCGCCGATTCCAAGCTTCACGAACGTCTGGTATCCGGATGCGATCGCGATCGCCGCTCCAGATGCCGCGATGCAATTCGATGGAGATAGGAAGGTCAGGATCGAAGTAATCCCCGCGCCACTGCCAGATGAAGGGCTTTACCAACGGCCTCGCGTGTTCGTCTGACAACGCGGCGGAGCCATGTTCGCGGTATCCAACCTGCTGCAAGGCCATTCGTGCGCGAGCGATATCTTCGGGGAGGCAAAGAATATCGAGATCGCTCTGATAGCGGCAGGCGGGATCAAGTCCGGAATCGACTTCGTGGGCGAAGCCCTTCAGAACCACGAACTCGATTCCATTTGTGGTTAACACGGCAGCGGCTTCGTCATGCGCGGCCCACAATCGCTTTCGACGCTCAACATTCCTCGCGTTGCCGCCCGTCAAGTACAGAGTGCAATGTGTCCGATCGGCAAGTTCCAGCAACTCGTTTTGTTCGTTCTCCCTGAGAGGCGGGTCGACTGCGTGGCCGGACAACGACTGCAGCAGTGCCCGCGCAGGCGTAGGCAGCGTTTTCATGCGAGTCCGCCTAAGACATCGATGGCATCATCCAGCCGTTCGTATTCCAGCAGCCACGTTGATCCACGCACAAAGTCCCTTAGATGACCTTCGGCGCCGGAGCGGTCGAAACGCGAGTTGTAGCCCATGAAATATTCGACGGCATCATCTTCTGAGTACTCGCGTATGGTCGCTCGGCCTGGCCTCCGCGACAGAAATACGCAATGCCGTGCTGAGGCGGAATCCGATCGCGGGACTGTGCTTTGGAGGTCGGGTTCGATGCACTGTTTACCGTTTGGGGCGGTTACAGTGGCGCTGGTGTGAAGCTCTGGAAACAGCTCGCGGGCAGGCTCGCGCAGCCGAATCTCATGCGTATTTCCGGTGACAACACCACTTCCGTCTTGGGCCAGATGAGAATCGTCGGATACAAACGTCCATCCAATCCGCGCGCAAGCATAAGCTAACGTGCTTTTGCCGCTCCCCGATGTGCCGCATAGCAGCAGGCCAGGCTTTAGCTCCCCGGGGGGAACCACGCATGCCGCATGCATACCGACAAAATGTACGGTATCGAGCGCAGTGAGCACCAGGCATTCCAGAAGTTGATGACGAAACCACTCTGGCCGATCCAACACCACGCGGGTGATGTGCAAGCAAGCGGCGTGCGCCCGAATCGAGAACTCCGCGCGATTAGCGGAATCGCAAACCAGCAAAAATCCGTCGGCGGAAGCTTGATACGTTGGTTTGTCCGCCGGTGGATCACCCTTGTGAACGTGAATCGTCAGGCGCAGCGGTGGCGCGTCGAACAGGCGTCGGCGCGCACCCCAGCTTTCCGCTGCTATCCTTAGCGGCTCGATGTCGTTCGATTCCACCAACAGTGGATATCCCAATGGATAGAACACTGACTGGTTAGACCTGACGGAAGGAACGTGGGAACGAAATTAGCGATTTTCGGCTATTCTTCAAGAGTCTCGCGATGCGCACGGCAATCGTTCACTACTGGCTGCTCGGCATGCGCGGCGGCGAAAAGGTGGTGGAGTCGCTGTGCCGCATGCTTCCGGACGCCGATGTCTTTACCCTGTTTTACGATCCCGCTCGTGTATCGGAAACGATTCGCGCGCACCGAATCACGGCTTCGTACTTGAATCCGCTGCGCCGGTTCCATCGGTCTCTGCTGCCGTTTATGCCTTCCGCGCTCGAAAGTTTCGACCTGCGCGGTTACGATCTGATCATCAGCAGCGAATCCGGACCCGCCAAAGGGGTGCTTGCGCCTTCGGCAGCCAGGCACGTGTGCTATTGCCACACTCCCATGCGCTACCTGTGGGAACTGTATCCGGCATACCTCAACGAATGGACCACCAGCGCCTGGAAACGAGCGTTCATGCGACCCATCGCGCGAAACCTCCGCCTGTGGGATTTCGCCTCGGCGGCGCGAGTGGACGATTTCGTCGCCAACAGTGAAAATGTCCGCCGCAGAATCTGGAAGACTTACCGGCGTGAGTCTGAGGTGATCCATCCGCCGGTCGCCGTCGAAACATTCTTTCATCGACCGGCCGAGGACTATTTTCTGGCGGTGAGCGAACTCGTGTCCTACAAGCGGCTGGACTATGCTGTGCGGGCGTTTGCGAAGAGCGGCCGGCGGCTGCGAATCGCCGGCGATGGGCCAGAGTACAAACGGTTGAAGCAGCAGGCGGGTCCTAGCGTCGAGTTTTGCGGGCGAGTGTCGGATGCCGAGCTGCGCGATCTTTACGCCGGTTGTCGCGCGTTCCTGTTGCCGGGCGAAGAAGACTTCGGAATCTCGACCGTCGAGGCTTTGGCCAGCGGCAAGCCGGTGATCGCGCTGGGACGCGGTGGAGCTTTGGAGACAGTTCCGGAATTTGGTGGCGTGCTTTATGGCGAGGCGTCGGAAACGGCTTTGAACGGCGCCTTGGGCGATTTCGAAGCGCTAGAGGCTCGCATTCACCCACACGATCTGCGGGCGTGGGCGGCTCAATTCAGCGAAGCGCACTTCCAGGAGAAGATGCGGCGAATTCTTGAGGCGCCCGCTGTTCCCGTCGGGCAATCCAGGTAGTCACAGTTAGTGGATTACCTCGAACCTATCGCCTGTCATGTCGTCGAAAAAGGTCGTCTTCTTTTTCCCCGCGTTCGCCAGTTCAGAAGCCACGGCTCCGTTGGGGATTCTGGCTGTGGCCACGCCGCTTCTCCGCGCCGGTTATCAAGTTAAGCTCATCGATTCGACCATTACGCCGAATTTTCGTGCCCGTGTGCTGGAAGAACTCTCCGATGCGCTTTGCCTAGCGGTTTCCCTGGTTACGGGACCCATGATCCGCGAGACAGTCGAAATCGCCAGGGAAGCTAAGCGGCTATATCCTGACAAGCCGGTGGTGCTGGGCGGTTGGCATCCGTCGCTGCTGCCAGACCAGACTCTGGCTTCGCAATTCGTGGACATTGTGGTGGTGGGCCAAGGCGAGGACGCGATGCTCGAAGTGGTCCGGCATATCGAAGCCGGGGAACTTCCCAAGGGAGTTCCAGGCGTCGGATACAAAGAAAACGGTCGGATCGTATTCAACACGCGGCGGGAGCTTCGTCCGATTCGCGAGCTGCCTCCTAAGGCATATCATCTGGCAGATTTCGACGCCTATGAGCGCGTGTGCGGGCGGCGTTGGGCGATGTACACCAGTAGCCTGGCGTGTCCCTACAATTGTGGCTACTGCACCAACAACGCGGTGTATGGCCGGCAGTGGAATGCGCTCGATCCGGAACAAGCCAGTGAAGAGATGTGCGATCTGGCGCTGCGTTACGGCCTGCAACTGATTTGGGTGGTGGACGACAACTTTCTGGTGGACCGCAATCGCGCTCTATCGATCGCCGAGGGTATTTGCGAGCGGGGCGTCAAGTTTGAGTGGAGCATTCAGGCGTCCACGAATCTTGTGACGCGGCTGAGCGTCGATGAGTGGAAACTGATGCGCCGCGCGGGCCTGACGCAGGTAGCGCAAGGCGCGGATACGGGATCGGCCAAGGTAATGCGGCTGATGAACAAGACCTTCCAGAAGCTGGAAATGATCCACGAGGCAGCCGACGTCTTGACGCAGGCCGGCGTACGTCCGTCGTTCAACATGATCTTCGCCTATCCCGGTGAAGAACGCGCCGACGAGCGCGAGTCGCTGAAACTGGTGATGGATATTTGCAGGAACTATCCCGGCGCCGAATTCTGGACCAACATCTTCACGCCCTATCCTGGCGCCCCAGTCATGGAGCACGCGTTCGAGCTGGGAATCGATGTTCCGAAAAAGCTCGAGGAGTGGGCGGACTTCTTCCCGCGATACACCGTCCTGCCGTGGCTAAAAGGACGCGAACACCAGCGCCTGCAGACGATGCGCGAATACTTGCGCCTGGCATTCAATCGCATTCCGATCGGGCGGCAGCCAAAGCGGGCCTTCGCACGGCGTCTGCACGACTGGATCAGCGCGCCCGCACGTTGGCGTATCGATCACGACTTTTTTGCGTTCCCCATCGAGTTGTGGCTGAAAGACGCTGTCAATCGGTGGTTTCCGCCTCCTAAGCCGAAGGTGGACGCCAAACAGCTTTCCTCGGAGGTGGTTTCGTGCTGATCATGCTGACGCACGCCAATCACCTCTATTCAGACCGCAAGCAGGTCCGGAAGATGCAGCCCTATCCGCCGCTGCAGACGCTGATCGCGGCCGCGCTGCTGCGGAGGGACGGCCATCGGGTCGTCTTTTTCGATTGCACGTTCGACCGGGACTTTGTCTCCACTATGGACGTCTACCAGCCCGATCTAGTAGCGGTATGCGAGGACAATTTCAATTTCCTGACGAAGATGTGTCTGCTCGAGAATCGCGAGCTGGCGTTCGAGATTGCCGCCGCTGCGCGGGTGCGGGGCATTCCGGCGATTGTCAATAGTTCAGATGCGACCAGCAATCCGCAAGCGTATCTCGCGGCAGGATTCAATCGCGTGATTCTGGGCGAATTGGAGGGCACGCTCTCGGAACTGTGCCGCGATTGGCAATCGAAGCCGCCTCAGATCGAATACGATCCCGCGCGTGCCATTGTCGATCTAGACGAGCTTCCCATGCCTGCCTGGGATCTGCTTGACATCCAGGCGTACCGGCGCGCGTGGATGGATGCGCATGGATACTTCTCATTGAATCTGGCAGCGAGCCGCGGCTGTCCGTATCGCTGCAACTGGTGCGCGAAACCCGTGCACGGTGATGCTTATCGTCAATATTCGCCGGATCGTGTGGCAGCAGAGATGGAATGCGTACATGACCTATTTGCGCCGGATCGGCTTTGGTTCGCGGACGATATTTTCGGCCTTTCGGGAAAATGGACGCGTGAGTTTGCGGCGTGTGTAGAGCGTCGGGGTGTGCGGATTCCTTTTAGGATGCAGTCGCGGTGCGACCTGATGACGCGCGATACGGTAGAGGCACTCGCGCGCGCGGGCTGTACCGAAGTATGGATGGGCGCCGAGTCAGGGTCGCAGCGAATCCTCGACTCCATGGAGAAAGGCATCCGTGTGGAGCAGATCGCGGAGGCTAGCGAAAATCTGCACCGCCATGGCATTCGCGCGTGCCTGTTTCTTCAGTTTGGATATCTGGGCGAAGAATGGGATGACATTGAACGCACGGTCCGCATGGTGCGCGACGTTCGCCCCGACGACATCGGCGTGTCCGTGTCCTACCCGATGCCAAATACTCGCTTCCATCAAATCGTGCAAGAGCAGATCGGCGCGCAAGCGAATTGGCGCGACAGCGGGGATCTGGCCATGATGTACCAAGGCGCGTTCTCTACCGAGTTCTATCGCGCGCTGGCGGACGCCTTGCACACGGAAGTTCGCGGTGGGCCCGCCGGTCCCGTTGAGACAGCCTGGGAGAAAGTGGAGCAGCTCCGATGCGCCTGCTGTTGACGCATGGCTTCTTTCTCGCCGAGGATCCGAAGGAGCAGCAAATCCTGCGGCCTTATCCGCCGCTCGGGATTCTCTATATCTCGGCTTACCTGAGATCTCGGGGCTTCGACGTGGACGTATACGATTCCACCTGGGGCTCGCGCGAAGAACTGTTCCGAGTTCTCGATGACGGCCCGCCCGCGATGCTGGGACTGTATGCGAATCTGCTGACCCGACGCAACGCAATCGCGATCATACAGCGGGCGAAAGCGAATGGATGGAAGGTAGTCGTAGGCGGTCCCGAGCCGGCCAACTACGCGGAGGAGTATCTGGCCGCAGGCGCGGACTACGTTGTCCCGGGCGAGGGCGAGCTAGTGATCGAGCGACTCCTGGGCGGAGATCCTGCTCCCGACGGCGTGGTCTACCGCGATGATGCTACGGGCTCTGTTGTGCGCACATCGCCGGCCGAGCAGATCCGCGACTTGGATTCGCTGCCGTGGCCGGATCGGGAGCGCGTCGATATTGATCGCTATCTGGCTGCCTGGCGAGAGCGGCACGGAGTAGGATCGGTGTCGCTCATCACGGCGCGCGGCTGCCCGTATTCGTGCCGCTGGTGCAGTCATTCGACGTACGGCAAGACGCACCGCAGGCGATCGCCCGCGGGTGTCGCCGATGAGGCCGAATGGGTCCTGAAGCGTTACGGTGCGGAGATGCTGTGGTACGCGGACGATGTGTTCACCATCCATCATGGCTGGACGCTGAAGTATGCGGCTGAAATCCAGCGCCGAAGGATTCAGGTTCCCTTCGAATGCATTACCCGAGCGGACCGATTGAATCCGCAGATCGCGGATACGCTGGCGGAAATGGGTTGTACCCGCGTGTGGATCGGCTCCGAAAGCGGCTCGCAGCGGGTGCTGGACGCCATGGAGCGTGGCGTTCGAGTGGAGCAGGTCCAGGAAGCCGTGGGATTGGCACGCTCACGCGGAATCGAATCGGGGATGTTTTTGATGTGGGGTTACGAGGGCGAGCAGATCGAGGATATCGAAGCCACGGTTGAGCACGTGAAGGTGTGCCGGCCCGATGTGTTTTTGACCACGGTGTCATATCCGATCAAGGGTACCGGCTATTACAACGATGTTCGCGACAACTTGGTGCGCATCGGGGAATGGTCCACTTCCACGGATCGCGATTGGCGGATTCGCGGGCGGCACAGCCGCCGCTACTTCCAGTTTGCCGATGAGCTTCTGCGCCGTTCGATGGATCCGTCGCCTGATGGAGCGCGTATCGCGGCAGCGCGGGAAGGATTGCGCGCTACTGCGGCCGAGGTGGAAGCGTGATCTCGCCGTTTCACCAAATTGCTCCGCGGTACGCCGAATTGTGGTCGGAGACATCCCGCGGCCGCGCGCAACGTGAGCAGGTGTGGCGGGAAATCGACAGGCTCTTTAAGGCTGGCGACCGCGTACTCGATCTGGGCTGCGGAACCGGCGATGACGCGGTTCATCTGATGTCCCGCGGTGTAAGCGCGCTCGGTATCGATTCTGCGCCGGGTATGGTCGAGATCGCCCGGACCCGCGGTGTTGCAGCGAAAAGAATGGCGATCGAAGTCCTGGGTTCGTTGGAGGATGTGTTCGACGGGGCAATCTCGAATTTCGGCGCTCTCAATTGTGTCGCGGATTTGGACAAGCTCAGCGAAGAGCTCGCGCGATTGGTTCGTCCGCAAGGAAAGCTGGCACTCTGCGTCATGAGCAGGTTCTGTTGGCGCACGGACTGGCGGCATCTTCCGCAACGCTGGTCGGGGAACGCCCGTTGGTGCGGCGTCGATGTTTACTATCGAACTTCCCGATCCGTCGCGCGGGAATTCTCGCCCTATTTCTCGTACGAGCGCCGAGTTTCCATCGGGCGCGGCGACCATCAACTGTTAGTCTTCACGCGGAGTTCGGAATGCTAGCCGAGGCGCGCCGCCAGTTTTTGGACGACTACGGCCGCATTCGCTCCGCCGAAGGACGAGGTTCGGACGAAAGCGACTACTACCGGGCTTTGCCGTTTGCCGATATCACGGGTAAGAACTCGGATCAATGGCGTATCCGCGCTCGTACTTTTCAGCACTTCGTCCGTCGCGTTGTAACGCGCGAGCGGTTGAAGATTCTGGACTTGGGAGCGGGAAATTGCTGGCTGTCGAATCGGCTGACAGAATTACATCATCAACCGGTCGCGGTCGATATTTTTTCGGATCAACGTGACGGGTTGCGCGCCGCGCGACACTATCCAGGGAAGATTCCTGTCGTCGAAGCAGACTTCGACCGGCTTCCCTTTGACGACTCTCACTTTGACTTGATCGTCTTCAACGCGTCCTTCCACTATTCGTCGGATTACGCGCGTACTTTGGCGGAAGCCCGGCGGTGTTTGCGGCCCGAAGGCCAGGTAGTAATTTTAGACTCGCCGATTTATAAACTTAGCCAGCACGGCGAGCAGATGCGCGTGGAGCGTCAGACTTTCTTCGAACGACAGCATGGATTCCGTTCCGAGGCCCTGCGCAGCATCGAATATCTGGATGAACCCATGCTGGACGAGCTCGCTCGTGATCTGCGACTGACCTGGCGTATCCACAAGCCGTGGTACGGACCCGGCTGGATGCTCCGTCCATGGAAGGCACGGCTTGCAGGACGGCGGCCGCCTTCACGTTTTTGGATCCTGGAAGGCTCGTTTCAAACGCGATGATTATCCTGCTTCATCCACGCAGCACACGGCCCAAAAACCGTCGCTTTCCGCTATCGG
>Ga0068857_100003107_pt1 | contig 13739 bp, 8 predicted proteins | sample KBSCornC72_FD_66591 | JGI IMG/M metagenome (GOLD analysis project Ga0068857, IMG submission 66591) | Corn rhizosphere microbial communities from Kellogg Biological Station, Michigan, USA - KBS Corn C7-2 | ecosystem: Host-associated > Plants > Roots > Rhizosphere > Soil ...
GCGGAATCCGGAGGCGGTATCTTCGCCGCGCCCGCCGAGCGCCATTATAGCCTGAGCGTTTCCCTATCGATGCGCAACCTGCTGAACCACACCAACCCGGGTCCGATCATCGGAAACATTACGTCGCCGCTATTCGGGCAAGCCAACCAAATGGCCGGCAATCTGAATGGCGAGGGCTTTTCCGAGAATGCCAACAACCGGCGCCTGGAAATGCAGATGCGCCTGGGGTTTTAGAGCCGCATTCCGACATACCAGGGCGCACTGACCACGAAGATCCGGTCATTGCCGCGCGCGAGCAGCGACCATTTCGAGCAGCCTTCCGCGCTGGTTGTGCGGGAGAGATTCATACCATTTGTCTTCCACCAGCTCGGGGATAGCGCCTATCCCGCGAGGTAACTTCCCTTCACGGGTCTTCCTGACGTTTGGCCCCGGGGCTTAGCGAAGTCTGGGCCCATCCGTTTACGGGTATCTTCATAGGATAGGTTGCGTCAATGAATGACATCGGAAAAGTGGAACTTGTCTTTCTTCTTCTGTTGCTCTTTATCGTCGTTTTCGGACTTATCGCCAGAAGACTCGGAACTCCTTATCCGATTGTCATGGTCATTGGCGGGTTAATTCTAGGCTTTGTTCCCGGCATTCCGAACATCGGCCTCAATCCCGACCTTGTCTTCCTGGTGGTTCTGCCACCTTTGCTCTATGCCGCTGCCTGGACTACTTCTTGGCGCGACTTTCGGTACAACCTTGTCAGCATCTTTCTCCTCGCTTTCGGCTTGGTCGGATTTACTGTTGTCGCTGTTGCGCTGGTTGCGCCAGGCGTTTTCGCTGGCTTTGATTGGCGCCTTGGCTTTGTGCTTGGCGCCGTCGTGGCGCCCACGGACGCCATTGCTGCCACTTCCATAGCCCGGCGAGTCGGGCTACCGCGCCGAATCGTTGACATTCTAGAAGGAGAAAGTCTCATCAACGACGCCACCGGCTTGCTGGCTCTTCAATTCGCCACGGCCATTGTGGTCCACAAGCAAGTACCGACGGTGTCCACCGGCATCTTGACGTTAGCTTGGCTCACTGCCGGCGGCATTGCGCTGGGCCTGCTGGTCGGCTTCGTCGCCTACTACATCGAGCGCCGGATCGATGATGGGCCGATCGAGATCACGCTCAGCATATTGATCCCCTATGCCGCATATCTCGCCGCGGAGCAGGTTCATGCCTCGGGCGTACTAGCGGTTGTCGCATGCGGATTATTCCTCTCCCGGCGCAGCGCCAACTTCTTTTCGCCTTCGGTTCGACTCCAAGCCTGGTCCGTCTGGGAATCGTTGAATTATGTTCTGAATGGGCTGGTGTTTGTTCTGATTGGACTGCAGCTTCCGGAGATTCGAGCCTCCATCCGTGGATACAGTCTGTCAACGTTGGTGGTGGATGGCGCGGTCTTCAGCGTTCTCCTCATCCTGCTGCGCCTGCTGTGGGTGTTTCCGGGGGCCGGCGTCGCTTGGCTGGTGCGGACCCGGCTTCTCCATCAGCGGGAAAGGCGGCCACGCCCCCGCCAGACTTTCATCCTCGGTTGGACTGGCATGCGAGGAGTCGTCTCGCTCGCCGCTGCCCTTGCCCTTCCGGCTTTGCTTGCCGATGGCAGTCCGTTCCCCCAACGGGACCTGATTATCTTTCTCACGTTTTGCGTCATATGCGTCACCCTGGTATTGCAAGGCGTCACCCTTCCTCCTCTTATCCGTGCCTTCGGCTTGGCCGGAGCCGCCGGCCCGAACTGCGAGGAACAGGAAGCGCGGCGAATTATGATCGACGCCGCAGTATCCCATTTGAATGATGCGAAGGAAAAGGACAGCGAGGAAGCCGCCGCGCTCTACGAAGATCTTACCCGGCACTATCACCAGCGGCTTGCAAGCCTTGAGCATGGCGAGGTTAACCAGGGGCAGATAACCGACCATGATCGTCATCTTGAGCTTTCTCTCGAGGCCCTGCGCGTAGAACGTGAAACAGCCGTTCGTCTGCGCGATGAAGGCCGTATCAACGATGACGTCCTGCGGCTTATCGAGCGCGAGCTGGATTTGAGCGAGTCCAGGATTGCTACCGTTCGTGAGAAATGATCTGGCCAGGCGTCGACGTGACCCGTCCACTCTAATACACTTCTCTGATCCACTTGGAGGGTTGACGGCTACCCGTAGAAGTGACCCAAAAGAACGTGATAAAACTATCCGAGGAAGTTCCTTCTCTGCCTCGTACCAAGTACTCAAATAGCCTCCCAGGCTTCACGTCCGCGCCATTCTCTGTTATCCTCATCGACGAAGATGTTGCGGCAAATGCAGCCCGTGCTGGCACTGAGCCTGACGTGTGCCTTAACCATTTCCGCTCAGGACCGGGTTCAGGAACGCGTGGATCTAGGCGTGGTTCATCAGATCAAGGCGGAAGCGTTTCAGAATTCCAAGGTGATGGACACCGTGTTCCAGCTCACCGACGTTTATGGGCCGCGCCTTACCAATTCACCGCAGTTTCGCGCCGCCGGCGAGTGGGCCGTCAAGCAGCTCAAGGAATACGGTCTCGACAACGTCAAACTCGAAAAATGGGGACCCTTCGGGCGCGGTTGGGCTTACACTTCCTACGCGGGCTTTATCGACGAGCCCCAGTATCAGCCGCTCATCGGCTATCCGCTGGCATGGACCCCCGGCACCGACGGGCCGCTGACCGCCGAAGCAATGCTCGCGCCGGTTCGCACCGAAGCCGACCTGGAACAATATAAAGGAAAGCTCCGCGGCAAAATCGTTCTGCGCGACTTTCCGCGTACGCTCACCTTGCCCACCGACCCCGCCGGCCGCAGGCTCAGCGACGCGCAGCTCGCCGATCTTTCCGTGTTTCCGATTCCAGCGGCGCCGCGACGCGGTGATCGCGCGGGGCAGCCGCCGTTTAATCCACAGCAGGCGCGCCGCCTCCGCGAGCGGGTGAATCGGTTTTGGAAGGACGAAGGAGTGCCGCTGGTGATTCGCGAGTCCAGCGAAGGCGACGCCGGAACGGTTTACGGCCTGGGCGGGGACCGCGAAGCCAAAGACGGTGTTCCCACGATCGTGCTCTCCGCGGAACACTATAATCGAATCGCGCGGTTGCTGAATCACAAGCTTCCCGTCAAGCTCACCTTCGATGTGAAAGCTCAGTTCTACGACGACGATCCGGCGTCGTTCAATGTCATTGCCGAGATTCCCGGCAAGGCCAAGCGGGAGGAAGTGGTGATGGTGGGCGCGCACTTCGATTCCTGGCACCTGGGTACGGGGGCTACCGATAACGCGGCGGGCTCCGCGGTCGCGATGGAGGTGATGCGCATCCTGAAGACTCTCGATCTGAAAATGGACCGCACCGTGCGGCTGGCGCTATGGGGCGGCGAAGAGGAAGGGCTGCTGGGCTCCCGCGCCTACGTCAAAGAACATTTTGCAGACCCTGCGGTCATGAAGCCCACCGCCGAGCACGAACACTTCTCCGGCTACTTCAATCTGGACAATGGCAGCGGCAAAATTCGCGGCGTCAATCTGCAGGACAACGACGCTATGCGGCCTATCTTCGAAAGATGGTTTGAGCCTTTCAAGGACCTGGGCGCCGGCGCCATCACGCTGCGCAATACCGGCGGCACCGATCACCTTTCATTCGACGCCGTGGGCCTGCCCGGATTCCAGTTCGTTCAGGACCCCCTGGATTATTTCACGCGCACGCACCATTCGAATATGGATGTGTACGATCGTATTCAGCCCGCCGATCTGGAGCAGGCCGCGGCCATCATCGCTTCGATCGTGTATAACGCCGCGACGCGCCCGGAGAAGCTGCCGCGCAAGCCGTTGCCAAAACCGCGCCCGCCACGCCCGGGCGAGGATACGCCCGCGGCAACCACGCCTTCGGTCGGCATGGCCGGAGCGCCGCGTTAATCTAGTACGCAGGTGACCAGACGAGTTTATTCACTGATCTGTTGCGCGGCCCTGTTCGGCGCGTTTCCCGGCGCGGCCTTGGGCCACGACGTCATCACCACCAAGATCACTTTCGACCGGGAGATTATTCGCATCGTGTACGCGCGCTGCGCCATCTGTCATCGCGATGGCGGAAGCGCGTTTTCCCTCATGTCTTACAACGACGCGCGGCCCTGGGCAAAGGCCATCCAGGAAGAGGTTCTGGAGCGTAGGATGCCGCCCTGGGGCGCGGTAAAGGGCTTCGGTGATTTTCGGGACGATCAGGCTCTGACTCCGGAACAGATCGAGCTGATCGGCGACTGGGTGGAAGGCGGCTCGCCGGAGGGCGAACCCAAGGATTTACCGCAGACGCCGAAGTGGACGGCTCCCGCGCCGCCGCCGCATGGCTCCGCCAAGCTGGCTATCAGCGGAGAATATAAACTGCGGCAACCTATTGATTTGGCAGGTATTAGACCTTCTAAGATAGAGTCCGGCGCCTCTTTCCAGATGATGGCGGAGTTGCCGGATGGCAGCATCCAGCCGCTGCTTTGGCTGCAGCCCTATAAGCCGGTGTTTGGACACCCGTTCTGGCTGCGCGCGCCGCTAGCTCTGCCGGCCGGGACGGTCATCCGGGGCTTGCCGCCGGGGGCCGTCATCGACCTGCTGCCCGCCCGCTAGATTGCTTGGGGACGGCAGCTCCGCTACCTGCCAGTTGGCGTTTAAATCCTGCCATTTGGGATAGGGTGAACGGTTTCGTATCGCGTAATATTAACGTAGGTACCCGTGCCACTTTCTAGACTCTTGTCAGGCCGCTCCGCCGTAGGGTTGGTCCTATGAATTTAACTGCTCTCTTTATCCGCCGGCCGGTGATGACCGCGCTGGTAATGATCGGCATTCTCATCTTCGGCGCCGTGGGCTATCGGGCCCTTCCAGTGAATGATCTGCCCGTAATCGATTTCCCTACTATTATGGTGATGGCGAGCCTGCCTGGGGCCAGTCCTGAGACCATGGCAGCGTCGGTGGCCGCTCCGCTCGAACGGGAGTTCTCGACAATTGCGGGGCTGGACAACATGACGTCGTCGAGCCAGCGCTCCCAAACTTTCCTAACCTTGCAATTTTCGCTGGATCGCGACATTGATTCGGCTGCCGCGGATGTGCAGAATTCGATTTCCTCAGTGGCGCGGCGGTTACCCCCGGGGATGCCGAATCCACCCACGACGCGCAAACTGAATCCCGCGGATCGGCCCATTCTGCAGGTGTCACTCAATTCCACTACGCTACCCGCTTCTCAGGTCAACGAGTATGCCGAAACTGTGATTGCTCCTCAGATCTCAACCATCAACGGAGTTTCACAGGTTGCCCAATTTGGCGGTGGAAGCGGATCCAAATACGCGGTCCGCGTGCAACTGGACCCCAATAAACTGGTGAACCGCCAGATCAGCCTGGACGATATATCTTCTGCCATAGGGCAGCATAATGCGAATCTGCCGACCGGCACGTTGTGGGGCAATAATCAGGCGTTCACGGTACAGGCCAACGGCCAGCTAAATACTGCGGCTGAATACCGGCCGCTGATTGTGGCCTACCGCAATGGCTCACCGGTACGGCTGCAGGATCTAGGCCAGGTGATCGACGGCGTTCAGGACGACAAGAGTGCGAGCTGGTTCAACCTGCGCAACTCGGTGATGTTATCGGTGAATCGCCAGCCCGGTACCAATACGGTTGAGATTGTCGACACCATTCTGAAGTTGATGCCAACTTTTCGAGCGCAACTTCCCCCCTCTATCAATCTGGACGTCATGTCGGACCGCGCCCAGGCTATTCGGGAATCGGTGCACGACGTGAAGTTTACGCTTATTCTGGCGATCGGGCTGGTGGTGTTGGTCATCTTTCTCTTCCTGCGCAATGTATCCGCGACGTTGATCCCCAGCCTCGCCTTGCCGCTCTCGATACTGGGCACTTTTGCGGTGATGTCGCTGTTTGGCTACACCGTGGATAACCTCTCACTGATGGCGCTTACGCTGGCCGTGGGTTTCGTAGTGGACGACGCCATTGTGGTGCTGGAAAATATCGTCCGGCACATGGAAATGGGGAAACCTCGTTTTGAAGCCGCGCTGGAGGGCGGCAAGGAAATTGGTTTCACCGTGCTTTCGATGACCCTGTCGCTGGCTGCGGTATTTATTCCGATTCTGTTCATGGGCGGAATTGTAGGCCGTCTGTTTCACGAATTTGCCGTGGTGATCATGTCAGCGATCATTATTTCCGGCATCGTGTCGCTCAGTTTGACGCCTATGCTGTGCAGCCGCTTCTTGCAGCCGCCGAGCGAGCATCATAACTTCCTGTTCCGGGCTACCGAGCGGATGTTCGACATGTGGCGCGACACCTACGTGTGGACGCTCCGCAAAGTCATTCGCTTCCGGCTCGTAACCCTGATGGTGGCGTTCGGCACCCTGGTGGCGACCGTGTATGTTTACCGCCTGGTGCCTACAGGGTTTATTCCGAGCACCGACACGGGCAGCATTCAAGGCCAAATGCAGTTTGCTCAGGATGCGTCTTTTGATGTGATGCGGAAGGCCGGTTTCGCGGCAGCGCAAATCATTGCAAATGACCCGAATGTGGATGCGTCGGGCGTCAGCGTCAGTGGCTCCAATAATAATGGACGCGTCGAAATCCGCCTGAAACCCCGCAAAGACCGAACGCTGACGGCGGATCAGGTCATCAACGAACTTCGTCCGAAACTGGCGCGTATTCCTGGCGGACTGGTATTCCTGACCAATCCGCCCGCCATGCGTATCGGCGGATTCGGTGGCCGGAGCCAGTATATATTCACGCTGCAGGCGCAGAATCTGGATGAACTGTATCGCGCCGCGGCGAGTTTTGACGGCGTGATGAGGCGGATCCCGGGCTTGACCGATGTGAATAGCGACCTGCAGATCGCCAGCCCGCAAGTGATGCTGGATATTGACCGTGACCGAGCATCCTCCATGGGAGTGACAGCCACCCAGGTGGAGAGCGCGCTGTTTAGCGCCTACGGAACCCGGCAGGTTTCAAACATCTTCACGCCGACGAACGACTATGAAGTGATCATGGAGTTGTTGCCGAAATTCCAGCGCGATGCGCTGGCTCTGCATATGCTCTATGTTCGCTCCAGTTCGGGCAAGCTGGTTCCGCTGGATTCCGTGGTCACGCCGAAAAACCAAGTAGGATCATTGACAGTGGCCCATCTGGGACAATCCCCGGCGGTGTCTTTTTCCTTTGATATGGTCCCGGGCGTCTCCCTGGGCGAGATCACGGATCGAATTGAAGAGGCCGCTCGCGAGAATCTCCCACCGACCATCCGCACCCAGTTCCAGGGCACGGCAGCCGCGTTCCAGTCGTCGTTTGCCGGCATGGGCATGCTGCTGGTGATGGCGATTCTGGTCATCTACATGGTGCTGGGTATTCTGTATGAGAGCTTCATTCATCCCTTGACGATCTTGTCGGGTTTGCCTTCGGCGGGATTGGGAGCGCTGATTACGCTGCTGGTTTTCAAGAATGAGCTCAACATATTTTCGTTCGTGGGCATCATCATGTTGATCGGAATTGTGAAGAAGAACGCCATCATGATGATCGACTTCGCGGTGGAGGCCCAGCGCACCATGGGCTCAACGCCTGCCGAAGCCATCACCGAAGCCTGCTTAGTGCGCTTCCGGCCTATCATGATGACCACCATGGCGGCCCTGGTAGGCACACTGCCGATCGCGCTGGGACTTGGCGCCGGCGGAGAAGCGCGGAGGCCCCTCGGTCTGGCGGTCGTCGGTGGCCTGGTAGTCTCGCAACTGCTGACCCTCTACATCACGCCGGTGATTTACATCTACATGGAGCGCTTCACCGGGTCTAGCCGTAAGACCAAGCGCAAGAAGAATGTACCGGTGATGGCCGAACCGCAACCCGCATTGCGATAGGACACTCATCGCGGCACGGTCTTGGTTATAATCGAGTCACTCAGTCTTACGGGCGGGGATCGCTTCTTCCGGAGATACGGCATGGGTATCCATCGAGTTGTTCTGAAGGCGGCTGCCGGATTGCTGCTGGCGGCGATGCCGATCTTGGCGCATCACTCCTTCATGGCGGAGTACGACGAGAGCCATTTGATCACCTTGAGCGGCACGGTTACCAAGGTCTATTGGAAGAACCCCCATGTGACGTTCGATCTGGACGTAAAGGACGGAAGCGGAAAAGGCACCAACTGGGAATTGGAATTGGGCAGCCCCAACGCGCTTCTGAGTCAGGGATGGAAGGTGGATTCCTTGAAGCAAGGAGCCCGCGTGGCAGTAACCGGTTTTGGCGCCAGGGATGGCTCGCACCTGGCGAATGCTATAAAGGTGGTCCTCGGTGGGACTACGTATTCTGCTCTCCGCGATGAAAACCATTCACGCAAGTAAAACGTACTAATGCAAGGCCTACACTCCATACCCGCCATGACCATGCTCCGCATCGCCGCAATGGCTGGTCTGTTATTTGCCATTTGCCCCGGCGTGTCGCCGGCGGCTACCACCGGCAGTATTTCCGGCACCCTAAAAGATCCCAGCGGGGCGGTCATACCGGGAGCCACGTTGGTTGTGACGAACACGGCTCAGGGGATCCAGACGAAAACGACGACCGACAACAAAGGATTTTACATATTTCCCAGCCTGTCGGTCGGCCGCTACGACCTGCAAGCGCAGGTGGAAGGTTTCCGGCCCGCCAAGCGGAACGGACTCACGATTGACGCCGACAGCGCGCTGCACATCGACTTGACCGCGGAGATGATCGAGAAGATCGAGGAAATCACGGTACTCGAAAACGCAACCCAAGTGGAATCCGTGAGCACACAGATGGGTCAGGTGGTCGCCGGCCGGGCTATGACAGCCGTGGCCCTCAATGGCCGCAGCTTCACCGACTTGCTGGCTCTGCAACCCGGGATTGTTCCCACCACCACGCAGCAGCCTGAATCCATCGTCATGGCGGGCGCCTCCATCGCAATCGCTCCATCCGGAACGCTCAACCCGGGCAACCAGTCGATCAGCGGCCAGCGTGAGGACGCGAATGGCTTCATGGTGAATGGGGGCGATGTTAAAGAACTGATGAACGGCGGCACATCCGTCGTCCCCAACCTGGATTCCATCGCCGAGTTCCGTATCCTGACCAATAACTTCGACGCAGAGTACGGCAATTACAGCGGCGGCGTTGTCAATGTGGTGACGAAGTCGGGCGGAAACGGATTGCACGGCAGCGGCTTTGAGTTCCTGCGCAACACGGCGCTTGACGCCCGCAGCTTCTTTTCTCCCGAGCGAAGTTTCTACCGCCAGAATCAATTTGGCGGCACAATCGGCGGCCCCATCCGGCAGAATAAAGTCTTCTACTTTGGCGATTACCAAGCCACGCGGCAGAGCCAGGGATTCGACACGGGGCTGATTTCTGTCCCGACTCTGGCGAACCGGAACGGCAATCTCGCGGATGAGGCCGGGTCTCTTACAGGCGAGGTGGGCGGGCCGAATCTGGCAAACCTGCTATCGCAGAAGTTGGGCTACACGGTTTCCGCGAACGAGCCCTACTATACGCGCGGTTGCGTATTCAGCACGCAGTGTGTTTTCCCGAATGCCATTATTCCGCGGCAAGCCTGGGCGGTGCCATCCGTAAATCTACTGAAGTACATTCCAGCGCCGAACGTCGGGGACAGCACTTTTTCCACGGCGTCGGTGGGGAAGATCCTCCGCGATGACAAGGGCAGTTTCCGTGTGGACGGCAATAGTGGGCATTGGGGACTGCTGACGGCTTACTATTACTTCGACGATTACGATTTGAACAACCCTTATCCGACAGGCCAAGGTGGCGCAAACGTACCCGGATTTGCGGCCCTTAATTTGGGGCGCGGCCAGTTGATCAACCTGGGCCAGACGAAAACTTTTGGAGCCTCCATGGTGAATGAGCTGCGCCTTAGCTACATGCGCAGCGCGAACAACGTTGGACAACCGGCGGGCGGAGTTGGCCCCAGCCTGGTCTCGCAGGGTTTTGTCAATCCAGATGGGACTCCGAGCATTGTGGTTCTAGACCCGAAAATCGAAGGAGTCGAGAACGTGACTTTCAACTCCTTTACAATCGGGACTCCCATTACAAACCTTACGCAAGCGAATAACACTTATGTGCTGAGCGACCATTTTTCCAAGGTGATCGGGAGCCACAGTCTGAAAGCCGGGGGGCGGGTTAGCATAGAACAAGTCAATGTGAATCCGAACCCAACCTTCAACGGAGCATTCACTTTTTATGGTTCTGAAACTGGCTCGGACTTCGCGGATTTTCTGTTGGGCGTAGCCAGTAACTACAATCAAGCCGATTCACAGACCTACTACGGACGCCACAAATATGCCGCAGCCTTTGTGCAGGATAGCTGGCGGGTACGGTCCAATCTCACTCTGAATCTGGGCGTGCGCTGGGATCTGATGCAGTATTGGTCAGAGAAGTACAACCAGATTCCGACGTTTGTCCTGGGGCAACAGTCCAAAGTTTTCCCGACGGCGCCGAGGGGCCTGGTTTATCCCACCGATTCCGGAATTCCGAATACGTTGGTTCCGCAGGGCAATCCGTTTTCGCCGCGTATCGGACTGGCGTACTCGCCGTCGAAAGCCGACGGATGGCTGGGCAAGATCACTGGCGGGCCGGGAAAGGCGAGCATACGCGCAGGATTTGGAATGTTTTATTCCGTGATTCAAGGCAACACCATCGCCATTGACGAGCCGCAGCCTCCTTACGGATTGAGCTACACCAGCCCGGCGCCTCCGCTGTTCGCCACGCCTTTCGTTAGCGCGGCGGACGGTGACGTTCATGTGCAGCCTTTCCCGTTGAAGTTCCCTCCCTTGAATGCGTCGGTGAGTAATCCAAATCCAAACATCGATTTTTCGCCGTTCTTGCCGCAGGCCGGCATGACGACGCCTTATCCTGGCAACAAATATCCCTACAACGAAAACTACTTTCTTGCGATAGAGCGGCAATTCGGAGCGAGCACTTTGCTGAGCCTGAGTTATGTAGGCTCGCAGGCCCATCATCTGCTCATGGTTTACTCGGCGAACCCGGGAAATCCGGCGCTTTGCCTGGCGCTCAGCAAGCCTAGTGCGGTGGCGCCGGGAACAACCACCTGCGGGCCCTTTGCAGAGGACGCGACGTACGTCACCGCCGCGGGCCAAATCATTAACGGGACTCGCGGACCCTTCGGATCGAATTTCAGCAACGACGATTTCCAGGGCAGCTTCGGCAATTCCAGCTACAACTCTTTTCAAGCGAGCCTGCGGCACTCAGGCAGGCAGTTGGATTTGATGCTGGCCTATACGTACAGTAAATCGATAGACCAGTCGTCGAGTATTTCGGATCCCGTCAACCCGTTTAACTACCGGGCCACGCGCGCGCTCTCGGCCTGGGATCTGACGCACAATCTGGTGGCGACCTATGAGTACCAGCTGCCTTTCGACAGGTTGACGCGGCGGGCTAAATTTTTGACGCAAGGGTGGGCGCTTTCCGGCATCACTCGTGTCAGTTCCGGGTTCCCCGTGACCATCTCCAGTGACGGCGATAATTCTTTGATGGGAAGCGTGCCCAACGGCGTGAACAATCACAGCCTGGATTTGCCGGACTACACTCCGGGGGCGCTCAACCTGAACGGCAATCCGCGCAATGGGCTGCCCTACTTCAATACTTCGTTGTTTAGCGCAAACGCCTTGGGGACGCCAGGCAGCGCGTCACGCCGCGTGATACACGGCCCCGGTATGTTGAATTTCGATCTGGCGATACTGCGAACCTTTCGAATCGCGGAGTCCAAGGCCCTGCAGTTCCGCCTGGAGACTTTCAATACCTTCAATCATGCGCAGTTTTTTGGGGCCGCCTCAGTGGACGGTGATTACGACAGCAACCTATTTGGGCATGTTGTCAAATCGGCGCCACCACGGCTGATGCAGTTAGCACTTAAATTTACGTTCTGATACAAGTGCGCTCGAGGCTACTGCGGCAGCGGCTCGCGCTGTTTGCCGGCGAAGATTTCGCCGAACAATTCCACCACAGCGGCGTGCAGGGCGCCATTGTCCGCCAGCACATGCGGCCCGAATAGATCCAGCGGTGCGCCGCGCATGTCTGTGCAGATGCCGCCGGCCTCGCGCACCAGCAAGCAGCCGGCCGCCATATCCCAGGGTTTCAGCTGGAACTCCCAAAAGAAGTCCAGCCGGCCGCAGGCGACATAGGCCAGGTCGATTGCCGCGGCGCCGGCGCGCCGGACTCCATGTGACGTCATCGCAAGCTGGTAATAGAAATGAATATTGATATTTTGATGACGCTTGCGGGACGGGAAGCCAGTGGCCGACAGCGAATCGTCGATGCGAGCCGTGGGCGTCACGTGAATCGGCTGCTGGTTCAGGAACGCGCCCGAACCCGCTTCCGCCTGGAACATTTCGTCGCGCGTGGGATCGTAAATTACTCCCGCGATCAGCTCACCGGCCCGCGCCAGCCCAATCGATACGTTATACACCGGGAAGCCGTGCGCGAAATTGGTAGTGCCGTCGAGCGGGTCCACATACCATTGATATTCGGACGAACCGTCGCTGCCGCTGCCCTCTTCGGCCATAACCGCGTGAGTGGGAAAATGCTGGCGCAGACGTGCGACGATGATGCGCTCGCTGGTGCGGTCCGCCTCGGTCACCAGGTCGTAGGCCCCCTTCAACTCGAAGCCGATGCGGCGCCGCGCGAACTCCGAAATGGAGGCGCCGGCTTCGCGCGCGATGTCAGCCGCTATCTCAACAAAGCTTTTCAATCGTGGGCCAATTCGTACAAGTATTTCAGATCTTGTTTATACAGGAACAGGTTGGGAGCGCCCTCCCGGGTCAGGCGAATGAAGCTCGCGTCGTAAAACTCGACGACGCCTTCCACTTCCTGGTTATCGCTCAAACGCACTCGCACCGGGATGCGTTCATCCACCAGGCGCCGCAGGTATTGGACCTCTTGCTGGGTGTGATCGGGAGCTTTGATCTGACTGATTTTTCCGGCCACGGCAAATTGACTCGTGTACTAGCGAGAGACAACTCCATAGTAGCCAGCGCGCGTCGAGATGCGCAAATCCGGACGGTGGGGAAGTTCCAGGCGGATTCTGTGGAATTTGCCGTCACCGGCCAAGGGCCCGTGCGGGTAGTAACCGATCAGGTACTGCGTGCGCAGCTCGCGCAGGATGTCCGAGAAAGTACGGTCGAGTTGTTCGATCGTGGGGTAAAACGCCAGGCCGCCGCTGTCGTGCGCCAAAGTTTCGAGTGCATGCTCGCCGCCGATATTGCGTCCGGCCGGATTCGTGATGGGCACGACTACGATGGGATAAAAGACCGCTTCCGCATGCAGGATCGACGACAGCGCGTCAGAATACTTCTTGGTGCTGGTGGTGTCGCCGCCGTCCGTCACCACTACGATCACGTGCCGTCCGTCGCGGCCGCGCATCGCCGAAGTCGAAAGATAGATCGCATCGTAAAGCGAGGTCCCGGCATCCCCTTTGAGCGGCTTCAAACTGTCTTCGAGTCGGGTCAACCGCCGGGTAAACGAATTGAGCAGGGTGACCTGGTCGTTGAAGCTGTAGAGCGAGGCGGCATCATCCGGGTTGCCCTCTTTCACCAGCGCGTTCAGAAACTTCGCCAGCGAGGCGGTCGCAACCTTCAGATCCTTGTCCATTGAGCCGCTGGTGTCGATCAGCAGGGTGACCGAAAGCGGCTGGTTGGTCTGATGCTCGAACACGGAAATGTCCTGCTTGACGCCGCTATCGAACAA
>Ga0068857_100003119_pt1 | contig 13716 bp, 5 predicted proteins | sample KBSCornC72_FD_66591 | JGI IMG/M metagenome (GOLD analysis project Ga0068857, IMG submission 66591) | Corn rhizosphere microbial communities from Kellogg Biological Station, Michigan, USA - KBS Corn C7-2 | ecosystem: Host-associated > Plants > Roots > Rhizosphere > Soil ...
GGCGAAGATGCTTTTCAAGCCAAGCCAGCAACTCCTGAGCTTTCGCGTCGAGGATCGCAGATGCCCGACCAGCCCACTTCTGAAGTTCGTCCAGAATGGCATTTTCAGCCTGTGACGCCGGCCGGAAAGATCGCGCCGCAGCTTCAAGCGCTTCCTGGGTAGCGTCAGATTCCTCTGTTTCATCAATGAAGTCTTCGCCAGCACGATCGAAGACCTGGGACAGGAATCGCAGAGCTGGGCGATGTGCCTGGGCGCGTCCTGCACGTCTGATGCTCTCTCGATGTTTAGCCAAGGTAGTCAGGAACGCCTGGGGAGATGAAAAAAGGCGTTTCTTGAGCAACTTCATAACGAACTCGGTCGCGAACTTCTCGGAATTGTCGCGATAGCTCGCCGCACGCAGGGCAATGTATTCCGAGAGCAAGCTGTGAACCCGCTTCTCCTCGTCAGAGTACGGGACCTCAATCGGTTCGAGTTCACGCTTGGGAAACCGAAGAGTACCGTCCCAATTCTTGATTTCCGACTTCAGACGCCGGACCATTACGGCTCGGACCTGAACGGGGTCAGGAGTCGCAGCGCGTGCGAATCGTTGATCATCAAGCAATTCAAGCAGCGCAGTAAAACTCTCGCGATACCCGTTATGGGGTGTCGCCGTCAGGAATAGCTTGTGCTCAAAGTGTCCTGCGATCTCACGTAGGGCTTGCGTGCGCTGAGAGTCGAGCGCATAGTCACCTGTTCCACTGGGTGCAACGTTATGAGCTTCGTCAACGATAAGGATGTCAAACTCCCGCAATCCAGGGACATCGGCGGTGCGTGAGACGGCTTCACGGAAGAGCCGGAGGGGAGTTTCCCTCTTCACGTAGTCCATGGACGTGATCAGCCGCGGGAAGTGATTCCATGGATTCGCACGCAAGCCGCGCTCGCGACGGAGCCGGCGAATCAGAGTTGTATCAACAATGTGGAACTCGAGCCCGAACTTTTCGAGCATCTCATCTCGCCATTTGATCTGAAGGGTCGCTGGACAGACGACCAGGATGCGACGTGCTCGGTGCCGGAGCATGAGTTCGCGGACTACTAAGCCCGCTTCGATAGTCTTGCCTAGTCCGACGTCGTCGGCGACCAGGAGGCTGACACGGGGCATCTGTACAGCTCTCACGACAGGATCGAGCTGGTAGCTTTCAATTTCGATGCCGCTGTAGAAGGGTGCCTGGATCAGCTTCGTGTCGGCGATCGATGCCGCACCCCAGCGAACGGCATCCAGAAAAGCATCTAGCCTCGCCGGCGGGTCGAAACCCCGAGGCGTGGGCAGATCCATTTTGTCGAAAGCCCGGGCGGCCGGCTCGAGTTCCCAGACAACCTGCAGCTCTTCGCCAAGGGCGTCATCCTCAATCGAGACTAAGGAAACCAAATGCTGCTGGAGGGATAGCTTCGTAGCGCCCTGCGGCGCGACGCTGCGGCGCACGTCGCTAACAACGTAGCGGCGGCGGCGAACCTCGGCGAGTTGGCCCTGTTCGGGCACCGAGCAAAGATCCGGCATGCACGATTTACTTAGGATACAGTCTTGCTAGAAGGCCGCCTGAATCCGCAGATATTGCGATTGGCGCCTTGCCTTCCGCACGAAGTTACTCCATCCGTGTTGTATGCAGGTATGCGCGCTCACAAACCAGTGAGCTTCAAGTTCGGGCCGGCCCTTGGCTGGAGTACCGGATTCAACTGGAGATCCCGCTTTAGTGTTCCAGCCACCAGGGTTGGCAGCCAGCGCGGCCCTTCCCGGTCGAACACGAATACCCAAAGATGCCGTATCACTTTCCAGGTGAGAAGCACGGTCTCAGCGACAAGCTCCTTGGAAACATCATGGAAGAGGTGTTCCTTGACCTTACCGGTCTTCAAGGATGCCTGCGGCCCAGGCTCACAGTGGACAAAGCTATCGCGTGCCTGCTTAATTTCACCAAACAGACGGTCCAATGGGGCAGCATTCAACTCGAGACCACAGCGCCTGCCGACGATAAGTTCTGGAACAAATGTGATGCGTTGTCTCAGGCTCTTGTCTTGGCTTAATAGCTTCTTGGTCGTGTCAGCTGGTAAATCCGGATGCTCCAGTAGGTGTGCACGCGCGAGGCCGCTGACGAAGGACTCCAACAGATTAAAACACGTCTGAATGACAGCGCGCGCTAGGGTCTGCCCATTCTCACTTGCTCCACCGGCCCACTTCGGAGGAGAGCCCCAGTTGACACCCGACAGTAACGATTCGCAATCGAGGAAGAGTGAGTATAAGCATTCCAGATCTCTTGCGAGCATATACTCGGGATGTCGTATCGCAACGGGGTGTTCGCCCTGCATGAAAACTTCGGCATAGGGCGGAACTTCTATTTTGGCCCGAGCCTTGAGCAGCCCACACTCAAGCTCAAATTCCCGTGCAGTGCAAAGAGAGCATAGCCCGAACTCCGCTTTCTGCCACTGGTCAAACCGCTCCGACATCCATCGAGCCGCATGCTTAATAGTTGCCGTATCCGGCCGGTCGACTATTTGCCCAAAAACTTCACAGAAATCATCTTGCAAGAGCGGTATATGTTCTAGCAACTTCTTTTTCGGCCAAGCTCGATAATCGTGCACTGATCGCGCTTCGAGGCCCAATTGATCGCCCGCACCGATCCAGATTGCAGCGAGAATCCACGACTTTTTTAGTCTCAGCGCCTGGTCGGCCAGTCGCTGCTTCCCTGTTTCCACGGTGAACTCGGCCTTCTTTGTTCCCTAAGTCTCCCATGAGTCTGGAGTTGGTTGCGGGCGAGTCAGCGCTCCAATCCCTAAAGGTGTCTGCAGAGAAGGAATCGCCTTCCCTGCCTAGGCCGCAAAGACGACTCGCCAGCTCGCGAGGACGAGGCGACACATCGTGGCCCCTTTTGAAACGTCCGCCTACAGCTCAAACCGGTCCAATTCGTCAAACGCCAACACCTCTAATTGGCGAGCTATTTGGTGTGGCACGAGGAACTTCTTTATCTCGCCGAAGAGCTTATCCGGATCTGCGAGATCCGAATCAGTGTAGATCAGAGCATAGATGCGATGCCTCCGAAAGTAGTCCTTTTGTTTTTTCATCTCCCGCTCGAAGTTAGCTTTGGCTTCAGCATTGATCCTCCCTGGCGACTTTTGCTTGGTGTTCGTGAGTTTTCCGTGGGTCGACCAAGGGGAAAGTTCAAAACCTACTTTCTTCATCGAATAAGGGTCTATCAAGGTAAAGTCCAACCGATACTCGTGCTTAGCCGCCCGTCCGTTGTAGCGGAGTTCAGGGATTAGGAGCGGAGCCGTCTTTGGACTCGCACTATTCATTACATAGTCTACGTAACGATCAGCGATCGCGAGTTCGTGCCTGGAGCCGGAGTTCCTCACGAGGGTGTTTCGGAAGAACGACAGGTAACCCTTGATGGTGGAAAACTCGATCTTGTTCTTGCTGCCAGGAACGACGAAGCCGGTTTCTAGAATGTGGCCGATTGACCAGTACAGTGGGGTAAAGTGTCGAATCTCACTCTTGTCATTCTCCCATTCCCCGCCCACGAACCGCGGAGTTATGAGAAGCCCATAATCGGCATTCTTCTGGCCAATCCACATCTCCGATTCCTGGACGTGGGGACGAACTTTTGAAAGGGATTCGTGATTTCGGAGATATGTTCTCTTCAAGAAGAGCGTGACGTACTCCTTGAACCGCTTGTTCGTTTTCATTGTCCTGACGATTTCGGCGTAGGGGTCGCTAGCGTCACAGGGCCGTCGCCTATCAACCTCCTTCATCAAACCTCTAATCCATAGGCTCACATACGCTTCCGGAGAGAGGATTACTTCATGTTGGACATCAATGAATTCTGCATTCTTGCTCCCGATCTTGGCATGCAGGCCCAAGACATCCTTCTTTCCCAATGCGGCGACGGCATACTTTTCCAGCGGTTTTAGCTTCGCGCTCAGGTCTGCGATTTGCTTATTCAAGGCTGTCTTGGCGGGATCGCGCTTAGCCATGGCGGGTATATGAACGGACCTCCGGAGATTTACTAGAAGTCTACCTCACGCCCTCACGATGTGGGTCAGCTGCCCCTCCCCGCCCGTAGGGTTCGGAGTGTTTTTCAACAATCACAAACAAGTCTGAAGGACGGAATTTATCGGTGTAATGTGGCGGCGATCCGCCCGGCCCTTGAGGTTTTCGCGTGCTGGCCGATGAGGTGTACCTGAAACTTGCATATGTGCCGAGGCGTGCGACGGGGCCCCCTTTTTGGCATTTCTGGCACGTGGAGCCTGACGTAGAATCTGTAAGTTACGATGGTTCCTCGGGGTCTGGCTTATCAAGTCCCAACGCCGTCCACCCGATTTCCCCCAATAGTTTCAACCTCTGGCCGGCCGGTTTTTTCGACGTGCCATAAACATCGCGACCCAGACGCCGATCCTACTTCCTCCAACGCTGCATCTCGACATCTTGGGTGGCGTTGATGCAGAAACAGCCTAGTCCTTGGCCGAGTAAGTCCACTATTGCACTACGCCTATTGGCTTTGCGCCATGATGCTGTTCAAAAGATCCGCATTGGCGTGGTAGAACTCGTAGCCCCTGACAATCCAATATTGGTCGCCCTCGAAGTCCCCGTATGGAGCCGTAAACAGCGGGATCCCTTGTCGACCCGCAAAAAAATCCTTGCGGAATTGCGACCGTGTCAAATTGGTAAGGTTTTCGAGTCCTGCGGTCCTGAGCAAAACCCCCAAAGGAATTCCAAGGTGAGCTCCAACCGCACCAAAATTGAAATTACCAGCGTTAGTTGCAATCAGCTTATCGAGGGAAACATCCTTCGCCACACCGGCTTTATAATCCCATGCGCCTTGACCTAGGGGACCTCTTGGCAAGACCTTCCAAAAGAAATCAGCGGCCGCCGCGCTCTTAACTCCGATTCGGTCCATGGCGCGGAGGTTTTGAACCAGGCTCCCCTCGGGAATCCTGGCGAACGGCGGTACGTGCAAGGTGTTTGCGACATAGTCCTCCGTGACTACTTGCGGGACTCCAAATACGCTTGCGGCGTGCGATTCGTGAATGTATTTGGACGGATCACCGCTGAAATTCCTGAAGCGGTCTGCATTAACGCGTGCCAGTTGCTGATAGAACGCCCCGAGATCTCGGTTGAACTGGTTTTGATCGAAACTTGGATTGGCAAACATGTTGCCATTGAAACCAAAGCCCCCCCCGAAATCTGGGCCGAAGGTCCAGATTGACGTTCCGCCGGGGTCGTCAAACGCGTCCAGTCCCTCCGGATCGACAAACCGAAGCGGATTGTTATTGGCATATGCGAAACGATTAACTTGGCCGGCAGCTCCAGAGGTCGGAAGGAGCGGATCAGGCTGGAGAAACATGCCTAGTTCCGTATCATAGGCCCGTGCGCCGAGTTTGATGATCGCGCTCTGATTCGGAAAGGTCCGTCCATAGGCGAATCCCTCGAATACCATCGGGGATGGCGGGGACGTCTCTGTTTTGCCGTAGGGCGAGTAAACTCCCTTCCAAACGACACTGCCATTCTGATCCGTGACGGCGGTCACAGAACCCAGGAGGTCGCGATGAAGAAAGAGCGTGCCTGTCTTGTTGGTCTGCGCTAAAAGTCCGGTATCGCCCACGATTCCGGTGCTGCACAAACCGCTCGTGCACGCAAAGAAGTCCGCGAAGTAATAACTCGACCGGAAGCCCCGGTCAATGCGAGCTAAGTCGGAGAGCCCGTCGTAGCTGATTCTTGTTGTTGATCCTCCCTCGCGTATAGACGTCAGTTGGTTCTTCACGTCGTAGGCATACTGCCGTCCCAGTGCTGAGGTCACCCTGCCGGAGAAGTCATGTTCGACAGCCCTGCCGGCCACCTGGACGGGAGAATGCGGATGAACGACCGCATTCAGCGAAGCGGCCGGTGAGATTCCGTTTCGCCACAAGGACGCATTGCGGGTGGTTTTCCAGTACCCATCACCCCACCACGATTCAGCGACCGCCCCAGTTGGGGGCGGATACCGGTAAGAACCAGCGTCACCCAACAGCAGGCTTTTACTGTCATTGAAGGCGAAATCATGACTCAGGCCCGCGCGTGTGAGCTTGGTCAGCTGGTCCAGAGAGTCAAACGTAGCCTTTGTTTCCACCCCGTCCACGGTGGACCGTATGGGATTCCCCACAGCGTCATACTCGTAGGTGAGCTTCATCAACTCGTCTCCGTTGAGTTCCAGCGAAGATGAATCCATCCAGCCCCGGTTATTGAATGATCGACGCTCGATGATACCGGATAGTAGCTTGCGGACGCTCCAGCGCCCCGTGGCGTCGAAGTCCGTGAAGCTCACCAGTGGAACCGTACTCCCTTGCTTGGTTACGCCCGAGAGAAAGCCGGAATCATAGGAATATTGATACGTTGCGCCCTGTGGGTATGTAATGGAGGAAGCGCGCCCTTGCTCGTCGTAGCTGACGCCCACTTTCGCGCGCCAATTGAACCAGAGAAAGCGGCGTGTGGTGCGATCCAGGGCCGTCAGCCGTCCGACCGGATCGTAGCTGAAACTGGTGCTGCTAACGGGACCCTTCACTTGAGTGATCCAGCCGTGTTGATCGTAGGTAAACCTTGTGACGGATTTATCGAGTGCGCCGGACGCCTTGATTTCAGTGGGCTGACCGGCCTTGTTATAGGTCATTGTCACCAAAGTAGCGTCGGGGTTTTGCGCTTCCACTAGATTGCCGCCGGCATCATAGGTAAAGTGGGTATTCAGACCCGCGTCTGAGAGATCGGTGAGCCGATCCTGGAGATCGTACTTAAAGTTCCACGGCACACCCTCGCTGTCCTCCATGTGAACCACCCGTTCCAGCGGATCGCGGACCATGCTGAACGAAAGTGAATCCTGCGTTCCAGGCGCCTCGTCGCATTCAGACTGCGCGACTGTGAATTCCTTGACCGATGTTACGTTTCCGCGGAAATTCGTGGCATACATCTTAAGGTGGCCGTTCGCGTCCAGTACTCGAGCGCTGGTGTCCATGTAGCAAAGCTTGGTCTCATCTCCTGAGGGGTAGATGACCGCGGTCAGCCGGTTTAGAGGATCGTATTGGTACCTAATTCTGGAGGCGGTCTCACCTTCAAAAGCGGGAAGCGTTTCGGCGACGGCATTCCCAAAGAGATCGCGCTCAATGCTGGCGACGATCCACTTGCCGGCTGGGGCGTTGTTCCGAATCCGGGCAGGTCGCTGTGCGGCATCATAAGTAGTTTCAGTGACGGTTCCCCGCGAATCTGTTACCCGCACCATGGAGCTCATATTGGTGGGTGTGTCTTCATAGACATACCGCTGTGTGTGCCCGCCTGAGGAATCGAAAATCGTCATCCTACCGAACCGATCGTAGGAGAATTTCACTTCAATGATGCCGCCGATTGCAGACGACTTGAGCTGCCCCGGCATTCCGGAGCTCTCCGTAGCCTCAGTGCCGTCAAAATGGTTGAATGTGGTCGTCATGCCAGTGGGCGCCGTTATGGTCTGCATATAGACGCCGTTTGTGTCGTAACTTGTTTTGGTAATTCTTCCCAACGTATCGCCCGTGCAGATGAGATTACCCCAAGGGTCATAGCCAAACGACGTCACGTCCCATTTGTCCACGGACAGACGCTGAATGGCGGACAGCGAGGCGGTAGCACCAGGGGCAGCATTGCAAACGTTTGTTGTGTCGTACGTCAAACGCGTGGCGCTCAGCACCTCGACGTCCCGGCGGGCAGCTAGACTAGTAAGGTACGTCAGTGGCTGTTGAATAGCCCGCGTGTGAATATCAGCCGCGGTCATTCCGGCAATATTCGGAACCGAAGCCGCATTCTCGGATCTCTTAAATCCGACCTCCCACTTGGTCTCATCGAGCGGAGTGAAATCTCTTGTTATGAGAAGGCTAGCGGGCTCTTTCTCCCGGAGATCCAGCGTCGCTGTGGGGTTTCCCAAGCGATCGTGTTCGAAGAATCGAATTTGCCAGATGCTTGGTGCCGCGCATTGGCTTCTGTTGGCGCAGTCAGCGTGGGAAAAAGTTGTCGATTCGATGGGATCGTAAAAGGGAGGGCTGGCTCCAGGGGAACTAAAGTAAGAATACAGAGTCTCAGATCGATCGGTTGTAGTGGCCGTCAGCGCGCGATAAACACGCCCTCGCGAGCGAAGGTCGCGAGTGCCATCTGGTTTTCCGTAGAAGTATTCGAGTGTCTTCGCGGGATCGCTCACTTTTGCGTAGCCAAATCCCAGGAACTCCTGGTCAACGATGTTGAAGAGTCCGTCTTTGTAGTCAATGCGCGTAGTGAGCGGACCACTGGAGGGAGACGTCTGCTCAGACCAGGAAGACAGCACCTTGATGGGCAGTGTCAATAGTTTATTGGGGTAGTCGCTCGAACTTGTGTACTCGAGCGTCAGCCGCGCGCCGAACCGGTCGGTCGCTTGGATCAGTGAGTCCGGAAATGGCACGGAAAGCCGGCTCATATAGAACTTACCCGCTGCCGCCGGAACACACATGGCATCAACCGCACCGTCGCCATTGAAATCGCCAAGGGAACACATCTTGGGTAACAGGGAAGTCCCCGACTCCGCACCCACACTCCACGTGGAGAGCTGGCCAAAACGCGCGCCCTGACTCAGCGCGTATTCGAAGACGCCTTCGTTGTCGGTCGCACAGATAAGATCGGTTTTGTTATCGCCATTCAAATCGCTGGACGAGCAAAAACGAATATCGCGGTGAGTCGGCCCGTCAGAGACCTGCGGCCGCGCAAAAGCGCTACCCGTCGAGAGAACGCTGATCCATTTCCCCTCCTGACTGGCGTGTTGACAGATTATATCGGCACGTCCGTCGCCGTTGATATCCCCGGCCACGCAACCCTTGCCCATGGGGAAGCTTGCGTCTACAGACCAATCGACGACTGCCCAGCCTTCTCCGTTCCGCAATCCTACGTGCCAGAGATTGTGGGTATCACGATCCTGGCAGGCGACATCAGTAAATCGGTCACCGTTAAAATCGGCGAACTGACATTGTCCGATCCAGTCTCGTGGGGCCTCGTTGCCCTTAGGCGCTGGCCCGGACCATGTTCTGGTCACCCAGTCCTTGTGGTCCCAGTCGCTGTCGTTTGCAAGCGCCACTCTCCACTGCCTCGCGTTTTCGTCAAAGCAGGCCAGCCCCGCTCGGGGATCATTGAAGAATCGGCCGGCGTGGCACAGGCTGGTAAGCGAAAACCAATCGTATGATCCCCCACCGATGGGGTCATATGCCGTGACACCCGGACCACTTGGCCACACATCGAGACGATTCGTCCGCCATCCGCCTTGTCCAGCGGTAAACATTGTCCACTTGTCTGGCGAACAAAACGGGATCTGTCCAGGGCCGATATCGGTCGGCTGACATCCAAGGTTCGGCGCCGAGTAAGCAATGTCCGTCTGACCGTCGCCGGAAAAATCGGCCGCTATTCCGGCCCAAGGTATGGGCATGTAAAGGTCGATCGGATGGCCATTGATGACCAGTTCCACCGGATAGCGTTGATAAGGGCCAGGACTCCATATGGCAGGTTCTCCTCCATTTGCCCAGCTCTTTCCGGCCGAAAGATACATCATCCAGGCGGAAGTGTGGTTTTCCGGTACGAAAGCAATATCCGTCCGGCCGTCTCCATTGAAATCGCCATGCAGCGTCAGCACCGGTTGCGGGCGAAATGCGCTGCTAGCCCAACTCTCCCTGATCCAGGCCGTGGGGACCGAGTTGTATTTAAAACTCGCAACTACTTCAGCCGTATCGGGCGTGCCCTTCCCGGTGTGTCGGACAGCGTCGAGCAGCGATCGCCCGGTGGCCGGACTCCCATTTCCGACAGCGTATGAAAGCAAATATCCGTCGTATCGCACACCGCGAGTGTAAAGATCAACACCCGCCAGACGATAGCCTCTTATCGTTTCGCCGTCGCGCTCATAGGTGATCTCGCTGTCTGCTCGCTGTTCCCAACGGAATGCGACGCATCCATTGAACTGCATAGAACCCTTGCATTCAGACATCATGGGAGTCTGCGGGCCTCCGTAAGCAATGGAGGCGAGGTAAGGTTCACTTTGCAAAACCTGATATTGATAGAAGACGGTGTTCCCCCGCGTGTCGACAACGGACGAGAGTAGCCACCCAAAAGTCCGCCCGTTAACTGTTATTCGGGAATTGTCGGACTCTCCGTAAATTTCCGCACTGCCATCCTTATGGGTCAGCTTCCAGGAATTCGAAGTTGTGATGCGGGATAACTGGATGAAAGCGTCCTGAATCTGCGGCTGGTACTGCTCAAAGCCTGCACTAGTACCGGTTTGAACCAGCACCGAAGCCATTTGGCCCTCGCGCATGACGAAATCATGTTGATCATAATTGACACCCTGCTTTACGCTGCGCTCGATGGAGCGAGTGTTTAGGGCCCAGCCGACGCCCGCCGAGCCGTTGCCGGACTGCGAATCGTAGGTTAGAGCCACCGAGGGTTGTTGGCCTGCCCGCCCCGGGGGAACGATCAGCGGGATCGCGTAATGAACGGCACCCGAGGAAAACTCCGGCGAGAATCGTGGAACAACAGAACCATCGACAATATTGCCTGCGATCCCGATGTCGGGGGAAAGCCCGCCATTGTTCAGGCTCATCAGCGCACTTGTAGTGGTCAGCGCGTTCGCTTGGAACTCGGCAACTTCACGACCTCCGGCGGGCAACGCTTCACGTGGGCTATCACCGAGACGGAGCGCGGAGCTCTGCGCCGTTACTACGAAGGCCACGCTACAGAGCGCCAAGAGAAGAATCAGCCACTTTCGATTACGAAGAGCCAACATTGCGCTTCCTCCACCGATTGTTAGGTTGTTTGGTCTAGATTCATAGCATAACTGTTTTAAGAACTTACGAGATATTCACAATTCCTTGCGAAATGATAACGCGTTCACAGCACGGTTAAGTGACATTCAAGACCCCTACGTCCCGGAGTCGTTTGCGCCTTGTTTCAGGCTTGTGCTCATTAGGGAGTTTGGAAATCCGGATTCTTATCAAGGGTTGTCAGAAAGGATTGAGGGCCGATTCGTAGACGCTAAGGGGGTCGCGAGCCGCTACCGGATACTTGGCCGGTTCGGACACGGGATCGCGGGGTATATCGCGCTCACCATCTCATTCTTAATCAGTCCGTGGCGGTGAAATTCGTGGGCGCGGCGTACTGCATCGCGATCTGAAACCGGGCAACATCATGATCGATCTACTCTGCCACGTGCGAATCACCGCAGCCGAGATCGCACCACCCGGTGTGAATGCTGGCCAATTCAGCATGTCCTTCAGCCTCACACCAATAGCGAGGTCGCGTGAGCTGGTCCCGCCGGATCCACCCGTAGGCCCTTACCAGCGCCGCCCTGCCACCCGGTTTGGAAATACAGAGTCGGCAGAGTTACCGATGTCAGCCCCGCCTGCAAGAATACTGTTATGCGTCATAACGGAAGCTATTTTTCAACAGATAGAGCTGTCATGTTACGGCTCGGTTGCATGAAAGTCGTCAATGAAGTCCAGCTTGTCGCTCAGACTTCGCTTCCTGAAGCGGAATTTCCTGAGATGCAACTGAAGTGTACTCAGTTTTCGCGAAATGACCACGAATGGAGTCAGGGACGCGACTCGCCCCCACGTCAGCCGCGCGAAGTACAACGAAGCCCTCGTCGCACCGGTCCGAGAGACGCTGTTCGCTTCTGAAAATGATCGTGGGATCGGGAACTGAGGCAGCCCGGCGCCTCGATACGATGGCGCGAAACCTTGGGATGCGGTTTGTGGGTTGAGCGCCCAGGCTCAGCCCTCAAAGTAGGTGCGAATGATGGGATCGTAAAGGTCGCTCAACTGCGGGTTGGCGCCGATTTGGGGGCGATGATACCAGCGGACGGCGCCGAGCACGGTCCGCGCGTCAGGCTTCCAGCCGTTCTTGATGCCCTCGTCGAGTCGAGACCGGAGCACGGCGTCGGAGACTAGGGAATCGTCGCCATGGTATTGCTGATAGGCCTGCAAAAAGGAGCCGTAGCTGGCCGGTCGCCGCTTGTATGCTTCCACGTAGTCGGCTGTGCATGTGTGGAGGTCCTTGCAGGCCTTGATTTCCTCGATGTATGGCTTGAGGCCTAGCGCATTCAGCAACTCCGCAGGGAGGTCGGGCAGCTTGAAGGGAGTGCCTGGACATTTGCTGGGGTGGCGGAGAATGGCCATGAGCAACATCACGATCAAATTGAGGTCGTCGCCGGTATCATCCAGATTCTTAGGATGGGTGCGCAGGCAGACGAGGCCGCCCAAGTCGACTTCGCCCCATGGCCCGTTGCCGTCGCCCGCGGGCATAGGGTCTTCATTCCAACTGCGGCGGAAGAGATTGATGAACTTACCGAATACGAGGTCGCCCGCATAGTAGCCCCCAACGGTAGCGCCAAGTACTTTGATGGGTATCAGAGGGCCGTTGAACGTGTGCTTAGTGCCGCCCGTTGGATCCTGCGGGAGGGCGTTCCAAAGGCGCCGCAGCTCGGTGGTGTGTCCCCACAGGCCCATAGCCGCAATGAGGGGTGTCATCTGGTCAATGGAGAAGCCAAAATCCTTGTCGAAGGGATTGTTCCAGGGTGGGAGTTTGGGATGGCGGTAGAACACACCATCCTGTTTCGGCTCCAGCAGTCGGAGGACGGCATCGAAGGACAGGGCTCGCGAAACGGGCCAGGGATCCCTTAGAACGTTCTCGCGAATCCAGCGGCCTATCCAGTACCACCCCTCTCGCTGAGCCGTATCGCCGCCATCAAAGACCTTTTTACCGTCAGGAGCTGCGTGGAGGTGGACGATCAGGCCATCATCGTCGTAATGAATATTCTGAGACCGTGGCGGTGGGGTGGGTCTGGCTGCGGGGACGGAGGACTGTGAGTAGAGTTGACGGACGGTGAAGGCGCATCCGGCAGTGGTGAATAGCTGCCGCCTGGTGACGGGAGGGAATCGGCTCTGATCCGTGGTCATTGAGTGTCTCCTAATTAGCGGGTTTGTCGAAGCACAGCCATTCTTGACGAGTTGTACCAAGTGTCCTTCCCCTCGAATTCTGCGCCGGTTAGGCATGCTACCCGTACGCTTGTGCGGCCTGCCATCGATCAATTCCTCGGGAACGCCGCTCTTCTGACGGGGCCGGAACCAAAGAGAAGAAGGGCACGCTCTAGGCGTCATTTCTGGCAAGTGAACACCATTTCGGTCCGACGATTTAGCTGTTCCGCCGAAAGCTTTCGCTTGCCGGCCCCCTCATCGGAAAACCCTCGGGCGTTGCTCATCTCGTCGAAGGACTTCCATATCACCAGGCTAGGTGTTAATCCTTCGGGCAAGGCCATCTCATACACTACCTTCCCGCGATCGTTTGCTAGCATTTTGTTGTTTTCGTCAGAATTTTTACTAAATTTCGCGGAGCTTGCGAAACCTCGAATGAGAGGCGAAGTAGCTCCACACTCTTTCAGGGCAGCAAGCAATTGCTGAATTTCGTGGGCATTTTTGATCTCGTGATTCCCGTTGGCAAACCAGACGCTGAGCGTCTGCTCGACCGGGACCGGTTGCCCAGGAGGATTGTTCTTTATGAGCGGAAGTCCAACATAGAGGCCATTGGTGCTGGCCCCCACGGCCGACGGCGCCGTGCTGTCAAGGATGATCGAAAGGTCCAGTACTATCAAACCCGCAGCGGTGTAAAGGAGTAGTTTGCCCCGTCGTGGAAAG
>Ga0068857_100003120_pt1 | contig 13711 bp, 14 predicted proteins | sample KBSCornC72_FD_66591 | JGI IMG/M metagenome (GOLD analysis project Ga0068857, IMG submission 66591) | Corn rhizosphere microbial communities from Kellogg Biological Station, Michigan, USA - KBS Corn C7-2 | ecosystem: Host-associated > Plants > Roots > Rhizosphere > Soil ...
AGCGGAAGCTGGACGAGGATTCCGTCGACGGTCTCGTCCGCGTTCAGCTCGTCGATGAGCTCGAGGACGGTCGCTTCGGCGGTGTCCGAGGGGAAGCGGTGGTCGCGCGAGTCGATGCCGGCTTCGTGCGACGCCTTGTGCTTCGAGCCGACGTATGTGTGCGACGCCGGGTCGTCGCCGACGAGGATCGTCGCCAGGCACACCGGCTCTCCGAACGCCCGAACGTCCTCCGCAACCTGCGCGCGAACCTTCCCCGCGAGCGCTTTCCCGTCGATCCGGACCGCCGTCACGGGCGGAACCCTACTCGTGCGGCGAGCATCCCGAGCGAGGGGCTCGGGACGCTCTGTCCGAGACGGCGCGTGCCGTCGGCCGCACTTACCGCGCGAGTCCGCTGCGGAGAAGCTTGAAGCTCCGGAGCTTGGCTGCGTTGCTCTTCGCGAGCTTTGCCTGGACGCTCGTGACCTGTGCTGTCGCGGCCGCGTTCGACACCTGGGTCGACACGGCGGCTCCGATCTGCGTCGTCGCCGCGACACCGGCGCGCTGCGTCGTCGACTGAGTCCCGGCCGACTGTGTGACTGCCGCCTGTCCCGCCGGAGCGAGCAAGGCGGCGCTCGTCACCGCGATCGCGATCGCACCCTTCATGCCGTGCCCTTCGACGTCGGGATCGTCGAACAGACCCTCGACGTCGTCGACGTCGAGCGTGAGCGCGACGTCGTCGCTTCCGGCCAGGCGCAGGAGCTCCTCGAGATCGGCCGTCGACATGTCGATCGCGACGAGCCTCGAGTCGTCATCGCTCTCGATCTCGAACCAGAGCTGTCCCGGCTCGTCCTCGGCCAAGGAAGCCTCGAGCACGCTTCGGGCCACGATGGTCGTCAGCGCCTCGTCGGGCTGGGCGTCCGTGAAGGTGGCTGTCCTCGTGATCTCGAGCATGACCTGCTCCTTCCCTCGTTGCCCTACCAGACGGCCGGCGAGCGCGTGTTCTTCCCGGGGAGTATCGCGCCGGTCGGGGTAGGCTCGCCAGGATGGAGCAGCGAACCGAATCCGTCTCGGGCATCTCCGCGGCGGAGTTCGAGGAGCGGCGCGAGCGGCTCCTCGAGCACGTCCGCTGCGAAGGATGCTCCGGGTTCGTCCTCTTCGGCGCCGACTACATCCAGTACTTCACCGGCTTCTGGTTCCTGTCGAACGAGCGGCCGGTCGTCTACGCGGAGAGCGCCGCCGGCGCGTCTGCGGTCTTCGTGCCGGAGTTCGAAGTCGAGCGAACGCGCGCCGAGACGACGTTCGAGCGGATCGAGTCCTACCCCGAGTACCCCGGGATCGCGCATCCGATGCTCATCCTCGGGCAGATCCTCGCCGATCTCGGCATCGGGGACGCGATCGGGGCCGACCAGGACGGATACCCGGGCATCCTCGGATACAAGGGACCGACGCTCAGTGACGTGGCCGGCGCCTCCGTCGCGTCGCTCGGCGAGGTCATCGAGAGCATGCTGGCGCGGAAGAGCCCGAGCGAGATCGCGTTGATCCGAGAGAGCGGACGCTGGTGCTCGCACGCTCACCGGCTGCTGCAGGAGTACTCGCGTCCGGGCGCGACCGAGGCCGAGGCCAGCCTGCGCGCGAGCCACGAGGCGACGCTCGCGATGCTCGAGGAGCTCGGAGACGGATACGGCGGAGGCCTGTCGTCGTCTTCAGGAGTCGCCGCGGGCTACCGCGGCCAGATCGGGCTCCGCAGCTCGTGGGCGCACGCGGTCGCCCACAACATCGAGTTCCAGCCTGGCGACGTGCTCGTCACCGAGACGAGCGCGCCGATCTGGGGCTACAACGCCGAGCTCGAGCGCGCGCTGATCGTCGGGCCGCCGACGGACGAGATGCGGCACCTCTTCGACCACACCGTCGCCGCCCAGCAGGTCGCGTTCGCGGCGATCCGTCCCGGAGCGACGTGCGCCGACGTCGACGGAGCCGTCATGCGTTACTTCGAGGAGAACGACCTGCTGCGGTACTGGCGCCAGCACACGGGCCACGCGATCGGCCTCCGGAACCACGAGGCGCCCTTCCTCGACGTCGGCGACCATACGCCGCTCGAGCCGGGCATGGTCTTCACGATCGAGCCGGGCCTCTACGACCCGGCTATCGGCGGGTTCCGTCACTCGGACACGGTGGTGGTCACCGAGGACGGGCACGACGTCCTGACGGACTACCCGAGCGACATCGAAAGCCTCACGATCCCCCTCTGACCGAGCGGGAGTCCGGTACGGCGTCGCGGGGGCGCTACTCCCCGCGGGCCAGCGCGCCGAGCCGCGGGTGGTCGATGGCGTGCACCAGCGCATCCGCATGGCGGTGCACGAGCTCCCAGTCGGACTCGGCGGTCCGGCGGAAGACCCACGTCACCCGAAGCGACCAGTCCTGCTCCGGGAGATCTCCGACGACACCCTGCTGCCGTTCGACGACGACGAGCACCGCGAGGTCGCCGGACGCATAGGTCTCGACAACCTCGACCGTCGCCACGCCGCCGCGAAAGAACCGCGCCAGGGCGTCGAGCGCATCGTCCGACTCGTCGAATCCTCGCACCGTGTCACCGCCGTAGGGCGACATGAGCGTGTAGTCGTCCGCGTGCTTGATGCCGGCGGCATACGCTCGGACGTCTCCGCGGATCAGAGCGTCGGCCGCCTCCGTGACCCGGCGAACGAGTGCGGCCATCTCCTCATCGGTCACCGTCGATTCCAGCACTGCCGTGCCTCAGGTCTCATTTACCCATGCCGCGTTCTTCGAGAGCCTTGAGAATTCGCGCGTTGATCTCGTCGCCGAGGGACTCGTAGCGCGTCGCGATGTCGTCGACCGCCGAGGTATCGCTCGGCCGGCCGAGCTTCGCGTCGAGCGAGCGCAGGACGGTCTCCCGGATTCCCGCCGACAGGCGCTCGCCGAAGTCCTCGAGGCGCCGGGCGGTGTCCTGCTCCACGGCGGACATGGGTCTCGGGGCAGCCGGCGGTGCGGGCACGGCGGGCGCCCGTTCGTCGGCGATGACCGCCTCCTCGGGTCCCTCGACCTCGATGCCGTCGATCGACACCTCGAAGACGCGTTCGGGCTCGTCGATGCCGCGCAGGTGGCGCTGCCCGACCGGATAGACGGAAACACCGTCGGGGAGCCCGGAGCCGAGTAAAGCGCGCGTCGTCTCGGAGAGGAGGATCTGGCCACCCCGACCTTCGGTGCAGATCCGTGCGGCTCGCACGACGTCCAGTCCGACGTAGCCCTCGTCGTGCACCGCGGGCTCACCAGTGTGCAATCCCATGCGCACGCGCACGGCCACCTCGTGTGGCCAGGTTGCACTCGCGTGGGCACGCTGCGCGTCGACCGCGGCCTGGATCGCATCGCGCGCGCGGGGAAAGACGAAGAAGAAGGCGTCGCCCTGGGTGTCGATCTCGATGCCGTCGCGCGCTGAGAACGTCTCCCGGATGATCTTCCGGTGCGCCGTCAGTAAGTCTGCGTAGCGATCTCCGAGACGCTTGAGCAGGTCGGTCGAGTCCTCGACGTCGGTGAACGCGAAGGTGACCGTCCCGCGGGGAAGCTCGGGCACGCCCCGATCGTATGCATACGGTTCCTGCCTACGAGCGTACATCCGCCTGAGGAGACACGACGATGTGGATGACGGACCGCCCCCGCGTCCACGCGATCAAGCCGAGCGCCTCGAGACGCTCCAGTGTCCATTGGAACGCGGCTGCCTGTGCGCCTGATCCATACCGCCTACGAATGTCGAAGGCGAAGCCGGTGCTGTGCACGTCAGCATCTGCTCTGGCGCCCGGGTCGTGCGGGGTGAGCTGCGTCGTAGCCTCTTCGTCGTATGCGGCGCGTGTGAGCCCCAGCGGGCGCTCCTCGTCGCTGAGCTCGTGGACCTTCGCAGCGAGGTACGCGAGAAGGCGCGCCGCTCGCGGGCGGAGGGCGAGATAGTCCGCCGGATTCTCTGTCATGGACGCCAGGACCCTCAGGAGTTGCGGATCGATCGTGAAACGGGCGCCGTTGCTCAACCGCACAGGGACGAGCGCACCATGTCCGACAGCGTCCCTGAGCTGTGTGGCGTCGGCGTACTGCTCGCGCGCCGAGGGCGGGTGAAGGACGAGCGCAGCGCTTGGCAGCCGGTCGTGGAGCTCGGCGAGTCGCTCGAGTCGTGCGGGGTCGTTTCGAAGGAGATGCATGATCCCGAGCGCGCCGAGAACGCGCCAGTAGTACGTCTGCGAGTCGTCTCCGAACGAAGCGAGCAGTTCCCAAGACACTCGGTGGACCGTCGGTGAGGAGTCGAAGTAGAGATGGACGTAGTCGATGTCGGCCTCGCGGACGACCGTGTCGATGGGATCGTCCTGCCGTGCCGTGTACGCGCGCACGACATCGGAGAGGTTGCCGATGCCCATGTGGTACGAGACGACCGCGAGGTCGTCGCGTCCGAAGACCTCCTTCGCCTCTGTCAAGTAGCGCACCGTGCCGGCGAGCGCCTGCTCGGGATCGAAGCGCGCGTCCACCTCTCGGCGCTGGGATTGGAGCCCAGCAGCTTCGGCGTCGTCTCCGCGACGCACAGCCTCGCCGACCAGGCGAGTGAGCCGGCGGCTCTCCTCGAGATCGACTTGCATGCCGAGAAAGTTCGTCGCGGTCTCCGCGACGATCTGCGTCAGCCCGGCCGCGTTCGCAGGGTCGTCCCCGGCAATCACGTCCTGACGTCCGGCACTTTCGAGCAAGACGATCGCCTCGACCACGTCAGGATCGATGCCCGTGCCCGATGTCGCTTCGTCGACCATGGCGCGAAAACGCGCCGTGCGCCGGGCCGCACGAATTGCCCCGCCCGGGCTCTTCTCGAAGAGGACGTGGCTCAACCCGAACGCGGCCGCCCGCTCGTACTCCTCGGTGCGGCCCGGCTCGAATCGGAGCGGATCGGGGTGGGCTATTTGGGCGGGCAAGTCGAGCGCGATCGCCGGCTCCGGGGTCTCGTCCTGGCGCAGAGAGAAGACCGTCACAGCTGTGACAGCGCAGGCGGCTACGAGGCCCGCGATCCCGATCGCCGCAATCTTCACGTGAAGGAACCTGGGTTGAGCACGCCTCCAGAGTGCCGGACGCCACACGCACGGACCGCAGAGCGAGGCGATGCGCCGTCGGCGGAGTCGGCGCGGACCGAGGAGTGCGAGCCGAGACGGTCGGGTCGCTCTAAGGCCGGGAGCCCGGCTGGTAGGGAGCCGGCCTGTCCCACACCGCTCCGACGATCCAGAGGATGGGGAAGATGAACCCGACGAAGAACATGGCCTTGTGGTTGTGCTTCCAAGTCAGCACCCCGGCGGAGAGCAAACAGGCCAGCCAGAGGAGGCCGAGCACCCCTCCGTACAGGTACCAATGGTTGAAGGCCACAAGCATCGAGTTCCTCCCTCGTCGGTGTTGACAAGGAGCCTCACAGGCGCATCGGATGAGGTGCGCCGAGGTTCCAGCACTTCGCGTCGATCGCGGCGAGCAGCGAGCAGCGAGATCGGGACCGCCGATCCCGAACTCGCCAACGAACTAGCCTCAGAACGCTAGCGTCTTCGCGTGTCAGATCTGATACCGACGACAGTGGTCTTCGACCTGGGCGGTGTCCTCGTCGACTGGGACCCGCGCTATCTCTACCGGCAGCTCTTCGATGACCCGGACGAGATGGAGTCCTTCCTTGCCGAGGTGACGACCGCGGAGTGGAACGCGCATCAAGATGCCGGGCGATCTTGGGCCGAGGCGATCGAGCTGCTGGTCGCGGAGCATCCCGAGCGGAGAGAGCTGATCGAGGCGTTCCATGGGCGATGGCCCGAGATGCTTGCCGGTGAGATTCGGGGAACGGTCGACGTGCTCGCCGAGCTGCGTGCCGCTGGGCTACGTCTCGTAGCGCTCAGCAACTGGTCCGCCGAGTTGTTTCCAGTTGCGCTCGAGCGATTCGACTTCCTGGCGTGGTTTGAGGGGATCCTCATCTCAGGTGAGGTCGGGGTGAACAAGCCCGACCCACAGATCTTCGAGCATCTCGTAGAGCGTTTCGGCATCGAGCCAGCAACAGCGATCTTCATCGATGACTCATCGGCCAATGTGGACACTGCAGCGGCGCTCGGGTTCGGTGCGATCCAGTTCACGGACGCCGCAGCGTTACGCCTCGAGCTCGTCCGACGCGGGCTTCTTCCGCGCAGCGCCGGATGATGTCTCCGCACCGAGCCCGGAGCTCTACGCAGCGCTCGACGCGTGCCCGCCGCGCCGATTAGCAAGGTCTCGACTCGTCGGGGCCGGCGATCGCGCAAGTTCGCGACGCGGGAGCGTGGCGGCGAGAAGGCACGTGAGCCCGATGAACGCGACTACCTGAGCGGGCGCCGCAATCGGTAACGGGCTGCCGCCGGCGAGGGTCAAGTCGTCCCACCGGCGGATGAGGTCGTTGAGAATCGGCACGTTGCTCCACGGACTCGGGAGCCAGAGAGCAAGGAGGACGCCCACGAGCGTGGCGATCGGGAGCGCTTGGCGAGCCGATGCCCAACGAGCGAGTTGGGGAATCGTGAGGAGAAGAAACACGAGCCGGTAGTCGGAAGTGCGCCCGAGCACAAAGGTTGCGACGAAGATTCCAGCACCAGCCCAGAAGAGGTCGAGTTCTCGCTGCGAGCCGGTGCTGAGCTGGCTCCGCAGTGTCCGGCGGAGCGCAAACGCAGCCCCGATCGCTAGTGCGACGAGCGCAGCGTCCCACATCCGTCCCGCGGCGACAAGGCGACCGAGCCAGCCGCCAAAGATGTGAAGACCGAACGCGTACTCGTCCCCCTGAGGCAGCACGCGCTCAATTGTCTGGATGTCGCGGAATGTCGCCGCTGCATAGACGGCAAAGATGCCGATGACTACCACGACGCAGGTGACGGCCACTCGCCGAGGAAGCCTCGCAAGCATCCCCACGGCGGCAATAGGGAAGAGCTTCAGGATGGCGGCAACGAGGATCAGCCCCGACGCTGTCGGTGGGCCGTAGCGCGCTCGTCGCATGACGAGGCCGGCTGCCGCCACCATGCTGAACAGAGCAATGTCCACGTTCCCGCGCTCGACTCCGAACATGACCGCCGGCGAGCAAAGCGCGAGTCCGTAGATGACGGCGTCTGCGACCGGTGCCTGGCGCGGCAGGGCGAGGATCGCCGCCAGGAAGAACGTGACGACGATTGGAAAACCGATGAGATAGGTGTCGTCCTGCCCGAGACCCAGGATCGAGGCGGCCATCCAGACGCGCGGGTAGTTCTCCGGTCTTCCACCCGGATCACACGGATTGACCGGCCATTCGCCCCACTGGTGACGCGCGCAGTCCCATCCAGACGTGACCGATCGAAGATCGAAAAAGCCCCCCGGAACCGCCGGGACCCCGAGCCGATGCCACTCGGCGTGGCCGCCCAGTGCAACAAGCAGAGCGAAGTAGCCGCACAACATTCCGAGGAGGACGAACCAGGCCGAACTCGAGCCAATGAGACTGGTGCGGACCGGAGGCGTACTCGCCGCGACGCCCTCATCTCTCACGACGCCATCGTCGCACGGCGCCCTTCGCTACGGGCACCGGAGGCTGCCGCTGTTCACGCTGACGTTGTCGAACCCGAGCTTGACGTCGCGATCGCCGAAGACGTCGTCGTTTGTGGCGGCGCCGACGGTGATCGTGGCCGGGGCTCGTGACCGCTCGTCTAGTCGCGACGATGTGCCAGCTGCCTCCGGCTGCCGTGAGCACGTGTCCCGTGCGCGTTAGGCGGAGACCCGACGGGGCCTCGGGCGATTGGATCGGCACGCACGTCGGTACCAACTGCCAACTGCACGGCGACTTCGACGTCCAGGTCGAGTACGAGTTGTTGATCTGGCCGGCCGCGAACGGGGTCGCGGCGTCATGAACACCTACTACGGGCCGGACCCCTGGCGGGCCTGAAACTTCCTTGGAGGCGAAGGCGCCGAGCGGACTCGAACCGCTGTACGAGGCTTTGCAGGCCTCTGCCTAACCTCTCGGCCACGGCGCCAGGAGCGGCGAATCGTAGCCGTCCTCCCTCCAGCCTAAGGTTGGCGCGTGGCCGCTGAGCCCGCGCCCGACCCGGTCGAGATCTGCCTGCGCTGCGGCGCGTACATGGAGTGGCGACACGGAACGTTCCAGTGCCCGCGCTGCCGTTTCAAGATCGGCTGCTGCGAGGGCGAGACCGGGGACTGCAGGCCGGGCGGCGCGTAACCTCGCTCGCGTGAGCGAGCGCTACACCGAGACGGCGATCCACTTCGACGTCGAGCGGCTGCCGCGACTGCTCGCGCGCTCGCTGCCGTCCGGGCCGCTCGCGCTCGCCGACGTCGGCTGCGGCGACGGCCCGCTCTTCGCCGCGCTCATCCGCTCGGGTCTGATCGACGAGACGAAGCCGGTCTTCGCAGTCGACCTCGAGGCGACGCGCCTCGCGCGAGTCTCCGAGCGGTTCCCCTGGATCCGTACGGTCGTCGCAGGCGCGGACGGCATCCCGAAGATCGCCGACGGATCGCTGGACGCCGTCGTCTCGACGATGGTCATGGAGCATGTCCCGGACGAGCGCGCGTACCTCGCCGAGATCCGGCGCATCCTGCAGCCGAGCGGCCGCGCGTACGTGACGACGGTCTTCAAGAAGCCGTGGGCGTGGTACTTCCGCAAGCGGGACGGCGAGAGCGTGCTCGACACCTCGCACCTGCGCGAGTACACGGACGTCGCGGCGTTCCGTGACTTCGTCGAGTCCGCAGGGCTCCGGATCGTCGCGCTCGAGCGGAACCGCCTCTGGTTCCCGCTGCTCGATCCGCTCCTGTTCCGTTTCGGCGGACGCCTTCGCTCGCGCCGTGGTGCGCTGCGCGTCCTGCGCACGGTGAAGGTCCCGATCCCCGGCTACTTCTCGCTCGAGGTGGTCGTCGAGCCCTGACGATCGCGGTTGCTAGCGTCGAGTGCGGTGTCAACCACGTCGACCCTCGTCCAGGAGAAGCTCGAGCAGGCGGTCGGAATCCTTCGCGAGCAGGACGTCGACCTCTGGCTCACGTTCGTCCGCGAGACGATGCTGACCAAGGATCCCTGCCTGGATCTGATCGCAGGGACCTACAGCGCCTGGACGGGCGCCTTCATCGTCTCGGCCACGGGTGAGCGCGTCGCGATCGTCGGTCGCTTCGACGCGCCCGCCGTCGAGCAGACGGGCGGCTATCACGTGATCGGCTACGACGAGAGCATCGAGCCCGCCCTTCGCGAGACCGTCGAGCGCCTGGGGCCTCGGTCGATCGCGCTCAACTACTCGCAGAGCGATCCGGCTGCGGACGGTCTTACGCATGGTCTCTGGCTCGAGCTCCAGGACACGTTCGGGGAGACTACGTTTGCGGAACGCTTCGTCTCCTCGGAGCCGATCGTCAACGCGCTGCGCGGCAGGAAGTCTCCGGTGGAGGTGGAGCGGATTCGGGACGCTGCGCGCGAGACCGAGGAGATCTTCGACGTCGTCACCGACGCGCTTCGGCCCGGTCTCAGTGAGCTCGAGATCGCCGAGGTCGTGCACGGTGAAGTCGCGCAGCGGGGACTCGGCTACGCCTGGGGACGCGACCACTGCCCAGCCGTCAACGCCGGGCCTGAGAAGGAGGTCGGCCACGCGCCTCCCGGCGACCTGTCAACCCGCCGTGGCGAGCTCCTGCACATCGACTTCGGCGTCACCCGCGCCGAGTACACGAGCGACCTGCAGCGCGTCTGGTACTTCCTCGACGAGGGGGAGGCCGCACCACCGGCGGATGTACTGCACGCGTGGGACGCGCTCTGGGCATCGATGGACGCGGGCGCGGCGGCGCTGCGGCCAGGAGTCGCGGGCTGGGAGATCGACGCTGCGGCGCGTTCCACGCTCGTCGCAGCCGGCTACCCGGAGCCGATGCACGCGCTCGGCCACCAACTTGGCCGCTCGGCTCACGACGGTGGGACGACGCTCGCGCCGCGCTGGGACCGCTACGGCTCGTCGCCGCTGGGTCTCGTCGAGGAGGGCAACGTGTTCACGCTCGAGTACGGCACCGCCGTGCCGGCGCGTGGCTACATCGGTCTCGAAGAGGACGTCCTCGTCACTGCCGACGGGATCGAGTGGCTGTCGAGTCCGCAGCGAGAGCCGTGGCTCGTGGCCTGAACGCGTAGGCGTTCAGCGCGCCGAGGCCGACGCCGTACAGGACGAGCACGACCCCGAGATCGTCCGACGTCGTCCGCGAGATGACGTTATGAAGCTCGAGCCCTGCGAGTGCGACAGCGCCCCCGATCACCGCGCAGAGCCACCCGACGAACGCGCCGACGAGGATTCGCTTCCAGTGCTGCGACACGGCCTCGCGTAGGCGAGCCGACGCCAGCAGCGGCCACAGCCACAGTCCACCTCGCTCTCGCATGAGAGCCCCCTCTCTCCGTCTTTGAAGGTACCACTCGGCGCCCTCCTCGAAAGCCGTCGGACCGCGTTGTCCGGCGCGCTCGGCGGAGTTAGGGTCCCGACGATGAGCCCGCTCGTCGCGGGCTCCGACTGCCAGGAGGATCGAGTCAGATGTCAACGCAGGAGCAGATCGAGCGTCTCAACGGCTGGAGCGCATTCGCCGCGATCGTCATGTTCTCCGTCGGTGTCCTCCGCGTCATCAGCGGCATCAGCTACCTGGCCGACAGCCGCAAGGTGAACGACCTGAGCCTCGGCCTCTTCGGGGACAACATGTGGGCGTGGGGCATCTGGGATCTCGGCATCGGGATAGCCGCCCTCTTCGCCGCCTACTCCCTGCTCGGCAACGGGACGTACGGGAAGATCGTGACCTACCTGTGGGCGGTGCTCGTGATCGTGAACAGCTTCCTGATCATCGGCTTCGCGCCCTGGTTCGCAGCCGGAATGATCGCGCTCGCGGTGCTCGTGGTCTACGGCGTCGCGAAGGCGACCGACGAAGCCATCTCGCGAGGGATGGCCGCCTAGCTCGACTCACCCACAGCCGCGCGGACCGCCTCTTCGGCGACGGCTGCCGCTCGCTCCACCTCGGCCGCCGGGGCGCCCGACGAGACGAGCGAGGAGAGCTCCGCGATCGCGGTCCGCGCGTCTGTCGTGCCGGCCCGATCGATGAGCGCGAGCTCGCCCTCGACGTCCTCGAACGACGCCACCGCGCGGTCGAGCTGCGCACCGGCCGCCTCGGCCGACGCGTCGTAGTGGATCGCCACCAGCTCGAGCGCGTCCGCCACCGGTCGCGCCTGCTCGCGCACGTCCGCGATCCGGGACTCGAGCGACGGCTCGGGAGCGGTTGCCCGGCCGATTGCGAACCCGATGGCCAGCAGAACCAACGCTCCGAGAACGGCCCCTGCGATCGCTTTCGTGCTCCGGGCCGACGTCTCGCGATAGAGCGACATCAGCGCGCGATGACGGCGACGGCCGGCGCCGGCTCCTCCGCGAGGAGCCTCTCGGCAGCGGCCGCGATCTCGTCGAGCGTGTGCGCACCCGAGAGGTCGAGCATGCGCGAGCCCGCGAGGATCGACACGCGCGGCAGCAGTGTCGCGATCCCGAGCTGCCTGGAGGCCCCGACGACCGCGGCCTCGAGGTCGCCGAGGAACGCCGGCGCCGCACCGCTGACGATCCTGCCCTCCTCGGCGAGCGCGATCGCACCGAACCGGTCGACGACCGCGACGCCTCCCGAGCCGTTTCCGGAGTAGACGCGGTAATACTCGTTCTCGGCGACGAGGTGCAGGTGGTCGCGTCCGACGTCGAGCACCGTCGCGGCCGCGAGGTCGCGCTCGTCGTCGCTCGCGTCGTGGTGCTCGGCCGCGCCGGCCTGAAGCGCCACGGACCCCGTTGCCGCTGCGCGGACGACGTTGGCCGCGTTGTCCACCTTCGTCTCGACGGTCACGGTGCTCGGTGCCGCTCCCGCGTCGATGCACTCACGCTCGGCCGCATGCGCGAGGTCGACGAGATCGACGCCGGGTCCGACCGTCCGCACGACCTCGGCCCGAACGAGCGAGACGGCCGCGCCGACCGCGGAGAGAACCTCGGCATAGCTCGGCAGCAGCAACGGGCGCTCGAGCCGTCTGGCGACCTCGGGAACGAGGGCGGCTCCCGCGCCGCCGAGCGCGACCAGCGGAACGTCGGCCGGAAGCTTGTACTGCTTTGCGGCTTCCGAAGCTACGGCGGCGACCTTCCGGACCGCGACGTCGAGGAGAGCACGGGCCGCGTCGGCTGGGGTCCCGCGCAGTCTCACCGCGAGCGGCTCGAACGCGGCGAGAGCCGCCTCTGTCGAGCTCTCGGGGTACGCATCGGCCGGCGCGAGCCCGAGGGCAATCGAAGCGCACGTCGCCGTGAGAGCGAAGCGCCCGCCGGCGGCGTCGACGCACGCGTAGGCCTCGGGGTCACCGGTCCGCGGCGCGACAAGGGCGAGCTCGGCGCCGTGAAGGTCGTCGAGCGTGGCGAACGACGCGTACGGCAGCCCGGCGATGTGAGCGCTCCGCGGGCCGACCTCGGAGACACCGCGGCGGCCGAGGAGCGCCAGACTTCCGCCGGCGACCCCGACGACCCAGCTGTCGACCGCACGGATGAACGTGGGCTGGCGCATCACCCGGAGCGTTCGCAGCTGCGCCCTGCCTCCACGGACGACCGACACGTTCGTGCTCGTGCCTCCGCACTCGATGACGATCCCGTCGGTCAGGCGGAGCTCGTGGAGGACGGCAGCGACGCCGGCCGCGGGAGCCGAGCCGATCGTCAGCGATGGCTGATCGCGGAACCGCTCGCTGCTCATCGATCCCCCGTCTCCGCGGAGTACGAGCAACGGCACGTCGAGCTCGGCATCCGCGAGTGCTTCCTCGACCATGGCGGCCGTGCGCTCGACGATCGGGAGGATGCTCGCGTTGATCGCGGCCGTCAGCGTCCTCGTCTCCAGCCCGTAGGCGCCCGTGAGCTCGTGCCCGGCGCAGGCCGGCAGGTCTCGAGCCCGCGCGGCCCGAACGAACTGCTCCTCGTCCTCGGGTGTGTCGACGGCGAAGGCGCCGCTGACGGCGAGCGCCGTTGCACCGCGCTCGACGAGATCGTCGAGCATCTCGTCGACTCTGTTCGAGACGCCCGCGCTCGCGTCGACGAACGCGTGGACGGTCGTGAGCTTGCGGCCGGGGGCAAGCTCGATGTCGCCAACACGCGTGCGCTTGCGCGCGACCCGAAGCTGCGGCCGGTAGCCGATGCCGACGACCCCGACCGTCCCGACGTCGCCCTCGAGGAGCGCGTTCATCGCCTGCGTCGTCGAGAACGCGACGAGCTCGACCTGCGAGCGCGTGTCGCCGAGCTGCGCGATCAGCTCGCGGAGCGCAGCCGCCACTCCTTCGGCGACGCCGGCCCTGGCCGCGTGGGTCGTGGGGACGCCGGCGCGGGCGTGAACCTCGAGCGGAGGGGACGAGACGGCGACCGCCTTGGTGAACGTTCCGCCGACGTCGACGCCGATCCGCAGGCGCGGCGTCACGCTCGGACGACTCGGCTGCGCCCGCGGCGCATGGCCGGGAGCACGAGGAACACGAGCAGCGCTCCGAGGACGTAGATGCTCAGTAGTGCCCCCTGCGTGAGCAAGCCCTCCTTCGTCGGGTGGATACCCGTCAGCTCGGCGAGGTAGACCGGGAGTCGTGCCCAGCCGCCGTCGACGGGCGTCACGCCGATCCAGTCGCCTTCCTGGAGGGAGCGAACGGCGTTGCCGGCGAATGCGACCGAGAGCGCGAGGAGCAGCATTGCGGCCG
>Ga0068857_100003133_pt1 | contig 13682 bp, 11 predicted proteins | sample KBSCornC72_FD_66591 | JGI IMG/M metagenome (GOLD analysis project Ga0068857, IMG submission 66591) | Corn rhizosphere microbial communities from Kellogg Biological Station, Michigan, USA - KBS Corn C7-2 | ecosystem: Host-associated > Plants > Roots > Rhizosphere > Soil ...
ATGCCCTGCGTGCCCGGCAGATACAACAGCGCCGGCAGCGCCGTCTGGCTGATGACGAAGAATTCCGGGAAGCCCCACGGGATTCTCTCCGCCCGTGCGGCTGCCGGCACCGTGGCGGCAGCGCGGCCGGGCATGCCCCATGCGATGCTGCGGTTCATCGGTGGGCCAGCGCTCCCTGACGCGCGGCGTCATAGACGGCCGCGAACTCGTCGCCAAGACGGCGTGCGTCGAACCGCTCGACCGCGGTTCGGCGCGCGGCTGCTCCGAGCAGCGTACGCAGAGACCCGTCGACGGTAAGGGCATTGATAGCGCGCGCCAGGCTGTCGGCATCGCCTGGTAGGTGCGTCATCGCATCATGCCCATCTCGCACCAGCTCCGCCGCCCCGCCCGCGGCGCTTGTCACGACTGCGCGCCCGCACGCCATCGCTTCGGCGATTACGAGACCGAACGGCTCGGGCGTTGTGCTGGCGTGCACCACGATGTCCAGCGCTCGCATCGCCTCGTCGGATGCGGCGATGAAACCGGTGAACCCGACCCGATCGGCGACCCCATAACTCGCCGCGAGCGCCCGCAGTTCGTGCAGCGAGTATTGGCTGTCGTCCGTGTCATACAGGGCGCCGCCGATGACGTAGCCGCGGAGATTTCTTTCGCGCGGAATCTTCGACAGGGCTCGAAGAAACACATCGTGGCCCTTCCATCTGCTATAGGTGGCGACGAGCCCGACGCGCACGGGTGTGGATACAGCAGGTCCAAGACCCGCCAGCATGTCCAGGTCGGTTGCCGGACCGTTCGGGGTGAAGCGCTCGAGATCGACAGCGTTGTAGATGGTCCTGATATCAGGGCGCGGTCCGACGATTGTGCGCACGTCGCCGGCGACGCTGCGTGAGTTGGTGACGATAGTCGTGCAGCGATCCGCATAGCGCCGGACGAGCGACCGCGTCACCGGGCGGGCGGCGACGTATTCGTGCATGTGCCAGACCAGCGAGCGTGCGGAATCGTGCGTCCGTGCGGAGACGACGTGCGCCTTGAAGCCATTGGAATGGACGATATCCGGTACGATCACATCCAGCGCACGCCGCATGTCCCGTTCGTACGCAGGGAGATCGAGCGCGGCGCGAACGAGCCTGGCGCCGGCCCTTCCCGGACTGCCGCTGCGGAGCCCCCATTCCCCCAGCCTGGCGAGCGATGCCGGCATCGGCAGCGTGATCGTGTTCATGCCTGCCACACGCGCCCGAGCAGCGAGCGGCCCATCGCCGGGAAGGATCAAGTGCAGCTCCCAGGAGGGGCGCGTCCGTTTGAGCTGCACCGCAATCTGCAGCAGCATGGCCTCCGACCCCCCGAGCTGATCCGACACGCTGATGAATGCGATACGCATCAGGAGAGATCCGGCGCACCCGGCGCGCACGCGAGCAGGTGCGGCCATTCGTGCGCAAACGATCCGGCGACATACGGCCGCAGCAAATCCTGCACGGCGAGGCGCTGGCGCGCCGCCCGACGATGGAGCTGGGGACTGTGAGGGATCGTCCAGAGCCGGTAGCCCGCGTCGATCAGCGGCCGCAGCACGTCGTCTTCCGTCTGACCGCGCGACGCCAGCAGCGCGGGATGACATTCGAGCATGACGTATGAGTAGCGGCCCGCGTGCAGACCACGCCGCATACCGGCGAGCACTGCGAGTTCGCCCCCCTCGACGTCAATCTTCGTCAGCCGCACTCGTTCGATCCGCGACTCATCCAGCACATCGTCGAGGGCCACCGTCTCAATGTGAAAGTCGGCCTTCTCACCCGGCACGGCCGCGTGCGACAGGCCCCAGTTGTCGCCTGCCGCGACAAAGGCCGAAAACGGGAGTGATGTTCGCCGGTCGGCGATCGCGGCGTGGCGTGCGTCGACGAAGTCGAACCCGTTCAGCGCGAGATTGTGGCGCAGCAACTCGAACAGTCGCGGCTCCGGCTCGAATGCGAGCACTCGTCCCGCCGGTCCCACACATCGCGCCGCGGCGAGCGTGAAGTATCCCCAGTTGGCGCCGACGTCCGCGAATGCGTCGCCGGCCCGGAGTATCCGCGACGCGAGTTGCGTTTCCTGCGGCTCGTAGAAACCGGTGTAACACACTTCACGCGCGACCGAATCCCGCGGGTCGCACTGGAACGCCAGCCCGCCGAGATCGGACGACAGATGCGCAACGAACGGAGCCAGCGCGAGGCGCCGCGACTCGTGGATCAGCCGGTATCGTCCAACCGGCATCCAGCGGACGAGATGCGAGAACACCCGCACCGCCACCGGTGCGGGACGGGTCACCAGAGACGAATCCCTAATCCCTGATCGCGTATTCCTCATCGCAAATCGCTGAATCCTTCAATCAATCTTTGAATCCCCGGATCCCGCATCCCGGATCCCACATCCCTTGAATCTGTCGGCATCTTCAGGCAGGCCGCCGTCCGACGAGCAGCAGATTGTCCGAGAGCGCTCGCGGAAAGCGGCGCGACAGCACCGTCGGGTAATGGGCTGCGGTCATCGGGATGCGCCCGGAACATGTGTAACTCACCTCGACGTCCGCCAGCCCGCATTCGGACGCGATGCGGCGCAAATCAATCTCGAGGAGCGCAGTACGGTGCGCCGGATACGAAGTGTCCTGGAATGCCGAGAACCGTTGCTTCACGACGAGCGTGAGGATGCTCAGAGCGCTGAGCTGGTTCGGGGTCGTAATGACGATCCACCCGCCAGGCCGGACGATGCGGTGAAGCTCGCGACAGAAGGCGCGCGGATTTTCCAGGTGCTCGATCGTCTCGACTGCGGCCGCGACATCGACGAGCGCGTCCGGGAGCGGAAGCGGAACGCGATCGAGGTCCGCTTGCTGAAACTCGATGTCCGCGGGGAGTCCCGCGTAGCGGACGGCGTCGACCCCGATGCATCGGGAGAACAGAGGCTGTAGCTCGCGCCACAGCTGTCCGGCTCCACAGCCGACGTCGGCGACCACTCCTGACCCGCCGCGACGGCGCAGCACGGCGGCCACCGCGCGATAAATGGGCTGTTCGCTCGAGCCGAGACTCTGGCGCGCTCGCACGTCCAGCGCGGCCGCGCTGACCTCCATCACGCAACGCCCTTCATGGCAATCGCACGAGTCAATACCTCGGCGAGCGTGCCCAGTTGACGCGCCGGGTCGCAGATCTGGGCCGCGCGCGCCGGCCCGGCCGCGCCAAGCCGCATGCGGAGCTCCCGATGCTGCATCACACTCGTCAGTGCGCCCCTCAATGCCTCCGGATTACCGGCAGGCACGAGGATCCCGCATTTCTCCGTCACGATTTCCAGCGCTCCGCCAACCGCGGTCGTTACCACCGGGAGCCCCGCGTAGAGCGCTTCCACATACGTGAGCCCGAACGGCTCGGCTACTGAGTTCGGCTGGCAGTGCACGTCGGCCGCCGCCATCAGCGCTGGGACGCCGCGGCGTTCGCCGAGCAACCGCGTTCGCTGCGCAATGCCACTTCGTTCGACCAGTGCTTGCAGCTCTCGTTCGTACTCCGCCTCGTCGGCGCGCTGTGGGCGGCCCGCGATCCAGAGACGCCACGGCTGCTCGATTCGCGACAGCGCAGCGATCAATTCGCGGTGTCCCTTCCATCGCTCGAAGCGGCTCGCGATGAGCACGACGGGGATCGAACTCTCGACATCGAGAGTCGCGCGAATCTCCTCCCGAGATGCTCGGTCCATGGCGGCCGCCGGAACCGGTGCATAAACAACCGGATGAGGAACGCCAGGATAGACGGCCTCGACCGTCTCGTCCGTGTAATGGCTGTTGACGATCAGCAGGTCCGGGGGCGTACGGCTTGCCCACCGCTCCGCCCAGGTGCGGCCTGACAGGCGATCGTGGATCCAGGTCGCGACCGGCACTCCAACATCGCGGGCAACCGGAACCGCAAGCCCGGCCATCCACGACGAATGACAAATGACGGCGTCCGGCTTCGATGCCGCGAGCACCCGGCGCAGTTCGCGGCGCGCCCGAACGACGGTATGCGGCTGGCTCATCCGGGCCGCACCGAGTCGCCCGCATAGTGCTCCCGAGGCCTCTATCTCTTCGGAGAGGCGCCCCTCGAAACAGACGGCAAAGGATGGCGCCATCGACGGGTACAGCGCGCGCGAGGCCGCGCACTCGGACACGATCCGCTCGACGCCGCCGTACATGTTGCCGGCGCAGAGGTGCAGGACGTCGAGATCCGAACCGTGCTTCATCAGAAGATGCGGCGGTGCACGACGATCGTGTCCCCGGGCAGGATCACCGTCGAGTCATCCGCCTTGATCTCGACCGGCTTCCCATCGACCGCGCGCTGGATGCGAATCTTCCGCCGGTTGGCGCGATCGGTGGCGCCACCGGCGACGCCGAGTGCCTTCATGACGGTAAGGTCGGCCGGGAGAGGGTAGAACCCCGGTGAGCGCACTTCTCCGCCGATGAAGAATTTGTCCGCGCTCGGCACGAAGACGGTGTCCCCCGCGCGAAGACGGATCCGGCTGGCGCGGCCGTTCTCGATCTCGGCGCGCGGCACGCGGACCTGATCTTCAGGACGCACGACGCCACCGGAGACGCTGTCGGACGCATGGGTGATCAGCACGTAGGAACCGGACTCCGGCGTCGGATACCCTGCAACGGCCAGGGCGCGCGTGAGCGTTGGATCCCCTTGCAAGTCCACTTCGCCGGGCGCGCGCACGGATCCCTGCACCATCACGCGCTGGCTCCGGAACTCTTTCACGAGCACACTGATGTTGGGATTGAGGAAGATCCCGCCGATCACCTTCCCTGTCGCATCCCGCTTCGGTCCGTAACGGACCCGCAGCTCTTCCTCGATCTGGCGCGGCGTCCTGCCTGTCACCTTGATTCGTCCCAGCAGCGGGCAATCGATCGTGCCGTCGCTGTCGACGATCAGCGCCGGCCGCGACATGGCGTCGTCGTTGAACACCGTCAGCGTCAGGACGTCCTGCGGCCCGACGACATATGCTTCCGCAGCAGTGGACCCGGCGGGCCCCGGCTGCTGGACCGCGGCCGCCTGCCCCCCTGCGAACAACAGCGCAAGCCACAAGGTCTTCATCGGTTCAGTGCTCCCCAGTTCAACAACGCGACAATGCGGTGATTTCGAAATTCGCGAAACTCGTCGCGCGTCGACGATCGATGCGAGAACTCAGCGTCCACGACGACGCGCGCGCGCGGGCTGAGCCGGTAGCCGAGGCCGCCGCCATACACCACGAGAAGATCTGGGTCTGCCGTTGCGGCGTCGGGCTGCACCACGCCGCCAAGCGATCGGTACGACATCGACTCGCGGCCGGCAGTCACGCGCAGGTCCAGCGGACCGTAGGTCTGTGCGGAAAAGGTCGCGCGGATGCCGCCGACGATGTAGTAAGGCAGCGAGCGTTCGTAGGAGTAGCGCACATCACGAGTGAACGTCGTATCGAGTTTGTATTGGTCGTAGAACAGGATGCCGACGGTGCCCGTCGACACGAAGCCCGAGAAATCGGGAAGCGACGGATCGATGCCGTTGAATTGGCGATAGCCGAACGATGCGCTGCCGGTGATGAGGCCGAGCGGACTGAAGGTCAACGTCGGCGCGATGCGAAAACTGTCCGCGTTGCGCTCGTGTGCGCGGTCGAATCGCTGCTGGTCCTTGGTCCCGACGATGCTGAACGTGGTGAACGGCGTCAGTTCAACGTTGAACGAGGTTTCGTAGGCATTCAGGCTGGTGTCGAGCGAACGCGCGAGGTCCTCGCCGCGGAACTGCGCTCCGTCCTCGTAATCATCGGACGTGTGCCGGCGCAGGATCCCCACCGACGTGCGCGAGGCAATTTTCACCGTCGTGCCCGCCGTGTACGACCGCATGTTGTGACGCGCGCGTGCGTCGATCTCCGAGTTGGGACGCGCGCTGGTTTGCGCAGCGGAAAATGACACGAACGGCTTCAGCCAGCTCAGCTCGAGGTCGGCGCGGGCCCCGACCATATGGTTCAAGCTGCGTTCCGTCGAGTACTTGTGGAAGTACACGAAATCGGTTCCGCTGGTGTACGACAGCTTCAGCCGCCCCGGGTGAGTCGAAATCTCGAGATCCGGCGAAGCAGTCGCCGTGAAGTCGCTTTTCGGGTTCGCGTGCTCGTTGAACACATTGTTGTCGACGCCGACGTCCTTGAATACCAGGCGTGGACGGAATTCGAAGGGCCCGAGCTCGAGGCTGGGGCGCTCGGGATCGGACTGTGCGGATGCAGGCCGCGGCGCGAACGCGCCAATCACGGCCACTGCACAGACGACGCGGCACACGACACCGGAAAGATTCATGACACCTCCGCGCGCGGAACCCTGACAATTCCAAGCTGACGCGTCTTGCGATACAGGTTCGCGCGCTCGATTCCCAGCGCGCGGGCGGCCTCGCTCATTCGCCACTGATGCCGTTCGAGGACCGCCGCGATGTAATCGCGCTCGAAGCGCCGGCGGGCCTCGCGGAGGCTTGCGGTCAGATCGACGCGTGAGAACTGGCGGTCCATTGGCAGGTGTGCCAGGACGTCTTCCTGTGTCACGCTTGCGCCGGCGGTCGCGAGAATCTTTTCGAGCAGCGCGGCGAGCTCGTCGATGTTGCCCGCCCACGGGAATGCGGACAGGACGGTGATCGCCGCCTGGGTGAACGATCGGGATCCGGTGCCCGACTGCCGCACGAGGTGGTCGACGATCTCGGCCACGTCCGATGCACGGTGCCGAAGCGGTGGAATCGCGACGCGGCACCCGGACAACCGGCGAAGAAGATCCTGCCGGAAGCGCCCATCGCGCACCTCGGCGTCCAGATCGCGCGGCGTCGAGGCGACCAGCCGCAGCGACAACCGCGCCCGTCGTCCGGACATCCGCACTTCGCCATCGCGCAGCACGCGCGCGAAGCGGCGCTGTGCCGACGCCGGGAGCTCCTCGGTGTGTTCGAGGAAGAGGGTGCCACCGCCCGCCTCGGCGAGCGCGGCATCACCACCAATCGTTTCCACCTCCGGCGACACGCCGCGGCGCGCCGGCGTGCCAAACAGGAGCCGCTCGAGCTCGGCGGGTTGCAGGGCGCTGCAGTCGATCGCCACGAATGGCGCACCCGGCCGCGTCCGCATGTGCAGGGCTTCGGCGATCTCTCTCGGTCGAGATCCGGCTTCCGCCACGACCAGGACCGGCGTCGTGCACGCGGCCGCGAGCTCGTAAAGCTCGCGCGCGCCCCTGGCGGCGTCGGACGTGCCGAGCAGCGCCAGCGGCGGAGGCGCCGCGGGAACCATGAACGTAGTCGGCAAGGAAAAAGCCATCGGAGGCAGCTCCGCCCTCTCGGTTACACAGAGCGCGGACAGCCGCGGGCATGCGTAAGCCGCCGAGGGAGAAATGGGCTGCTTTGAAGGGGGGAGTGCGCTCATTCTGACATTACCGTCGAGGTGTGTCAAGAACGACACGCGTGTGCATCGCGCCGGACACACCGGGGGAGTGTCAGCGAAGAGTCAGTAGGCGAGGAGCAACCTGGCCGCCCGCTCGATTTCGTCGTCGCTCGGCAGGAACGCCTGCTCGAGCGGCGGCGAGTACGGGACCGGCGTGTCGAGCGCGCCGACGACGCGCACCGGCGCGTCGAGCCACTCGAACGCTTCTTCCTGGACGATCGCGGCAAGACTCTCGCCGATGCCGCCGGTACGGGAGTCTTCGTGCACGATCAGCACGCGGCCGCAGTGCCTGGCCACCGCGAGGAGCGCCTGCCGATCGAGCGGCGCGAGCGATCGCAGATCGAGGACTGCGGCGGCGATCCCGTCAGCGGCGAGCCGTTCGGCGACTCGAAGCGCCGTATGTACGTACGCGCCGTACGACACGATCGCGACCTTGTCGCCGGCACGGCGCAAAGCTGCGCGGCCGAGGGGAATCGGCGGCGGCGCCTCGTCGGCCAGCACCTGCTTGATGCGTGGATCGCGATAGAGCGCGATGTGCTCGTAATAAAGGACCGGATCGGGGTCCGCGATCGCGCTGGCCATGAGCGCGCGCGCGTCGGCCGGCGTCGACGGGACGACGATTTTCAGCCCCGCGGTCCGATAGAACCACGGCTCCGTGTTCTGGCTGTGGTAGGGTCCCGCGTGCCGTAAGCCTCCCCACGGCATGCGCACGACCATCGGCACGCTGCCGCCCCACCGGTAGCGGATCTTCGCCGCATTGTTCACGAGCTGGTTGAATCCGGTGGCGACGAAATCGTTGAACTGCATTTCCCCGATGGGTCGTTGCCCGGCGAGCGCCGCGCCAACGCACACGCCGAGCACCGCGCCTTCGGCGAGCGGTGAATTGATGATGCGATCGCCGAACTCCTGCAGCAGGGGACGCAGCAGCAGGAACGCGTTGCCGTACGTGCCGCCCACGTCTTCTCCGTACACGAAGACGCGCGGGTCGGCGCGCAGGGCGTCACGCACGCCGAGCATGACCCCTTCGAGCAGTGTCGCGCCCTTCTTGTCGAACGCCGGACCCGTCTCGATCGCGGGCAGCACGGCGTCGGCAGTCGGGCGACTGGCGAGCGGTTCGAATCGAACGCGCGGCGGTTCGTCGGCGAACACTCCCCTCCCGGCGTGTTCAGCCCACGGCCATGGCGCGTCTGTGACCTGCCGCGCCTGCTCCTCGACGAGTGCTTCGGCATCGCGCACGATGCCCTGCAGCGCGCCCGCCTCGAGGACGCCGTCATGTTCGAGGCGGTCCACATACGCCGGAATGGGATCGCGAGCGGACCAGTAGGCATAGAGTTCGGGGTTGGCGTAACCCTGTTCGGTCAGCGCGGGATACTCCCAGCCACCGGGCGCATCCTTTCCCAGATACAGCATGTCGTCGTGGTGGGCGTGTCCGCACATTCGCATGCAGACGAGCTCGATCAGCGCCGGCCCCTTCCCCTGCCGCGCACGCTCCCCCGCCCACGCAAAGGCCGCGGCAATGGCGTCCGGATCGGTGCCGTCGATCGTGATGCCAGGAATGCCATACCCGACCGCCTTATCCGCGAACACACGAACCGCCGATTGGTCGCGGACCGGCGTCGACAACGCGGTCTGGTTGTTCTCGATGCAGAAGATCGCCGGAAGTCTTCGCGTGGCGCACAGGTTGATCGCCTCGTGCCATTCGCCGAGCGACGAGGCGCCCTCGCCGATGAACGAGACGGCAAGACGCCCGCTTCCCTCCCGCGCAAAGGCGAGCGCCATGCCGGCGAGCGTCAGCGTGCCGATGGCGAGCGGCGCCGATGGCGGCAGAATGCCGTGCGCAAAGTCGCCGATGTGCAGATCCTTGCCGTTCATCGGCGGGCCAGCCTTCGCCATCTGCGCGGAGAGCGCCATCCTGACCGTCTCGGGCGTCGGACGCATCGCCAGGGCTGCGCCCAGGTCGCGGATGAGCGGCGCAATCACATCGCCGGTCCAGCCGTCAGCCGATACGTACTGTTCGCCGCGGCGCAGCCGGATCGCGGCGGCGTAAATTGCCTCCTGCCCGAGAGAACGGAACCCCTTTCCCTGGAATGCGGTCTCGCCGTGCCGGACTTCGCCGTTCGTGAAGAAAGCCTTGAGGCGGTTGTCGGTGGCGCGGGTAAGGACCATGCCACGCAGGATCTCGAGCCGCTCGTCGCTGGTGAGCGACGCACGGATTGCCGCGCGGCACAGGAACCCGTCGCAATCGTCGGCGACTCCGTTGATCGCGGTGCTGAATCTGTCCTTCGCGGTGACGCGCGGCGTGGTTTCGCCGGCGTGGTCGGGGAACATCGGCTGCAGTCGGGCACGCAGCTCGCGCGCGAATGGCGCGCGCAGCGCATTGATCGCCGCCTCGTCGCGCGCGGCGTGGCCGCCACAGGCATCGAACGCGACGCTCGATGCCGTCGCGGCGAAGGGATGCCGCTCGAGCACGAACGCCGCGAGCTCGCGTCCGAGCGTCGTGGCAGCAACGGTGTTCGGCCGCGGCATGCCGGGATTATGTCAGAAGCGGCCGGGGACGGCGTCGCGCACGAACGACTCGATCTGCGCTGCGGGCATCGCGCCGCTGGTGCGCGCGACTTCCCGTCCGCCGTCGAAGACCGCCATCGTCGGAATGGATCGGATCCGGAACCGCTCCCCCAACTCCGGCACGTCGTCGGTATTCACTTTCGCGACCACGAGGCGCCCGGCGTTCGACGAGGCGACGCGAACGATTTCGGGCGCGACCATGCGGCACGGACCGCACCACGGCGCCCAGAAGTCGACGACCACCGGGTGCGTCGCCTGCTGGATCAGTGCGTCGAACGACGCTTCGTCGGGAACTTCGATCGGCTCCGACGGCGATGGCAGACCCGCCTTGCACTTGCCGCAGCGCGCCTCGCGCGCGTTGAACGCGATGCGATTCCGCTGTCCACAGTTCGGACACGTCGTGATAAGGCCCGTTTCATCCAGCTGAAGCGTGCTCATAGCGCATCCGGCCTTTTGCCGCCTCCATGATGATGGCCGTGAGCGTCCGCATGTAGGCGTCCGGACTCGCGGCGGTCTCGATGAGCTGACGGGCCCGCGATCCCATGCGGGCCCGGAGCTCCGGCGAATCGATCAATGCATGCATAGCACTCGCCAGCGCCGCCGTATCACCGATCGGGACCAGAAAACCCGTGTCCCGGTCGTGCACGATCTCGGGCACCGCATTTTGTGCCGTGCCAATCGCCGGAAGCCCGGCGGCCGCCGCTTCCTGATACACGAGGCCGAACGCTTCGTTCCGCGTCGGCATCACGAACATGTCCGCGCGTTCCCAACGCTCGCGCCATTGCGGTGAGTGCGGCTCGATGTGACGCCAGACGGTGACGCCGTCGGGCAGCGCCGAAGGCAGTGGCCAGTTCGTCACGAGGTCAAGCGACGCCACCGCGTGAAACTGTCCCATCGTCCACGCCTCGAGCAGGTCGAATCCCCCCTTCCTCGGAAAGTCGCCACCGATGAAGAGCACGCGCGGTTTCAGGCCCTGCCGCACCCGCGCTTGACGCGTTTCAATCCAAGCCGCGTCGAATTGCTCGAGGAGGACTGGATTGGGCAACACGTGCACCGGTGTTGTGCAGTCCGGATAGCGGGCGTGAAGCGAGCGCGCCGCCCAGCTCGACGTCGACACGATCGCAGCCGCCCGGCGGAACACCTCCCCGTCAATGCGGACATTGGGCGCGTACGACATGCGCTCGGCAGCAGACGAGGCGATTTCCAGCACGCAATCCTGGGTGCAATCGATCGACACGATCGACGGAACGCGGCGCATCAAATCGAGGCTGCCGTACGCGGTCGCCTGGCGATGAAAGTGGATGACGCCGAAGCATTCCGGTCCCAGCGCCGCGATGCGGCGTCTGGCGAGGAGCCCGGCGTGAAGCTCGTGGCGGAAACGCGCCAGGTCGAGGTTCGCCAACCCGAACGTGCCGTCTTTCCACAAGCGCTGGCAGACGACGCGGCGCACGGCACGATCGAACAGCGTCAGGTTGTGCGTGAGGACGGCATGGGTGCCGTCAATCTGCGACTGGCGAGGCAGATAGTCGACGAGAAAGCGATGGAACGACGAGAGGCCGAGGATGCCGCCGTTGACGAACAGAACGCGCGCCATCAATCCGAGACGGCCAGCTCTCCCGGAACGATCGGCCGCGTGCGCGGTAATAGTCCGCGCCGCGCCATGTTGCCCACGTAAACCAGGATCGCGACGAAGACCGCCAGCTTGATCGCGTCCGACGTCTGGGTGCGCGGCAGCGCCTTCCACAGCAACCAGAGCACCGGCTGCGCGATGCACACCGCCCAGACCGATCCATAGAAGTACCGCCGCTCGTGCCCTTCGTTCTGCGTCGATTTCCTGACGCGCGGGAGCCGGCCGAACGCTCCGAGCACCCAGATCGTCACGACGATGGGAAAGTACGCCGCGTCGTACAGCTGGCGCATCCGCCACGCGCCGGTCGCGATTGCCAGGAGCAGCCCGGCGATGTTCAGCAGCGCAAAGGCGATCACCTCGCTCCAGGCGAGCGTGTAGCAGACGCGGCGATACAGCGGGTTCGGCCGATCTTCGGTAAACCGGATGATGTAGGGGCGCGGCTCGACTCCGGGCAGGCGCCCGCGAATGCCCGCGATCCCCGTGCCGATCAACACCGCTCCCAGCCACGTCGCCATGCGCGAATCGAATCCGTGTGCGAAGAGATCGAAGGTGAGCGGCCCGGGCGCGATGAAGAACACCCAGATCCAGATCGGCCAGTGCGCAAACCGGTAACTGATCTTGTTGCGTTCGCGAATCGGCCGGTCTGCCGCAAGCTCGATGCGGCGGGCATGACCGAGCGTCCGCTCATACGAGGGTGGAAGAATGCCGCGGCGCGGCTGCTTCTGTCGGGAGGTTGCTGATGACAAGGCTCGAACATTATGACGCGGGTTTGTGAACCAGACGCGTACCGCGACCGTAATACTGGGGGATCGGGGGGTCGATGAATCTGAAATATGCCGTGCGCACGCTGGTGAAGGATCCCTGGTTCACCCTGGTTGCAGCCCTGGCCCTCGGCCTCGGCATCGGTGTGAACAACACGGTCTTCACCTTCGTGAACGCCGTGCTCATTCGCGGGCTGCCCTTCAAGAACCCCGATCAGATCCTCCATGTCAACGGACGTAACACCACGGACGGCGGCACGATGCCGATCTCCCATCCCGACTTCATCGACATCAGGGCGCAGGCGAAGTCCTTCTCCGGCCTGGCCGCTTATCAGGGCATGACGATGAACGTCAGCGATGCCGGCCACACGCCGGAGCGTGCGCAGGGGGTGCGCGTGTCGGCGAACGCGTTCAGCCTGCTCGGCGAGCGCCCGATCCTCGGCCGCGACTTCCGCGACGGCGAAGACCTGAAGGGGGCCGAGCCCGTCGCGATTCTGGGCTATGGCTTGTGGAAGACGCGCTACGGCAGCGATCCGGCGGTCATCGGGCGGGCCATCAAGATTAATGAAGTCTCACACACCGTGGTCGGCGTCATGGCCGACGGCAACAGATTTCCCAACAACGCCGACCTCTGGACGACGCTCATTCCGGCCGCCGATTTCGACCAGCGGCAGATGCGCCGCGTCATGCTGTTCGGCCGGCTCGCACCTGGCGTGACGGTCAAGCAGGCACGGACGGAACTCTCGGGTATCGCGAAGCAGCTCGAGCAGCAGTATCCCGACACCAACAAAGACGTCGACGCCGAAGTCATGACGTTCAACGACCGTTTCAACGGCGGCCCGATCCGAGTCGTCTTTCTGTCCTTGATGGGAGCCGTCGGGTTCGTGCTCCTCATCGCCTGCGCCAATGTCGCCAACCTGCTTCTGGCCCGGTCGGCGCGGCGGTCGCGCGAGGTCGCCTTGCGTATCGCGCTCGGCGCCAGCCGCGGGCGCGTCGTGCGGCAGCTGCTCGTCGAAAGCACGCTGCTCGCCTTTCTCGGCGGCGCCATCGGGCTTGGCCTGTCGCTCATCGGCGTGAAGCTGTTCGACATGGCGGTCGCCGACGTCGGCAAGCCGTACTGGATCAAGTTCACGATGGACGCGACGGTCTTTGCCTTCCTCGTCGCCGTCTGCTTCGCCACCGGCGTCATTTTCGGTCTGGTGCCAGCGCTCCAGGTCTCGAAGACCAACCTCAACGAGATTCTCAAGGAGAGCGGGCGCGGCAACGCGGGCGGAAGGCGCGCCCGTTGGCTGGCGTCGACCATGGTCGTGGCGGAG
>Ga0068857_100003146_pt1 | contig 13669 bp, 12 predicted proteins | sample KBSCornC72_FD_66591 | JGI IMG/M metagenome (GOLD analysis project Ga0068857, IMG submission 66591) | Corn rhizosphere microbial communities from Kellogg Biological Station, Michigan, USA - KBS Corn C7-2 | ecosystem: Host-associated > Plants > Roots > Rhizosphere > Soil ...
GTCTGTTGCCCGAAGGCTATCTTGAGATTCGCAATGGCAGTCAGGATTGATTCGGCGCGATCGCATGCGCCTTTCACTGTTGTGTCGGGCAGAATGATCGTGAACTCCTCGCCGCCGTATCGACAGGCGATGTCTTCTGCGCGGATGTTCGATCGAAACACTTCGGAGAATCCCTTGAGTGCGGCATCCCCGGCAGCGTGCCCGTGTGTGTCATTGAAGCTTTTGAAATGGTCGGCATCCAGCATAAGCACGGCCATGATTTGTTTTCGACGCCGCGCGCGCGTCATCTCGCGTTCCAGCGAGATCTGCATGAAATGGCGGTTAAACAGGCCTGTGAGGGAATCTCGGATCGACTGATTCTCGAGCCTGGTCCGCAGGTTGAGCGTGGCTATGGCGAGAGCTGCGATCTGGATCAGTTGACGCACTGCATCCATGCGGTCGTTAACCTGCGTGAGCAGTTCGTGGCTGGGGCATTCGATATAGAGAAGCCCAATAGTGTTTCCATACGCGACGATGGGCCGGCAATGGTACCGTTGCGGAGCGGTTGCACTGAAGTGCGCGCAGTGGATCTCGGAGACACCAGGCTGGCGCCAACGGGGTTGACCAGAGCGCAGCGCGCAACACGACTCTGGCTGGCTGAAATCGTCGTGGAGAGGCTGTCCCCAAAAAGATACTGCCTCGACGTGATTGCGCGAACTGTCAATCATGTAAAGGCAGCCCGATGTGCCTGGTAAGAGGCGAGAGAAGCTCGTAGCTGCGGTAGCGTGCACCTGCTGAACTTCAACACAGAGCTGCAGCTCATTGCGGGCAGCTGTCATCAACTCTGATTCGAGTGCGGTCTCTTCCAATGCGCTGACGCTTCGAGCGAGATCATCATTCACGCGCTGTGCCGCCGTTGTGTTCCGCTGCAGCACTATGGCATCCCGAAGCAACAAGGCGAAAAGAATGATGAGGCAGAGAATTGAGATTGGTATGAGGAAGAACTCAGTACTTATCGAAGTAAGGAGGCGGTTTTTGGAATGTGCGGTGCGCTGGGTCAGGAGTAATTGTTCCTGATCGGACATGAGGCTGATCGTCTTCTGGCACTCCTGCACCTCGGTTGTGGGTGGCGCGGCATGCTCAGAGAACTGCATCATCGTCTCCGATAGCCGGGACGCGCATGAAGAAAGAGTTTGTGAATTCGCCTTCTGATCTGGATTGTCCGAAACGAGCGTGCGGATGTGTACGGAGGAAGTGACGAGGTTATTCGCCGCGCTCCTTGCCAGGTTCAGATCATCGTCATCTTTACTGAACGCGAAGAGACGCGCTCGGTACAGAACGCGCTCTGCAAGCAGCGATGCCCGCTGGAGTGAACTGAGAACGTCCTGGGTGTGTTGCACGCGTTCTGCCGCGGTGGTCAGCCTTTGAGTATTCGAGTAGAGAACGGCTCCAGCGCCCAAGGTGAAAAGGACGGCGCCGATAAATGCGGCAATGATGATCCCGACTGCATTGCCTGCTGCCGTCAAACCCTTCCGGGCTGAAACGGCTGAACTGAGGGACCCGGATGACATGGGAAGCTGAATTGATGGTACGTGGGAGCATACTGTTTGCAGCCCGAAGGAGAGTGATTCAGGTGCACTTTAGTTACTGCTGAGCACAGACTCGCAGCACCTGAAGTCGGTATAGATGAAGCCATCACGATTCACAGTCTCTCCCGATTCCAGTTAGCATCGGCCGTGAGAACATCGGGCCATCATAGGCGCAGGTGTGGAACTCGCCATTCTCTCCACAGGGGTCGGTTCCCGAAGGGAGACCGCGCAGGAACTCGGCGTCGAAATCGCGACCGGCAAATGCGGGGTCAAGCTGACGAGAATCCACGCAGACGACCTTAGCCCGGATGCCGCCAGAGAGCATCTGCCGCGCCAGCTCGGTTGTAGGAATTTTCCAGAGCGGAAACAGCGGCTCAAGGCCGGTCGGCTTCAGCTGACCTTCGCGGTAAGCCCGGATGTCGCGCAGGAACAGGTCGCCGAAGGCGATCGCGTTGATGCCCTCAGAAACCGCTCGCTCGCATGCATCGGACATGCGCTGGAGGTAAATCTCGTTGCAACATGGCCAGGGAAGGGGAATCAGCCAGAGCGGAAGCCCAGCTGCGGCTGCCTGGGCCTCCAGTACGGAACGTCGCGTGCCGTGCATAGCGACGCGATCGAACTCGACATTGAGCGTTGTGAGCAGCCCGACAACTTCGATGTCGGGCTGCTGACGGATCAAGTGAAGCGCCCAGGCACAGTCTTTGCCGCTGCTCCACGAAACGAGAACCCGCTTCATCCTCAGCTGATCTCAATCACGTCGGAAGCAGAGGCCGCCGCGGCATCGGCGCGCTCCATCAGCTTCTGAGCTACAGAAAAGAACTCTGTAGCCTGGGGGCTTTTCGGTCCGGCAAGCGAAACCGGCAACCCCTTGTCGCCACCTTCACGAATGGCGGGAATCAGTTCGATGGAACCGAGGAACGGGACCTTGAACTGGGCTGCGGTTCGTTCCGCGCCGCCCTTCGAAAAGATGTCGATCACCTCATGGCAATGCGGGCAGGTAAAGTGGCTCATGTTTTCAACGATGCCGAGAACTTCAACATTGACCTGGCCAAACATCTCGAGAGCCTTTCGCGCATCCTGCAGGCTGACATCGCTGGGAGTCGAAACTACCACCGCGCCTGTTAAAGGAACAGTCTGCACCAGCGAAATCACCACGTCACCCGTGCCTGGAGGCAGATCGACAATAAGGTAATCGAGTTCTCCCCAGTTGACCTGCTGTAGAAATTGCCGGATGATCTGGTGCAGCATGGGCCCTCGCATCACCAGCGGCTTGTCGCCGGGGGAGATATAGCCAATGGAAATGGTCTTGATGCCATGCGTCTCATTTGGCTGAATCTGGTTATTCTGATCCACGCGCGGTGACTGCGACGATCCCATCATCAGAGGAACATTGGGTCCGTATATATCCGCATCTATAAGTCCGACCCGTTGGCCGAGTTTGGACAGGGCGATTGCCAGATTGACGGCGACAGTGGTTTTGCCGACCCCTCCCTTACCGGAGCCGACGGCGATGATCTTCGAGATGCCCGGCAAAGCGACGGGCTGGGGCATGGCATGTGAATGAGCCATTGTTGTAAGTGCTCCTTGAGAAGGTTCGTTCTGGTTCGTTTAGACCCTTGTGAGCCCCGCATTGCGCCGCTCCTGCTTGCGGCGGGCTGCTTCTGATTCGCGATGTTCGCGGCGAAGCATCGCGTCGTTATACCTTCTTACCTCATTGGGGGTCTCAGGCTGCACTGCGGGAACCTTCTGTCGCCGTCCATGTTCATCGACCGCGACAAACACCAGGTATGCGCTTGCGACATGGAGGTGCGATCCTGTCTGTGGATCCTCCACCCAGACTTTCACGCCGACTTCAAGAGATGTATTGAAGGCTCGATTGACACTGGACTTGAGGATGAGCAAGTCGCCCACGTGGACCGGCTGAATGAAATCGATATGGTCCATGGCTGCTGTGACCACATGCGTCCTCGAGTGCCGATACGCCGCGATCGCTCCGGTCAGATCGATGAAGTGCATGAGGCGACCGCCGAGCAGGTTGCCGAGGGTGTTCGCATCGTTGGGGAGGATGACCTCAGTCATCTCAGACTGCGTGCTGGCAACGGTACGCACAAGCGGGTTGGCTTCAGTCGTGCTCATACTGGCTTGCTCCGTGGTTATTGCGCGGGGAACTTCAGCATGAGTTCACTTCCAGCTACAATGAAGGAACCAGTGAACGCTTGCGCCGAAGTACCACTCCCAGTTTCGGCAATCAGAGTCATTTACGCAAATCGCCTTGGTGCAGAGATTCCCAGACTATGAGTACAACCGACAAGATTGCAGGACTGAAAGAGATTCTTGCCCTGGACCCCAAGAACAGCTTTGCTCGGTACGGCATCGCAATGGAGTTGGCCAACCGCGGCGAAGTGGATGCCGCATTGAAGGAATTTGATGTTCTCATTGAGCAGAATCCGGACTATGTGGCTGCCTATTTCATGTCAGCCCAGACTCTGGCCAAAGCCGGCCGCAATCCCGAGGCAATCGAGAAGCTAAAGGCGGGGATAGGCTGCGCGGCTCGGACGGGCAACCGACATGCTCTCAGCGAGATGCAGCAAATGCTTGATGAATTGGATCGCTGAAGTGGGATAGGGGCAGGTGCACGGCAGTATTCGTCCCGGCTGAGTGTCGAATCTACTGCGTCGTTCGCAATTCCCCCGCGTCTATACTGTAGATATGCCGAAGTATTCGATTGTCGTTCCTTTTCACAATGAAGAGGACAACGTAACGGTCTTGTATGCCCGCCTGAAACAGGTTATGGAGCAGGTAGGCGATAGCTTTGAACTCGTCCTCGTCGATGACGGCTCAAGCGACCGCACTTACAAGCTGCTGGAAGAAATTGCGGCTGTCGATAGTCGCGTGTTGGTTGTCAAGCTGCGCCGGAACTTCGGCCAGACCTCGGCATTGGCTGCAGGGTTCGATAATGCCTCGGGCGAATACATTCTGGCTATGGATGGCGACCTGCAGCACGATCCCAATGAGATTCCGAACTTTCTCGAGAAACTGGAAGAGGGGTACGACGTCGTCTCCGGCTGGCGCAAGGAGCGGATCGATAACTTTGTCATGCGGCGGATCCCGTCGCGCTGCGCCAACTGGCTCATGGCACAGCTTTCAGGAGTTGACATCCACGATTTCGGCACAACCTTCAAGGCCTATCGCCACGAAGTGATCCAGAACATCCCGTTGTACGGCGAGATGCATCGGTTCATACCTGCACTGGCGAGCTGGTACGGCGCTTCAATTTGCGAGATTCCGATCAAGAACGTTCATCGTGAGCGTGGCAAGAGCCACTACGGGATCGGGCGGACGTTCCGGGTGTTCTTCGATCTGCTGACGATTAGGTTCCTGCTGAAGTACATGAGCAGGCCGCTGCACTTCTTCGGGACATTCGGAGCACTGGGCATTCTGTTTGGCAGCATTGTTTCGGCTCTGCTTTTAGGCATGAAGATCGTGAATCCGCATCAGAACGTCATGGATGTGCATGGGCCGCTGTTTGTCATTGCGGGCGTCTTAATCCTCGGCGGAATTCAGTTGCTGGCCATTGGTCTGCTTGGCGAACTGCAAGTCCGACACTACTACACAAACCAGCAGCGCACGCCCTACGCGATTGATCGCATCGTGCGACTTCGGAGCCCTGAAGAGCCAAGTATTCTTTCGGATCGCAATGGGGAGAGGTTTTAGCAAGCGGTCAGTATAGCGCCATCGCTGACCCGCCTGGAGACATCCGGCGGGGTTATTGTTTATGCGAAGTAGGGCATTCAGGATCAGACCTCGCGCATCGACAAAGAAAGACTCTCTTGCAGTGATGCGGCCTCAGGGTGCATGCTTTCGCATGTATGAACGCAATACAAATTCAGACGACTGGCGGGCCTGAAGTCCTACAGCTCGCCGAACTGCCCATCCCTGTGCCCGGTCCGGGGCAGGTTCTTATTCGGGTTGAAGCCGTTGGCGTGAACTTCATAGAAATCTACTTCCGCAAAGGCCAGTACAAGGCGACGATGCCGCTGGTTCCCGGAAGCGAGGCCGCAGGAACGATTGAGGAACTGGGTTCCGGCGTCACGGGTTTTAAGCCCGGCGAAATGGTGGCGTCGGTCGGCGTGTTAGGCAGCTATGCAGAGTATGCTCTGGTGCCCGCCGCGCAACTCGTCAAAGTTCCAGCCGGTCTGAGCCCCGAGCAGGCCGCAGCGGCGATGCTTCAGGGAATGACCGCGCATTATCTTGCTCACTCAACTTATGCGCTCAAGGCCGGCGATACCGCGCTGGTTCATGCAGGTGCAGGTGGAGTTGGCCTGCTTCTCACACAGATGGCATCAAAGATCGGCGCACGCGTGATTACGACTGTGTCCACGAAGGAGAAAGCGGAACTTTCTCGCGAGGCCGGCGCTGCCGAAGTGATTCTCTACACCGAGCAGGACTTTGTAGCTGAAGTAAAGCGCCTCACCGGCGGCAAAGGTGTCGATGTGGTGTATGACTCTGTAGGGAAAACGACTTTCGAAGGCAGCCTGAATTGTCTTCGACCTCGCGGCCTGCTGGCGCTGTTTGGCGGAGCGAGCGGTCCAGTGCCGGCGTTCGACTTGATTCAGTTGAGTAGCAAAGGCTCCTTGTTCATTACTCGTCCGACGCTGTGGCACTACGTCGGAACGCGGCAGGAACTGGAGTGGCGCGCGGGCGAGGTGTTGGATGCAGTCGCGAGTGGAGAATTAAAGCTACGGATGGAGCATATGTATCCGCTGGCCGATGCCGGGCGCGCGCAGGCCGATATGGAAGGCAGGAAGACTACGGGGAAGATTCTGCTGGAACCGTAGAGGCAGGGAGTAGGGACTAGGGATTAGGAACGGGATACGGAACAGGGAGCCGGGATTGGAGAAGATCAGGATTGCGCCCTCGGATCGGGTGTTTGTGTTGACGGGGGCGGGAATCAGCGCGGAGAGTGGGCTGCCAACGTTTCGGGCTTCGGATGGATTGTGGGCGGGGCATCGGGTCGAGGATGTTTGCACGCCGGAGGCTCTGGAGCAGAACCCTGAGCTGGTTTGGCAGTTCTACTCTGAGCGGCGCGAGCAGGGTGCGAAGGCGAAACCGAATCCGGCGCACGTGGCCCTGGCGGAACTCGAGGCAAAGCTCGGGGACCGATTCTTTCTCTGTACGCAGAATGTGGATGATCTGCACGAGCGCGCGGGTTCGAAACGGCTGATTCATATGCATGGCGAGTTGGCGAAGTCGCGCTGCAGTGAAGAATGCGGACAGGCTCCGGTTGAGGATCGCTGCGTTTACAAGACGCTGAGCGAGGTTGGGCGTTGCAGGTGCGGTGCGCGGCTTCGTCCGCATATCGTGTTCTTTGGGGAGATTCCGCTGGACATGGGGAAGATTCAGCATGAGATCGATCGGTCTACGCTGATGGTTGTGGTGGGCACGTCAGGGTCGGTTTATCCGGCGGCGAACTTTGTACACTGGGCGCGACAGAAAGGGGCGCGAACTGTTTACATCGGCCCGGAACCGCCGCTGAACGCGCAGGCTTTTACGAATGTGGTGGAGGGCAAGGCGGGCGAGGTGATGCCGGGGTTATTTGAGGTGGAGTAGGAATAATAGAGATTTTTACTCTCCCATGCGGGGAATCTCATCAGGGTTTGCCAACCCCCCCACAGAGGCTAAAGCCCACGATTTCGCCTGGAAATAAAGTCGTGCCCTTTCGCTCCGGTCGCCAATCCTTCTCTTCAGAATTTGAACCGATACCGCACCTGTGCGGAGATCATTCTCGGATCGTTGAAGTGAAATCCCCCGACCGTGATGCTGTTGTCCTGCAAGACGCGATGATTGGTGACGTTCACTGCACTCGCTGCGAAGGACAGCCGCTCACCAAAGCTATGTCCAAACGATGAGTCGAATGTTGTATGCGCGGGCAGATATGGTCCGCTGTATGGGCCGACACCTGCGCCTTCGAGCCCGTTGGCGAATCCGCTTCCGTAGTACACGTTGCTGGCGAACCAACTGCGCATGGGAAGCTGCGCGGTGAATCCGGTGTTCAGCGTGTGCCGCTGATCGTGGTCCACGGGCGTATAGTCAGGACCTTCCGTGCACGCATCGTCTCCGGGATTTGTGCAGGTGAAGCCGCCAGTGACACTGCCACGCTGTTGGGCGATTTGGTTGGAATAAGCCAAATGAAACTGCCCGAAGTGGGCCAGTCGCGGTGATCGAATTGCCAGTTCCCAAGAGCGGATAAGCGCGCCATCGACTGAGATGGGAAAGTAAATGTTCGATTCACCCACATTGGCGTGATCGAGAAAGTTGTTCACTCGGTTTCTTGAATTGTTTACGTCAACCGTCCATCCACGCCATGGAATCGTTACTCCGAACTGATGCTCCTCATCGCGTTCTGAAGGAATGGGTACAAACGCGTTCTGTCCGGGTTGAGTGTGAACGTAATCCAGCAGGGCTGAAGAGACTGTCTGGACCGGGGCTGGCTGAAAGTAGTGTCCATAGTATCCGCGGAAGACCCAGTGCAGATGAGGAACCTCAAGTGTTGCACCAAGTCGGGGATATGCGGCTGTTTCGCTCAGCCCCGCGTGATAGCTCGAAATCCGCATGCCTCCGTACAGAGACAGGTAAGGCCCGAACTTCACCTGATCTGAGAAGTGGAACTCTGCGATTCCAGCGTTTTGGGTCGCCGCGGTGTTTGCGACGGTTGCGTCCGTAAAAGTCTGATCGTTAATTATCAGACCGAACAGATCGTTTTCGTGTTGGTAAAAGGAGTAGATCCCACCGGTAAAGTTGTTCGATCCCGCAGTGACATGCAGGTCGGCCTGTGCTCCTGCGTAGTTGGAGGTCTGGTGCCAGGTGGTTGCGACAGGGAAGTCGGTGGCGGGGGAATCGTACTTCGCCGCGTTGAGGTGATAAAAGGGCGCGAGCTCAAACGTCGCTTTTGGCGACAACGTTCTTACCCAGTTGAGTATCACGAACGAATCCCGTTCGCGCTGCGAATCGCGAAGGCCATAGGAGTTGTAGTAGTCCGACGCTTGCTCCCAGTCGCTCGGATCTGGGTCGTAGGGGATCTGAAAGAAATCATTGCGGAACTGCGTATCGAGGCGCACTTGGTCGCGCGCAGTCTGGTTTCGAAGCAGCGAAGCAAAGACGCTTTCGGAGTTGGTCGAGTCATGCAGGATTGCGGGGATTGGAGTCTCGAGGCCGTAGTTGGACCGGGAACCCGTCCCGCTTAAATACCAGGCCGTCTTTGAGGTGTGATCGCCTAGCGACAACTGCACCTCTCCGCTGTGAAGATTGCCTCCCGAAACGAGAAGTTCTGCCTCGTGATTACGCTCGAATCCGTTCCGCGGCAGAACATTAAAGATCCCATATGTGCGGTCACCAACGTCTGCCTGATAGCTGCCCCGCTGTGTCTCCACTTCATCAATGTCTTTAGGATCGATCTGCGGACCAACATTGGAGGAGATCTTCGTGTTCGGTATGGACACCCCGTCGATCAGCCAACTCATTTGATGTCCGCCGCGGATATGCAGCATGTTGTGGTTCATGTATGAGCCGGGGACGAAGTCGGTGATCATCTGCATGCCGAGGGTGCGGGTTGCGCCCGGAGTCTCGTCGATATCGGCACGCGTGACCAGCGTGGTGGGCGATGTCGCCTCCGCCGCTGCGGCTGAGTATCCCGCAGCGCTGACCGTGACACTTTCTTCACTTCCTGCTACTGCCAAGGGGATGTGCAGAACCGGGTACGAGCCCGATGTGATCGTCAGCGGATGAACGTATTCGGCGAATCCCGCCGCGGATATGGAGAGCCGGTAGACACCGATGGGTACCTGTGTGATCTCAAACGTGCCGTTCGCGGCGGTGGCGGCATTCAGGGAAAATGCGGAGTTGGCGGCAACGAGCGTAACCTGCGCGTTTGGGATGGGGCGATGCTGGGTGTCGTGTACGACGCCGTGAATTGTGGCGAATACCGTGGCGCGCGCCAGAGCAGAACTAAGAATCAGAAAAATGAGTGCGGAAATACGAAGAGAACGCATGCGGCAATGACCTCACGACGACAGGTGCAACGCGTTGATCTGAGCAACGCGCGGTTTACCCGGGGGATGCGTAGGAGTTGTCGTTAGCTGAGGTGAGTTTCAGGAGGGCCGCGGAGGACGGGAGAGCTGAGATGAATACTCGTGAAGACGGTGACAACTGGAGCGGAGCACTTGAATTCCTGCAGAGCAAGTTCGGCCGTCTGGTATGACTCCGATGCCGATGGTGAGGATGAGGTCCTTGCGTTGGGATGCTGCGGATATTGCCCGCAACGCGAGCGAGCTTTGATGGTATTTCCGGGGGCACTCTGCGACTGCTTGGCGTCCATGGCGCAGTGGTGAGCGCCGTGACGCCGGCAACATGCGGGCAGCGAGATATCGTCGCTTAGATTGAAAGCGAACGAGAGAGGTCCAGCCCCAAAAAGGAGCATGAGCAGGATGGAAAGGGCGCGCCGCATCCTTCAGCTATGCTACATGACTTCCGGTATTACCCGCGATTCGAGGAAAGATATTGATTTCAGGTATCATCGATGCATCCAGGATTCCCGTTAATCTATTGAAGGGTTGAATGCCGTCTCAAGTGAAAGTCTCTGCCTCGGAGAAATCTACTGCTGCCCAATCAAATGGCCGCGCGCCTCTGCGCATTGCACTCTTCGGATTTGGAACGGTAGGCAGTTCGGTTGCACGGATTCTGCTGGAGTCGAAGCCCGACGGAGTCGAGATCACGCACGTTTACAACCGCAATGTGGCGCGCAAGCGTGTAGATTGGGTACCTGCGAGCGTGGCATGGAGCGAGGATTGGGAAGAGGTGCTCGCTTCGAGTGTGGACGTTATCGTCGAACTCGTAGGCGGACTGGATCCGGCAGGCACCTGGGTGAGGCGTGCGATTGATGCCGGCAAGAGCGTCGTTACTGCGAACAAGAAATTGATCGCCTATCACGGCGTTGAGCTGGAGCGGCTCGCCGCGCAAAGAGGCGGTCACCTCAAATATGGCGCAGCGGTTGCGGGTGGTATCCCCGTCATCCCGGGATTGGAGCAGGGACTCGCAGGCGATCATATCCGTCGGATGGAAGGCATCCTGAATGGCACCTGTAACTTCATTTTGAGCCGGATGGAAGCTGGCGCCGAGTATGCGTCAGTTCTAGCCGAGGCTCAATCCAAGGGCTACGCCGAGGCTGATCCAACAGAGGACGTCGGGGGTTTTGATGCGCGATCGAAACTCGCGATCCTGATGCGCCTTGCACTGCGTGTCGTGGTGGATCCCGACGAGATTGTGCCTCAGCCCATCACAAGCGTCTCGGCAGTCGACTTCAGCTACGCCCGCGATCTGAATTGCACGATTCGCCAGGTATCCAGGGCTGAGGAGGTCGGTGGGGAAGTTGCCGCCACCGTTGGTCCAATGCTGGTCGATCGGAATTCACCTATGGCATGGTCCCGCGGGACCGAGAATATGGTGATCCTGAACGGCCGCTATGGCGGAGACGTGGTCTTCTCCGGTCACGGGGCCGGGGGACACCCGACAGCGGTGGCGGTGGTGAGCGACTTGCTGGCTTTGGCACACGGTTCACGAAGAGTGGCAGTACCGTCAGTGCCCGCAAAGATTGGCGCTGAGTTCGAAGTACCCCACTATATCCGCTTCCTGGTGATCGATCGCCCAGGCATAGTTGCAGAGATCACATCGGCCCTTGCCCGCGAAAAGATCAATATCCGTGCCATTGTGCAGAAGGCGGGGTATCCAGCCGACGCGCTGCCATTTGTCGTAACCGTAGAGCCCTGCAAATCGTCGGCCTTGAGGCGCGCCCTGGCCGACATTGGAAAAATGAGTTGTCTTCTTCAGCCCCCGCTCGACCTGCAGATACTTGAATAAAAAGGGATGGGTCTTGATTCACGAAGCAGTTTGCATTCCCGGAGGTAGTAGTGATCGACACGATATATCGATGTGAAATCTGTGGGGAGGAGAGCGAGAAGCCGGTTCGCTGGATTGTGATCCACTGCAGTGATGCGCAACTCTCGATCTTCAAGTGGACGAAGGAAGCCGCAGATAAGGCTCAGGCTCGCCACTACTGTGGCGAGGCGCACGCCCAGGTCTACATCAGCCGGTGGTTCCAGTCACTCTGTGGGAAGATCTAGGCTCTAGCCCAGGTGCCGGCCATTCGCCGGGCCGGTTGACTCGCGAATCACCAGTTCTGGCTCCATGATGATTTCGGATGGGTAGTCAGCCTCGCGGTTGCCGATGCGATCGAGCAGAATCTTTGCGCCTCTCTGCCCCATCTCAAACAGCGGCTGTCGTACCGTGGTCAACGACGGTGTGGAGTAAGCGGCAGACTGAATGTCATCGAACCCCACTACCGAGACATCTTCTGGCACACGAAGACTGACATCTTTAAGTGCACGTATAGCTCCAATCGCAGCGATGTCGTTGAAGCAGAAAATCGCTGTGAAATCCTTCGTCTTCTCAAGCAGGTTCTGCATGGGCTTGTATCCGATCTCGGGAGCCATTGGATGCTGGCCTGTTTTGCTCGACCAGCCGGTTGAATCAATGCGAACCACGAGAGCCGGATCAATGCGCAGGCCGATTTCTCCAGCAACTTCCTGAATGCTCTCCCAGCGGTAATCCGAGTCTGGAATTGCTTTCGGGCCGCGCATGAACGCAATGCGACGATGGCCTAGTTCGAACAGATGCTTCAGAGCAATGGCAACAGCCTTGTGATGGTCCAGCACTATATTCGTTACATTCTGTACAGGGCTGTGCGCCGAAATGGCCACCACCGGGACGGGTACCGAAATCTGCTCCGCGGGGGTGTTAAGCAGCAAGAATCCATCTACGGCCCGTTCGACGAGCATGCGCGGATACTGCTCGATCAGGTCCTTGTTCCAGTCGTGGCAGGCCGTGAAGTAGAAATAGTGAGCGCTGGTCAATTCCTGTACCACCCCGCTCATCACACGAGTGAAATATCCCTCGCTCAAGTCGGGCGCAAGGACGCCGACCGACATTGACCGGCTTTGCCGTAGCGAACGGGCGAAGTAATTAGGCCGGTAATTCAGACGCGCGGCGGCTTCCAGGACCCGATTGCGCGTTTCTTGTGGAATAGACTTTGCTGACGGAGAGTTATTGAGGACCAGGGAGACAGTAGTCTGCGAAAGCTCCAGATGTTCTGCAAGCGTTCTTAGATTGACGTGTCCGGCGGGCTCTACTGTCTTGCTTCTTGCCATGTTGGATGTTGTAGCACGTTTCCAGGCAAACGCGGAACCTCTCATTTAGATGTGATACATCGATTTTCTCAATGTGTAACCACGCAAGGCAGGGTCTATCTGGCCTCGATGTGATTGACTCCCGGTTTCAACTCCCAGTGTTTGCCACCATATTCGAATGTCCCCGTAAGGATGCCGGGAAGCGTGACATTGGCGTCCAGGGTGGAACCGGTGCGGCGGTACTCGACTTTAATGTCGCCCTGTGGGTGAGGAAATGTGGCGTTGAGGTGGTCGAGCGGGCCGAGATGCGGAGCGATGCGGACGCTGGCAAAGCCCTCACTTGCCGGCTCGACCCCAGCGACCAGGGTGAGCATGTCGTAGATGGGATGGGCCGACCACGCATGGGAGTCGGATCGCGTTTCGCCCGGCTGTTCGGGCCAGGTGCTGAAGTGAAGCGGCAGCAATTCGCGCCAGGGGTCGAGGGACTTGAGGTAATCGTCGGCGAGGCCCGCGTGATCCAGCGCACGCGAGAGATAGAAGCGGAAGTAGTAGGAGGCGGACATCACGCCGTCGGGAGTTGTGCCGGGCTTGATGTCGATGAGGCGGCGCAGGACGTCCTGCTGGCGGTCTTTGGGAATGACGTCGTAAAGAACACCTAAGATGTTGGCTTGCTGACTGAAGACTTTCTGGTCGGGATTCTCGGCCAGCAGACCGCGTGAAGGCACCCAGCACATGCTGGCGATTCCGGAGCGGACGTGATTAAGGCGCGCCTGATATCGCTGGGCGAGCACCGGATCGCCGAGGTTCTTTTCGAGATCTGCGGCATCGATGAGAGCGCCGAGGTATTGGAGCGAGGTCATACAC
>Ga0068857_100003158_pt1 | contig 13659 bp, 13 predicted proteins | sample KBSCornC72_FD_66591 | JGI IMG/M metagenome (GOLD analysis project Ga0068857, IMG submission 66591) | Corn rhizosphere microbial communities from Kellogg Biological Station, Michigan, USA - KBS Corn C7-2 | ecosystem: Host-associated > Plants > Roots > Rhizosphere > Soil ...
CGAATACAACAGGGTTTTACCCTGATCGAACTGATGATCGTCGTTGCGATCGTCGGTATTCTGGCGGCCATCGCGCTGCCAGCGTATCAGGACTACGTAATCCGATCGAAGATGTCGGAAGCCGTGGCTGCTCTTGCCGCGTGCAAGACCTCGGTCAGTGAATACGTCTCGACCAAGACTGCTTGGCCGACCGACGCCGATACGGCCGGATGTTCGTCGGTGACGACGACTTATATGGCCAACCTCGCCGTCAATGATTCCGGCGTCATAGTGGCGACGACGCAGGGTACGGGGTCGAAAAGTGGTGGTTCGGCGAGCGACTGTATTCTGACCTTGACCGCCGTCTTCACCGCAATCCCGGACATCACGGGCTGGACTGGTTCGCACTCGGCTTGTGATTCGAAATACGTGCCGTCGAACTTCCGCTAACCGCATCTACAAGGGTATGAGGCCGGCGGGGCGTGGTCCCGCCGGTTTTTTTTGGAGTTCCGCGTTGTGTCAGCCCCATGATGGACGGCCGTCGACTGAGGTCGAAATGCGCTGCCTGCCCCACTGCATAATTGCGCAACCGAACATCTGATGCCATGCGCCTGGTGCACCGTCCAATAGATCCGTTGTCATCCCCCACCAGAGCCGGCGGCACCGGCTCCGCACCAGCGGCGACCGTCACTGAATTCATAGCTACGGATCACGCGGCGGGATCGGTCAATCCGGCCCGCGGCCGGCTAATCCAGGAATCCGGAAGGTTCGTCGAGCACGGCCGCTTCGCCACGGCACTGGCAATAGTCCGGCATGCGCTTCAGGCGAACCCGGACGACCCGGAGTTGCTGTTCACCAAGGCGACGATCTTGCTTGGATGGGGCCGCCATCGCGAAGCGAGCGCCGCCGGGTCCATCGCCGATGCGCTCGGCTGCCGGCACCCGATGCGCGAACTGACGATGGGGTGGATCGGGTACTGGGAGCGAGACCTTGTCGGTGCCGAGAACTGGATGCGGAAGGCAGTAGCCTCGGCGCCCGGTAGCAGCGCGGCGCACTTCGGCCTCGGCACCATCCTTCAGTCGCAAAAGCGGGCCAAGGAAGCAATGACGGCCTTCGAGCGCGCGCTCGAGCTGAGTCCCGAAAGCGATGTCTGCCGGACCAATATCGGCGTCTGCCTGATCGACTGCGGTGAGATTGCCGCCGCCGAGGGCTATTTCCGGCGCGTGACCCTCGCCCAGCCCAGCGATGCCAGGGCGTGGCTCAATCTCGGGGTGGCGCTCGGCCGGCTCGACCGCTATGACGAGGCTCTCGAAGCCTTCGAGCGATCGCAACACCTTATCGAACGCGCCGGCGAACAAGGCGACAACTTCGTCAATCTCGCCATCCACCTGAGGGACGAGCAGAGAACCGCCGAGGCGCAGGCACTGAGCGAGAGGATGCTGGCGCAGAATCCCAGCATCGACGGCCACTACACCTATGCACTCGCGCTGCTGACCTCGGGGCGGCTGATCGAAGGTTGGCGCGAATACGAATTTCGCTGGCTCAGGGAGCCGTCGCTTTCACAGCGTCCGCGCTTTTCGGTGCCGCTGTGGAATGGTCAGGATCTTCGGGGGAAGACACTGCTGATTTCCGCCGAGCAAGGTTTTGGCGACACCATCCAGTTTGCCCGCTACGCGCCGCAAATCCGGGCGATGGGCGCCAAAGTCCTGTTCCAGGTGCAGCGAGGTCTGGAGAATCTCGCGCAGGGTTTCGTCGGCGTCGATCACGTGCTCGGTCGCGACGAAAAATCGGCAACATTCGATTTCCACGTCCATGCGCTGAGCCTCCCGCGGATCTTGTGCACCGATCTCGCTTCGATTCCTTGGCGAGGTGCCTATCTGAGGTCCGACCCCGATCGCGTTGCCCGCTGGGCCCCGAGACTTGAGGACGATCGGCGGAAGACCGTGGGCATCGTCTGGGCCGGCAATCCCGGGCATCTGCGCGACCGGTATCGCTCGATTCCTCTGTCCAAGCTGTCGCCGCTCTTCGACGTTGACGGCATTCGTTTTGTGTCATTGCAAAAAGGGCCGGGCGAGACCGATATCGAAACGCTGGGCCTGCACGATCGACTCGTCAATCTCGGGCCTGAGCTCGAGGACTTCGCCGATACCGCTGCAATCGTCGACGGGCTTGATTTGGTGATCTGCGTCGACACTGCGATAGCGCATCTCGCTGGCGCCATGGGCAAGCCGGTCTGGTTGCTCTTGCCCCGTCCGGCCGACTGGCGCTGGCTCGAAGACCGCGAAGACAGCCCATGGTATCCGACGATGCGACTGTTCCGGCAGGCGCGTCGGCTCGACTGGGACGAACTGGTCGACCGTGTGGCGTCAGCGCTGCAAGCGTTTGCGACGGCGACCCCAGCTCCTACCGGCGGCTTTTCCGCCACCGCGCCCGCACCGCAGGTGCTTGAGCCGGAGCTCGCAGGGCGCACCGCGGCGGAGACCGGCATCGGTACCGCATACCCGCCGGGCTTCAGCGCGGTGGCAGAAGTGCGCAACGCCATCGTTCAATATCTGCCGGACGACAGTGAGACAGGCGAATCGATTCGTCGCTACGGAGAATATCTTCAGCCACAGCTGGACTGGCTGCTGCGTCTGGTGCGACCGGGTTCGACCATCGTCGAAGCAGGCACCGGACCCGGCCTGCACGCGCTGGCGCTCTCACGTGCCGTCGGGGAGGCGGGACAGCTCTTTCTGTACGAACCGCGGCCGAAACTGCGGCAGATACTGGAGCACAATCTGGCGGCCAACAGGATTGGTAATGCCACGGTGATGAAGCGCTCGCTCGGCAGCCAGGGCGAGCCTACGGCCCCGCTCGCAGAATCGCCTGGCGCGAGCCCGGACATTGCAGCATCCGCGGCTATTACCAGCGAGACCCTGGATGAATTGGGGCTCGAGCAGCTGACCTGGCTCAAAGTCAACGACAGCGTCTCTGCTTTCGCCGTCCTCGATGGTGCCAGCGATACGCTCTGGCGGCTCCGTCCGCTGCTGTTGTTGCGCGCGGGCGACGACGCGGCGATCACCGCACTTGCTGCCAAAGTGAAGGAGTTCAGCTACCGCTGCTGGGCGATGCGAACGTCGTATTTCAACCCGGATAATTTCAATCGTCGTACCGACGATGTCTTCGCCGGCCGGGCAGCGCTGGCACTGATTGCGATTCCCGAGGAGGTCGAAGTCGACATCACCCTAGAACGCTGCGTCGAAATTCCCTAGAATCGCTACCAATGGCGCTGTTCAAATTCCTCGACACCCACGAACTGGAAGAGTTCGCGACGGTACTGGCAGCAGACCTCGGCCGCCGCTTTCCACCGGCTTCCGAGGCGCGAACCGATCCCGGTGCCGTGCATCAGGTCAAGGTGATTCTGGAGGGACTGGCAGCGCGCGCCGTCCGCTACCACCAGCAACACAAGCTCGGCGTCTACCGGAAAGCAAAGCTCGGCAACGTGTTCAAGTGGAAGCTGCGCGAGCTCGGCTACAGCCCGGACTTCGCCGAGCGCGCGACCAAGGAGATCATCACTCGCCTCGCCGTCAAATCGTGACGGTGACGCGTCGCGTAATCACGACGAGAGATAGGGTCAGGTGCGGCCGAAGCCGTGCGCACCGGTCTGCCGCAGCCTCTCCGCCGGATATCCGGATTCGACGACCAGCTTCTCCCGAATGGGATGCATGCCGTCCTCCGGTTTGATCACGCAATAGACCGAAGCCTTGTTGCTGGCGCCATGGGCCTTGAAATTCGTGCTCAATGCCTTGAAGAACATCCTGTCTTCGGCATCGCCTTGCGGGCGGCCGGCCTCCGCCCAGATATGCAGTAACGGCGCGCAGATGCGCTTGTCGATCAAGAGCGAGCTCGGGCACGCAAATCCGCCGTGCTCCGCGTACAGGCCGGCCCCGGGGCCGAGGTTTTCCAGCGTGTCGATGCACATCGGCTCGAGGTTGTATGGATTGACGAACCAGCGATGACTGAACGCCCAGGCCTTGCCGTTGACCGCCGTCAGCAGGGAGGACAGGTGGTCGGGACCGAACCAGTCGTCGTCGTCCAGGTAGGCCACGTAGCGGCTGTTGGCGGCAAAGCTGAGGATGGTCCGCACCGCGCCGCCGAAGTGGTTGCTGTGCACGCCGCCGTGGCGGGCGGAGGTCGAGTACCCCGGGTCGAATACGGTCACACCGATATTGGGCGGACAGGCGGCAAGCACGCGATCCATCGCCGCACGCTTACCCAGTCGCTTGTCGACGCCGATCAGCAGGTGGATTCTGCCGCTGAAGTCCTGCTCGAACACCGATCGGATCGCGCGCTCGACCGATGGCCGCAGCACCGTCTGGAGCACGACCGCGACCGGAGCTGCCATCTGGCAGCGGTCGACCTGGCCCGATTGTCGCCGTTCGAACAGCGACTTGATCAGCAATCCGAGCATCGCAGTTCCAATTTGGATACCGACAATCGCATCAGCGCGCGCAAGGTAGTGATGGAAATCCTGTCGCCACGCGCGAAGACTGTATCATAGCGACGACAGTCGCCAGGCAAGCGAGGCAGTTCGCATGGTTTCGATCTTCCGGTCCTCCAGTCACGCCCACGCCCCGAGCGGGAAGCTGACGATCCTGGTGCCGACGTATCGCTTCGATGCGCGCGCCCGGCATACGCTTGCCGCCACCGCGGCGCTGGCGAGCGATGAGGTTGCCGTGGTCATCGCCGACAACAGCGAGGATCGCGGCAAGCACGAATTCCTGAGGATGCTGCGCCGGCTGCATCCCAACGTGCACGTATTCTGCCACGAGCGCAACATCGGCGCGCTGGGCAACTGGGAGTTCCTGTTCCGCCAGGCGGTGCTCGACTACTACCTTTTCATCGGCGACGACGATCTCTGCTCGCCGCCTTACGTCGAAAGCGCCATGCGGCTGCTCGACCAGCACGCTGACGCTACCGCCGCCGCCGGCGCCTTTGTCATGCTGACTTCGACCAACCAGATGATGCGGGCGAACGGCGCGCGAACCGAGGACTCGGCGTACCAGCGCTGTGTGAGCTTCCCGATCGGCGGCGGCAACAGCCTTCCGAACAGCATGGCCCGCCGCCCCGCAGCACAGCCTTTCATCGACTATGCCAGGGGCCATCCGCTGCGCGCCAGCTTCTTCGACTGGATGATGTCGTATTCGTTGCTGGCGCAGGGCAAGTACCAGGTCGAGAACCAGGGACTTTATCTCTACGACATCACGAACTGGGAGGGTGGCGAAGCCTGCTGGAAGAGCAACGCCAAGTTCTATGTCGCGGCGGGATTGCCAGACGCGTTCACGTGGCTGCACGAGTTGTATTGGGCGGTCGAATTCGCCCACTACTTTCGCGGCATCCATTCACCCATCAGCGACCGCCGACAGAGCGATGATTGCGCACGCCACTTCTACCTGAACCGCATCCACGAGTTCCGCCGCTTCCTGTCGAACCCCGCCAACGGCGCTGTGGCGGAGCGCCTGGTGTCGCACCGCCCGCACGCAGTCGATGCGATGCGTGCGCTCGCCGGCAACGACGACGCACTGCAGCCGGCGATCTTCGAATGGTTCTACGAAATACTCGCCGCATTCGACCAGGAGTGCGCAGTTGCGTATTTGGACTATGCGAGCGCCAGCGTCGAAGCGGCTGCGCAACACTCGGCCGAGGCGGTCGGCACCGCGCCGGGGTAGGCGTGCGCTGTCCACACGAGGCATCTCACTGATGGCCGAAGAACGACGGCCAGCACCAGGCGACCTGGAGCGTCTGTATGACGCCGGGCGCCTGATAACCGTTGACTATCCGTATCGGCCGATGCGGCGCCGCATCGACGAGTCGACGTCGAAGATTTTCGAGCTGATCAAAGCGGGCGATGCGCGATATGCGGCATTTCTGGTCGACGTCGCGACCTTAGCGCCGTTCTTCGAGCGCATTCCGGTGCATGGCCAAGGGCGGCCGGAGCTCGAGCCGAGATGGCTGAACGGCTGGTTCCCCGGCCTGGACGCAATCACCCTCTACGCCATGCTGGCGCTAAATGACCCGCGCTGGTACGTCGAAGTGGGATCCGGCAATTCGACGATGTTTGCGCGGCAGGCGATCAGAGATCATGGCCTGCGCACCGCGATCATCTCCATCGATCCAGCGCCCCGCGCCGACATCGATACGATCTGCGATACCGTGATAAGGCTTCCGTGCGAGGACGTGGCCGCGGAGTTCTTCGCGACGCTGTCGGGCGAAGATGTCCTGTTCGTCGACAACAGCCACCGATCGTTCCAGAACTCCGACGTGACGGTGTTCTTTACCGAGATACTCCCTCGTCTTCCAGTGGGCATCGTCTATGGACTGCACGACATCTATCTGCCGTGGGACTATCCTGACGAATGGAGGCACCGCTTCTACAACGAGCAGTACCTGCTAGCGGCGTATCTGCTCGGAGGAGCCAACGGCGACGAAATTATCTCCCCGAACGCGTTCCTATCGCTGCATTCTCCGCAGTTGCTCGATTCACTGGCCGGTGTCTTCAATAGCGCCAAACTCCATGGGATTGAGCGGACAGGCGGCGCATTCTGGATGCGGCGCAGAGCGCCACAAACCTAGCGGTTCCGGACAGCCCGACGAATGACCCCGGATCACTCCGGCGCGGGAGAGACGCGGCGCAGGTATCCGCGAGGCGCGACACTGATCAACAGCTTGCTGTCGATCGCCGCATCGACTTCGAACGCTAGACGCTTGCCATCCCGAGCGTCGATGTGATGTTGGGTGAGGGTTGAGAGGAAAGTAGTTGCTGCCGTCATCGGACTATTCCCTCTCGCCCAAGGTCGGTCGCCGAACAAGGTCGCAGGCAATTGATCGATGACTGTGTCGAACACGATGCAATAGCTGTCGACGCTCACCAGCGGTGCGTACGCCTGCAATTCTGATAGTACATGATCGTGAGTATGGTTGGAATCGAGGCACACGATGATTCGCTCGTACGGACTTGCGATCTTGCGCACTTCGTCAATGACGTCCGGTGCAATCGAGCTACCTTGCAACATGATGATGCGAGACGACATCGGATGCGCTTCGATCGCCGCGCGATTGTGCGGGCGGATGTCGATGTCGATCCCGAGAACTCTTCTCCTTGCTGCGCGAGGATCGAGCAGTGAGTGGCTTTCGACTGCGTCGCAGTAGTCGAGCAGCGCCAACATCGAGGCACTCATTATCAGTGAGCCGCCGTGCGCGATCCCGGTCTCGATGACCAAATCAGGCTTGACGCGCCAGATCAATTCCTGCATCGCTACGATGTCTTGCGGGTACTGGATGATCGGACGCCCAAGCCATTCGAAATTGTACGAGTAGCGATAAGGAAGCGTGTTGCGCAGCCATGTCAACGACAGTTGTTGCAAGTCGTGGGCCTCGGACAGTGCGCTTATGTTCGATGCGACCTCTTGTTGAAAATCCGTTAGGGGCTTCATCATGGTCGATTCATTCGCCTGGGTTACCGCTTTGGGAGCGGGCGGGCGGGATTGCCAACGACAGTGACACCCGGCGCAACATTCCGTATCACCACCGCTCCCGCGCCGACGACCGCGTCTTCGCCGATATGCACTCTCGGCAGAATCACCGCGCCCGTTCCGATGAATGCACGCGGGCCCACCCGAACCTCACCTGCAAGTCGTGCGCCTGGGCCGATATGTACACCGTCGCCCAATAGGCAATCATGGTCTACGGATGCGGCAGTATTAATTATGACCGCCGCGCCGAGTTTTGCGTGGGTGCAGACGGTAGCGTGGGCCAAAACCTGGCACGCTTCCCCCAGTGATGCGCCATCGGCGACATATGCTGTGCGATGGACGATAGTGTGGGGACGCAGTCCACGGCGCTTGAGCAAGTCGACCAAAGTCATGCGATCGTCGCCGCGTGCCCCACCGACGGCTACAGCAAAAAGGAGATTGGAAACTGGGTGATGCGCCAGCCACGCTTGCAATCCTGTATCACCGTGCAGCACGGGGACACCCAGAATAGGTGAGGTCAACTCGCGCTGGTCGACGAAGGCAACGACGGTGACTCCCGAACCATGCAAAGCCTCATATAGCACCTTCGCCTGACCCGTCGCGCCCCAGAAAACGATTTCGGGCATTGTTAAGCGATCACGTGGCGTCGGACCACGGCGACCACGCGCGCCATTTGCGCGTCGCTCATATCATGGTACGAGGGCAGATTCATCGCGCGACGGTATATCTCATAGCTGACCTTGTTGGTGGGCTGCGCATCGAACATCGGAAGCATGCTCATCGGCCAGAAGAAAACCCGGCCATCGATCTGCTCGGCTGTGAATGCGGCCAGCAACGCTTCGCGGTCGAACTCAACGCCTGGATCCACGACGAATGTCGGCATCCAGTATCCGTTTACAGTGCTTGGTGGTTCCGGGTTCATCCGCAACGGGAGATCACTAAGGTGTCGGGCATAGTATTCGAAGACGCGCCGCTTTCCGGCCAGCAGTTGATCGATTCGCTCCAGCTGTGCGCAGCCGATGGACGCCTGCAGGTTCGACATCTTGTACTTGAAGCCGAGACGTTCCGGCCAGAACTGCCGCTTTTCGCCCTGGGCCCGTCCGTGATTGTTCAATGTCGACACGCGATCATAGAGGGCCTTGTCACGAGTCACGAACATCCCACCTTCGCCGGTTGTCACGGTCTTGGAACCGTGGAAGGAAAACACGCCGAAAATGCCCATTGAACCGGCACGTTTGCCATGCCATTTCGAACCGATCGCCTCGGCGGCGTCCTCGATAATCGCGATCTGGTGCTTCGCGCCGATTGCGGACAGCGAATCCATATCGCAAACGTTTCCATAGATATGGACCGCAATAATTGCCTTGGTGCGAGGGGTGATCGCGGCTTCCGCCTTCGCTGGATCGATGCACCACGTGTCCGGCAGCACATCGACCAGGACCGGCTTCGCGCCCAGATACGTAATCGGTGCGGCGGAAGCGATCCAGTTAATATCGGCGAGTATGACTTCGTCACCGGGGCCGATTCCGAGGGCGGCGAGACCCATGTGAAGTGCGCCCGTGCAACTCGATGTGGCGATGGCGTACTCGACGCCTAAGTGATCTCGAAAAAGTGCTTCGAAGCGGTGGATGTAGTCGTAGCATCGCTCACCCCAACCGTGCGTCGCCGCGTCCGTCGCATAGCGAATCTCGAGCTCGGTGATCGACGGCTTGGTGTAGTAGATTCGAGACATGGCGCGAGCTGGGCCCTAGGCGACCAGAATCTGCGTTTCGGGCACGGCGACAGCAAATCGGCCACCCCACTCTCGCACATATCGATGCTGTTCTACAACTTCGTCCGCGATATTCCATGGCAGGATGAACACGAGGTCTGGCCGTCGCTCAGTCAAAGCCGCAGGGGTAAGGATCGGGATGTGGGAGCCCGGTAGAAATTTGCCCTGCTTCGATGGCGCCGCATCGCAGACATACGGCAGCAGGTCTGGCTTGACGCCTGCGTAGTTGATCAGCGTATTGCCCTTGGCCGCGGCACCGTACGCCGCAACACTCCTACCGAGACGTTTTTGCTCGATCAGGAAGGCGACGAAATTGTCCTTGACCTTGTCGGCACGCGCCTGAAACCCCGTATAGGTCTTCAGATTGCGCAAACCAAGCCGGACCTCGTCGGCCAGCACGGCCTCGACGCTCCCCGTCGACGTGCGAGTGTCTTCGCGGTGGCAGCCGTAGACACGAAGGCTCCCGCCATGCGTGGTCAACTCTTCCACGTCATAAACGCGGAGCCCGGCGTCCGCGAAGATGCTGCAGACAGTCTGGAGCGAGAGGTAGGAGAAGTGCTCGTGATAGACGGTATCGAACTGGACCTGCTCGATCAGCCGCATCAGGTGCGGAAATTCGAGCGTGATCGTGCCGGCGGGTTTCAGTACGGCTTTCAGGCCCGCAGTAAAGTCGTTGATATCGGGTACATGTGCGTACACGTTGTTGCCGATAATCAAGTCCGCCTTCGGGCCCTCGCGTCCCAATTCTTCGGCCAAGGTCTTGCCAAAGAACTTTTGCAGGATGGGAATACCGAGTTTCTCGGCAACAGCCGCAGTGCTTGCGGTTGGCTCGATGCCGAGGCAGGGGATGCTCTTCGCGACGAAATGCCTGAGCAGGTAACCGTCGTTTGCGGCAACTTCGATCACGAAGCCGTCGGGGCCCAGTTGCAGGCGCTCAACGATCATCGCCGCATACTTCGCAGCATGGTCACGCCAGATTTGCGAAACCGATGAGAAATAGGCGTAGTCGTCGCCGAAGAGCCGGTCGGCATGAGCATGATCCTCCGTCTGCACCAGCCAGCACTTCGTGCAGACGTAAAGCTTCAGCGGAAAATACACTTCCGGCATACTCAGTTCGGCCAAGGTGAGATATGCATTCGAGGGAGGTGCGAACCCGAGATCGATGAACTCATGGTCCAGCGGCGCATGACAGTGCCGGCAGCTCATACGGCGATGCCTTCAAACGCTGCGTCGAGCGGCGGCAGCGCGCTATCGCGTGGCGACAGATCTATGACCGGCAACGGCCATCGAATCGCCAACCTGGGATCGTCGAAACGTACGCCTGCTTCTGCGTGTGGCGCGTAGGCCGACGTATGGAAATAGAGAAGCTCGCTCTCGCTCTCCAGTGCCTGGAAGCCGTGAGCGCAGCCTTCCGGTATCACGAGCATGCGTGCATTCGCCGGCGAAAGCTCTTCAGCATGCCAGTGCAGAAAGGATGGCGACGCGAAGCGCAGGTCGACGGCGACATCGAAGACGCGGCCTCTCAAACAGCGCACGAACTTGGTTTCCGCATGCGGAGGCGACTGAAAGTGCAGCCCGCGGAGCGCGCCGGCCAAGGCTGTCAGGGAATGATTGATCTGGACGATGCGGCGCGCGCCTACGAGCTCCGACAATTCGGATTCACAGTAAAGACGAGAGAAGGCACCGCGCTTGTCCGAGAATGATGCTGTTTCGACAACAAAGACTCCGCTTAGTGGCGTAGCCAGGATCTTCATGCGTCCGGGAACGCCGTTTCGCGCGTCGCAGCATCGGCCAGATACTGACGGAGCTGCGCGCGGCTGTCGATCTGTCGGCTTTCCAGATATCGCTGGTACCACTGTGCGGTGGCTCGCAACGCCGTGTCCAGGTTCCAAACCGGTCTCCAGTCGAGCTTCTGGCGGGCCTTTGTGCTGTCGAGACACAGCAGGCGCGTTTCATGGAGGTCCGGCCGCTGCGATACCGTCCATGCGAGTCCTGGCCAGGACGCCAGCATTCTGTCGAGCAACCCTGCCACGGTCAGTCCGTCATCGAGCATCGGACCGAAGTTCCATGCACCCTCGAATTCGCGATGGCCTTCGAGGAGATTCGCGCCCAGCGAAAGATAACCGCTTAGCGACTCGAGCACGTGCTGCCACGGACGCGTTGCCGTAGGCGAACGCACCTCGAGTTTGCGACCGGCAGCTGCTGCGCGCACCAGATCAGGAATCAGACGATCCTCCGACCAGTCGCCGCCACCGATGACGTTGCCCGCGCGCGCGGTAGCCAGCAGCGGTCGCGCTTCGCGGCCGAAAAAAGCGCTGCGGTAGCTCGCCGCAACCATTTCGGCTCCGGCCTTGGACGCACTGTAGGGATCGTGTCCACCCAAGCGATCCGTCTCGAGATAGCCCCGGTCACGCTCCTGGTTCTCGTAACACTTGTCGGTGGTCACCACAACGATCGCTCGAACACTGTCGACGTGGCGGCATGCGTCGAGGACGTTCGCTGTGCCCATCACGTTTGTCGCCCAGGTTTCCAGCGGATCCCGATACGAGCGCCGCACCAGTGCCTGTGCCGCAAGGTGGAACACGATTTCCGGTCGCGCGCGCTGCATCAGTTGCGATACCGCGGCTGCATCGCGTATGTCGATACGGTTGTCGGCGATCGGCAGGTGCAGCAGATCCCAATGATTTGGCGACGTCGGAGGTGCCAGCGAGAGTCCCGTCAAATCGGCGCCGCTCTCGCTCAGCCATAAGGTGAGCCAGCTGCCCTTGAATCCGGTATGGCCGGTGACGAGGATACGGCGTCCCCGGTACGTCGCTGCGAGTCGTGCTATGTCCACACTTTCCAGGGAGCGTGTCCCGACTGCCACAGTTCTTCCAGATGGTTCTTGTCTCGCAGCGTGTCCATCGCCTGCCAAAATCCGACGTGCTGATAGCCGGCAAGCTTGCCGTCTTGTGACATTTTTACCAGCGCACCGCTCTCCCAGGAAGTCTGATCGTTTGCGATGTAATTGAAGGCGCTTGGCTCAAGAACGAAGTAGCCGCCGTTGACCCACGCGCCGTCTCCGGCCGGCTTCTCCGCAAAGCTGGTCACGCGTGCATCGTCGATGCTCACTGCGCCGTAACGTCCAGGAGGCTGAATTGCGGTCAGGGTCGCCGACTTTCCTTCCGCCCGGTGAAAGGCAACCAGCCTGGAAATGTCGACGTCGGCGACGCCATCACCGTACGTGAAGCAAAAGGTTTCTTTGCCGACGTATTGCTGTACGCGTTTCAGGCGCCCTCCGGTCAGCGTTTCTTGGCCAGTGTCGACCAAGGTCACGCGCCATGGTTCGGCATGACGCTGATGGACTTCCATGCGGTTCTCCGCCATGTCGAACGTCACGTCCGACATGTGGAGAAAATAATTGGCGAAATACTCCTTGATGACATACCCCTTGTAACCGAGGCATACGACGAAATCGTTGATCCCGTAGTGTGAGTAGATCTTCATGATGTGCCACAGGATCGGTCGGCCCCCGATCTCGATCATCGGCTTGGGCCTCAAATGCGATTCCTCGCTGATCCGCGTTCCCAATCCACCGGCAAGAATGACGGCTTTCATCTCTTAGCTGTCCGGTGAAGTAGTCGGATTGGTATGTCGCGCATTGGCGTGTCGGCCGTCGGTTTTAGCTACCGGCTCCCGCTGCTGCCGAAGCCGCCAATGCCACGATCGCTAGCGGCAAAATCATCGGTTTCGACAAAAGATGCCTGCACCACCGGCACAAGCACAAGTTGCGCCAGTCGATCCATCGGTTTGAGCTCGAACGCCTCGCTTCCCCGATTCCAGCAACTGACCATCAGCTGCCCCTGGTAATCGGAGTCGATCAGCCCCACCAGGTTGCCAAGCACGATGCCGTGCTTATGGCCCAGGCCCGAGCGCGGCAGGATCAGCGCGGCCAGCCCCGGGTCGCCGATATGGATCGCCACCCCGGTCGGGACCAGCTCGGTGCGCCCCGGCTTCAGCTCGATCGGCGCGTCGATGCAGGCGCGCAGATCCATCCCCGCCGAGCCGGGGGTGGCGTACGCAGGCAGGAACGGCCGGATCCGCTCGTCGAGGACCTTGAGCTCAATCGTCGCGGTGTTCATCTAGCGTCCTGCCCCGCAAATTCGCTCGATAGTTCGCGGCGAAATGAGGCGCCATGCTGCGTTGCGCGGCCTCACCGTACCACTGGGTACGCTTTCGGCCGCGCGCCTTGCCTGCCGCCCCATTTCATCCGCTCCTTTATCTTCGGAATTTGCGGGGCAGGACACTACCGCGGCAGCCGCGATGCGATTTCGGCGACCAGCCGGCGTGCCAGGGCGAGCTTGTCCATCCGCGGCAGCGGGTGCGCACCGCGCTCGTCGATCAATGTGACTTCGTTCT
>Ga0068857_100003162_pt1 | contig 13656 bp, 10 predicted proteins | sample KBSCornC72_FD_66591 | JGI IMG/M metagenome (GOLD analysis project Ga0068857, IMG submission 66591) | Corn rhizosphere microbial communities from Kellogg Biological Station, Michigan, USA - KBS Corn C7-2 | ecosystem: Host-associated > Plants > Roots > Rhizosphere > Soil ...
TTACGCGGGGCCGGATTCTCCAAAGACGATCTTCACAAGCCCATCATCGGCATCGCCAACACCTGGACCGAAATCGGAACCTGCAACGTTCACCTCCGTGACATCGCTGAAGCAGTAAAAGAAGGCATTCGCGAAGCCGGCGGCACTCCGATGGAGTTCAACACCATCACCATCTCCGACGGCATAACAATGGGCACGCAGGGCATGAAGGCATCGCTGGTCTCGCGCGAGGTGATCGCCGACTCCATCGAGCTCGTCGCGCGCGGCAATCTCTTCGACGGCCTCATCGGCATCGGTGGCTGCGACAAAAACATGCCCGGCATCATCATGGCTCTCTGCCGCCTCGACATCCCCGGCATGATGTTCTACGGCGGCTCCATCGCTCCCGGCAAAGTGAACGGTATCGACATCACAATTCAGAACGTCTTCGAAGGCATCGGCTCCCACGCGGCCGGCAAGATCGATGACGCCCAGCTCGAAGCTCTCGAAGCAAATGCCTGTCCCGGTGCCGGCGCTTGCGGAGGCCAGTTCACCGCCAACACCATGGCGATGAGCGGCGAAATGCTCGGCATCTCGCCGATGCATCTCTCTGGCGTTCCCGCTACCGACAAGGACAAGTTCGCAGCCTCTCGCGAAGCCGGCCGCATGGTCATGGATGCAGTCCGCGCCAATCGCCGCCCTTCCCAGATCATCACCCGCAAATCTCTCGAGAACACCATCGCCAGCGTAGCTGCCAGCGGTGGCTCCACGAACGCGGTCCTGCATCTCATCGCCATCGCCCGCGAAATCGGCGTAGACCTCTCGGTCGACGATTTTGACGCGATCTCAAAGAAGACACCCTTCATCTGCGACCTCGTTCCTGCCGGCAAGTACATGGCCTCGCACTTCCAGGCCGCGGGCGGATCGCGCCTTCTTGCCAAGCGCCTCATCGATGCAGGCCACGCCGACGGTTCCACGCTCACGATCAGCGGACGCACACTCGCTGAAGAAGCAGTCCTCGCTGTTGAAACTCCGAACCAGGTCGTGATCAAGACCTTCGAGAGCCCGATCAAGTCGACCGGCGGACTCGTCATCCTCAAGGGCAATCTTGCTCCTGAAGGCTGCGTGATGAAGATCGCCGCCGCCGACCGCTACGAACATCGCGGCCCCGCACGCGTCTTCGACTGCGAAGAAGACTGCTTCGCCGCCGTCCAAGGCAACAAGATCAAGCCCGGCGACGTCCTCGTCATTCGCTACGAAGGTCCCAAGGGTGGCCCCGGCATGCGCGAGATGCTTCAGGTCACCGCTGCCGTCAGCGGACACCCGGACCTCAGCCACACTGTTGCGCTGCTCACTGACGGCCGCTTCAGCGGCGCCACTCGCGGATTCACCGCCGGCCACGTCGCGCCCGAAGCCTTCGTCGGCGGTCCCATCGCCGCAGTTCGCGAAGGCGATATCATCGCTTTCGACATTAAGAACCGCACACTCAACGTCGAGATCAGCGCAGAAGAAATGGCAGCGCGTCTCAAGAATTTCCAGCCGCCCGCGCTCCGCTGGCCGCAAGGCGTATTCCGCAAATACGTCGACCGCGTCACCAGCGCCTCGCACGGCGCCACAACGTAGGAACAGCTTCTAGCTACTAGCCTCGAGCTGCTAGCTAGACCTTGGTAGACGAACAGGATCGCACCACGAGAGAGGAGCTAGCAGCTAGAAGCTAGCGGCTAGTAGCTAAGGAGAAAAACCATGGGAAGCAACGCAAACACGCAATCCGCAGAGAGCCACCTCACCACGCCCACCCGCCTCACTGGCGCGGAGATCGTATGGGCAACATTGGTTGGTGAAGGCGTGTCCACCGTCTTCGGCTATCCCGGCGGAGCCATTCTTCCGGTCTATGACGCACTGCGCAAGTTTCCCATTCATCACGTCCTCGTCCGTCACGAGCAGGGCGCCGCGCACATGGCCGACGGCTACTCTCGGGCATCGGGCAAGGTCGGCGTCTGCATGGCCACCAGCGGCCCGGGCGCAACCAACCTCGTCACCGGCATCGCAACCGCAATGCTCGACTCCATCCCCGTCGTCTGCATCACCGGCAACGTATCGAGCAAACTTCTCGGCAGCGATGCCTTCCAGGAAGTCGACATCACCGGCATCACTCTGCCGATCACCAAACACAACTTCCTCATCAGCAAGACTGAAGACATCGCTCATGCTCTCCGCTACGCATTCCAGATTGCGCAGAGCGGGCGGCCCGGCCCCGTTCTCGTCGACATCACAAAGGACGCGCAACAAGGCACAGCCATATTCGACTTCGAAGCTGCCAAGCCTCGGCCCTATCGTCCGCACCCCATGTTGAAGGTCGAAGACTCCGGCCTCACTCAGGCCGCCGAGCTCATCCGCAATGCCAAAAAGCCCATCATCCTCGCCGGCCACGGCGTAATGGAATCCGGCGCAATGGAGCAGGTCCGCACCCTCGCGGAGCGCGCCCAGATTCCAGTCGCTCTCACGCTGCTCGGCCTAGGCGGCTTCCCTGCCTCGCATCCTCTCAACCTCGGCATGATGGGCATGCACGGTGAGTCATGGGTGAACCACGCCATTCAGGATGCCGACCTCCTTATCGCCTGTGGTATGCGCTTCGACGATCGCGTAACAGGCTCCCTCTCCACCTACGCGACTAAAGCCAAGAAGATCCACATCGAGATTGACCCCGCTGAGATCAACAAGAACGTGAAGGTCGACGTCGCTCTCGTGGGCGATCTCCGCGCCGTGCTCGAAGAATTGCTCCCCCGCATCTCCGGCCGCGACGGCTCCGCATGGATCAAGACCATCGAAGCCAGCAAGGGCGACGTCTCCGTACACGACATCAAAAACATTCCCGACTCCGGCCACCTCTACGCAGCGCACGTGATGCACGATCTCTGGCGCATCACCGGCGGCGAAGCCATCGTCGCCACCGACGTTGGCCAGCACCAGATGTGGGAGGCACAGTACTTCCATCACGAGAAGCCGCGCTCGCTCGTCACCTCCGGCGGACTTGGCACAATGGGCTTCGCACTTCCCTCCGCAATCGGCGCCAAGGTGGCCTGCCCCGATAAAGAAGTCTGGGTTGTTGCCGGCGATGGCGGATTCCAGATGACCGCTGCCGAACTCTCAACCATCGTTCAGGAAAAGCTCAAGATCAACATCGCCATCATCAACAACGGCTACCTCGGCATGGTCCGCCAGTGGCAGCAGTTCTTCTACGACAGCAACTACGAAGCCACGCCGCTCGTCAGCCCCGACTTCGTCAAGCTCGCCGATGCCCACGGTATCCGCGGCCGAGCCGTACGCTCCCGCTCCGAACTCGCCGACGCCGTCGAGGAAGCGCGCACCGCCGACGGCCCATTCCTGCTCAACTTCATGGTTGAAAAAGAAGACTCCGTCTACCCCATGATTCCCGCAGGCAGCGCCCTGCACGAAATGATCCGCCGTCCCGGCAAGAATCCAATCGTCGAGTCGCCGGACGACAAGTAGAAACCAGCTGCTAGCCATTAGCTTCCAGCCTCTAGCTCCGAGCTGCGGAACTTCGATGTTCTCGCCATGCACGCGGCGTCACGAGACCAAGCTAAGAGCTAGAAGCTAGAAGCTAGGAGCTGCTTTCATGACTCATACATTCGTCGCCTACGTTGAAGACATCCCCGGCGTTCTCACGCGTGTGGCATCGCTCTTCCGCCGTCTGAACATCAACATCAGTTCTCTCACAGTTGGGCGCAGCGAACGGGCCGGGCTGTCGCGGCTCACGCTCGTCTGCGAGGCATCCTCCGAAGCAGGCGACCGCATCCGGGCCAGCCTCTACAAGCTCGAGAACATCGTAGATGTCGACGACATTGCGAAGGCGCCCAACGTCACCCGCGAACTCGCCCTTATCAAAGTAGCCGCCAATCCCCGCAATCGCGCCCAGATCTTCGACCTCGTCGAGGTCTTCCGCGCCCGCATCGTCGACCTCACTTCAGAGTCGCTCATGATCGAGATGACCGGCGTCGAAAGTAAGATCGAGGGCCTAATCGAAATCCTGCGCGAAGACGAAGGCCGCATCCTCGAAGTCTGTCGAAGCGGCAAGATGACGATGCGCCGCGGCCACCACACGTCGAGCGTCCTCAGGGCCATGGGGAAGGGCCCGGACGAAAAGCCGCTCCCCGAAGACGAGCCCGAAGAGGCGTCCGGCGCCACAGTCGACATCGAACCCGCATAGCCATTCATCCGAAGGGGGATGCCGAGGTCCTCGCATTTGGGGACTAGGGGCTGGAATCAAGTCAAACAGACCAGGTGGGTGCCCCAGGTCTCCTCTTTGGGAGACCTGGGAAGCGATAAAGCTGGCATCCTCTAGAACCACTTGCGGTATCCTGTCGCGGAAAGGAGAGCGCTTCATGGACGAAGATACAAAACCATGCCCGGTCTGCGGAGAGACCATCAAAGCTGTAGCTCTCAAATGCCGCTTCTGCAATACCGACCTCGCCGCCTACGCCGCGACGAAGGACCTCGAAACCGAAAGAACCATCTACAACGGCCATCCCGCGATGATCTACAGTGTCGGTCAGTTTGTGCCCTTCCTGGTCGTCGTGATTCTCGCCGCTGTCGCGATCTTCGTTCTCGAGTCGCAGAACCAGGCCGGCTACGTCGGATACGCAGTCCTCGGTTCATTGCTCTTGATTGCGCTGATGGTTCTGCGCCTTTATCTCCTCAGCCGCGGTACCCATTACATCATCACCACGCAGCGCATCAAGTTCGAGCGCGGCGTCCTCTCCAAAGTGCAGGAGTCGCTCGAGCTCTTCCGCATCGATCACTTTGAGCTTCGCCAACCCCTGGGCGCACGCCTGCTCGGCCACTGTTCCCTCCACCTGTTTTCTTCCGACGCGGAGCTTGAGAACTTCGCCATCTATGGCATCCCCAACCTTGCGGCTCTCGCGGATCAACTCCGCGAATGCCAGCTTCGCGAGCGCTCTCGCCGAAGCCTCACCACTTTCGTGAAGGCATAATCCAAAACGTGTCTTCCTGATCCACAACGAACGAAAAGGAAAAGAAAACACATCATGGCTAAGACTTATTACGATCACGACGCCGACCTTTCCCTGATCCAGGCAAAGAAAGTCGCCATCATCGGCTACGGCTCGCAGGGTCATGCGCACTCGCTCAACCTTAAGGATTCCGGCGTCCAGGTCAAGGTCGGCCTCGCGGCCAATTCCAAGTCCATCGCCAAGGCCCAGAAGGCCGGCCTCGAAGTCGACACCGTTCCCAACCTTGTGAAGTGGGCCGACGTCGTGATGGTCCTCGTCCCCGATCAGACAGCAGCAAAGCTCTACGCCGACGAAATCGCCCCCAACATCAAGCCCGGCACGCTGCTTCTCTTCGCCCACGGATTCAACATCCACTTCAAGACCATCACGCCCGCAGCCGGCATCGACGTAGGCATGGCCGCGCCCAAGGCGCCCGGCCATCGCGTTCGCGAAGTCTTCACCGAAGGTGGCGGCGTTCCGGGCCTCATCGCCATACACCAGGACGCGACCGGCCGGGCCCACGCCCTCAACCTCAGCTATCTCAAAGGCATCGGCTGCACCCGTGCAGGCGTTCTCGAAACCACCTTCAAGGAAGAGACCGAGACCGACCTCTTCGGCGAGCAGGCCGTTCTCTGCGGAGGCGTCAGCGCACTGATCAAGGCTGGATACGAGACTCTCGTTGATGCCGGCTATCAGCCTGAGAGCGCCTACTTCGAAGTCCTCCACGAACTCAAGCTAATCGTCGACCTCATCTATCGCGGCGGGCTCGCCTATATGCGTTACTCCATCTCCGATACCGCCGAATGGGGCGACTACGTCAGCGGCCCGCGCGTGATCAACGAGCAGAGCCGCAAAGCGATGAAGGACATCCTCAAGGACATTCAGGACGGCAGCTTCGCAAAGCGCTTCCTCGCCGACCAGAACTCCGGCCGCAAAGAATTCCTCGCCTTCCGCGAAGCCGAAGCCAAACACCCCATCGAAATCGTCGGCAAGCAGCTCCGCGCCAGCATGCCCTTCCTCGATCCCGTCACCGTCGAAGAAGTCGCCAAGAACAGATAGCTCTTCTGGGCTTTTGAAAGGGCACGACTTCAGTCGTGCCAAGAAAGACTGGAAGCAATCGGGGCTTTAGCCCCGGTCAGAGAGGCCTGCGAATTCAATCGGAGGCCTCTTCTTTCTCACTCCACCAGCTCCTCCGCAATCAACCTCACCCAGATCTGCAGCTCCGACGATCTCCCGCTCAAATCAAGCTCCGCCAGCTTCACTCCAAACACTTCCCAGCCCGACCGCTTCTGGCACCCGATCACCATCGCCTTCAGTCCCGGAAACTCCTTCAGCCTCGGATCCCAGTTCGCTTCATCCGCCCTGCGCACCAGCCACTCCGCAAACGAGATCAGATCCGCATCCGCCACCGCAGGATTCAATTGCAGCGCGAACCACAGCAGCGCAACTCCATATTGCCGAGCCGATTCATCCTTCCACTTTTCCTTCCCCTCCGGGTCAGCTCGCAGCAGCAGCCACGCGAAATTCCGCGCCGCCTCCAGTTTCAAATCAACCGGCAACGTCTCCAGACTCAACACCAACTGTATCGTCGTCGAATCGGTGCAGCCATCGTTGTACGTGTAATTCCACGGCTCATGCTCCGCTCTCAGAATCGCCGCACACGAGAACGCCCGTATCCAGTGCCCGAATTCGCCCGTCCTCCCCGGCTTCCACTCCGGATTCTCCGGCTCCGACCATCGAATCAGCTCCAGCACCTCCATTGGGACCCACCCCGGATTCTCCGGCAATGCACCCGTATCCCGAAGCTGTCGCAGAGCAGCCAGATGAGCATCGCAATCGCAGCCGTAATCCGCCATCGAAATGCACTCCAGCATCTCGTCCGTCACATGCGCTGCAATCGCCCGCAACAGCACGTCCCCGTCCGGCTCGAACCGATCCAAGAATTCCGTAATCATAAGCAATCAGCAGAAGTGTATCGGCTTTCCAGGTCGCCCGCTCTTCCAATGGTCATCGTTCCCTACCCCCGGATGGCCGAATTCGCCCGGAACGCACCATTTCGTCACTGGTTCAACCCAGTTCGTCCTACTCACATCTAACCCTCTTTTGCCTACTTCGCTTAAATTCGCCGCGAGCCGGCCAGAGAGGTAACGACCGTGGTCTTCAACCTCATGCCCAAAGACCTCAGCTTCTATGACCAGCTTGAGGCACTTACCCAGCTCGTCTTCCCCGCAGTTCAACGCCTGGGCCAGCTCCTCAATGGCATCAACGGCGATCACCAGGCCGCCGCCAAAATCGAAGAAGAACGCCATCGCGGGCACGTCCTCACTCGCCAGATCCTGCGCGCCCTCGACCAGGCCTTCATCACCCCGTTCGACCGCGAAGACATCTACCAGCTCGCCAACGAGCTTTATCGCGTCATCGACCGCGTCGCCAACACCGCCGAGCGCATCGTCCTCTACAACATGACGGAGATCCATCCAAGTCTTCAGGGCCAATGCAGGACCCTCACCTCAATGGTTAAGGAGCTCCAAACCGCTATCGGAAAGCTTCGCCATGGCAACGCCAAAACCGCAGAGCGCCTCGCACTCGATGAACTTGGCCGCCTTGAGGAAGAATCGCGTCGCGAGCGCGCCCGCTTTCTCTCCGGCCTCTACACCAGTTCCTCCAGCCCGCTCGATGTCATGAAAAAGCGCGAAATCCACGACCTCCTGATGGATGCCATCGAGGCCTGCGATCATCTCGGTCGCACCATCGAGTCGGTACTCCTGAAAAACGGCTGAACGCATGACGCTCATCATCCTGATCATTGTCCTCGCGCTTGTATTCGACTTCCTCAATGGCTTTCATGATGCCGCCAACTCCATAGCCACTGTGGTCACCACGCGCGCCCTCACACCCTGGCAGGCCGTCATCTGGGCGGCTATTTTCAATTTCGTCGCCGTCTTCCTCTTCGGCACCGGGGTCGCGAAAACCATCAGCGATAAGCTCATAGATCCCAGCGCCATCGACATCTGGGTTGTCTTCGGCGGTCTCGTCGGTGGCATCGTCTGGAATCTGCTCACCTGGTACCTCGCTCTACCAACCAGTTCATCTCATGCCATCATCAGCGCGCTCGCCGGCTCCGCCATCACCAAAGCCGGATGGCATGTACTCCTGCTTAAGGGTTGGGAACCCGTACTTCTATTCCTCGTCCTCTCGCCGCTCCTCGGCATGATCCTCGGCTACATCTTCATGCACATCGTTGCGTGGCTCACCTGGCGCACGCCGCGCCGCAAAGTCGAACACACCTTCCGTCATCTCCAGCTCGCTTCCGCAGCCGCATATAGCCTGGGCCACGGCAGCAACGACGCGCAGAAGACCATGGGCATCATCGTTGCACTTCTCGTCGCAAGCGGCCATGCTTCGTGGACACGTGGTCAGACCACTTTCCTCGGCCATCACGAAATCGCCCTCTGGATCATCCTCAGTTGCCAGGCGGCCATGGGCCTTGGCACGCTCTCCGGAGGATGGCGAGTAGTTCGCACCATGGGCTCCCGCATCACGCCGCATCTCCACTACGCTGGCGGATTTTCAGCGGAATTCGCAGCCGCCGTCACTATCGGCCTCGCCACCGTGGCGAAGATTCCGATTTCAACGACACACGCCATCGGCGGAGCAGTTTCCGGCGTTGGCGCGACGCGCGGCGTTCACGCTGTCCGCTGGATATGGGCACGCCGTGTGATCATCGGCTGGATTCTCACCTTCCCCGGCGCTGCCCTCATCGGCGCCGTCGGATATGAAATCGTCCACCTCCTGGCGCGCTCATGAATCGCACTCTTGACCAAGCGAGCGTTGCCCCGTGCTGACTGAAACCCTGCGCGAAGTTCTCCGCCCCGAATGGAACAAATTCCATCCGCGAGCGGCGTTGCGTTGCATGCCAGCCATCGCTCTCGCCATCCTGGTCGGCTCGTTCACAGGAAAAACCGAATGGGGCATCATGGCCGCCAGCGGTGCCGTCAGCGTCGGCTTCGGCTCCTATCAGGAGCTCGGCGGCTCCCGCACTGCGCCAATGCTCTTTGCGACGCTTGGCATGTGCATCTCCAGTTGGATCGGTGCACTCGCAGGCCAATCGACTTCCGCCACCATCGCGGCAACCGCCCTGTGGGGCTTCCTCTACGTCGCCATCTCCGCTCTCGGCCCCGGCCAGCAGTGGATCGCGCTGCAATCCGTAATCTGGATGATCATCTCCACTGCGTACCCTGCGCCCGGCCTCCACGCTCTCACTCGCGGCGTATTCGTCCTGGTCGGCGGACTACTCCAACTCTTGTGCGTCGAGTTCTTCTGGTGGACTGAACGTCGCCGCACCCCGGTGATGGGCGGAGCCAGGCAAACCGGTGCATGCTCTGAGAACCACATCTCCGACGTCCTGAAGCCCCAATCGTGTCTCTTCCTTTATGCCCTGCGCGCTGCCCTTACGCTTGGCCTCGCCGCCGCATTCTATCGCGTGCTCAAAATCCCGAACGGCTATTGGATCCCCATGACCGCCGCCATCATCCTCCGCGCTGACATGCGCCAGACCATAACTCGCGGGTTCGCACGCATGACCGGCACGCTCCTTGGCACGGTCCTCGCCACCATTGCCGCCAGCCTGCTCCGTCCGAGCCCACCTGCTCTGTCGCTACTCGTGCTCATATTCGCCTGGTGCAGCTATGCCCTCCTGTGGGTCAACTACGCCATTTTTGTCATTCCTCTCACTGCCTATGTTGTCTGCCTTCTCGCCTTCGCAGGATTACCCGAGCCCTTCGTGATCCATCACCGGCTGATCAATACCCTCCTTGGCGGCCTCATCTCGCTGTTCCTGCATCTCATCTTCTTCGGCTGGGAGCGAACCCACCTTGCCCGCCAATAACCCACGGTAGATCCGCAGACCTCCTGATCTGCGCGGACGGAAACACTACCCCACCACAGATTTTTGTTGAGCCGAGCGCCGAGCGGCCATAAGCTGGAGCCGCTTGCATTCAAGGGAGGTTTCCGTCATGAAAGCACTCCTGCTCGTCACCGCATTTTTGTCTCTATTATCACTTCCTAAACTCTCCGCCCAGGACCCGCTCGACGGCCTATGGCAGGGCTACGACGGAGAATGGCGTCACGTTTCGAACCAGCTCGTCGCCCTCGCTGAAGCCACGCCTGCCGACAAGTTCGCGTGGCGACCCGCACCGGGTGTCCGCTCCACCAGCGAGGTCTACATGCACATCGTCATGGCCAATTTCTACCTGCTCAGCGTCACTGGCCCAAAAATGCCGCCGGATCTCAAGATGAATGTCGAGAAGACCATCACGTCCAAGCCCGAAGTCATCGCCTGGCTCAAGCGCTCCCTTGAAGCCGTCAAGCAGGCGCACCTCACGGCCGACCCCAAAGACATGTCCCGAAAAGTTAAGGTCTCCGGGCGCGATGCAACCGTCGAAGGCATGTATCTCCGTATCATCGTGCACGACAATGAACACATGGGCCAGCTCATCGCTTACGCCCGCATGAACGGAATCGTTCCGCCCTGGTCCAAATGAGATCTTCAAATCAGGTGACAACCAGATGACGCTTCGTCTTCTCTTGAGCTCCGGATCTTTCGCTCTGCTCCTCATCGCTTCTAATCTCGCAATATCGCAGACTCCGTCCACACCTGTAGCCACCCAGCAGCCTCGACCAACACCGCCCACCCGCGATCCCCATACTCCCGGCTACGTGAAGGCGAAAGAACTCCCCGATGGCTCCATCCCTTCCCCAAAGGCCGACGGCAACTTCATCATCGGCCCCACACACCCGGCAGCGCCGGAGATGACTGCACCCGACCTCACCCACGGCGAGGTCATCGAGTTCACCATGAACTCCGCCGATAGCAAATACTACCCCGGCATCGCGCGAGACAAAGGCACTTTCGGCACACCCGACCCCAGCGATCCAGCAAAGCTTGTCATCACCACCAGCCGCCCCGCGCCGTACACACGGAAGGTCGCGGTGTACGTGCCTAAGGAATACGTCTCCGGCACCGAGGCCCCCTTCATCGTCGGTGCCGACGGACCCGACCACATGCTTTTCACCGCGCTCGACAGCCTGGTCCCCGCGCACAAACTCCCAGTCATGATCGCCATCTCCATCGCCAATGGCACAGGCGACGCACAGGGCAGCGAACGCGGCCTCGAATACGACACCATGTCTGGAAAATATGCCGAGTGGGTCGAGAACGAGGTCCTTCCCCTTGTCGAATCCAAGGCTCACGTCAAACTCACGCACGATCCCGACGGCCGGGCCGCCACCGGCGGCAGTTCCGGCGCGGCCTGTGCTCTCATCATGGCCTGGTATCACCCGGAGCTTTACCATCGCATCCTCGCCTACTCCGGAACTTGGATCAACCAACAATGGCCGTATGACCCCAAGACGCCGCACGGCGCGTGGGAGTTCCACGAACATCTAATCCCACAATCTCCTCGCAAACCAATCCGAATCTGGATGGAAGTTGGCGACAAGGATCTCTACAACCCGAACATCATGCGTGACAACATGCACGACTGGGTCGAAGCCAACGAACGCATGGCCCGCGTCCTCGCCGCTAAGAAGTACCACTACCAGTTCGTCTTCGCAAAGAACGCGTTCCACGTCGACCGCCCCGTCAAGCTGCAAACCCTACCCGAGGCGCTCGAATACGTCTGGCAAGGATACAGGCCAACGCGAGCGAAATAAATCCACCTCCGCCCAAGTTCTGTATCAGGGCATGGGTTTACTCATGACGAAATCAAGTGAATGAGGACTGGCTTCGGCCCCAGAGATCGGGTGCACCGGGTCCCTCGCATTTGGGGACCGAAGACAGAACAACCTCGAGAACGATCCCTCAGGTCGCTGATCCCGAAGAGCTACTTCCGATCCAGCCTGAACGCCGCCGCCTGAAAATCTCCTCTGAAGTCTTCCCCCATCACCAGCCCATGATTCATCCACCACGCGCCGCTTGCCGTCGTCGGACTTCCCTTCAATACCGCGCCCTCAATCGGCGTCAAGGTGTAATCAGCCTTCGGGTCGAGCCCCTTAAGCGTCAGGATCGGGAACCCTCTTCCCTCCTGCGTCGAATGAATAAACAGGAACACCACCGATTGGCTCTTATCCTTGTTCACCGTCTGCGTCGCCGAAAATTCGCTCCCATTCCGCGGCGAAATCAGCCGGTACAAATCGCCCTGCACAATCGTCTTCTGCACCTGGTGGTAGGCCGCGATCAGCCGTTTTGCCGTCGCCATCTCCTGGTCAGTAAACTTCGTGATGTTCGCGCCGATCCCCAGCGATCCCTGCATCGAGCTCAGCATTCGATATACCAGCGACGTCGACCGCTTATTCCCCCAGTGCGGGGAGTCCGTCACCCACGCCATCATGATCTGAGGCGTGTATGCATACGTGAACCCATCCTGCTGCGTCAGCCTGTCAAACGGGTCGGTATTATCCGACGGCCACACTTCATCCGCGTATTGCAAAATCCCAAGATCAACGCGACCGCCGCCCCCCGAGCACGACTCGATCTCCACCTTCGGATGCCGCTTCTTCAGTTCGCCGAGCACCCAGTACAGATTCTGAATAAACGCGACGTACACCTTCTTCTGCTCCGCCGGCGGAAGCTGGTCCCAACCCGGCTCGCTCCAATTGCGGTTATAGTCCCACTTCAGAAACGCAATATCGTTCTCGTTCAGCAGCTTGTCGAGAAAACCGAGCACATAATCGCGAACATCCTGCCGCGCAAGATTCAGCACCAGCTGATTGCGCGCCTCTGACCGCGGCCTTCCCGGAAAATTCAACACCCAGTCCGGATGCGCGCGGTACAAGTCTGAATCCGGATTCACCATCTCCGGCTCAACCCACAGACCGAAATCCATCTTCAAGGCGTGCACTCTATCGATCAGCGGCTTCAGCCCGTGCGGAAACTTCTGCGGGTTCACATACCAGTCGCCCAATCCCGCGTGATCCGTCTTCCGCTGTCCGAACCACCCATCGTCCATCACGAACCGGTCCACACCCAGAGCAGCGGCCTTTTCCGCCAGCGCGATCTGCCCCTCCTCGCTCACGTTCATCTCGGTTGCTTCCCAGGAGTTGTAGATCACCGGCCTTGGCTTCGGAGCGGCATCCTCTCCATCACCCACTCGCCTCGGCAGCACATGCGCAATCTCGTAGTGATGCAGCAGCCGCGACGCTCCGCCCAGCCCGTGCGCACTGTATCCGGCATAGAACACCGGCGTCTCCAGTTTCTCCCCCGGCTTGAGCACATACCCAAAATCAAACGGATTGAATCCGCCCGTCACTCGTACCGCATCCAGCTGGTCCTGCTCCACCGTGATTCGCCATGACCCGCTCCATGCCAGCGCTCCAAACCACACTTCGCCGGCGTTCTCGTCTGGCATATCTCCCGCCTGAATCGCGAACCACGGATTTGCCTGATGGCCCGTTGTTCCGCGTCGGCTCTCGATGACCCGCTCTCCCGGCTTCAACGTCTCCTGTGTCAGAGTCCACTCGCCACCCCAGCGCCCCGTTAGGTAGTCCAGCGTGTAATGTCCCGCGGGCACCGACCATGCCGCAGCAGCAGCCTGCTCTATCGTGATCGGCTGCTCTTCCTTGTTCTCGATCGTCGCCGACCGCGAAA
>Ga0068857_100003180_pt1 | contig 13621 bp, 14 predicted proteins | sample KBSCornC72_FD_66591 | JGI IMG/M metagenome (GOLD analysis project Ga0068857, IMG submission 66591) | Corn rhizosphere microbial communities from Kellogg Biological Station, Michigan, USA - KBS Corn C7-2 | ecosystem: Host-associated > Plants > Roots > Rhizosphere > Soil ...
TTCGCGAGGGTGTCCGAGCTCTCCGACGAGCGCCTGCTCGAGATCTCCGCGATGGCCGCCGAGCTGCTGCGGGCGGGGGTGGAGGCCCGCGGCCGGCTGCCCCGGGCGATCTACAAGCGGTCGGGGCGACCATGCCCGCGGTGCCGCACGCCGATCAGGATGGCCCGTCAGGGCGAGGCCCTTCGCAGCACCTACTGGTGCCCGCAGTGCCAATCCTGAGACGCCCGCGGCGGGCGCAGCTGGTCGATCGCGCGCGCGGCGCGGTGCTCGGCCTGGCCGTCGGCGACGCCCTGGGAGCGGCGCTGGAATGGCTGGCGCCGGAGCAGATCACGGCCCGGTTCGGCGGTCCGCTGCGCGACATGGTGGAGTCGCCTGCCTGGCAGATGGGGGAGTGGACCGACGATACCGCGATGATGGTGGAGCTGGGCGAGAGCCTGGCCGACCGCGGCGGCTGGGACGAGGACGACGTGCTGGCCCGCTACATCGTGTGGGCGCGATCCGGGCCCAAGGACATCGGCACCACGGTGCAGCGCGCACTGGCCCGGGCGCGGACGCCGGACGATGCGCGCCTGGCGGCCGCCGGCTGGCATGAGGAGTCGGGCGGCCGCAGCGCCGGCAACGGTTCCCTGATGCGCACCCTGCCGATCGCCATCCGCTACCGCAACGACGCCGGGGCAATCGAGCGGATCTCCCGCCTCGACTCGTCGTTGACGCACCACGACCCGCTGGCGGGCGAGGCCTGCGCCTTCTTCAACCTGACCGTCTCGGCGCTGCTTCGCGGCAAGCGGCCGCCGACGTCGGTGTCGCTGCCCGGTCGGGCGGCGGCCGGGGCGCTGGCGGAGCCGGCAGAGTCCCTGCTGGAACCGGTGCAGCGCGAGATCGGCTTCGTCCTCACCACCATCCGCGTTGCCTACGCCGCCGCCTTTCGCCAAGAGTCGTTCGAGGACGCGGTGGTGTTCGCCGCCAACCTCGGCGGCGACGCCGACACCAACGCCGCGGTCGCCGGCGCGCTGGCGGGCGCCCGCTTCGGCGCCGAGTCGATCCCCCAGCGCTGGCTCGAGCCGTTGCACCAGCGAGAGCGGATCAGCGGCCTTGCCATGCGCCTTCTGCGGGCGTAACCTGATCTGACAGGTCGCCAAGTAGGAGGGGCCATGAAAGCCGCCTTCACCGAGCGCCGGCTGGAGGCCGGCGCCTACCGGGCGTTTCGCGAGGCGTGGGAGCCGGATGAGCTGCCGGCGGATCTGCGCCGCGCGTTCCATCTGCGCAACCCGTCGGATCCCGACGAGATCGTGTCGTTCGGGCTGATCGACTGCGATGACGACGTGCTCCAGCGGCTGAAGGTCGATCCGGCCGAGCGGGAGCGAGAGCGGCGGATGGCGCCGTTCGTGGCGTCGACCGGGATCACCGGCACGTTCGATGTCGTCCACTCCGTGAACGGGGTGTCGGCGGGCGGCTGCACAATCGTGCATGTCACTGCCCGGAGGCTGCGGCCGTCCTGCTATGAGGCCTATCTGGGGGCCGTCCGGCTGGCGATCGGCGACGACCTGCCGCGCGGGCTGGCGACGCTGATGGTGCTGCGCTCGCACGACAACCCCGACGAGGTGATCCAGATCGGTGTCGTCCACACCGACAACCCCGAGGAGTACCGCCGGCGGTCGGCCGAGCGGAGGAAGCGGATCGCCGCGGCGGTGGCGCCGTTCGTCGCGTCCGTCGAGCTCGACACGAGCTACGACCTGATCGAGGAGCTCGTGCTCGTCCACGCCTGACGCGCGGCCGCCGGCCGGTATCCTCTGCGCACCCGCAAATCGACCTAAAGAGGCTGCGCCAGATGTCGGAAACGCCTGATCGAAACCTCGCGCTGGAGCTGGTGCGCGTCACCGAGGCGGCCGCACTGGCCGCCGCCCGCTGGGTCGGCGGTGGGGACAAGAACGGGGCCGACGGCGCCGCGGTCGACGCCATGCGCCACATGCTGGCCACCGTCGAGATGGACGGCGTCGTGATCATCGGCGAGGGCGAGAAGGACGAGGCGCCGATGCTGTTCAACGGCGAGCACATCGGCACCGGTCAGGGCGTGGAGGTCGACATTGCGGTCGACCCGCTGGAGGGCACCGAGCTGTGCGCCAAGGGGCAGCCCAACGCCCTGGCCGTGGTGGCCGCGTCCGAGCGGGGCACGATGTTCGACCCCGGCCCCTGCGTGTACATGGAGAAGCTGGCCTGCGGTCCCGACGTGCCGGAGGAGCTCGACATCGACGCGCCGATCGAGGAGACGCTGGAGACGGTGGCGCGGGCCAAGCACGTGCGGCCGCGCGACCTGATGGTGGTGATCCTCGACCGGCCCCGCCACGACGAGATGGTCAAGCGGATCCGCGCGGTGGGCACGCGGATCAAGTTCATCCCCCACGGGGACGTGTCGGGAGCGCTGATGGCGGCCAGCCCGGACACCGGTGTCGACCTGCTGTGGGGCATCGGCGGCACCCCCGAGGGCGTGCTGTCGGCGGCGGCGTTCAAGTGCCTGGGCGGGCAGTTCCAGGGCAAGCTGTGGCCGCGCGACGACGATGAGCGGCGGGCGGCGGTCGAGGCCGGCTACGACCTCGACCGGGTGCTGCTGCTTGACGACCTGGTGCGCGGCGACAACACCTTCTTCGCGGCCACCGGCGTCACCGACGGCGAGCTGCTGCGCGGCGTCCGCTACGGCCGCGAGGGCGCCCGCACCCAGTCGCTGGTCATGCGCTCACGGTCGGGCACGGTGCGCACGCTCCAGGCGACCCACAGCATGGACAAGCTGGCCGAGGTCGCCGGGGCCCGCTACCAGTAGCGGCGGTGAACACAAGTGTCAGACACCTTTGTTCACCCACCGCCTCCGCCGGCGGCAGCCCGCAGGTCGGCGGCGGTGGCCGAGGTGAGCTCGAACAGGGCCGGCGTGGCCAGCTCGACGATCTTGCCGCGGCCGCCGGCGTTCAGGCACATCCGCTCGAATTCCAGCGCCGACTGATCGACGAACACCCGCAGCGGTCGGCGTGAGCCGAGCGGGCTGATGCCGCCCAGCTGGTATCCGGTGGCCCGCTCCGCATCCTTTGGCGGCGCCATGTGGGCGTGCTTGGCGCCGGCGGCGGCGGCCAGCTTCTTCAGCGACAACTCGGAGGTCGCCGGCAGGAGCGCGAACACCAGCTCCTCGTCGGCGCAGGCGACAAGGCTCTTGAACATCCGCTCCGGCTCGATACCCAGTTGCTCGGCCGCCTCGCCTGCCGCCGGCCCCTGGCCCGTGTACCGGTACCCGTGGAGCAGGTGGTCGACGCCGGCCTGGCGCAGCTGGCTGATTCCTCTCGTCTCGGCCACCGGTAATATCCCCTCACCTGTTGTTCGCCAAGGAGCCCCCGTGCGACGAGAGTACACGCCCGAGTACGAGTCCTTCCGAGACGACGCCCTGGCCGTCCTGAACGGCGCCGCGGTCGTGATCGCGGTGACCGGCTTCTGGTCGAAGCCGCTGTACATGGGCCCGATCGCGCTCGCTGTGGCGCTGCTCGGGTTCATCCTGTCGCCCCGCGCCAAGGGCGGCACGATCATCGCTGTCATCGTGATCACCCTGGCCGCCGTCCTCTCCCGGTGGCTGATGGGCTACCCGATCGCCTGACCGCCGCGGTCAGCCGCTGCGGTCGGGCGGCAGCAGCTCCAGCCCGCTGGCGACCCGGCGGGCGCCCTCGACCGCGTAGACGACGTCGACCGAGTGCCGCTTGTCGTAGCGGCCCCAGAACATCAGCCGCGCGTAGGTGCGGGCGCTGTGGCGTTCGGGCGGCACCAGCTCCTCGGCGAACACCAGCCGGCCGTCGGCCACCTCGTAGTGCTCTCCCTCCACCTGCTCGATGCCGTTCACGAACACCTGGAACGGTCGGGTGACGTCGGGCGGCAACTGTGCGCGTGAGCCGTTCACAATCGCTCGATAGCCGTGGCGGCTGGGCGGTTTCGGCGACCTTCCGGTACCGTGTCTGACATGGCTGACACCGATCCGTATTCTGCCCGCGACACGCTCCCCTCGGGGGAGGTCTTCCACCGGATCGACCGGGTGGCCGATCCCGCCAAGCTGCCGTACACGGTGTGCGTGCTGCTCGAGAACCTGCTGCGGCGGGTTGGTGACGGCCATGTCACCGAGGACGACGTGGCGGCGCTGGCGGCCTGGCCGGAGGAGCGGCCGGCCGCGCTGCCGTTCATGCCCGCCCGCGTGATCATGCAGGACTTGACCGGCGTCCCGGCCGTGGTCGACCTGGCCGCCATGCGCGCGGCGGTCGCACGCCGGGGAGGCTCCGCCGCCCGCGTCGATCCGCTGGTGCCGGTGGATCTGGTGATCGACCACTCGGTACAGGTCGACGCCTTCGGCTCCGACCGCGCCTACCAGGCCAACATCGACCGCGAGTTCGAGCGAAACGGCGAGCGCTACGCCCTTCTGCGGTGGGCGCAGAAGGCGTTCCAGAACTTCCGCGTGGTGCCGCCGGGCATGGGCATCGTCCACCAGGTCAACCTCGAGTACCTGGGCCAGGTGGTCGCCGTCCGCGACGGTGTCGCGATGCCCGACACGCTGGTCGGTACCGACTCTCACACGACCATGATCAACGCTCTCGGCGTGCTGGGGTGGGGGGTCGGCGGCATCGAGGCCGAGGCGGCGATGCTGGGCCAGCCGCTCTACCTCACCCATCCCCGGGTGCTGGGAGTCCACGTGGTCGGCGACCTGCGCCCCGGCGTCACGGCCACCGACCTGGTGCTGACGATCACCGAGCGGCTGCGGGCGCACGGCGTGGTCGGAAGCTTTGTCGAGTTCTCCGGTCCGGGCCTGTCGGGGCTGACCGTGGCCGACCGGGCGACGATCTCGAACATGTCGCCGGAGTTCGGCTCCACGGCCGCCATCTTCCCGGTCGACGAGCGGACGCTGGGCTACCTGCGCGAGACCGGCCGTCCCGAGGAGCTGATCGGTCTGGTCGAGAGTTACACCAAGGAGCAGGGCCTGTTCCGCTCCGGCGACGCGCCCCGGCCGGCCTACACCGAGACGCTCGATTTCGACCTGTCGGACGTCGAGCCGAGCCTTGCCGGCCCCCGCCGGCCGCAGGACCGGGTGTCGCTGCCCGGCGTCCCCGCCAGCTTCGCCGAGGCGTTCGGTGTCGAGCATGGCAACGGCACCCGGCTGGGCGACGGCTCGGTGGCCATCGCCGCCATCACCAGCTGCACGAACACGTCCAACCCGGCGCTGATGATCGCGGCCGGGCTGCTGGCAAAGAAGGCGGTCGAGAAAGGCCTCGAGACGAAGCCCTGGGTGAAGACCAGCCTGGCGCCCGGATCGCGGGTCGTCTCCGACTACCTGGAGCGAGCGGGGCTGACCAGCTACCTCGACCAGCTGCGGTTCAACCTGGTCGGCTTCGGCTGCACGACCTGCATCGGCAACAGCGGGCCGCTGCCGGAGGAGGTCGCCGGCGAGATCGCGGAGCGCGACCTTTCGGTGGCGGCGGTGCTGTCCGGGAACCGCAACTTCGAGGCCCGGATCCATCCCCAGGTGCGGGCCAACTACCTGGCGTCGCCGCCGCTGGTGGTCGCCTACGCGCTCGCAGGCACGGTGAACGGCGACCTCAGCAGCGAGCCGCTGGGGTCGGGCGATGACGGCCAGCCGGTGTATCTGCGGGACGTCTGGCCGACCGCCGACGAGGTGGCCGCCGCGATGCGCGACGCGCTGGGGGCCGACCTGTTCGAGACCCAGTATGGCCGGATCTTCGACGGCGACGACCGCTGGCGCGACCTGCCCGTGCCCGAGGGCGAGCTGTTCGCGTGGGACGAGGATTCGACCTACGTACGCGAGGCCAGCTTCTTCGAGCGCGAGCCAGACCTCAGTGACATCGTCGACGCCCGCGTGCTGGCGCTGCTCGGCGACTCGGTGACCACCGACCACATCTCACCTGCTGGCGCCATCCCCGCCGCCACCCCGGCCGGCCGCTACCTGATCGAGCACGGCGTGGAACCACGCGAGTTCAACAGCTACGGCGCTCGTCGCGGCAACCACGAGGTGATGGTGCGGGGGACGTTCGCCAACATCCGGCTCCGCAATCGGCTGGTCGAGGGCGTCGAGGGTGGCTACACGCAGCACCTCCCAGGCGGCGAGCAGATGAGCATCTACGACGCGTCGATGCGATACCAGGCCGACGGCGTGCCGCTGGTGGTGATCGCCGGCAAGGAGTACGGGTCGGGCAGCTCGCGGGACTGGGCGGCAAAGGGCACGGCGCTGCTGGGCGTCCGCGCCGTCCTGACGGAGAGCTTCGAGCGGATCCACCGCTCGAACCTGGTCGCCCTGGGCGTGCTGCCGCTGCAGTTCCGGCCCGGCGAGTCGGCTGAGTCGCTGGGCCTGACCGGCCGCGAGACCTACACCATCCGTGGCCTGGACACGATCGGCGTCGGCGACGAGGTCACTGTCGAGGTCGACGGTGGCGATCGCTCGTTCACCGCCCTGGCCCGGCTGGATGCCGACGCCGACGTGCGCGTCTACCGCCGCGGCGGCCTGCTGCAGATGATGGTCGCCCAGCTCGCCGAGCACTGAGCACCGCTGGCGGTGAACACAGGTGTCAGACACCTGTGTTCACCCGAGCCTGTGTGACGGCGAACGTCGCGGCCGACGGCACACTCGCGCGTTCGCCGTGACGGATCGATTCGCAGGATCTGCGGGGAAAATGGCGGTCGACCAAATGACATTCGCTCGAACGGCCAAGTGGCCATGTGATCGCGGCCGGTCGAGCCCTGACGCTGCGCCAAGGTGAACAAAAGTGTCAGACACCCGTGTTCACCGACCCGCTGAGGTGGCGGGTGGAGAGTCCGCGGGCCGGCCGGGCGCCGGTAGGCTTCGCCTGTGACCCTGCTGGCCGATCTGGAGCGCGCCGTGGGGGCGGCGAACCTGATCGTCGACCCGACGGCGCTGCGCACGTACGAGACGGATGGGCTGGCGACTCACAGCGCGGTGCCGCTGGCGGTCGTGCTGCCGACCGATACCTCACAGGTGGCGGCTGCTGTGGCGGTCTGCGCGCGGCTGGGCGTGCCGTTCGTCGCGCGGGGGGCGGGGACGGGCCTCTCGGGGGGCGCGGTGCCGGTGGCGGAGGGGATCGTGATCGGCCTCTCGCGGATGCGCAGCATCCTCGAGGTCGACGTGCCCAACCGCCGGGTGCGGCTGCAGCCGGGGGTGACCAACCTTGACGTGTCGCGGGCCGTCGCGCCGCACGGGCTGTACTACGCGCCCGACCCGTCGAGCCAGCAGGTGTGCACGATCGGCGGCAACGTGGCCGAGAACTCGGGCGGCGCCCACTGCCTCAAGTACGGCTTCACCACCAACCACGTGCTGGAGGTCGAGATGGTGCTGGCCGACGGCCAGGTGACCCGGCTGGACACGTGGGGCGCGCTCGACCTGCTGGGAGCGGTGGTTGGCTCGGAGGGGACGCTGGGCGTGGTCACCGAGGCGACGGTGCGGGTGCTAGCCACGCCCCAGCGGGTGGAGACGCTGCTGGCCGACTTCGGCTCGACCGACGCGGCCGGGGAGGCGGTGTCGGCGATCATCGCGGCAGGCGTGATCCCGGCGGCGATCGAGATGATGGACGGCCTCAGCGTGCGCGCGGCCGAAGAGGCCCTCAATGTCGGCCTGCCCGTGGACGCCGCGGCCATCCTGCTGGTCGAGCTGGACGGGCCGGCGGCCGAGGTCGAGATCGCCGTCGAGGAGGCCGCCGCCCTGTGCGGCCACGCGGGGGCGCGCAGCGTCCGCCGGGCGGCGAACGAGGAGCAGCGAGCCGGGTTCTGGCGCGGCCGCAAGGCCGCTTTCCCCGCGATGGGCAGGCTCAGCCCCGACTATTACGTGCAGGACGGCGTCGTGCCGCGCACCCGACTGCCCGAGACGCTGCGCCGGATCGACGAGCTGTCCCGCCGGCACGGCCTGCGGGTGGCCAACGTGTTCCACGCCGGCGACGGCAACCTGCACCCGCTGGTGCTCTACGACGCCGCCAAGGGCGAGAGCGGTCGGGCCGAGCAGCTGGCCTCGGAGATCCTGCTCGCCTGCCTCGATGCCGGCGGATCGCTGACCGGCGAGCACGGCGTCGGCCTCGACAAGGCCCGCCACATGCCGCGTATGTTCTCGGAGGCCGACCTGGAGACGATGCACCGCCTGCGCTGCGGCTTCGACCCCGACGGCATCTGCAACCCCGGCAAGGTGTTCCCCACCCCGAGGCTGTGCGGTGAGGTTCCCGGGCCGTACCGCGAGCACCCGCTGGAGCGGGCAGGACTGGCCGAGCGATGGTGATCGAGCACATCGCCGGCGACCTCACCTGCACGGTCGAGGCCCCGACCCCGCTGGCCGAGCTGCAGCAGGCGGTGGGCCGGGAGGGCCAGATGCTCGCGCTCGACCCGCCCGACGAGGGCGGCCTGACCGTCGGCGAGACGTTCGACCGGGCGCTGTTCGGGCCCCGCGCCCACCGCTACGGCCTGCCCCGCGACCTGATCCTCGGCGTCCGCGTGCGCCTGCCGGACGGCACCGTCGCCCGGGGCGGCGGCAAGGTCGTCAAGAACGTCGCCGGCTACGACCTGCCGAAGCTGCTGACCGGGGCGCACGGGCGGCTGGGCGAGCTGCTCGACCTCACCCTGCGGCTGCATCCGCTGCCACGGGCGACGGCCACCGTGATCGCGCCGCTCCAGGACCCGATCCCGCTGGAGCGGCTGATGCCGGCCTGCGTCGACACCGACGGCGAGCGGCTGCTGGTGCGCTTCGAGAGCCCGGCCGCCGCCGCTCTCGCGGAGCAGGCCGCCGAGCTGCTGGACGAGCCGGAGACGGTCGGCGACGACGAAGCTCTCTGGGAGGCCCATCGCGCGAGGCAGGCACGACTCCACCTCCACCGCTGCCTGCCGGCGTCCGCGCCGCAGGAGCTCGCCCGGCTGTCGGGCCGGGGCGCCACGCGAATCACCGGCCGCCTTGCGCGGGGCTGGCTGTTCGCCGACGTGCCGGCGCCGGCCCGGGAGGTCAGCCCGCTCGAGCAGCGGGTGCTGGAGCGGCTCGGCGTATGAGCGAGCCGACCCGGAAGCTGCTCGACGCCTGCGTGCACTGCGGCTTCTGTCTACCGGCCTGTCCGACCTACCAGCTGTGGGGCGAGGAGATGGACTCGCCGCGAGGCAGGATCCACCTGATGTCGCTGCTGGAGGACGGCGAGATCGGGTTCGACGCGACGGCCGCGGTGCACATCGACCGCTGCCTGGGCTGCCTGGCCTGCGTCACCGCATGCCCCAGCGGCGTCCGCTACGACGTGCTGATCGAGCGCACCCGGGCGGCCCGCCGGCGACAGGCGCCGCGCGACCTGCGCAGCCGCCTGGTCGATCGCGCCGTGTTTGCGCTCTTCCCGCACCCGCGCCGACTGCGGGCGATCTCCTGGCCGCTGGCGCTGGGCATCCGGCCGCTGGCGCTGGCCCCCCGCGTCTCGGCCGCCGACCTGCGTGCGGCGCCCAGTCCGCACACCCCTGCGGTGGGCACCTGGCGGGCCAGCGCCGCGCTGCTTTCCGGCTGCGTGCAGCGGGTCTACTTCGGCCGCGTCAACCGGGCGGCGGCGGCGGCGCTGGCGGCCGTGGGCTGCGAGGTCGACGTGCCCGCCGGCCAGGGCTGCTGCGGCGCCCTCGCCCTGCATGCAGGGCGCGAAGACGAGGCCCGGCGGCGGGCCCGGGCGACGATTGCGTCCTTCCCGGGCGACCGGCCGGTGGTGGTCACCGCCGCCGGCTGTGGGTCGGCGATGAAGAGCTACGGCGAGCTGCTGGGCACCGACGAGGCATGGCGGTTCTCGGGCCGGGTGCGCGACGTCACCGAGCTCCTTGCCGAGCTGGGCGCCGTCGCTGCGGCGGACCGGCCGCACGGCCCGCTGCGCGTCGTCTACCAGGACGCCTGCCACCTGCGCCACGCCCAGGCGGTGCATGCGCAGCCACGCGAGGTGCTGGCGGCCGTGCCCGGCTTGCAGCTGATCGAGATCGACGAGCCCGACATGTGCTGCGGGTCGGCCGGCATCTACAACCTGACGCAACCCACGGCTGCCCGCGATCTCGGCGATCGCAAGGCCCGCGCCATCCTGCGTGCCGAGCCCGACGTGGTGGCCACGGCCAATCCCGGCTGCGCGCTCCAGCTGGGGGCGGCCTTTCGCCGGTTGGGGCGTGGCGACCTCGCGGTCGTGCACCCCGTGCAGCTGCTGGGCTACTCGTAGTTTCCGAGCAGGAAAGCGATGGCGGCGAACACCAGCGCGACGGCCACGCCGATCCATTCGCCGGGCACGCCGCTCAGGCCGGCCACTGCGAGCACCGTGATCAGGGAGGCGAGGACGGCTCCGCCGATCACCCACATTGCCAGCTTTCCGCCGCTCATCTCCATCGACCCGCGGACGATACCAAAGCGCTCCTCATCCCAGATCAGCGTAACGGCGGCCGCCGAACGCGGCGGCCAGCGCGTCGTCGCTGCCGTCAGCCACCTCGGCCACGACCTCGATCGCGCTCTCCAACTCGACCTGGTCGAGGTCGTCGCCCAGGATCACCTGCTCGAACCACACCTCCCGCCGCGTGGGCATGTAGGAGAAGCTGCCGAACGGGCTCTCGGCGGCCAGCTCCACCAGCCTTACCGCCAGCTCGTCCGACAGGTCGACGTCGGACAGCACCGGCGATGATGCGCGCACCGCGGTCGAGTCCTCGAGCACGGGCAGCACGTCGACGAACACCCGGGCGCTGCCGAAGGCGCCGTGAAAGCCCCAGTTCGGATCGTGCTGGAAGTCGCCGAACCGCTGGGCGAGGAACCGGCGCACCCGCTCGGTGGTCATGCGGACATGGTCGGCGGCGTCGCGGCGGAGGGCGGCCGGTGTCTCGGGCGCGGGCGGGGGTGGGGTCTGGCGGGCCATCAGCGCCAGCAGCCGGGGGGCGAAGGCGTGCGCCGTCCAGCCGACCGTCCACACAGTCGCCTGCACCTCCACCGAAGCCATGGTGGTGCCGGCCAGGATCGCGTGCTCCACCCGGATCGTGTCCCCGGAGAGCGCGAACCGGCCCATCACGGTCTCGGCGCTCTCGATCACCAGCAGCCGGGCGAGGTCGCCGTCCAGCGGGCCGGCCGGGCAGCAGTCGGCCGAGACCTGCACGTACGGCCTGCCGCCTCCCAGCCGCACGTCGGCGGTGACCACCACGTCGCCCAGACCGACCGTACCTCGCCAGGCATGGTCGCCCCGCTCGACGCTGGTGAACGAGTTGGCCAGGGCCTGGCGGACGGCCATTGCGGAGACATCGATCTGGCGGTCGTCGTCCATCGGCTGGCAGTCTAGGCCGGTCGCGGCCTGAGGAAGGGGCGGACGACGCGCCAGGCCGCCCGCGGTCCCCGGCGGGCGGTGGCCGCCAGGAACGCGGGTGTCAGAACGTCTCCCCGTAGCAGCGGTGTCACGACCTCCGCCGGCAGCCGCCCAATCATCTCGACCGCCCGGTCCCAGTCTTCGTCGCCCATCCGGGCAACGTAGTGATTGGCGCGCAGCGTGAGTCCCCACGACACGCCCCGCTGGCGGCGGCCGGTGCGTTCCCAGCGGGCCAGCCGCTCCAGCGGCACGACCCCCGGCCGATCCAGTGCCCGGGCGGCGATCGGGGCGGCGCGGCGAGCGGCCGCGATCACGTGCCGGATCCCCTCACCGAGCAGCGGGTTCGACTGGGCGGCCGCATCGCCGATCACCAGCAGCGCGTCGGCGGTCAGCCGCTCCGGCGCCTGCTGGCTGGGGATCCGGCCGGCATGTAGCTCGAGCACCCGGGAGCCGGCGAGCTCGCTCGCCAGCGCTCGCTCCAGGGGGGCGTAGAAGCGTCGCGGGCTCTCCTCGATGTCGGGCTGGATGACGCCCACGCCCACCCGCACGCGGGTGCCTCCGCGGGGAAACGCCCAGGCGTAGCCGGCCGGGGCAACACCGCCGACCAGGATCATCGCCTCGTCCTGGGGGAACCGGGGGGCCGACAGCTCCTCCTCGTAGCCCACGCCGACCCGTGTGAAGCCTTCGTGCACGCCGCCTTCGCGAGCCAGCAGCGATGTCGTGCCGGTGGCGTCGACCGCCAGCCGGCACCGCACCTCGCGGGTCACGCCGCTGGTTCGCAGCGCCAGCAGCCCGGTGCGCCTGACCCGCACCATGGTGCCTGTCTCGACCGCTGCCCCCGCCCGCCGGGCGCCATCGGCCAGGTACCGCCAGGTGGCGGTGACGTCGAGCGAGCAGCCCACCGGGCCGCCCCACTCGACGGTGGCCTGGGCATTCTGGGAGCGGAACGAGAGCCGGCTGATCGGATGCCACAGATGGTCGGGCAGACCCAGCCGGCGCAGGTCGGCGGGCCATGATCCACCCGAGGTGCGCACCGGCACGCCGATCTCGCGGTTGCGCTCGCAGACCAGCACCGAGAAGCCGCGGCGGGCCAGTGGCTCGGCCATGGCCAGACCGGCCGGGCCGCCCCCCGCGATCACGACGTCGTAGGACTCCATCCGCCTAGGCTACCTGCGTGGAGGCCGATCCCCGGACGTTTCGCCGGCTGCGCATCGCGCTGGTGGTGGTCAGCATGCTGTCCGCCCTCCTCGTGCTGGTGATCGCCGGCATCGCCTTTTACTGGAAGACCTACCTGCTGGAAGCGCGGGGCGATCCGTTCACCCGCGGCCCCTTCATCACCCGGCTGACGACGGATTCGGCCCAGCTGCGGTGGCGGGTGCGGGACGACGCCCCGGTTGAGCTGCGGGCCGTCGGTGCCGACGGCAGCCGAGCCGCCGCCGGCGGCGGACGCTTCTCCGGACTGACGCCTGGCACCCGCTACGCCTGGACGGCCGCGGTGGGCGGGGTGGTGCGGGCGTCGGGGTCGTTCCACACTGCCCCCGTCAGCCGCGGAGCACCGGTCAGCTTCTGCGTGATCGGCGACTACGGGTCGGGCAACGACCACGAGCATGCGATCGGCAGGCTGCTGGCCGCTCAGCTGCCCGACTTCGTGCTCACGGCGGGGGACAACAGCTACCTGTTCGGCGCGTCGTTCCTGCTCGACCGAAACATCTTCCGCCCCCTCCGCGCGGTGATGCGAAACGCGCCGCTGTTCGCCACGCTGGGCGACCACGATCTGTTCTGGCGGGGCGGCGACGACGTTGAGCAGGCGCTCGACCTGCCCGGCGAGGACGGCCACTACGCCGTTCACTACGGCCCGGTGACCGCCGTGCTGATGGGCCACGATCCCAGCCCGGCCACGGTGCGCTGGGCGCGCGGCGAGCTGCAGCGGAGCACCGCGCCGTTCGAGTTCGCGGTCGTCCACCGGCCGCTGCAATCCGGCAGCCCGGTGTTGCGGATGCTGAAGGCCGAGGGCGTGTCGGCCGTCTTCGCCGGCCACCTGCACCGCTATGAGCGGCGCACCGTGGACGGCGTGCTGAACCTGACGGTGGGCACCGGCGGCCAGGGGCCGGGAGACCTCGAGTTCACCAAGCGGACTCCCGGATCGGAGGTGTCGCTGCTCGACTACGGCGCGCTGCGGGTGGACGTCGCCGGAGGTCAGGTGCGGTACCGCTTCCTCGACGAGCGCGGCCGTGTGCTCGACGAGGTGAACCGGTGAGGACGCT
>Ga0068857_100003181_pt1 | contig 13618 bp, 12 predicted proteins | sample KBSCornC72_FD_66591 | JGI IMG/M metagenome (GOLD analysis project Ga0068857, IMG submission 66591) | Corn rhizosphere microbial communities from Kellogg Biological Station, Michigan, USA - KBS Corn C7-2 | ecosystem: Host-associated > Plants > Roots > Rhizosphere > Soil ...
TCGCCCCCGTTCAACATTGCGTCATGCGGAGACTGATCTGATGCGACTCTCGAAAACCTTGATCGCCCTCGCGTTGCTGGGCTCCCCTTTTGCGGCAAAGGCAAATCCGGCGCCTCATTATCAGGCCGGGGTTCTGCAGTGTCAGGGCGGGCAGAATGTCGGTTTCGTAGTCGGTTCGGTCACCAGCTTCGAATGCGTTTTTCAAAGCGCCGGCCGTCGCCCTGAACCCTACATCGCAAACGTGCGCCGCGTCGGGTTGGATATCGGCGTGACCGAGCAGACCCAGTTGGCCTGGGCGGTCACCGCTCCGGACGTGCGAGTGCCGCGTGGCGCCCTGGCCGGCAGCTATGGCGGCGTCGGTGCGAATGCTTCGGTCGGCGTCGGCTTTGGCGGCAATTTCCTGGTCGGTGGCCCCGGCAATGCCTACGGCCTGCAGCCGGTCAGCGTGCAGGGTCAGACCGGGTTGAATGTCGCCGCCGGCATTGCCGCCATCGACCTGCAGCCGTTTCGCTTTGCACCCCGTCAGCACACGCGCCACCATCATCGTCACTAGGGTTTTTGGGACGTTGGAAAGGCCCGCCCTCGCGCGGGCCTTTCCATAGGTAGCCGTTGGTCCGACCTGTGACCCGTGTGGCGGATATGCCGGTGTTGTGCCATAGAGAATCGACGCCGCATCTTGACGGCGTTCTCCAGATTTTCGGATCGCATCACAAGCCGGAGATTTTCATGCGCCGCTTCCTGACTTCCGTCGCCGTCGCCGGCGGCCTTTCCCTCGCCTTGTCCGCTGCCATCGCGCAGCAGCCGATGCAGCGCGTGCGGGTCGGCATTCTAGAATGCCGCGGCGGGGCCAGCGTCGGCTTCATCGTGGGTTCGGTGACCAATCTCGGCTGCGTGCTGCGAGCTGACGGGATGCCGGAGGATCGCTATGTCGCCACCATCCGCAAAGTGGGCGTTGATCTCGGCATTACCCAGGAATCGGCGCTGGCCTGGGGCGTTTATGCGCCAGTCGCCCGGCTCGGGCCGGGTGATCTCTCCGGCGACTATGCTGGCGCGCAGGGTAGCGCGACGCTCGGCATCGGCGTCGGCGGCAATGTGTTGGTCGGCGGCTCGAATAATTCAATCGCCTTGCAACCCCTTAGCGTGCAGGGTCAGGTCGGCCTCAGCGTCGCCGCGGGTCTGGAAAGCCTGGAGTTGCGTCCGGGACGGTGAGCCGGTTCGCATTTGAAACCAAATCGATTGATCTGGCAGTGGTTTCAACGCGTCGCCAGCCAGGCGTGATCTTTCACCCGCTGGAATAGAACCGTCTGATCACTTCGCAGCGCAGCGGCGTTTCCCGCTTGCCAAAATCCCGGGACAGGCGGAGCATTTGTCTGCCGACCCAATCATGGGCCGAGCTCCACTTAAAGGAGGCGGCGATGGGACAAGACGTCAGAAATCCCCAAGGGACTAAACAAAGGGGTCCACGATGCGTGGCGCTGGTGGGCCCTTTCCAAAGCGGTAAAACAACTCTCCTGGAAGCTATCCTGGCGCGCACGGGCGCCATTCCGAAGGCCGGCAGCGTTGATGCGGGAACCTCCGTTGGTGATGCCAGCGCCGAAGCGCGCCACCACAAGATGGGCACCAGCCTGACGGCCGTCACCACGCAGTTCATGGGGGACAGTTTCACCTTCATTGATTGCCCGGGTTCGGTGGAGTTTGCCCACGACATGCGCGCGGCGACGCCCGCGGTCGATGCCGCCATCGTGGTTTGCGAGGCCGATGAGCGCAAGCTGCCGCAATTGCAGGTCATCCTGCGCGAGCTTGAAGATCTCGGCATTCCCCGCTTTCTATTTCTCAACAAGATCGATCGCGCCAGCAAGCGGATCCGCGAGACGCTCGCGACGCTGCAGCCGGCGTCGCGAACGCCGCTGGTGCTGCGGCAGATTCCGATCTGGAATGGCGATCTGATCGAAGGCTTCGTTGATCTGGCGCTGGAGCGCGCCTTTGTCTATCGCGAACATAAGGCCTCCGAGGTGGTGGCGCTGGATGGCGGCAATCTGGAGCGCGAGAAGGAAGCGCGGTTCTCGATGCTGGAAAAGCTCGCTGATCATGACGATGCGCTGATGGAGCAATTGCTGGATGATATCCAGCCGCCCCGCGATGCGGTGTTCGATGATCTGGCGCGCGAATTGCGCGAGGGATTGATCTGCCCGGTCTTGTTAGGATCGGCGATCCGTGAGAACGGCGTGCTACGGTTGTTGAAGGCGTTGCGCCACGAAGTTCCGGACGTGAGCGAGGCCGCGCGCCGGCTCGGCGTCGGCACAACCCGCGAGGCCGCCGCCTATGTCTTCAAGACCACCCATTTGCAGCACGGCGGCAAGCTCTCTCTGGTGCGGATGCTGTCTGGCCGTCTGGAAGATGGCGCGCTGATCCAGTCCTCCACTGGGCCTGCGAAGGTCTCCGGCATCACCGCGCTGGTCAGCGGCGGCGAGAGCAAGCGGTCGGTCGCGGAGCCCGGCGATACGATCGCGCTCGGCAAACTCGAGAACGTCCGGACTGGCGACATGCTCTCTGGCGGAAAGAGCCCGCCAGAAGCGCTGATCCGGATCGAGCCGCTGCCGCCGGTTCTGGCGCTTGCGCTCGCCGCCGCGGATCGCAAGGACGACGTCAAGCTCGGCCAGGCGCTCACCCGGTTGAATGAGGAAGACCCCTCGCTTGCGATTGTCCATCAGGCGCAAAGCCATGACACCGTGCTGTGGGGGCAGGGCGAAATGCATCTGCGTGTGGCGCTGGAACGATTGCGCGATCGCTTTGGCGTCAACGTGAAATCGCACGCGCCTTCGATCGGCTATCGCGAAACCATCCGCAAGCCGCTGACCCAGCGTGGCCGGCACAAGAAGCAATCGGGCGGTCACGGCCAGTTCGGCGACGTCGTGCTGGAAATCAAGCCGATGCCGCGCGGCAGCGGATTCCAGTTCGCCGAGCGCATTGTCGGTGGGGCCGTGCCGCGCAATTATATTGGCGCGGTGGAGCAGGGCTCGGTTGATGGGCTGGTGCGAGGGCCGCTCGGCTTTCCGGTGGTCGATGTACAGGTGACGCTGATCGATGGCTCCTATCACAGCGTCGATTCCTCCGACCTGGCGTTCCGCACCGCCGCGCGGATAGGCGTGAGCGAAGCGCTGCCGCAATGCCAGCCCGTACTGCTTGAGCCGATCTATGTGGTCGAGATCGTCTGTCCGAACGACGCCACGGCGCGCGTCAACGCCATCCTGTCAGGGCGGCGAGGTCAGATCCTCGGCTTCGACACGCGCGAGGGCTGGACGGGGTGGGATTGCGTTCGTGCGACCATGCCGGAGGCCGAAATCGGCGACCTCATTGTCGAACTGCGGTCCGCGACGGCGGGGGCCGGCAGCTTCACCCGTCAGTTCGATCGCATGGCGGAAGTGAACGGACGGCAGGCCGACCAGATCATCGCCGCTCACGGCGTCGCTGCCTAAAAGCGCGATTTTCACTTTCCTCATCGCCGTCCCCTTTTGTTGGCGGGGCGGCGATCTGCTTGTTAGGTACTTGCCAGGTGATGTATTTTACATCATTGTAAATTAATGAAATATCATCTATCATTTCTTTTACATGGAACGTCCCGGTGATCACATCCTTCCAGATGCGCGCAGCCCGGGCCTTGCTCGGAATCGATCAAAGGACCTTGGCTGAGCTGGCAGGTGTTTCGCTGCCTACGATCCAACGGATGGAATCGAGCGCCGGCAATGTTCGCGGCGTGGTGGAATCGCTGACCCGCGTCGTCGAAGCGCTTAATCGCGCCGGCGTCGAACTGATCGGTGAGCACGCCCGCAGCGAAGACGGCGGTCGCGGCGTACGGCTGAAGGAGCCGGGTCCTCCTCGCCGTATCTGACAGTTCTAAGGCCCGCCACGCGGTTGATCTGAGCATGCCACGGGAACACACCAGAGCGGCCAGGCCATGCTGCGGCGAATGAAGCAGCCGACATTCCTTGAGCTCTATGCGCCCAAGCTGCTGACGGTGCTGCGCGAAGGCTATGGCCTGTCGGATTTCCGGGCGGACGCACTGGCGGGCCTGACGGTTGCCATCGTCGCGCTGCCGCTATCGATGGCAATTGCCATCGCTTCGGGCGTCACGCCTGATCGTGGGCTCTATACCGCCATCGTCGGCGGCTTCATCATTTCGGCATTGGGCGGCAGCCGGTTCCAGATCGGAGGACCGGCGGGCGCCTTCATTGTGCTGGTGGCCTTGACGGCCGAGCGACACGGCCTCGACGGTGTCATCCTCGCGACCGCGATGGCCGGATTGTTCCTGATCGCGGCCGGTCTCCTTCGCCTCGGCAGCTACATCAAGTTCATTCCCTATCCGGTGACGGTCGGCTTCACGGCAGGCATTGCCGTCATCATTTTCGCGAGCCAGCTGCGTGACCTCCTCGGCATTACGCTCGCCGGCAGGGAGCCCGGCGAATTCATTCCGAAACTGGAAGCGCTCGTCCGGGCATGGCCAACCGTCAATACGTCCGCCGCTGCGATCAGCGTCATCAGCATCGCGGTGATCGTGGTGTTGCGGCGGCTACGGCCGCACTGGCCTGGCATCCTGATTGCGGTTGTCGTCGCAGCAATAGCCGCCTGGGCGCTGTCGCTGCCGGTGGAAACCATCGGCACGCGGTTCGGCGGCATTCCACGTTCGCTGCCGTCGCCGGCCTTGCCGTCGCTGTCATGGGCCAAGATCGAGGCGGTGCTCCCGGATGCGATCAGCTTTGCGCTGCTTGGCGCGATTGAATCACTGCTGTCGGCCGTGGTTGCCGATGGCATGACCGGCAGGCGACATCGCTCCAATTGTGAACTCGTGGCGCAGGGTATCGCCAATATCGGATCGGCGCTATTCGGCGGCATCTGCGTGACCGGCACGATCGCCCGCACCGCCACCAATGTGCGCGCTGGCGCGCGCGGGCCGGTGTCCGGCATATTGCATGCGTTGTTTCTTCTGATGTTCATGCTGATCGCAGCGCCGCTGGCGGGCTACATACCGCTGGCCGCGCTGGCAGCCGTGCTGGCGGTCGTCGCCTGGAATATGGCGGAAAGGCATGAATTCGCCACGCTGATCCGCTCGTCACGTGGGGACGCCGTCGTGCTTCTGGCAACCTTCCTGTTGACGGTGTTTCGCGATCTCACCGAGGGAATCCTGGTGGGCTTTGCGCTCGGCGCGGTTTTGTTCATCAACCGCATGGCGGAAATGACCGGGGTGGAAAATGCCGCGCCGCTGGTTGCCGAGGATCTTCCCGATGGCGAGCGCGCCGACCGCATACCCTATGACGCGACGCTAGCGGCGGATCCCGACGTGCTGGTGTATCGCATCACCGGCGCGTTTTTCTTTGGCGCCGCATCCACGGTCGGCACCGTGCTGGACGCCATCGCTGATACACGCAAATCCTTTGTCGTCGATTTTTCCGCGGTACCATTTCTGGATTCGACCGCGGCCAATGCGATGAGCCGGGTGGCCGCCAAGGCGAGGCGGCAGGGGATTCGCCTCTACATCACCGGCGCCTCGCCGACCGTACGTCGGGCTCTGCTTACTCATGGCGTGAGGCCGCCTTCGGTGCGATATCGGGAAACCATCGTCCGCGCGGTGGCCGACATTCGTGAAGGCCGCGCCAGGCCTGTGCCGCGCATCGACGAGGCAATGGTCGGGTAAGCGTGCGTCGCGCATTGACAGCCAGCCCGGCTTGGCTGATCTAGCGTTTGCAAGACCTTGCGACAGGACGGGCCATGAACGCCGAAAAAATAACCCGCGCCGCGTGCCTGATCGGTTGGCCGGCCGCGCATTCCCGCTCGCCGCTGATCCATCATTATTGGCTGCGCCAGCTTGGTATCGAGGGCGGCTACACGATCGAAGCGGTGCCGCCGGAGGGCTTCGCGGAATTCGTGCTGCATCTTTCCGGCCACGGATTCGTCGGCGCCAATGTCACCATCCCGCATAAGGAGCGGGCGTTGGAACTGTCGGCGCCCGATGATCGCGCGCGCGCGGTCGGTGCCGCCAATACGCTGTGGTATGACGGCGAAACCCTGCGTTCGACCAACACCGATGTTGAAGGCTTTATCAACAGTCTTGACGCCAGCGCGCCAGGCTGGGACGGGCCGGGCGAAGCACTGGTGCTCGGGGCCGGCGGTGCGGCGCGCGCGGTGATTTTCGGCCTATTGGAGCGCGGCATAAAGCGCGTCCATCTCGCCAATCGAACCATTGATCGAGCCCACGCGCTCGCCCGGCAATTCGGTGCAAACGTCACGCCTCTGGCCTGGGAAGAGAAAGAAGCGGTGCTGCCGCGCACTGGTCTGCTGGTGAACACCACCTCGCTTGGCATGAAGGGGCAGCCCGCGCTCACGCTCGATTTGTCAGCGCTATCGGCGGGTGCGGTGGTCGCCGATCTCGTCTATGTGCCCCTGGAAACGCCACTGTTGGCTGCTGCCCGCGCAAGAGGCCTGAAAACGGCCGATGGCCTTGGCATGCTGCTGCATCAGGCAGTGGGCGGGTTTGAACTGTGGTTCGGTCAGCGCCCAAAGGTTACGGCGGAGCTGCGGGCGTTGATCGAGGACGATCTCGCCAGGCCTTAAGCCGTTACGACTTAAACCATTAAATACTTGACTGCGGTCGGGCCGGTCAGGCTACCAACACCCGTTTGTCGATTTCGGCGATGGTGTTGACACCGCACATCCCCATCGTGGCGAACAGCTCCTTGGCAATGATGTCGATCGCCTTCGCCACCCCGGGTCCGCCGTAGGCGCCGAGGCCGTGGATATAGGCGCGGCCGATCATGCAGGCCCTGGCGCCGAGCGCGAGCGCACGCATCACGTCCTGGCCGGTACGAACGCCGCCGTCGAACAACACTTCCAGACGGGACCCGACCGCATCGACGATCCCGGGAAGCGCGTGCACCGATGACGGTGCGCCGTCAAGCTGGCGACCGCCATGGTTCGAGACCACCAGCGCCTGCGCCCCCATTTTGGCCGCCTCTTCGGCATCTTCGACGTCGAGGATGCCCTTGATGATCAGCTTGCCCGGCCAGATGCTGCGGATCCAGTCGATGTCTTTCCAGTTCAGCGACGTATCGAACTGCGAACTGATCCAAACCGAGAGCGCGGTGATGTCGTCGGTATTCTCAAGACGGCCGGCAAGGTTGCCAAAGGTCCGCCGCTTGCCGCGCAGCACCCCTGAGACCCATTGCGGCCGGATCGCAAAATCCAGCAATTTCGAGAAGCTCCATTCCGGCGGCACCGTCATGCCGTTCTTGATGTCCTGATGGCGCTGGGCGGCAACCTGCAGGTCCACGGTCAGCACCAGCGCGCTGCATTTGGCGGCGATCGCGCGCTCGATCAATTCCTTGATGAAGCCACGGTCTCTCATGACGTAGAGCTGAAACCAGAATGGCTTGTCGACATTGGCCGCGACATCCTCGATCGAGCAGATCGACATCGTGCTCAAGGTGTAGGGAATGCCGGCGGCCTGCGCGGCGCGACAGGCATAGATTTCGCCGTCGCCATACTGCATTCCGGTCAATCCGATCGGCGCCAGGACCAGCGGCAACGCGGCAGGCTCTTCGACGATGGTGGTGGAAAGGTCGCGTCGGGAGACATCCTTGAGGATGCGCTGGCGGAATTTGATCTGCTGCAGGTCATCGTGATTGGCCCGCAGCGTCTGCTCGGTATAGGAGCCGCGATCGGCGTAGTCGAAAAACGCCTTCGGCACTTTTCGCCGGTGCACCAGCCGCAGGTCCTCGATGCAGGTAATGTGCTTCATGGACGTTTCGCCCCACTGAATGGATCGTTTTGTCCGCCATCTAAACACAATCGCCCCCGGGTCAGAAACATTCCCGCTGGGGCGCCGAGCACCTTCGCGAGCGGGGCCAGCAGCAAGCTCGCTCCGACCCAGTAGGACTCAGAAAAACTTCAGTTTCAGGAACACGTTAGGCAGGCGGCTGGGGCGTCAATGTGGTAATGATTCATCATATTTTTTGAAGCCATTTTAGGTCTCGAGGGCCTATAAGGCCCGTTGCCACCGAGACGGCCTGATTCCGGCCGCTATGTCCTTTCGGATATCGGTGATGCCTGGGGGTGATATGAGCCGCAAATATTTCGGAACGGACGGTATCCGGGGATTGGCCAATGGGCTGATCACGCCGGAGCTCGCGCTTAAGGTCGGGCAGGCTGCGGGCCTGGTGTTTCAACGCGGCGAACACCGCCATCGCGTGGTGATCGGCAAGGACACCCGTCTCTCCGGCTACATGATCGAATATGCCATGGTCGCCGGCTTCACTTCGGTGGGCATGGATGTGCTGTTGCTCGGTCCGATGCCGACGCCCGCCGTCGCCATGTTGACCAAATCGATGCGCGCGGACCTCGGCGTGATGATTTCCGCTTCCCACAATCTGTTCGAAGACAACGGCATCAAGCTGTTCGGCCCGCAGGGATTCAAACTCTCCGACGAGGTCGAGCAGCAGATCGAGCAACTGCTCGACGAGCCGCTCGATCGCAAGCTGGCGCAGAGCGCGAGCCTCGGCCGTGCCCGCCGTATCGATGGCGTGCATGATCGCTATATCGAGTTCGCCAAGCGGACTCTGCCGCGCGACCTCAGCCTGGAGGGCTTGCGGGTGGTGGTCGATTGCGCGCATGGCGCGGCCTATAAGGTGGTGCCGGAAGCGCTGTGGGAATTAGGAGCCGACGTGGTGCCGATCGGCGTCGAACCCGACGGCTTCAACATCAACAAGGAATGCGGCTCGACTTCGCCGGAGGCGCTGAGCCGCAAGGTGCGTGAGATGCGCGCCGACATCGGTATTGCCCTCGATGGCGATGCTGATCGCGTCATTCTCACCGACGAGCGCGGTCATATTGTCGACGGCGATCAGCTGCTCGCGGTGATCGCGCAAAGCTGGAAGGAAGACGGCCGGCTGTCGCGCGCAGGAATTGTCGCGACCGTCATGTCGAATCTCGGCCTGGAGCGCTATCTCGGCGGGATCGGCCTCGGTCTGGTGCGCACGCCGGTCGGCGACCGCTACGTGCTCGAGCAGATGCTGAGCGGCGGTTACAATCTGGGCGGTGAGCCCTCAGGACACATCATCCTGTCTGACTATGCCACGACCGGCGATGGCTTCGTCGCGGCGCTGCAGGTGCTGGCCGTGGTCCAGAAGCTTGGCCGCCCGGTGTCTGAAGTGTGCCATCGCTTCGATCCGCTGCCGCAGATCCTGAAGAACGTGCGTTATCGCAGCGGCAAGCCGCTCGACGACGCCGCGGTGAAGTCGGCGATCGATGACGGTGAAAAGCGCCTCAACGGACAGGGCCGGCTTCTGGTACGCTCCTCGGGCACCGAGCCGGTGATCCGGGTGATGGGCGAGGGCGATGATCGTATCCTGGTCGAGGAAGTGGTCGACAAGATCGTCTCCGCGCTTGGTCACGCCGCGGCGGCCTGAGCGTTTCCCGCCTCGTTATTTTCTTTAAGCGACGCTGTCTCCAGGGGGCTGCTTGGGCGGGCAGTTCGGCGGCTGCCCCGCGGCCGAACCCAATCCGCGAAGCTTGTTATCGTGCTGCAAAAATGGCGTTGTCGGCCGTCCGCGTGTGCCGGCAACCGATTATCAACCTTAATTATTAGGGTTAAGTGACGCTTAAGGATTTGATGGCATCGTCCGTGCCGTGAGTTTCTGGACGTGAGGCTTGCTGCAGTCTCACCGGCAAAAGGACGAAGCCAATGCGTAGCGTTAAATATCTGCTGGCCGCAGGAGCGGCTTCCCTATTCTCATCAATGGCCTTTGCCGCCGACATGCCGATCGCTCCGCCCCCGATGTACACGCCGCCTCCGCCGGCCGATTTCGGCGGCTGGTATTTGCGTGGCGATATCGGCATGACCAATCAGAGCATGAAGAGCCTGCACAGCGCCAGCATCGATGCCGTGAACGCGAGCTACCCGGGTTCATTGCAGGACAACGGCTTCGGCTTCGACAGCTCGACGCTCTACCGGCTCGGCGTCGGCTACCAGTTCAATAACTGGTTCCGCACCGACTTCACCGTGGAATATCGCGGTCGGTCCAATCTGCACGGCTCGCAGAGCGTCGCGGCGAATTCGGCTTACGGCATCGCCAACAACCAGTTCTTTGCGGACAATTATTCGGGCAGCAAGTCGGAATGGGTTGTCATGGCCAACGCCTATGCCGATCTCGGTACCTGGTGGTGCGTGACGCCTTATATCGGCGCGGGCCTCGGCGCGGCCTATAACCATCTCAGCGGCTTCCGCGATGACGGCGTGATCTCCACCGGTGGCGTTCAGAGCACCAGCGTGACCTATGCGGGCGATGCCGGTAAATGGAATCTGGCCTGGGCAGTTTATGCCGGCCTGGCTTACCGGGTGACCCCGAATGTCACTCTAGACCTCGGCTATCGCTACATCGATCTCGGTAGCGCTACCACGGGCGCATCGCACTCCTTCGACGGCGTCACCGTCGTGAACGGCAGCGCCTTCACCGTCAGGGACATCACCTCGCACGATCTGATGCTCGGCGTCCGTTGGGAGCTCGAGAGCCCGCCGGTCTATGCGCCGCCGCCGCTGATCCGCAAAGGCTGATCAAGGTAACGGTCTTCAACGATCTGGTTAACGGCAGCGGCGTGGGTCTCCCGCGCCGTTGCTGTTTTTGCATTCCCGCCATGCGAGACGCCCGATGCTTTTTTCAAAAACAACGCGGCTTCCCTTCGCCTGACAACCATTGGTTAAGGTTAACAGGCGATGATCGCGGCGTCTTTAGAGTGGCCGATGGAGTAATGCGATGCGTGCAATTGGGTTGGCTCTCGTGATGGTCTGCGCGGCGGCGTCCTGCGCCGAGGCGGCCGACATGCCCGATCTCCCAGTCCTGCGCGGCAGCTTTGTCGATGGATTGAGTGCATCACGTGTCAACTGGCGCGGCTTCTATGTCGGCGGGCAAGCCGGCTACGGATCGTCCGATGAGAATTTTTCGGGTTCGAACGCGACCATGCTGGCTGCCCTGCTGGATCACAATGTCATTGAGGAGATGCAGGTCTCGCAATGGAATCTTGGCTTGGGCAAAGCTTCCGCGCATTCATCGGCATTTGGCGCTTTTGCCGGTTACAATTGGCAGTGGGATGACGTCGTGCTCGGAATTGAGGGAAGCTATATGCACGGCTCGTTCGGCGGCACCTCGATTGCAAGCAAGGAGCTCGTCAGCGGAGCCGCCCTGTCCGACACCTTCTTTCACGACGTGCGAGTCGATTCTTCCGCATCGATCCGGATTAGCGACATGGCGACTTTCCGCGGTCGCGCCGCTTATGTTTGGGATTGCTTCCTGCCCTATGTATTTGGCGGATTCGCACTCGGCAAAGCCGACATAGCGCACTCAGTTACCGTTTTTGATTCAATCAGTTCGACGGCAACCGGACCGTTCAACCCGCTCGCGACCTTGAGTGCCACCGATGCCCAGCACAATCACCTGATCTATGGCTATACTGGCGGCCTCGGCATGGACATCAGGCTGATTGGTGGTCTCTTCATGCGCGCCGAATGGGAATATGTCCGCTTCACCGCTTCGGTCGACACCAGCATCAATACGGTTCGCGCCGGGCTCGGCTACAAGTTTTGATTGCCAGCCGCAGCGGTTCGCCTGGATGACGATGCAAAAAAGCCGCGTGTGATCGGTCCACAGGCGCTCTGTGGATAAGCACTTGCCCGACATTTGCGCTCGCGTTTCGCAGGCCTTGCATCCATTGCGAAACAGCGTTCGCCATTCCTTTCGGTTAAGCGACGATAAACTAATCAAGCACTCGTAAGGATTTTTTAGGAACGCCAGGTTGGGCGGTAGCGTATGTTGTCTCGAGGGTTGTGGGGCTATTCGGGACAGCGACAGATGAAGAACTATTCGATCGTCCGGATCGGTAATGAATATGTGGTGCAGGCGAACGATCAGAGTGTCCTGAAGATCGCGAGCCGTCGCCGAGCCGCGCAGCTTGTGACCGACGCTGTTGAGTTGCTTGCTTCCCCGCCCGTGGTGCCCACCCCGGAAGTGCCAGCCGATACGGCAAGCGCACCGGATATTCCGGAAGTTTCTTGACGATTCGCAGCGTTTACCCTATCTCCGGCGGCGGGAAACCTCTCCCCACCGAGAGGCAGCTATCTGGAAGGGTAGAATATGACTGCAGCGAAGCCCGCTTCGCGGCCCCATGTGCCGCATTTCTCCTCCGGCCCCTGTGCCAAGCGCCCCGGCTGGACCCCCCAATCTCTCAAGGACGCCCCGCTCGGCCGCTCGCATCGCGCCAAGGTCGGCAAAGCCAAGCTCAAGCTCGCGATCGATCTGACACGCGAAGTGCTCGAGGTTCCTGCCGACTACAAGATCGGCATCGTGCCGGCCTCCGATACCGGTGCCGTGGAAATGGCGCTGTGGTCGCTGCTTGGCCCACGGCCGGTGACGACGATTGCCTGGGAATCCTTCGGCGAGGGCTGGGTAAGTGACGTCGTCAAGGAATTGAAGCTCAAGGACGTCACCAAGCTGCATGCCGGCTATGGCGAGATTCCGGACCTCTCCAAGGTCGATCCGGGCTCTGACATTGTTTTCACCTGGAACGGCACGACTTCGGGCGTGCGCGTGCCCAATGCCGACTGGATCAAGGCCGACCGCCAGGGCCTTACGATTTGCGATGCCACCTCGGCGGCTTTCGCGCAGCCACTCGATTGGGCCAAGCTCGATGTCGTCACGTTCTCCTGGCAGAAGGCGCTCGGCGGCGAGGCCGGTCACGGCATGCTGGTACTGAGTCCGCGCGCGGTGGCGCGACTGGAAAGCTACACGCCACCCTGGCCGCTGCCCAAGATCTTCCGTATGACCAAGGGCGGTAAGCTCAACGCCGGCATTTTCGAAGGCGAGACCATCAACACGCCCTCGATGCTGTGCGTGGAAGATTATCTCGACGCGCTGAACTGGGCCAAATCGGTCGGCGGCCTCAAGGCATTGATCGCCCGCGCCGACGCCAACACCAAAGTGCTGGCCGACTGGAAAGCCAAAACCCCGTGGGTTGATTTTCTTGCCAAGGATCCGGCGATCCGCTCCAACACTTCAGTTTGTCTGAAGGTGGTTGACCCCGCGATCACGGCGCTACCGGCGGATGCGCAGGCCGATTTCGCCAAGAAGCTGGTGGCGGCCGTCGAGAAGGAAGGCGCGGGTTTTGATCTCGGCGCTTACCGCGACGCGCCGGCTGGCCTGCGGATCTGGTGCGGCGCCACCATCGAGGCGAGCGACGTCGCGCTGCTGACGCAGTGGCTGGACTGGGCATTCGCCGAGACCAAGGCTTCGCTGCAAAAGGCGGCGTAACCTTTCGTGTCCCGGCCTTGAGCCGGGACCCATCATTGTCACTTCCTAACATGATCCCGGTTCTACGCGCGCCACGCGATGCTCTGGCCGGGATGCCCCCAATCCTTCAAAAGGATCAAGCCAATGTCCAAACCCAAAGTTCTCATTTCCGATGCGTTGTCGCCGGCCGCGGTGCAGATTTTCAAGGACCGCGGCGTCGAGGTCGATTTCCAGCCCAATCTCGGCAAGGACAAGGACAAGCTCGCCGAAATCATCGGCAATTATGATGGCCT
>Ga0068857_100003182_pt1 | contig 13618 bp, 11 predicted proteins | sample KBSCornC72_FD_66591 | JGI IMG/M metagenome (GOLD analysis project Ga0068857, IMG submission 66591) | Corn rhizosphere microbial communities from Kellogg Biological Station, Michigan, USA - KBS Corn C7-2 | ecosystem: Host-associated > Plants > Roots > Rhizosphere > Soil ...
ATCTGGGTTATATCGACCTGGAGGAAAGGACTTTGCAGCCCCTCGACAACCCCTTCGGCCCAAAAGTGTTACCTATGTCTTAGGAACGATCTGTTACCTATGTGTCCGGTCCGGACACTTGAAAATATGGAGCGGGAGACGGGACTCGAACCCGCGACGTCCAGCTTGGGAAGCTGGCATTCTACCACTGAATTACTCCCGCTGCTGTTGTTCTCATTCCACCTTCCCAAGGCCCAGCCTTGTCCTCGGGCAACCCATAACAAACTCACTATAACAGAGCGCTTCCTCGTGCGCGCACCGAATTCGCATCCAATTTACGACCAGAAGGTTCTGCAAGCGCGGGCGAAAGGAATAGGATACGTTAGCAGGATCTGATCCAACTTAGCAGAGTGCCCACCCCATTTGGGGAACCACCCGTTGGGCTGCCTGTGGCATGATTTCCCATGCCTCGAAATCACCTCCGTTTTACGGCATACGCTCAATTGCCGATCCTTCTGGAACCAACTCGATATCTCCATGATCGGAGTCTCGCGCTCAATGCCCCTGCGGCTGCGCGGTGAATAACGGCGGGTAACACCGCGACCAATGTGCTGGCTGTCACCGGAGCCGTGGTAGCCCTGCTCTTCGTCCCGTTTATTCTTCGTCCTGCTGCGCGGCCAGGTTCGTCACTACGCTCAAGTCCTCGAGCGTCGTCACGTCTCCCGTGACCGTGTGTGAAGTCACGATCTCACGCAGCAGACGCCGCATGATTTTGCCGCTTCGCGTCTTGGGCAGCGCGTCGGTGAAGCGGATCTCTGCGGGCCTCGCGAAGGAGCCGATCTCATGCGCCACCCACTGGCGCAGCTCCTGGCCGAGTTTGTCGTGCTCCCCGCCGTGGCCCTTTTTCAGCGTCACGAAGCAGCACACCGCCTGGCCGGTAATCTCATCCGGCTTGCCCACCACTGCCGCTTCCGCCACCACCGGATGCTTCACTAGCGCGGACTCCACTTCCATGGTGCTCAGGCGATGGCCGCTCACATTCATGACGTCGTCGACCCGGCCCAGAATCCAATAATAGCCGTCGTGATCGCAGCGCGCGGCATCGCCGGTGAAGTACGCGCCCGGCACTTTGCTCCAGTATTGTTCCTTGAAACGCTCTGGATCTCCCCATATGTTGCGGATCATTCCGGGCCACGGACGGCGCAGGATCAGAAACCCTTCACGGCCGGGCTCCATGGGGTAGCCGTGGAAATCCACGATGTCGGGGATGATCCCAGGCATTGGCAGCGTGCCCGAGCCGGGTTTCGCCGCCACCGCTCCCGGCATCGGAGCGATCAGAATACCTCCCGTCTCGGTTTGCCACCAGGTATCGACGATCGGACAGCGGCCTTTGCCTATGACGCGGTGATACCATTCCCATGCAGTTGGATTGATTGGCTCGCCTACGGAGCCGAGCAGTCGCAGGCTCGAAAGGTCGTGCGCCTCCGGCCAATGATCGCCTTGGCGAATCAACGCACGGATGGCCGTGGGCGAGGTATAGAGAATATTGATGCGATACTTTTCCACCAGGCGCCACCAGCGGTCGAACTGCGGGTAATCGAGCGTACCTTCGTACATCACCGACGTCGCGCCCGCGGAGAGCGGCCCGTAAACGATATAGCTGTGCCCGGTCACCCATCCAATATCGGCTGAGCACCAATAGGTGTCTCCGTCCCGCAAATCGAAAACCCATTTCATAGTGGCTGTCACGTGTGTCAGATAGCCGCCGGTAGTATGGAGAATCCCTTTCGGTTTGCCGGTGGTGCCCGATGTGTAAAGTACAAACAGCGGGTGCTCGCTATCCAGCGGCACGGCGGGGCAATGCTCGGCGTCGGGCCCCGTCATCGCCGCGTCCAGATCCTGCCACCACGAATCGCGGCCCGTTTGCATCGCTGTGTGGGAACCCGTGCGCCGGTAAACGATCACATCGCGCACCCCCGGACACTCCGTCAGCGCTTCGTCCACCGCGGGCTTTAACTTCACTTCCTTGCCGCGCCGGTAGCCGCCATCGGCCGTGATCACCACTGTCGCGCCTAAGTCCTGAATGCGCGCTTTCAGCGCTTCCGCCGAGAACCCGCCGAACACCACGCTATGTGTGATCCCCAGCCGCGCGCACGCCAGCATGGCGATGGGCAGCTCCGGGATCATGGGCATGTAGATGATGGAGCGGTCGCCCGCCTGGTAGCCGCGCGACTTCAGCAGGTTCGCGAAGCGCGATACCAGCCGCAGCAATTCTTGGTAGGTGATCGAGCGCTGTTCGCCCGGCTCGCCCTCCCACAGGATCGCAACCTTGTTCTTGCGGTGCGAGGCGGCATGCCGGTCCAGACAATTATAGGAAACATTGGTTTTCGCGCCTACGAACCAATGCGCGAAAGGCGGCTTCCAGTCCAGCACTTCCTTCCAGGGTTCGAACCAGTGAATCTCACGGCTGGCGATATCGCCCCAGAACGCTTCCGGATCCTGCTCCGCGCGCCGGTATAGCTCGCGGTATCCTTGCATGCCTTGCACGTGCGCTTGGCGGACAAACTCTTCGCTCGGTGGGTAGAGGCCCGTTATACTCATCGAAACGGATTGTAGCAAAGTGCGCCCGCCGCAATCGTGAAGGACGGCGTTTACAGTCCGCCCACGTCCCCAAACTGGGTTCAGGCCGGGTAACTGCCGGTAATGTAGTGATGCAGGTGATGAATTTCCTCTTCCTGCCGGCGGATAATCCAGTTGACCAAGTCGCCGATCGAGAGCACTCCGATCACAGCTTCCTGGCTCACCACGGGAAGATAGCGGATACGGTAATCCGTCATCAGGCGCAAGCAGTCGTCGACGCTCTGTTCCAGAGACGTGACCACGGGAGGGCTGGTCATGATCTCGCCGACGGTAGTATCGCGTGAGGCTTTGCCTTGCAAAATCACCTTGCGCGCGTAATCACGCTCCGAGAAAATTCCGCACAGGTCCGCGTCTTCCATCACCAGAACCGCGCCGATATCTTTATCCGCCATGATTTCCAGGGCTTCATAAACCGGCGTCTCCGGCATCACGGCGCAGACGCCAATCCCCTTGTGGTCGAGAACCGCGCGAACAGTGTCAGTCAGTGCCATTACGACCTCCGAAGGAAGCATATTCCTTCGTGCGCGGGTGTCAAGGGGCCTGCCTGGGTACAAAAGAATCGGTGCCGCACGCGCCGCACGGCGAAAATCGGCGCCGCGCCGGCTGCGGCCGCAGTATTCAAAAGGAGTACCGCAGGATTACTTGTTCCTGACGAACTTTACCACCATCAGCAGTCCGCTATCGCCGCCGAAGAGTGTGTTGCCGTCCGGCGCGACGCCGATCGCTTCCATGTTGGTGTGATCCGAGCCCGGCCCTTCCCAAGTTGAGTATTGCTTGATCTTGGGAATGAAGCCGCTCACCTTGCCGTCCTTGGCGCTGCCGATGTAGATGCCATTCTCGAAACCAGGCCGGCCCTTGGTGGTCTGTGTGTCGCTGACGTACAGCGTGTCGTTCTTGTCGATGGCGAGTCCGCTGGGGCGTCCAAACTGCTTCCACTCCATCAGGAACTTTCCATCCTGGTCAAAAATCTGGATACGGTCGTTCAAGCGGTCGGCGACAAAGAGCCTTCCCTGTGAATCGAAGGCCATGGCGTGCGGGAGTTCGAACTGGCCCGGCCCCGATCCGCGCGTGCCCCACTCCGTGATGTACTTGCCGTTCTTATCGAACTTGACGATGCGCGCGTTCATTCCCGGCCCGTGGCCATCCGCCACGAAAATGTCGCCGTTCTTCGCCAGGATGACGTCTGAAGGAGCGTTGAAGGTGTCATGCCCCGCCCCTGTCACTCCGGCCTTGCCTAGCGTCAACAGGATCTTGCCATTCTTGTCGAGGTGAAACACCTGGTGGCCCTTATTGGGATTGTCCTTGTCGACACCGTTGGTGGCCACGGCATCGGTGATCCAGAGCGTCCGATCCGGCGCCACAAATATGCCATGCGGCCAAACGAACAGGCCGGCACCCAAGCTCTTTACCAGCTTGCCCTGCTGCGTCGCGACGATGATCGTCGGCACATCGTCATGACCGGTGCACGAGACTGTCGTGCATCGATGCGCCACGTAAATGTTATTGTCGGGTCCCAGCTTCACGCCGGAAAGCGATCCCAAAGATTTCATCCCGGCCGGCAACTCCACCTTGAATGTCTCGTCCACGTGAAATGGATTCGGCAGCGGCAACGGACTGTTGGATTCGGCGAACGCCGGGCCAGCGCACAGCACAATCATCCCCAGCATCGCAATGATTCCCAGCCTCAAGGGCGCGGCCGCCGATCGGATTAGATCTTGATGTGCCATCGATTGCTCCTTATTCACGCAGCGTAACCTGCGCGCACCACAAAGTATAGCCCAGGGCTGATGTTCTAGAGCGCTGCCGATCAATCTGAGGCCGGATAGATAACTTGTGTTCCTATTACCTTCGCGAATGAAGTAAGTTCGTGGGGCTGAGTTCGAGTCGCGCTCATAATGTCCTCAACGTCAATACCACGCGCCTTCAGAGCGTCTCCGATTAGAGAACGGTGGCAGCGCCAGGGTACTGCCTCGGCACACATGATGGTGACTTGTTCGCGTTTTGCGGCTTCGATGAGAGACTGGATGGCCGCTTCGAATTCGGGCGTTTGCATGTAATCGGCGTAGCCGCGAAACGACGCATTGCGCCATCCGGTGTTACGCGAGTCCTTTCGGGCGTGGCGCAATCCGCCCAACGCCGCTACATGTGTATACCCGATGCCGGCCTCAGCCAGCGATTGTGCCAAACTCTCCCGATTGAATTGGGGATTCGTCCGGGAGCGTGGGATCGTCCGCACATCCACCAATCGTTTCACTCCATGAGCGCGCAGCATCTCGACAAATGACTCGATGCTTCGGGTCGAATGTCCGATTGTCAGGACTGTCATGCGGTGCATCCCGACACCATGATATTTGAACGGCCGTCTTTACTGCCAATAATTCGGTACAGGCTGAGCAGGGTCGTCGAGAAAGGCACATGCGCAGCAGACATAAAATGGATTCATTGATGAAGCGCGATCTCTTTCTTCAGGCAGCGTTTGACGAGGCGAGATTAAGCTTATCCGAAGGCGGCATTCCGATTGGCTCGGTCCTCGTGAGCGAAGGAAAAATTATTGGCAGGGGACACAACTGCAGAGTGCAGACCGGCAGCGCGATCGATCACGGCGAAATGAATTGTCTGCGCAACGCGGGCCGATTGCCGTCCAGAGTTTACAGAAGCTCCACCATGTACTCGACCCTATCGCCTTGCCCCATGTGCAGCGGAGCCATCGTTTTGTACAAGATTCCCCAGGTAATCGTCGGCGAGAACCAGAATTTTCGGGGCGCCGAAGACTACATGCGGAGCCAGGGTATTCGAGTCGATGTGGTGCAGGATGCCGAATGTATTCAGCTCATGCAGAAATTCATTGCGGAGAATCCGAACCTTTGGAACGAGGACATAGGTGTTTGATGCGGGCTATTGCCAGTAATTCCGGTCCAGACTGCGGTACTGCACCGCTTCGGCCAAGTGTTTTGCGCTAACGCCCGGGGCGTGATCCAGGTCGGCGATCGTGCGCGCGACTTTCAGGATGCGATCGTGCGCGCGTGCGCTCAGTCCCATGCGCCGCACCGCCATTTCGAGCGTGCGCTCCCCCGCCGCATCCAGTTCGCACAGCTTGCGCAGCTCGCCGGCCGGGATGTGCGCGTTATAGTAGCCGCGTCTTTGCTGCAAGTCGCGCGCCGCGCACACGCGCTCCCGCATCACAGCCGACGACACGCCTCCGTCTTTCCCGCGCAATTCCTGATACGGCACCGCCGGCACTTCGATATGCAGATCGATGCGATCCAGCAGCGGCCCGCTCAGCTTCCCCAGATAGCGCTGGATGATCGCGCCGGTGCAGCGGCACTCGCGCGTGGGGTCGCCGAAAAATCCGCACGGGCACGGATTGAGCGCGCCGATCAGCAGGAAACTTGCCGGGAAATTGAGCGTCATGGTCGAACGCGCGAGCGATACCGAGCGTTCTTCCAGCGGCTGCCGCAGCAATTCCAGCACGTTGCGCGCGAACTCCGGCAATTCGTCGAGAAATAAAACGCCATGATGCGCCAGACTGACCTCGCCCGGCCGCGGGATGCCCGATCCGCCGCCCAGCAACCCAGCATCCGACACCGTGTGGTGCGGCGCGCGAAACGGCCGGACGCTCAGTAGCCCCAGGCCCTTGGGAAGCGTCCCCGCCACGCTATGGATCTGGGTGGTCTCGATGGCCTCCTGAAAGGTCAGGGGCGGCAGAATCCCCGGAAAACGTTTCGCGAGCATGGTCTTTCCCGACCCCGGCGGCCCGATCATCAAGACATTGTGCGATCCAGCTGCCGCCACCTCCAGTGCACGCTTGGCAGTATTCTGGCCGCGGACGTCTTTGAAATCCGGACCGGTTGAAGAAGCTTCTGCGGCATTCGCCACTGCCAGCTCCCGTGTCACCGGCTGAAACTTATCCTGTTGCTGCAGGAAAGTCACCACTTCCGCCAAGTGCTGCAAGGCGAACACGCGCACGCCCCCGGCGATGGCTGCTTCGGCGCCGTTCTCGGCGGGTACCACCAGATTTCGCATTCCCATCTTGCGCGCAGCCACGGCGATCGACAGCGCGCCCCGTACCGGACGCAGCGTCCCGTCGAGCGAAAGCTCACCGATAAATAGGTGATCGTCGGGAGGCGTCACCACACCCATCGCGCCCAGAATGCCCACCGCCATCGGCAAATCGAATCCCGCGCCTTCCTTCTTGAGATTGGCGGGCGCCAAATTAATGGTCACCGATTTATTGGGGTAACCGAAGCCTGAATTGAGCAGTGCGCTCTTGATGCGCTCCCGGCTCTCGCGGACCGCCAGGTCGGGCATCCCAACGGTAATGAAATCACGGCCCGCACCCGGGTACATATCCACCTCGACATCGATAAAGTGTGCGTCGATGCCAAATACCGCGGCCGAGCGAGTGCGCGAAAGCGCCACTTAGGGAAGCCCCATCGCTTATCAGTGGCGCGAGGGTCGGATTATTCGCAGAGTTTTGCTACCTTGGGGTCAAATGTGCCGGAATATCAAGACGCTCTTCAACTTCGATCCGCCAGTCACTCAGGAGGAGGTTCGAGCAGCTTCACTCCAGTTCGTCAGAAAAATCAGCGGCCTGAATAAGCCGTCGAGAGCAAACGAAAGCTCGTTCCTCGCGGCAGTCGACGAGATTGCCGCCGTCTCCACTCGCCTGCTTCGTTCGCTCGAAACGACGGCCCCACCCAGGAATCGGGAAGAGGAAGCGGCAAAAGCCAGAGCTCGCGCCCTTGAAAGATTCGGTGCTTAAACTTGGGTGCTTAACTTCGGTGCTTAACTACGCACGTGCGGCGACATCCCGAATCCTAGTTAGTCGACCGGCGGTTTAGAAAGCGCGCCCTTCACTATCGGGATTGTAGTCAGGACACCCACTGCCAGAAGCGCCCATCCTGCACCTTTCCGTTGATCTCTATTGAGTCGATCCGAAATCAGCAGACCGAGGCCGGCGCCTAGTGCAACGCGAGTTCCAGCGATCAACATGATCTCCGGGACCGTAAACCCTCTCTTTGTTAAAGCCATATAGCCCTAAAGCGCCTTGCAGCCGATGATTCGCAGCCGACGCACGAATTTTGGCCTACGCACCGGTCGGCGACTTGATACTTCCGTTCTTCGCGTTCTTAATGATGTTATCCGCGGCGCGATACGCGAGCGCAGAGATGGTGCACGTCGGATGGTTGCGGGCGCTGGTGACGAAACTGCTTCCGTCCACCACATAAAGGTTGGGCACGTCGTGCGCGCGGTGGAATTTATCCACCACTGAAGTCTTGGGATCATTGCCCATGCGGCAGCCGCCCATGGTATGTCCCATCGCCCGCTCCTCGCTGACCGGGTCGGCCCACTTCTTGACGGCGCCCGCGGCCTCAATGAGCTCCAAAGCACGCTCCCGGAAAAACGCCTTGTTCTTCATATCGTCGGGATGGTCTTTATAAGTGACGCGGATGGCTGGCAGTCCCCAGGCGTCCTTCACGTCCGGGTCGAGCGTGACATTGTTGGTTTCGAGCGGCAGGCAGGTTAGGAAGCCCTGCATGGTAAGGTAGCGGTCAAAGTCATTGCGCAAGGCCTTTTTGTATTCGGCGCCCCACGTCGGCGTATCCGGCGACATTCCGCCCAGCGCGAAGCCGATGGGCGTCGAATTCCCGCGAGCATCGATCCTGCCGCCGCCGTAATACCCGCGCTTGGGATCGGAGTTGTAGAAATCCTCAATGGCCCGCGTCGTGGTCACGCTTTTGTATTCGTTCAATTCGTGATCCATCATTCCATGCGCGCTGACGCCGCAGCCCGGCAGAAAATACTTGCCGACCACGCCGTTGGAGTTCGCCAGTCCGTCCGGGAATCGGCTGGACTTGGACATCAGCAGCAGGCGCGGCGAACCCAGTCCGTTGCCGCATACGATCACCGCCTTGGCCTTCTGAAACACTTCTTTCCTATTGGCGTCGAAGTACACCGCACCGGTGACCCTGCCGGCGCTGTCCACCGAAATCTCGCGCACAAAGGAGTTCGGCCGAAGCTCACACTTGTTGGATCTCTCGACAATCGGAATCACGCTTACCAGCGCGCTCGATTTCGCGCCAACCTTGCATCCGAACCCGGAACAATATCCGCAGTGAATGCAGGCCGAGCGGCCACGATAGGCTTGCGACAGCATTGCTACCGGCACCGGAACCGCGTGGTAGCCCAACTTCTTTGCCGCCCGCTCCATCAGCACCCCGGAGGATTTATTCGGCATGGGAGGCAGCGGGTAGGGCTTGGATCGCGGCGACTCAAAAGGACTCGCGCCGCCCAATCCGGAGTAACCGATTTCCCACTCGACCTTTGTATAGTAAGGTTCCAACTCTGCGTACGTCACCGGCCAGTCATCGAATCCCGTCCCGGAGACGGGGCCGAGAAGACTGCGTTCGTGGAAATCGCTTTCGTGGTGGCGCCAACTGCTGCCGGAGTAGTGAACCGTTCCGCCTCCCACGCAGCGGCCGTATCGGAACCCATTGCTGAGAGTTGCTTTCTCCTGGTCGGTCTGGCGAAACGTGACCGGGTTCGCCTCATCGGAGAGCAGGGAAGAGTGCGACGTCCTTTTCAATTGATCGTATTCAAAATCTTTTTCGCGCAGATAGTCGCCCTGCTCGAGGATGACTACTTGAAAGCCTGCCGCGGTCAATTCCTTGGCCATGATGCCGCCGGAGACTCCGGAGCCGACCACCACAAAATCAACTTGAGTGTTGGGACTGAATTTTGTCATGGCTGGTTAACCTCTCTTGGCCGTCAGCTTGTTGCTCTCGCCATCGTAGTAGCCGAAAGGCGGTGCATAGTTGAACTTGCCTTCGAATCCAATCAGATTCCAGCCGACCTTCCCCTGGTTCCCGCCGTACTCGGGATTCGCCAGGAGCCCGGTGATGGTATGTACCCGGACCTGTGTGAAGAAGGGAGTCTTTTCGATAGCCTTCAGCACCTGGATCTGCTGCGCCGGGGTCAAAGCGCTAAACTTGCCGCCGCTCGGAAAGAGCTCGGCCGTCTTGGCCTGGAGGACTTTCAGGCCCTGAGTGTAGACCGATTGCTTCTTCACATCGAAGGTGGTCAGCGCACTGTCGATGAAATACAGGCACCCGGCTTCGCGAGCACCGGGTGTGTCGTCGGTGGGGACGATTTGGGCGGCCACGCTTTCGACTTCAGCGGCCTGCTCGGCGGAGAAGAATCCCAGCTTGCCCGGCTTGCTCGAGCGGGCAACCTTCTGGGCGTGCTCTTGAGCCGCCAGGATCGCGGGCCATTGAGAAACCAGCCATGCCGAACTCAGCCCGGTGGCGGAGCCAGCCAGGAACGACCGTCGGGAAGCACCTTGTTTTTTCGGCATTGGTTTTTTCTTGCAACCTCGCCCAAGAACTTTATCATTCGATATTTACGGTGTCAAAGCCCAGCGTGTAAAGCCCAACGTGTAAACAAGCCCAGCGTGTAAACTTGATTTTCGCGCGGATAATGGTCAATTTGACCTTGGATCAGGCCCCGCCGGGCGCGGCCGATGCAGTGAGCCCGGTCTGATCGCGGAACCGCCGGGCTGTAGTGATGCCAAGCGCCACGAAAAGCCCCAGCGCCGCCAGTTGTGGGGATTGCGAACGGCGGTTCGGACTGCGCGGGCGCCAGCACCCGCAGGGGGCGCCAGTCTCCGCTAGGTGCTGGGCCGTAGAGCCGAGGATCGCAACCGCCAGTGCCAACAGCAGGAAATGCTCAACCGGACGGCCGAACTCGGTCACGCTGGTCGCAACTGTGGCGGTCAGAAACAACTTCGCTCCCAGGTCGATATGACACACGCTGTCGGCTATCCTGGTCAAAGCATGGAATACAGAATGTTAGGTAATAGCGGTCTGGAAGTTTCGGTGCTGAGCTTCGGCACCATGACGCTGGGCGGTGAAGGACGCTTCGCCGCGATGGGCAACGTGCAAGTGGAAGAGGCGCGGCGCCTGATGGAAGTCTGCTTTGAAGCCGGCGTGAACCTCATCGACACTGCCGACGCCTACTCCGGCGGCAAATCGGAAGAGGTGGTCGGCCAGGCCCTGGGTGCGCGCCGCAAGGACATCGTCCTCGCGACCAAGTGTTTCTTCCGCATCGAGCCCGGCAATAACAAAACCGGCGCATCCCGCGGCCACATTCTCGAAGCCTGCAACGCGAGTCTCCGCCGATTGGGAACCGACTACATCGATCTTTATCAGATCCACAGTTTCGATTCGTTCACGCCACAGGAGGAAACCCTGCGCGCCTTCGACGACCTGATCCGTGCCGGCAAGATCCGCTATGCCGGCTGCTCCAACCACGCCGGCTGGCAGCTTATGAAGGCGCTGTCCATTTCGGAGCGCCTCGGTATGACGCGCTATATTTCGCAACAAATCAACTATTCGCTGCTGGCCCGCGACGCCGAACATGAACTCGTGCCCTGCGGCCTGGACCAGCGGGTGGGCATCATGGCCTGGAGCCCCCTGCAATCTGGACTCTTATCCGGCAAATTCCGCCGCGGCCAAGGCAAGCCTGCGGAATCGCGGCTGAATACCTTGGAACTCCCCGGCACCATCGATGAGGACCGGCTCTTCCGGATCGTCGACGTTCTGGCGGAGATTGCCGCCCAACGCGGCGTTTCGATTTCTCAAGTGGCGCTGAACTGGGTGACGCGCAAACCTCGCGTCGACACCGTCATCATAGGCGCGCGCAACGAGCAACAGCTGCGCGACAACCTAGCCGCCGCCACTTGGGCCCTTACTGACGCCGAAGTCGAGCGACTCGACGAAGTCAGCGCCCTCCCGCTGCCCTACCCGCACTGGCATCAGCAGCGGTATGCCGGCGATCGCAACCCGCCGCCGAAACACGTACGGTGATGGCGGCTAGTTCACTCTGCCCAGGTACTTATCCAGCCACGCGAGTACTTCGCGCGACAACCGACGTCTACACTCCCGACGGAGTTCTGATTCCAGCAGCCCACGCCGAACTTGTTGACTTTGGTTCCCGGGAGCCAAACTAAATGGAAGAGGAAGTTGAGTTACCTAATGGATCAGCGTCGTCGGTCGCGCGCATCGCTGGGGCAAAGAGGATCCCCGCTGCGTACAATCTCTTTTCTTGGAGAGAATGCGGCCGTCTTCCACTGGCGATCGCGTTTAGATAGCCGGTCGCTGTGTCACGTAGAGAATGCTCGCCATCTCGCTGTCGTCCGCCGACTCAAGCAAGACCCGGCCGCTTGTATCGAAAGCTTCGACATGTCGTAAACCTGCCTCCGCCAATTGAGAACACACGGTGGATCGTGCCGCATAATAATGAAGGCAGGCATACCGATGTCCGGGGTCGTTCAAGAGCGCGTACTCGGAAGTCGTCGTCCGCAGCGGAGCCACGCGAAGGTGGTTCCAAATGCTTAGAACATAACCCGCACAGTTTGCGGCAAGTCGCACGGGATTCGAAGACCACCGCAATTTGGGACCTGCAAATGCTTTCTTATAGCGGATGTTATGACAAGAAAAGACTAAGATGCCTCCCGGCCGGAGCACCCGACAAGCCTCGCCCAGAGCGCGCAGCCGATCCTGGTGCGGCAGCGCATCGATCACATTATCTGTCGCCAAAATGAAATCGAACGATTCGCCAGCGAAAATCGTCAAATCTCGAAAGTCCGCTTGACGGACTTTAATCAGCGGCATCGCTCTTTTCATGTATTCGACCATCACCGGCGAATAATCCACGGCTTGGTAGCGTCGCGCTAGAGGCGCAAGGTAACGCGCGGTGCGTCCAGCCCCGACTCCAATATCCAGCACATCCTTGTTTTGAATGTGAGGCTGATACTTCGATAGACAGATTGACTCCGCTGTTGTGAGACAGTCGGCTAGATAGGAGCGATACACGCGAGGCGAGTAATATACGGCTCGGTTGAGCTTGTCCTGCCGGTTCGAAACAGTGACGCCGGGAAGGGTTGCTGGAATTTCTATGCCTCGCTGGCCGCCCATTGCGTTTCCGAATCTCCATGCCTGCTTTCCGCGTGGCTTTGCCGAAGGACTGCGCCAATTTCGCGATCGATGAGTTCATGAGCCAGCCTTTGCGCCCACAGGGGGCGGAACGTGTGCCCGCCGTTTGCGACTTGAATGCACTGCACGCGGGAGCAGGTTTCGGGCGGCAGTTGCCCTTCCTCTACCATCTCCCGCAGCAGAGGCTCACCCTCCGTAAAGATAAATGTCATTCTGTTGCGATTGCGCTCGATGGCCGACCAGGCCTCTGCCATTCGTGCCCGCGGAATCTGCAGAGGACGACTCTCGTCGCCAGCTTGCATTCTGTCGAGTGCAATGCGCGCCACTTGCTTAATGCTCTCAAAGGGAACTTCCCCCCGCACCAGACGGCACCAGTCTCCCCATTCGCTGAGACCCTTGACGGTGCGCCGTAGTAACCGGCGGCGGTCTACCTCGGGATCCCAAAAGAACAACCGGGGGTTCAACAGGATGGCCGCTCCAATCTCGGGACTGCGAACCGCCGCATTGAAGGCCCAAAACGCGCCCGCACAGAGCCCGACGGCGATAAATCGGCGGACCCCTAACCGGTAGCGTAAAGAGTCCATCGCGATTTGAATTTGTTCCACCATGCGCTCCTGGTATAAGCCTTCTGTGCCGAGGGTTTTGTCGCCATCACTCTCGCCGATCCCCATAAGGTCCAGGCGCAAGGAGGCCACCCCGCGCTTCCCCCAGCGCCGCGCTGCTTCCACCCACATGCGGTTAGGACCCGTGTGGCGGACCGCGCCTGCATTCAGGAATAAAATGCACCATTCAGCGGAAGGCTCGTCAGGCCGGGGCTGTGTCAAAACTCCGAAGAGTGCACCAGACGATCTATCCAGCGTGTGGATGGTCTCGATTATTTCCAGGTCTGCGTCTTCGTACAATGTTTTTGCCTGCTGAGCAATAGCGGGTTTGTCCATCGGCAAATTCGTTGCGTTCACAAATTCGACGATTGCACGCGCGACGGCAATGGGCGGAACCGCTTCGTG
>Ga0068857_100003183_pt1 | contig 13616 bp, 12 predicted proteins | sample KBSCornC72_FD_66591 | JGI IMG/M metagenome (GOLD analysis project Ga0068857, IMG submission 66591) | Corn rhizosphere microbial communities from Kellogg Biological Station, Michigan, USA - KBS Corn C7-2 | ecosystem: Host-associated > Plants > Roots > Rhizosphere > Soil ...
TCCTGCTCCCAGTACCAGTCGGCGGCGATGTGCAGCAAGCCGCGAAAGCGCCGCTCGCGCTCGGCGGTCTGGCGCAGGTAGTGGTCGAGCACGCGATCGATCAGCGCGCCGCCGCACATCGCGCAGACGACGATCAGCACCTGGTAGGCGAGCGCGAAGCCGATCGTCGCGGCACCGGCCGGCGCCGCGGGCAGCGCGCCGCTCGATTCGGCCCAGGCCAGGCCGGCGAGCTGCAGCAGCGCGATGGCCCCGATCGCCAGCCCGCTGCGGATCCCGGCGATCGCACCGACCAGGCAGACGACGAGGGCGCAAAAGCCGAGCGCCGGATTGCGCACGCCGTCGCGCAGTGCAACCGCCACCAGCCCGCACAGCAGCACGGCGACCAGCGCCAGCACGCCCAGCGTCGCGCGGATCGGGAACGGCGAGCGCGCGCTGGCAATCCATGCGAGCCCGCTCAGCAACGAGTACGCCAGCACGCCGCCGAGCAGCGGCGCGCGCATGTCGGGGGCGACGCCCGGGGCCAGCCAGGCCAGGATCGCGGTGCAGGCAAGGCCCGACAGGCACGACGCGGCAAGGTAGTAGCGCCCGACGATCCGCGCAGCAGACTCGGGAAGCTGGAACTCGGGCAACGATAGGGGCTTGCTCGCCATGCGGCTGCGTGCGCCGAACCGAGGCACGGCGTGGCGCAGGGAGACTCGTGGCGGCGATGTTAGTCCCCGTGCGGGCTGGCGCAGCGGCGGAACTGCACCCGAATGTCAGCCTAGTTCGCTGTGCCGGGGCGAGCCGCGTTCAGTTGGTCACGACTGGCGCGCGCCGCCGCGCGCGCCGCCGCCGCGAAGTCGGCGCCCGCGCTCGCGTACAGCACGGCGCGCGAGGAGCTGACGATGACCGGCGCGACGGTGCGCGTGCCGTCGTGGCGCCAGCCGGCGCGCACCGTGGCGGCCGCGTCGCCGCCCTGCGCGCCGATGCCGGGGATCAGCAGAGGCAGGGTCGGCGCGAGCTCGCGAACCCGCTCGATCTCGGCCGGGAACGTGGCGCCGACGACCAGCCCGAGCTGGCCGTTGCGGTTCCAGTCGCCGCTCGCCAGCCGGGCGATGTGCTCGAACAGCGTGCTGCCGTCGGCCAGGCGCTGGCCCTGCAGGTCGGCGCCGCCCGGGTTCGAGGTGCGGCACAGCAGGATCGCGCCCTTGCCCTCATAAGCGAGGTAGGGCTCGATCGAGTCGAAGCCCATGAACGGCGAGAGCGTCACCGCATCGGCGCCGTAGCGGCCGAACACCTCGGCGGCGTATTGCTCGGCGGTGCTGCCGATGTCGCCGCGCTTGGCATCCAGGATCACCGGCACGTCGGGCGCGTTCTGGTGGATGTAGGCGATCAACCGCTCCAGCTGCGCTTCGGCGCGGTGCGCCGCGTAGTAGGCGATCTGCGGCTTGAACGCGATCACGAGGTCCTTGGTGGCGTCGACGATCGCGCTGCAGAAGTCGAAGATGTGCTCCGCATCGCCCTGCCACGGCGCCGGAAAGCGCGCCGGGTCGGGATCGAGCCCCACGCACAGCATCGAGTCGTTCACGCGTTCGGCGCGGGCGAGCTTGTCGGTGAAGTTCATGCGGGGCGATCCGGGCGGATGGTTCAGCGAATTCGCTTGGCCAGATCGGCGGCGCGGCCGGTGTAGTTGGCCGGCGTCATCGCGAGCAGGCGCTCGCGCTCGGCGGCCGGGATCTCGAGCGTCCCGATGAATTCGCGAATCGCCTCGCGCGTGATCCCCTTGCCGCGTGTCAGCTCCTTCAGGCGCTCGTACGGGTTGGGCAGCTGATAGCGCCGCATCACCGTCTGGATCGGCTCGGCGAGCACCTCCCACGCGCTGTCGAGATCGGCTTCTAGCGCCTCGCGGTTCACTTCCAGCTTGCCGAGGCCGCGCTGCAGCGAGTCGTGGCCGAGCAGCGCGTAACCGAGCGCGACGCCCATGTTGCGCAGCACCGTGCTGTCGGTCAGGTCGCGCTGCCAGCGGCTGATCGGCAGCTTCTGCGCGAGGTGGGTCAGGAGCGCGTTCGCGAGGCCGTAGTTGCCTTCGGCGTTCTCGAAGTCGATCGGGTTGACCTTGTGCGGCATCGTGCTCGAGCCGATCTCGCCTTCCTTCGTGCGCTGCTTGAAGTAGCCCAGGCTCACATAGCCCCAGACGTCGCGCGACCAGTCGATCAGGATCGTGTTGCAGCGAGTGACCGCGTCGAACAGCTCGGCCATCGCGTCGTGCGGCTCGATCTGGATCGTGTACGGGTTGAAGGCGAGGCCGAGCTTGTCTTCGACGACGCCGCGGGCGAACGCCTCCCAGTCGAAGGACGGATAGGCCGCCAGGTGCGCGTTGTAGTTGCCGACCGCGCCGTTCATCTTCGCCAGCAGCCTGACCTCGGCGATCGCCTCACGCGCGCGCGTCAGCCGCGCAACGACGTTCGCGATCTCCTTGCCGACCGTCGTCGGGCTCGCGGTCTGGCCGTGGGTGCGGCTGAGCATCGGCACCTCGGCCAGCGCGTGCGCCATCGAGCGCAGCTGGTCGACGAGCTTGTCGAGCGCCGGCAGCAGCACGTCGCCGCGAGCCGCCTGCAGCATCAGCGCATGGCTGGTGTTGTTGATGTCCTCGCTGGTGCACGCGAAGTGCACGAACTCGCCGGCAGCCTTCAGCTCGGCGTTCGGGCCGAACCGGCCCTTCAGCCAGTACTCGACCGCCTTGACGTCGTGGTTGGTCGTGCGCTCGATGTCCTTGATCGCTTGCGCATCGGCCTCCGAGAAGCGCAGCACGAGGCCGCGCAGCAGGCCGCGCGCCGCTTCCGACAGCGGCTTGAACTCGGCGAAGCCGGCATCCGACAACGCGATGAACCACTCGACCTCGACCTGCACCCGCCGGTGCATCAATCCGAACTCGGACAGCAGGGGACGCAAGCCCGCGACGCGGGCGGCATAACGGCCGTCGAGCGGCGAGAGGGCGGACAACGCGGAGAGATTCATGGACGGGTGCGGACTGCGGATCGAAGCCGAATTGTAGGAGGGTGCCCATGCGCTGCGAATCGCGCCCAAAGGCCCCGTTCGCACTGAGCTTGTCGAAAGGCCCGAACCTTTCGCTCGCACTGAGCTTGTCGAGGGCCGAACCTTCTGTTCGCACTGAGCCTATCGAAGGCCAAACCTTCCGTTCGCACTGAGCCTGTCGAAGTGCCGGTGGCGCATCGCCACGAGGGCTTCGACAGGCTCAGCCCGAACGGGTGTCGCGAGTTGCAGCCCGGAACGGGTGTCGTGAGTTGCAGCCCGAACGGGTGTGGTGAGTTGCACCCCGGGCGGGTGTCGTGGGCTGCAGCCCCGGGCGGGTGTCATGAGCTGCAGCCCCGGGCGGGTGTCATGAGCTGCAGCCCCAACCGCGAGGCTCAGCGTTCGACCGTCTTGTTCCAGCGTGTGTTCCACTCCGGCCGCAGCGCGTTGACGGCGTCCCAGTCGAGCGTGTTGACCGTCTTCATGTAGGCCTTGAAGCGATCGACGGTCGCTTGGGCGGTCGGGTTGCTCGGCTGCGTCTTCAGGTTCGACGGGATCTGGTTGCCGAACTCGAGCGCGGCCGACTGCGCCTGCGGGGTCAGCAGGAACTCGGCGAGCTTCTGCGCCAGCGCCGGGTTGTTGTTGTTCGCGGTGACGCATTCGGCGACCATCAGCAGCACCGAACCTTCCTTCGGCTGCGCGTATTCCATCGGCACGCCGCGCGCCTTCTGGGTCGCGACCGCGGTCGGCGTGAACGGGAAGATCGCCGCCTCGCCGTTCTGCACCATCTCGGAAAGCTTGGCCGAGCTCGGGATGTACTCGAGCACGTTCGGCCCGATCGTGCTCGCCCACTTGCTGAAGCCCGGGTCGACGTTCTTCTCGCTGCCGCCCTGGATCCGGTTGAACATCAGGAAGCCGTGCAGCCCGAAGCTGCTCGCGGGCATCGACTGGAACACCACCTTGCCCTTGAACTTCGGGTCGGCGAAGTCCATCCACGAAGTCGGCGCAGGCCACTTCTTCTCGTCGAACATCTTCTTGTTGTAGCCGATGCCCGTCATCCCGACGTTGACGCCGGCCGCCATGTCGCCGGGCAGGCGCGCGCTCGGATAGAGGTCCTTCAGCGACGGCGCCTCGCTCAGCTTCTGGCACAGGCCCATCTTGATCGCGCGCATCATCACGCCGTCGTCGAGGAACATCACATGCACCGGCGGCTTCTCCTTGCTGGCCTGCACCTTCGCGAGGATGTCCGACGAGGTGCCGGGCACGACCACGACCTTCACGCCGTGGATCTTCTCGAAGGCCGGGAACACGTACTTGGTGTACGAGCGCTCCATGTCGCCGCCGTTCATGCCGATGTACAGCGTCTTGTCCTGCGCGTGGGCGGCCGTGCCGGCGAGCAGTGCCGCTGCGCTGAGCAGCGTGAGGGAGAGGATGGGCTTGGCCATGTCAGTGCGCTCCTGTGGATGTTGAGGCGGGGCTGGTGAAGCGGGTGATCGAGAACGCGTCGAGCGCGACCTGCGATCGCCCGCGATGAACGAGATCGGCGAGTGCTTCGCCGACCGCCGGGCCGATCTGGAAGCCGGCGCCGCAGAAGCCGAACGCGTGGATCAGCTGCGGCGTCGTCGGGCTGGGGCCGATGACGGGTTGGTGATCGGGCAGCGAGCCTTCGACGCCGCTCCAGAAGCGGATCACGTGGGCATGCGCGAGCGGCGGGAACAGCGCCGCCATGCGATCGCACAGCTCGCCGATCGCGCGTGCGGTCGGCACGCCGTACAACGCGCCGTTGGCGGTGCCGCGGCTGCCGCCCATCACGCAGTTGCCGCGCGCGGTCTGGCGGCCATAGATGCCGCCGCCCTCGACGCCGACATTGACGTCCATGAAGCGCGGGACCGACTCGGTGACCGCCATGCCCGGATGGATGCTCGTCATCGGCGCGCTGTCGCCGAACCGTTCGGCGATGTCGAGCGCCCACGCACCGGCGCAATTGAGCAGCCAGCGCGACTGCACGCTGACCGAGCGACCGTCGCCGACGACAAATCCGCTGCCGGTCGCCGCCAGCTCGGTGATGGCGCAGTGCTCGACGATGCGCGCACCGGCCGCGCGCGCCGCCCGCGCGAACGCGGGCGAGACCAGGCGCGGATTCGCGTGCCCGTCGCCGGCACAGAACGAGCCGGCGATCGCCTGCTCGCTCAGCCACGGATAGGCGCGGCGAAACGCGCTCCCGCCGACGATCTGCAGCGCGAGGCCGTGCGCGCCCACCTCGTCGCGATACGCCTCGAGCCTGCCCAGGTCGGCCTCGGACCGCGCGAGTTTCAGATGGCCCGACTGCACGTATTCGCCGTCGATGCCGATCAGCTCGGGCAGGCGCGCCCACAGCGCGCGCGCGCGCATCGACAGCGGCAGCTGCACGATCGCGCGGCCCTGCGTTCGCACGCCGCCGTAGTTCACGCCGCTCGCCGCCGCGCCGCACAGGCCGCGCTCGAGCAGCACGACCGACAGGCCGTGCCGGCGCAGGAACAGCGCGGCGCAGGCGCCGACGATGCCGCCGCCGATGATCGACACGTCGGCGTGCAGCGACTCAGTCATCCTGGTCCTCGGCGACTTGCCTGCTCGGTGGCTGCTCTTGCAGCATCGCGATCGGAATCGGCTTGATCGGCGCCTGTCCGCGCAGGCGGCCCACCTCGTGCAGCGCGCAGCCGGCCGTGTGGGCCAGCAGACGCGATGCCGCCGGCGCGCACATCCGGCCCTGGCAACGCCCCATGCCGATGCGCGTCAGCGCCTTCAGGCGATTCACCTCGCGCGTGCCGGTCTCGCGCGCGCAGGCGCGCAGCTCGCCCGCCGAGACTTCCTCGCAGCGGCAGACGATCAAGTCGTCGGGTGCGTCGGCGGCCCAGCTCGAAGGCGGCGCGAACGCTGTTTCGAGGCCGCGCCGGAACTTGACGTGCGCCTGCAGCTCGCGCTCGATCTGCGCCGCGTGCCCGGGCTCCGCGGGTGAGAGCCCGAGGTCTTCGAGTGCCGCCAGTGCGGCGCGTGCGCCCGAGAGTTCGGCCGCATCGGCGCCGAGGATGCTCGCGCCGTCGCCGGCGAGGTACACGCCGCGCACGCTGCTGCGACCCGCTGCGTCGCGCGTCGGCAGCCAGGCCTGTTCGAGCGCGTCGTAGGCGAACGCGCAGCCGGCCAGGTCGGCAAGCTGGGTCTCGCTGCGCAGGCCATGGCCGAAGCCGATCGCGTCGCATCCGGTCGTGTGCGTGCCGCCGCCGGCGGCGCGCCAGCTCAGCGTGCGGACACGCTCGTTGCCGTCGGCCTTCAGCAGGGTCACGCCGCCATGCAGCGCGACGCCCATCATGCGCAGCCGCGCAACGAAGTACGCACCCTTCGCCGCCACCGCCGGTCGCGCCAGCAGCCGCGGTGCGGCGAGCCATTTCGCCGAGGCCGGCGCGGTGTCGAGCACGGCCGCGACCTGGCCGCCGTGCGTTGCGTACTGCCACGCGACGAGGTACAGCAGCGGCCCGGTGCCGGCGAACACGACGCGCGGGCCGATCAGGCAGCCCTGGTGCTTCAGCGCCACCTGCGCCGCGCCGAGTGTGTAGACGCCGGGCAGCGTCCAGCCCGGGAACGGCAGCACGCGGTCGGTGGCGCCGGGCGCGAGGATGAGCGCGTCGAACGGCAGCGCGTGGTTGCGGCCCGCGTGCAGCAGCTGCAGCGTGCCGGCTTCGATCTGCCACGCGAGCGTCTGCGGCCGGTAGTCGATCTGCGGGCGCAGCGCGTCGAAGCGGTCGAGCACCGCGCTCGCACGAGCGGCCTCGAAACCGTACAGGTCGCGCCGATCGCGCTGCAGCACGGCCGGTGGCTGGCGATAGATCTGGCCGCCGTGCCGCGCCCCTTCGTCGATGACGACGGGACGCTGGCCGGCCGCCACGAGCTGTTCGGCAGCACGCATGCCGGCCGGCCCGGCGCCGACGATCACGACCTGCTTCGTACTCATGCGCCTGTGCGAACCCGCATCCCTGATTCGACGAAGGTCGTGCACGCGCGCAGTCGCTCGCCGTCGGCAAGCCGCACCCAGCAGTCCTGGCACGCGCCCATCAGGCAGAAGCCTGCGCGTGCGGCGCCGCCGAAGTCGCTCTCGCGCAGCTTCGCCGCGTTCGTGAGCACGGCCGTCAGGACCGTGTCGCCTTCAAGGGCGGTGCAGGCGCGGCCGTCGAGCTCGAACGCGATCGGCTCGCGCCGCGCGCCATCGATCCGGTGCAGCAATGGCGTGCTCAATGCTGCCCCACCAGAATCTTGTCGAGCCCGTACAAGCGATCGAGCACGATCATCGCGAGCGCGGTCAGCGCGACGATCAGCGCCGACACCGCCGCCATCATCGGATCGATCGATTCGGTCGCGATCATGTACATGCGCACCGGCAGCGTCACGGTTTGCGGCGCGGTGATGAAGATCGACATCGTCACCTCGTCGAAACTGTTGATGAACGCGAGCATCCAGCCGCCGGTGATGCCGGGCAGCATCAGCGGCAGGGTGATGCGGCGAAACACGGTGGCGTGGCTCGCGCCGAGCGAGAGCGCCGCCTGCTCGGCGCTGCGATCGAGCCCGGCGAGCGCCGCGACGACCAGCCGCAGCGCATACGGCGTGACGATCACGACGTGCGCGAGCGTCAGCCACAGCGACGAGCCGCGCGCACCGAACAGCGCGAACAGCCGCAGCATCGCCACGCCGAGCACCAGATGCGGCACGATCAGCGGCGACAGCAGCAACCCGTTCAGCGCCTGCCGGCCCGGGAACTCGTGGCGCGCGATCGCGATGCCGGCGGGAATGGCGAGCGCGACCGACAGCGTGGCCGCGAAGAAGGCGACGCCCAGGCTGTTCCAGAACGACTGCATCAGGTCGGAGTGCTCGAACGCGGCCTTGAACCAGCGCAGCGAGTAGGCCTCCAAGGAGAAGCCCCACGGAATCGACAGCGTGTTCTCGGGCGTGAACGCGACCAGGCAGACGATCACCAGCGGCGCGAGCATGAAGATCGTCACCAGCGTGTGGAAGACGAGGGCGAGGGGACCGGTGCGCTTCATCCTCGCCCCATCCGCTTTGCGTACGCACCCTCGAGCACCGCGTTGTAGCCCAGCATGATCACGAGGTTGACCACCAGCAGTGCCAGCGCGATCGCGGCGCCGAGCGGCCAGTTCAGCTCGTGCAGGTACTCGTCGTAGATCAGCGTGGCCACCATCTTCAGGCGGCGCCCGCCGAGCAGCCCGGGGATCGCCAGCGCGCTCGCGCTCAGGCCGAACACGATCAGGCTGCCCGACAGCAGCCCGGGCGTGATCTGCGGCAGCACGATGCGTCGCATCACGGTCCACGGCGAGGCGTTGAGCGACAGCGCTGCGCTCTCGACCATCGGGTCGAGCTTCTGCAGCGAGGTCCAGACCGGGATCACCATGAACGGCAGCATCACGTGCACGAGCGCGACGACGACCGCGGTCGGCGTGTAGAGCATCTTCAGGCGGCCGATGCCGAGCAGCTCGAACAGCTGGTTGACGACCCCGTTCGGGCCGAGCAGCAGGCTCCAGCCGAACGCGCGCACGACGACCGAGACAAGCAGCGGCGCAAGGATCACGAGCAGGAAGATCGAGCGCCAGGGCCGGCCCATGCGCGACAGGATGTAGGCCTCCGGCGCGCCGATCAGCACGCACAGCAGCGTGGTCAGCGCGGCGATCCAGCCGGTGCGAAAGAAGATCTCGTAGTAGTACGAGTCGCCGAGCACGTGGGCGTACGACGCGAGCGTGAAGCCGCTCTGCACGCCGCGCTCGTGGTCGTACTGCTGGAACGAGAGCAGCGTGGTCAGCACGAGCGGCAGCAGCACCATCAGCGCGAACAAGGCGAGCGCCGGCGCGCTGAGCGCAAACGGCACCCCGCGAGGGCCGAGCCGGCCGCTCATCGGACTGCCTCGACGAGCCGGGCCACGTCGTCGGCCCACGCCAGATGGACGGCAGCGCGTTCCTCGACCGGCGCACTGCCGTCGTTCGGACAGCTGACCTCGAGCTCGCCGAGCGGCGTCTGCACGCGATACAGCCATTGGCTGCCGAGGAAGAAGCGCTCCTCGACGCGGCCGGCGAGCGCGCCGTCGATCGCATCGGTGAAGAACAGCTTCTCGGGGCGCAGGCAGACCGTCACGGGCGCGCCGTCGGCGAAGTCGCCCGGGTCGACGTCGAGCTGCTGGCCGTGCGCGAGCTCGACCGTGCTGCGCGCGGCCGCGCGCACCACGCGCCCGGGCAGCAGATTGGTCTTGCCGACGAAGCTCGAGATGAAGCGGCTCTTCGGGTGCTCGTACAGGCGATGCGGCGCGTCGACCTGGGTCGCGCGGCCGGCCTCCATCACGACGACGCGGTCGCTGATCGAGAGCGCCTCGGCCTGGTCGTGCGTGACCATGATCGTCGTCGTCCCGACCTTGCGCTGGATGCGGCGCAGCTCGAACTGCATCTCCTCGCGCAGCTTCGCATCGAGGTTGGACAACGGCTCGTCGAGCAGCAGCACCGGCGGTGCGATCACCAGCGCACGCGCGATCGCGACGCGCTGGCGCTGGCCGCCCGACAGCTCGCGCGGGTAGCGGCCGGCGTGCGCGTCCAGGTGCACCAGCTTGAGCATCTGCTCGATCGCGGTGTCGCGCTCGTGCTTTGGCAAGCGGCGCATCTCGAGGCCGAAGCTCACGTTCTCGGCCACCGTCATGTGCGGGAACAGCGCGTAGCTCTGGAACACGATGCCCAGGCCGCGTCGGTTCACCGGCAGCCGGGTCAGATCGCGCCCGTCGAGCGTGATGCGCCCGCGCGTCACCGCGATCAGGCCGGCGATCGCCTGCAGCGTGGTCGTCTTCCCGCAGCCCGAGGGGCCGAGCAGCGAGATGAACTCGCCGCGTTCGACGGCGAGGTTCATGTCGACCAGCGCGCCGAAGTCACCGTAGTACTTCGAAACGCCTTCGAGGGTCAGGAATGACATGCGGGCTCCCAGAGCGGTCGAGTGTGAAGGGCCTCAGAACGGTGCGTCAACCTGGGGTACCCGCAGAACGGATCAAGTATCGTGCCTGTTCCGATATTCGGACTTTATGAGTACATTTATCTTCTATGAACCCACTGGACGAAAGATCGGTCTCTAGCCTGCATCGCGCGGTCAGCATCGTCAAGGCGCTCGCCGGCAACGCCGAGAGCGGGCTGCGGGTCAGCCAGCTCAGCAAGCAGCTCGGGCTCACGCAGCCCACCACGCACCGGCTGCTGCAGCAACTGGTCGACGAAGGGCTGGTCGAGCAGGGCGAGGAGACGCGCATGTACCGCCTGAGCATCGACTTCTTCGCGCTCGCCGCGCGCGCCGGCGACAGCGGCGGGCTGCGCGAGCTCTGCCGCCCGTCGCTGCTGCGCCTCGGCGCTGCTCTGGGCGACAGCGTGTTCCTGCTGGTGCGCAGCGGCTTCGATGCGGTGTGCCTGGACCGCTGGGAGGGCCCGTTTCCGATCCGCACCTTCACCGGCGACATCGGCGGGCGGGTGCCGCTGGGCCTCGGCCAGGGGGCGATGGCGATCCTCGCCCACCTGCCGCAGGCCGAGCAGGAAGAGGTGTTGCGCTTCAACGTGCCGCGCATCCAGCACATGGGCGCGCTCGACGAAGTCTTTCTTCGCACCGAAGCGGCGCGTGCGCGTACGCAGGGCTACACCAACGTCAACTCCGGGCTGATCGAAGGCATGGCCGGCGCCGCCGTGCCGGTGTTCGACCGCAACCAGCGGGTCGTCGCGGCGCTCAGCGTCGGCACGACCACAGCGCGGCTGAGTGGGGACCGACTGCCGGTCGTCATCGAGCTGCTTCAGCGCGAAGCGCGCAAGATCTCGGCGAAGGTCAACCCCTTCGACCGGGCGGTGCGCCGCCCGACCGAGAGTCTTCGGATGGCCGCGCCCGGCTGAACCGTCAGCCCTTGAACGGGTTCGCGGTCGCGAACCACAGCGCGATGCCGGTCGCGATGATGAACGCGCCGTCGAGCACGCCGACCAGCAGGAACACCTTGGTTTGCAGCGGCTCCATCAGTTCGGGCTGACGCGCCGCCGACTCGAGGTACTTCGAGCCGAGGATGCCGATCCCGATGCACGAGCCGATCGCGCCGAAGCCGATCATGTGGCCCACCGCGAGCGGGAGGAGGTCGATGCCGTTCATGTCTGGTCCTTTCTTGAGTGAGATGTCTTCGGTTCGGTGCCATCTTGCGGCGCGCGCCGCAGCGCGTCGATGACCTCTCAGGTCATCCCCTGTGGACGACACGCGACGCTTCTCGGCCCGGCGTGCGGGGGGCCACCGCTAAAATCGTCTCGAACACGGAACGGCACCACACATGAAACTGATCGGCTCGCTCTCCAGTCCGTACGTGCGCAAGGTGCGCGTCGTGATGGCGGAAAAGAAGCTCGACTACCAGTTCGAGCTCGAAGACGTCTGGGCGCGAGACGACATCCTGGCCGCCAACCCGCTCGGCAAGGTGCCGGTGCTCGTGCTCGAAGGCGGCGAGGCGGTGTTCGACTCGCGCGTGATCGTCGACTACCTCGACACGCGTTCGCCGGTCAGCCGCCTGATCCCCGAAAGCAGCCGCGAGCGCACCGAGGTGCGCACCTGGGAGGCGCTTGCCGACGGCATGACCGACGCGGCGATCCTCGCCCGGCTCGAGCAGACCTGGGCCGGCCGCAGTGCCGAGCAGCGCAGCCAGGCCTGGATCGATCGCCAGATGAAGAAGATCGACACCTCGCTCGCCGCGATCGGCAAGGGTGTCGGCGACAAGCCGTGGTGCTCGGGCATTCACCTCTCGCTCGCCGACATCGCGGTCGGCTGCGCGCTCGCTTACCTCGACTTCCGTTTCCCGCAGATCGACTGGCGCACCCGCCACCCGAACCTGGGCAAGCTCGCCGACAAGCTGTTCGCGCGCCAGAGCTTCATCGACACGCAGCCGCCGAAGGGCTGATCACACCGGCTGCAAGCCCTTGAAGCTTGCGGCCTGCGCGAGCGGCCAATAGGTGCGAAACACCTGCTGGGACAGTTCGCCGCGCAGCAGTTCTCCGGGTTTGACGAACGGCAGCAGGCTGTCGAGCAGCTTCACGCTCTGTTCGGCGCTGCGCCGCACGATGTGCGCCGCGGTGATCTGGCTCGGGTCGTCGAGGCCGGCCGCCTGCACCAGCTCCTTCAGCGCATACAGCGTGTTCTGGTGGAAGTGGTAGACCCGCTCGGCCTTGGTCGGCACGACCAGCGCACGCGCGCGCTGCGGGTCTTGCGTTGTCACGCCGGTCGGGCACTTGCCGGTGTGGCAGCTCTGCGCCTGGATGCAGCCGAGCGCGAACATGAAGCCGCGCGCCGCGTTGCACCAGTCGGCGCCGAGCGCGAGCATGCGTGCGATGTCGAACGCGCTGACCACCTTGCCCGCGCAGCCGAGCCTGATCTTGTCGCGCAGGTTCAGGCCGACCAGCGTGTTGTGCACGAGCAGCAACCCCTCCTGCAGCGGCGCGCCGACGTGGTCGGTGAACTCGAGCGGCGCCGCGCCGGTGCCGCCTTCGGCGCCGTCGACGACGATGAAGTCGGGCGTGATGCCGGTCTCGAGCATCGCCTTCGCGATCGCGAACCACTCCCACGGGTGACCGATGCACAGCTTGAAGCCGGTCGGCTTGCCGCCCGAGAGATGGCGCAGACGCTCGATGAACTGCATCATCTCGATCGGCGTGCTGAACGCGCCATGGCTGGCCGGCGACACGCAGTCGACCCACGGCGTCACGCCGCGGGCCGCGGCGATCTCGAGCGTGACCTTCGGCCCCGGCAACACGCCGCCGTGGCCCGGCTTCGCGCCCTGGCTCATCTTGAGCTCGATCATCCTGACCTGCGGCTGGGTGGCGTTGGCGATGAAGCGCTCCTCGCTGAACGAGCCGTCCTCGTTGCGGCAGCCGAAGTAGCCCGAGCCGATTTCCCAGATCAGGTCGCCGCCGTGCTCGCGGTGGTACTGGCTGATCGACCCCTCGCCGGTGTCGTGCGCGAAGTTGCCGCGCTTGGCGCCGCTGTTCAGCGCCATGATCGCGTTCGCGCTCAACGCGCCGAAGCTCATCGCCGAGATGTTGAACAGGCTCGCGTTGTACGGCTGCGCGCGGCCGGCGCCGATCAGCACGCGGAAGTCGTGGGTGGCGATCGTGGTCGGCAGCATCGAATGGTTGATCCATTCGTAGCCGACCGCGCCGACGTCCATCTGCGTGCCGAACGGGCGCTTGTCGGCGTCGCCCTTCGCACGCTGGTACACGAGCGATCGCTGCTGGCGCGAGAACGGCGCCGCCTCGTTGTCGCCCTCGATGAAGTACTGGCGCATCTCGGGCCGGATGAACTCGAGCAGGAAGCGCAGGTGCCCGATCACCGGATAGTTGCGCAGCACCGAGTGGCGCGCCTGCTGCGTGTCGCGAAAACCCAGGCCGACGAGAAACAGGAACAGCAGCACCAGCCAGCCGCCGATGCCGAACCCCACCCAGACGAACAGGCTCAACATGAACCCGATGCCGCACAGCAGCCAGAACGAATAGCGCACCGGAAAGTGCTGGTCCAGCTTCTTGAGCCAGTCGAAC
>Ga0068857_100003185_pt1 | contig 13611 bp, 12 predicted proteins | sample KBSCornC72_FD_66591 | JGI IMG/M metagenome (GOLD analysis project Ga0068857, IMG submission 66591) | Corn rhizosphere microbial communities from Kellogg Biological Station, Michigan, USA - KBS Corn C7-2 | ecosystem: Host-associated > Plants > Roots > Rhizosphere > Soil ...
AGCCAGAACAGGCACCCCAACGCCGTCAGGATGTAAGTCTTCACGTTCCCGACTTAACCCAAACGACATGATCTGGAAATGGGCCGATAGCAGCCATCGGGCCGATCATCGGATCGGACTTCACCGTACATCGCTAGCGGTGGGACACTGACGCCCGGAAACCTGTCATTGCGAGCCCCGTAGGGGCGCGGCAATCCAGTCTCGCAGGCCTGGATCGCCACAACGCTGCGCGCTTCGCGATGGCGTGGAAGGAACGCAAGACAGGGGTGTGAACGCTCGATGCGCCGACGTCCCGCTTCGTCGGCAAGCAATCAGGCAAAGCCGACGGCGGTCCTCCGACGGCTACGCATCGCGCCGCCGATCAGACCGAAACCGGACAGCATCATCGCCCACGAGGCGGGCTCCGGCAGAGCACCCCGAGTCGTGCTCACGCCGAACCCCGACTGACCAGGGGCGCTCACGATCTTGGCGGTGACCCTCCAGACCCTTCCGCCGGCGTCCAGCGACCACCAATGCCCGCTCTCGCTGTAGTTTATCGTTCCATTTTGGAAGTGGGCAAAAGAGGTCGGGAGCGTGTTGAAGGATCCGGGTGCGAATTTGAGCGATATTTCGGCATCCTCGCAAAAGGCGTGCCCGCAATCCCCGTCATTATAGCCGTAGCTGATCGACAACATGCTGTTCCCGGCTTTGACATTATAGAAGAACGTGGGATCGAACCAATCCCACTGGGTGAAGAATTTCCCGTCGCTGTAATAATTCAGGCTGTCGTCATTGGTGGGATCGACCTCGACGAAAAAGGTTCCGGAAAAGCGCGCATGCCCCCACTGCCATAGGGCGGGATCCTGCGAGACGTCGACGGAAGAATAGGATCCGCTTCCGTAGACGTCGTACTGCACCCAGGTTTGAGCATTCGCCCCGGTCGATACCATCGCCGCGGCGGCACAAAGCGAAACGCTGATCCGGTTCATGATAACCTCCCTGTTCGGTCGCATCTGGAAGACGGCGTGGCTCAGGTTGGGCGGCCGTTTGCCGCCACTTGATGGTTCGCGCAGCCATTTCCCGATCATTCCCTGGGCCGGCGCTGACCGAGGCCATGACAGCGGCCATATCTTTCTTGTTTCCCAGAAACATAGTGCGAGATCGGCAGCGGCCTTCAATGCCACCGGCCGCTTGGCGGAGGCAAGCTGGTTTACAACCGGAATGGGGTGTTCATGGCCGGCGAGAGGCTCCCATCGAACGGGCTGCAGGCTTGGCCCCGGCACAGTGGGCGCTGCCTCCGGAATTCCCTCCGTCACCCCGGGCTTGTCCCGGGTCCACTCGGCCGCACCGGAATCCCTCGCGGACGGGTGGACCCGGAACAAGTCCGGCATGACGGATTAGGAGCCGGCGGGAACCACCGAAACCACCGCTCGCCTGTGACGCGTCCGGGCTAGCCGGCCTTCGCACGCTGGGGAACCCTTGTGCCCGCCCGCTTTTTTCCCCGCAGCGGCGGCAGGACAGGAAAAGCGAGCCATGTCGAAGATCAACGCGGACTGGAAGGTCGAACCGCACGGCAGCCTTGACGCCGTTGGCGACGGGATCTGGTCGGTCGAGGGCAGCATCACCATGCCGCTCGGCCGCTTCCCGCGACGGATGACAGTGATCCGGCTCTCGCACGGCGCGCTGGCGATCTGGAGCCCGATCTCGCTCGATGACCGGGAAATGGCCAGGCTCGACGCGCTGGGGCCGGTCGGCTTCCTGATCGTACCCAATGCCGGCCACCGGCTAGACCTCAAGGCGTGGAAGGATCGCTACCCGAACGCTCGCATCGTCGCGCCGCCGGGGGCGGCCCGAAACGTGGCGGAGGTCGCGCCGGTCGACGATACTGCCAACGTCCTTGAGGATCCTGGCGTCGCATTGCAGCGCGTTGCGGGCACCAGCGCGGATGAGTTCGCGATGATCGTCTCCCGTGGCGACGGCGTCACTTTGATCCTCAACGACATCCTGTCGAGCATCCGCCATCCGCACGGGATCGGCGCGACGATCCTGGCGCACCTGTTCGGCTTCGGGGTCGATCACCCAAAGACCTCACGCCTTGTCCGCCATCGCTATGTCGACGATCCGGCCGCGGTCGCGCGGCAATTCCGGACCTGGGCCGCGATCCCCAACCTGCACCGCCTGATCGTGTCGCATGTCGACCTGATCGAGGAGGACCCCGCGCGGACGCTGGAGGCTGCTGCGGCGGATCTGGAAGCGTGATGGGCTTTGCTTTTGCCGCAGCCACGCGACCGCGCGTGCCCGGCCAGTCGGAAGGGCGCGTATGTCCAATCTCAAACCCTCGGCAAGATAGACGATCTGGTCAGTGCCGGCCGCGCATTCCGCGATGGGACGACAATCGCACCGACAGTGCATCCATCCGCGATCGAGAGCCAGCATTTCCGGATAATGCAGCTGACCGGGTGCGGCATTGGCGCGGGGCCGGCTGTTTCCCATCAAGCCAGGCGGCGGCGACCGCGCCGCTGCTCGCTGATCGGGGGGTTGGTGCAGATCCTGCGCACGTCATCGCGAAGCGCGAAGCGCTGTGGCGATCCAGGATTGCCGCGCCCCTGCGGGGCTCGCAATGACGGATTCCAGGCGCCGGATACCTATGGCCCGCCTTTGTCGTGGATTGACATCCAGCCTCACCGTGGCGCACCTTGGGATCGGTTGATACGACCTGCCGCTCGCGCCCCTTGGGGTAAGGTGAACGTATCGAGACATTCACAGCCCTTTGCCCGAACGAACGGGTCAGCAATGCGAGCACCTGACATCCAGCCTTCGTTCAACGCAAAGGACTGAACCATGCGCGACTATCGCGATGCCAAGACCATGGCTCACATGCTGCGCGAGATGCTTGCCGCAAAGCATTACAAAATCACGGTTAGCGAAAGCCTGGAGCTGATCGCCAAGCTGTTCGGATTGCCCGATTGGAATAGCCTGTCGGCCGTGATCAAACATGCTCCGCACGACCGGAATCCGGCCGGCGAGCGCGGGAAAGGAGGCGGCGCAGCATTCTCCGAGACCACCGAAATGGCGCTGCACTCCGCGCTCGCCGCCGCGCAGGAGCGAGGGCAGCAACAGAGCACAGTCGAGCATCTCCTGCTGGCGCTTACCGAAGACCCGGATGCGATCACGATCATGAAGGTGGCCGCGGTGGACAGAGCCACCGTCAGGGAGGCGCTCAAGCGTTCAGCTGAATTGGAAGGACCGGCCCAGGCTCCTGACTGGGTGCAGCCCGACCCCTCCCCTGTCTTTCAGCGGGTGGTGCAACGCGCGATCCTCGAATCCCAGGCTCTGGAAGAGTGGCCTCTTACCGGTGCCGGCCTGCTGATCGCCCTGCTGGCCGAGGAGGACACCACCGCCGTGCGGATATTGCGGGACCAGGGATTGCACCGTGGCCGTGCCATGAAGATCGCTGGCCGCGGCATGGGTTGAAGCAGCCGCTCAGAAAAGAGCGGATAAATTTCATGCAACCATTTCGTTACTGCGGCGTTCTGACCTGATCGTTCGACCCGTTTCGAGCGCGATCACTCCACCGGCCTGTGGGGAGGCCGGTGGAGTGTTTTATCGGGCGACCAGCTCGGCCGGGATGAAGCGCAATGTGCCCGCGCGCCGAGCCACGCCGCCATTGTCGTTCGGGTGGTTCATGCCATCCAGCACCGGCACCTTTAGGAAATCGAACGGGCTGACCCCATCCAGGCAGGCGACGTTCACGCCATATTGGTTCTGGTTCGATCGGCGCTGATGGCGCGTGTAGATCCCGCAGCGCGAGCAGAAGAAATGCTCCGCCGAGCGCGTGTTGAAGCGATAGCTGGTCAGCATTTCGGCACCGCTCAGGATCGTGAGCCCGCCCATCTCGGCCGAAACCGCGACCGCGCCGCGCCTCCGGCAATAGGAGCAGGTGCAGCGGCGGATCGTGTGAAGCCGTCGCTCAGCCTCGCCTCGAACCGCACCGCAATGGCATTGCCCGGTCCGGATGTCCCGCCTCGTCCGTCACGATGGCCAAGCCTCCTGTCGGCAGCAAATATGCCCCGGGCAGCCTAGCTGGCCCCGCCGATCTGGCGCCGTCCGGGCAAGGAGCGGCGCCTCACCGCCAGAACCGATGGGCGGGAGGCGCCGGCGACCTTTCGACCCCGGTGGGATGATATCAGCTCAAGCTGATGAAATCACTAGAATTCGCGCCCTGGGAATATGAATCAAGCGCCCCGCCTGCTCCGGGGGGGGGAGGGTGCAGGCGGGGCGTGAATGCGAGATCCGGCGAGCGGGGGGGCAAGAGCCGGTCTCGTCATGCTCAACGGCTTGCGACCGATGGGGTTCCGGGCTTTTGCGGCTATTTGGTTTGACCCTGCCATTGCCGCATGGGATGGTTCAGGCCGCTTCCGAAAGGAGATGATCATGATCCTCCTCTCGCGCTCGTCATCGGCATCGTCGGGGGTCTGCGTAGGATGATGGCGCCCACCGCCATCGCCTGGGCGGCCTGCTCCGCGGGCTGAACCTACAGGGGGAGCTGGCTCGCTTTCCCCGGCCATCGCTTCACGCCGTGGCTCCTGTCCTTGCTCGCGCCGGGCGAGCTCGTCGCCGACCAGCTCTCATCCAGCCCCAGCTGCACCGGGCCCGATCAAGCCTGCGCCCTTGCCTTCAATCGCATCGTTCCGATACGCGCGCGGCCGAGCGCGAAGTGGCCTTCACCAGTCCCATTGGCTCGAGTAGCTGGCGTGTCGCGGACGTCGGCAGCTGGGCGTCGATCCCGTAGCAAGGGGGCCAATGGTCGGGCAGGTAATAGGTCCCGAACAGACGGTCGACCTGCGGAATGAGCGCGGCGAAATTGCGGTCGCGATTGGCGTCGTTGGTGTGATGCCAATGGTGGAAGGCGGGCGTCGCCACGATCCGCTCGAGGAACCCCAGGCGCCAGCGCACATTGGCATGGATGAAGAAGGCCCAGACCGTCCCGAACAAGGTGATATAGACCGGCAGCATCTGCCCCGGGCCGCCATGCGACGACCCCAATCCCAATATGTAGAGCGGCAAGAGCCCGCACAGCCGCGTGAAGACGATGTCGAAGGGATGCGCGCGTGTGTTGATCAGCCAGTCGACGTGGGGCGGCGCGTGGTGGACCGCATGGAATTGCCAGAGGAAAGGCGAGACATGCGTCCAGCGATGCGCCCAATAGGTGCCGATTTCGGCCACGATCAGCCCGAGAACCAGCCGCAGCGCGAAGGGCAGCGCCTCGACCGCCGCCAGATAGGCCGGGGGCGTCAGCCGTGCCACAACCTCCGCCACGGCGGCCATCGGGACGCCCAGCACCGCGGCCGGTACCAGGCTGTTGAGGAAATAGAGGCCGAGATCGGGCAGGATCGGGCGCCTGGACGCCGGGCTGCGCAGCGCGAACCAGCGTTCGAGCGGAACGAAAACGATCGTCAGCAGGATAAGCCAGACGGCAAGACGTACCACGTCCACCATCAAGGCTTCGCTCATCCGGATCGCGTAGGTCATGCTTACGGATTAAGGGAGGAAGGATTAAGAAATCCGCCCTCCCTCAGCCCCAAAGCCGAAACGGCAGGCTTAAGCGAACTGCGTCTGCACCCGCCGCTTGCGCGCGGCGGCGCCGATCAGCCCGAAGCCGGCGATGAACATCGCCCAGCTGGCGGGCTCGGGCACCGGACCCTGCAGCGAAACGCTGTCGAGCAGCGCCACCGGCGGCATCCCGCTGGGCGTTCCGATCGACAGGAACGACAGAAGCTCGGACGTGCTGCTGGCGGTGAAGGTGTGCGTCACCGAATACCAGCCCAGGAAGCCGTGATTGGGCGTATTCAGCGTCGTCGTCGTGAAGCTGTCGCTCCCCAACTGGACCTGCAGCTTTTCGGTCGTAGCGCCCGAGCGATCCGCATATTGGCCGGCAGCCCAATCGAAGCTGAGCGTGTAGGTCTGGCCGATCGTCAGCCCGTTGATCATCTGGGTCAGCGCGCCACGCGCATTGACGTCGCCATCCAGCGCGACGAACTTCCCACCGGTGGGGCTCGCCGGCGACGACCACAGATATTGGCCATGCTCGCTGAAGCGGGTGTCCGCGTCCACATTCTCGTTGGCCGAAAAGAAAACGAGGTTGAAGGCATTGCTGTTCGCCGACGTCCAGTCGTCGACCGCCTGGCCGATATGCGACGCGCCGAATTCGGAACTGCGGGTGATACCCGTCACATTTTCGAACCCGCCATTGTGCACGAATTCGGTGGCATTCGCCGCACTGCAACTCAAAGCGGCAACGCACGCCAAGGCAAGATACTTCATGATGCTGCTCCCCAAAACAGGACCTTTCGCTTGGCATGGCCACGCCGCGACGGCCTTTTATATTTGTGAAAGCCCGGCAAATTTTGTGGGCTTCTGCCCGGTCCGGACATGCCGGCCGCTCATCAGTGTTTCTTAACGGACACAGGCTAGGCACGGCGACCGGTCGTCGTTCGACCATGGATGCGGGATCATGCCGAATGCCGAACGCGTTCCTCAACAAGCTGTCGCGGTGGGCCGACCTGTCGCTCGCGGATCGCTTGTTCGTCGCCCAGCTTCAGGGCGACCTCAGGACGCTGCAGCGGGGCGAAGACATCCAGACGGATGCCGATCAGAGGCAGTCGTCGATCCTGATGCTGGACGGCTGGGCCGGGCTTTGCAAGGAAAGCCATGACGGCCAGCGCGTGATCAGCGGATTTCTGATGCCGGGCGATCTGCTGCGGTACCGGCCGCACCGCGATCCTTCGCTTCGTACTGTCATTCTCTCGACCGGTTCATTGCTGTTGCTGTCGGCCGATACGCTTGCCGACTTGGCCGTGCACCCCCGCCTGGGCACCGCGCTCGAATGGTCCATGGCGGTGCAGCAGTCGATCCACAGCGAATGGCTGGTCAATATCGGCCGCAACAAGGTTTACCAACGGGTCGCGCACCTGCTGTGCGAAATCTCCGTGCGCATGAACAATGCCGGGCTGCTGGCGGACGAAAGCTGCGCGCTGCCGCTCGCCCAGGCGGACCTGGCCGACGCGCTGTCGATGACGCTGCCGCACCTCAACATGGCGCTCCAGCGATTGCGGTCGGAAAATGTGGTTCGTCTCGACCAGAAGAGATTGACGATCCTCGACCGACGGCGACTGGAAGCGATCGCCGGGTTCGACGACCGCTATCTGATGCGCTGGCCGACCGAGCTGCCGGACCGCCGATCGGCCACGCTCGCCCCCGAGCGCGAACGCCGCAGCAGGCTTTAGGGCCGGCCCTCCTCGCGAATTACGGCAGATGTCGGAAAGGGTCGCCCCGGACTTCCCACGCTGCAGGCGCGCGGCGACGCCCACCGCCCTACCCGACCAGTCCGGCGAATAGGCTCGCCCGGGGTTTGACGCTGGACCGGCCGCATGGGATGGTTCATGCCGCTTCCGAAAGGAGATGGTCATGATCCTCCTCGCGCTCCTCATCGGCATCGTCGCGGGTCTGCGTGCGATGATGGCGCCCGCCGCTATCGCCTGGGCAGCCTGTTGCGGGGGGCTGAACCTGCAGGGAAGCTGGCTCGCCTTCCTCGGCTATCGCTTCACCCCCTGGATCCTGTCGCTGCTGGCGCTGGGAGAGCTCATCACCGACCAATTGCCCTCCACCCCCAGCCGCAAGGTGCCGGTCCAGTTCGGTGCGCGGTTGCTGACCGGCGGACTGTCGGGCGCGGGCATAGGGATCGGTCTCGGCTCATGGCTGCCCGGCCTGTTGCTGGGCCTGGTGGGCGCGGTGATCGGGACGCTGGGCGGTGCGGCGGCGCGCGCGCGGATGGCCGCAGCCTTCCGCAGCGACCGCCCCGCCGCTTTGATCGAGGATGCGGTCGCGATCCTCGCCTCGCTTGCCGTCGTGCACCTGCTTTGAGCCGGCAGTTCGACGCGATCATCGTCGGCGCGGGCCAAGCCGGGCTGCCGCTCGCCGGCCGGCTGACCGCGGCCGGCATGAAGGTGGCGCTGATCGAGCGCAAATTGGTCGGCGGCACCTGCGTCAACACCGGCTGCATGCCGACCAAGACGTTGGTCGCGAGCGCCTATGCCGCGCATCTCGCGCGGCGCGGCGGAGATTTCGGCGTCGCGACCGGCGAGGTGCGCGTCGACATGAAAAAGGTGGCGGCGCGCGCGCACCAGGTGACGATGAACGCCCGCACCGGCAACGAACGCTGGCTGGAGGGCATGGAGGGCATGACGTTCCTGCGCGGTCATGCCCGGCTGACCGCGCCCGATTGCGTCACCATGGATGGCGAGGAACTGCGCGCGCCGCGCATCTTCCTGAATGTCGGCGGCCGCGCGCTCGTCCCCGACATGCCGGGCGTGCATGACGTGCCCTATCTCGACAATACCGACATGGTCGCGATGAGCGAGAGCCCCGATCATCTGGTGGTGGTCGGCGGATCCTATGTCGGCCTGGAATTCGCGCAAATGTATCGCCGCTTCGGCGCGGACGTGACCGTGGTGGAACGCGGCGATCGGTTGATCGGGCGCGAGGATCCCGACATTTCGGACGCGGTGCGTTCGATCCTGGAGGATGAGGGCATCATCGTCCGCACCAGCGCCAATTGCATCGGCTTCGCGCGCCATGATCGCGGCGTCGCGGTGTCGGTCGACTGCGCGTCGGGCGAGCCGATCGTGGTCGGCAGCCATGTGCTGCTCGCGGTCGGGCGGCGGCCCAATACCGACGAGCTCGGACTGGAAGCGGCCGGCGTCCAGACCGATGCGCGCGGCTATATCCAGGTCGACGACCGGCTGCAGACCAATGTCCCCGGCATCTGGGCACTGGGCGACTGCAACGGCCGCGGCGCCTTCACGCACACGGCGTACAATGATTTCGAGATCGTCGCCGCCAATCTGCTCGACGGCGAGGATCGCAGGCTGAGCCAGCGCGTGCCGGGCTACGCCCTCTACACCGATCCCCCGCTCGGCCGCGTCGGCTTGAGCGAGACCGAGGCGCGCAAGACGGGCCGGCCCTTGCTGGTCTCCAAACGAGCGATGACGCGCGTCGGCCGCGCGATCGAGAAAGGGGAGACCAAAGGTTTCATGAAGATCGTGGCCGACGCCGAAACGCGCCGCATCCTGGGCGCCGCGATCTTGGGGCTGAGCGGCGACGAGGCGATCCACGGCATCCTCGACATGATGAATGCCGACCAGACGATCGAGGCCCTGCGCTGGGCCGTCCCGATCCACCCGACCGTGTCGGAACTGATCCCCACCGTGCTGCTGGGGCTATCGCCGGATGGTGGGAGGAGCGCGACCTAGCGGCGATGGCAAGCCGCTCATTCCGGCCCATCACCTCAATGACAATTATTGGGCCGGTAGCGGTCTGTCCGCTTCGATGCTGACGATAAGCTGAGCAGACATTTGATGCAGCGTAAGGGTTCCGCGGCCGGATTGGGCTGTTAGGGTTGAGTTTCGGCGTCATCTTCCCGTTTGGCCGCCATCGCGTCGATCTCAAGCACGGCGTCGATTAGTCCGGGGAGAGTCTCACACTGAAAGTCCGACCACGCTAGCCTGAGATTGTTCGCCTGCTGCTCCGCCGACATGCTGGACGCCCGCTCGGGGGTGAGGAGGTCGCGGCTGAAGATGGTGACCCACTTCACCCCCATCGGCTTCACGATCCCAACGAATGTTTCCGCCCTTGCTCGTGCGGCGTCGTAGATCGCACGGCGGCGATTCTGATCACCGGGACCTACTATCAGCGAAACGTTCAAGCGACCCGGCTTGTTCGTGTAGGTCTTGACCTCGAAGAGAATGCCTCGACCAGTCTTGGACCATTCCGCGGGGTCGGTGCGGAACGACAGCGCCTCGTCCCACACCTCCGGAATGAATCGCAATGTCGAAATGCCCTCGGAGTCTACCAGAAGTCCCTCGCAGTTCTTCACCTGTTGAGAGACGACGTTGATCAGGCCTGACGAACGGGGACGGCTCGCAAAGATGTAATCGAGCGCTTCCGCGTGCCGCTCGTAGAGCTTAGCCGCGAGCGACCGTAGATGCTCGTCCTCCACAATGTTCTTCCTTAGCATGTCGACATAGTGCCGCACGATGAGTGCGGTGGCATCCGCGCCGGGGCGGGCGGCAACGACCTGGTCTAAGACCTCCGCGAGCGCAACGTAGCTCAGCGCCTGATAGGCGCCAACGTCCGGCGCGAGACCGTCGGGCGTGAGGAAGACGAACAACTTGCGCCAAGTCGGATATCGCGCCTCCACCAACTCGCGATAGCGCCGAAGTTGCCCTTCCCCCGCCTTCGCCCGGATTTTGTTCTCGAGGACCACGACCAGTCGTAGCGCGTCAACCTCCACGAACAGATCGATGCTGTCGCGCTCACGATGAACGACGGCATCATCCAGATCCCCGACCAGCAGTTCGATGGTGCTAATCGGCCGGTCGTCGGCAGGCATGCTCTCAACCACGCGGCGTAGAAGAGCCTGCAGAGGCAGCGAGCCGAGCCCATGGGGCCTCCCCGGTGCGAGCAGGTGGGCTAGAAAGTTGGAGTGCCTCAGTTCTCCGGTGACAGCGCCCATGGCTTCGAAGAGATTGAAGCGCGACATCCGCTCGCGGACGGTCCAGAAGTCAGCGTCGTCAAGTAGACGGCTCAGCCCGTCCTCGATTGATGTAAGCATTGGACGCATGGTGCGCGCGATGTGCTGCATTGTCGAGCATCTGCATCGGAGGGGATTTCGCCATGGAACCTGCTCAGCTTCTCATCGAGTATCTCCAGGAGCAATATACTCAGGCACGTCAACATGAGACCAGGCAGACAGCCGCTACGACTTTCCTGACGGCGGCAGCCGGTGCCGTTCTCGGGCTCGCGCTAAGGGATGGGCACCTTATCAAGGCTCAGTGGTGGATCGGCCTCGTGGTAGCAGGCTTGGGCCTTGCCAACATTGGCATCCTGGCAGCACACCAGATCGGCAACAGATTTCACACCAGACTGGCGGGGAAGGTGCGGCGCCGTCTTGAAGAAATGTGTGATTGGAAAGGCCGAAGGACAGCGACCGACCTTCGCATCGAGGCGCTACGCGAGATGGGGCTGAATGGACCGGACATCACTATCGGTGGCTTGGTCCATTCTCGCCTTCGCTTGATCCCAATGTTCATGGTTGGTGTCGGTCTGTCCGCTGCTGCGCTAACACGTTGGCTAGGCGTTTAGCCCAGGCAGACGCCTGGCTGAGAACGACGTAACATTTCGCCGCGAGCCCCTTCTTTAGCAGTGTTCTTGAAGCACTTATTTTCGAACCGTGGATGAGACGTCACGGCAGTTGGTCGCCCCGATCGATGTTCCTTGGTGCGTAGGTCACCTGTGCCGCCCGCCGGCTTATCTATGACCGGCTTTTTCGCGCATCTCTACCCGTCAGCTTATCCAAACACTGCTAGGCGGCTCTTGGGCCGATTTCGGACTGACGGCTTTCGGACAAAATATGCCGAGGCAGACGTTCACGCTAAAGTATCTCGCTTACTTCGAGAGGGTATGGGGTTGCGCCGTCAACCGCCAACCACCGGCTCATTTCCCACCGCATATCGATTGAAGCTCCTCGAGCGAACGGTCCAGAATATGTCCAGTGCGGTTTTTCCCAACATCCCGAATGAAAAGGCCGTCGAGCGTGAGAAGAAGGCAAACTGCTTCAGTGGCTACCATGGCCGGATACACGTTGTCACCGTCGCTGCCGATAAATGCGTTCTCGCCGTGGGCAAAATTACCACGGATCTTGGGGGCCAACCGGAGATATGTTTCAATGCCGGCGGGAAGAATTTCGTCGCCGAATGTTGACCGCACCCTTTCTAGTGCGGCAGTCAGCCTTGTACTGAGCGACGGATCATTCACCATGCCGAACAGGTTCCGTATCCTGTCCGGCGGGATCTCCGACCCCTTCTCTTTCAGTGCCTCCGCTGCTGCAGACGTGGCGGCTTTGAGAGCCGCCTTAGTCGCCAACGGTGCCAGGGTCGGCATGTAGAATTCAGGAATCGACTCAAACCACCCGATCGCGTCCATGAACCGCTCGCGTGAAAATTCTCGCTGGCGACCGAGCAATGATATGAACAGGCTGTACGACTGGCGCCATTCGCTGCGACGCTCGAACCATCGTGCTACGTTATGCTCCCAATGCTCCCTGTTGAGCGATGGAGCCGACAAGAGGCGATAGACTTTTCCCTTAGCAATTTCCTCCCCTGGCTCGCGCAATCTGACATAAACTTCGTACAGAGGCGCTTGGCCAAAACGATCCCTTTCGCCATCGCTAACCACCTGGAGCTTCGTAGGGACTATTACCTCACCTAGATTTATGGACAGAAAATCGCAGAGGGTAACCACGTCTTCGATGACGGCCGGCGCGTCGTGCGGCTCGTTATATTCCAGTAATGCCCGACGCTGCTCGACAAGCTCGGTTCCATGGCCGGACATGTTTCGCGACACTGCCACGTCGAATTCAATTTTTCCAAAATCGGTAACCACCTTTGCTGCGACTAGGCGCTCGCTGTCAATTACACTAACAAGATAACGTCCGGATCCCGGCTCATTCCTGAGGATTTCCGCCAACGTATCTAAGTCGTTTTCCCGCTCTCCATAAGACTTATGCCCTCGATAAAAGATCGATTGCTCAGGCTGGCTAGGCAGGATTGCCACCCGATTTATGCGGTCCGTGAATTTCGACTTTCCAATAAACGCGAGTTGCGATCCGTACGTGGTCTGAGACGCGCCAAACCAACCTTTACGGTGTAAGAAGAACACATTTCGGAGGGTCGCCACACGGCCATCGTTGAGGTTGACGACGATTTCGTGAGGGATTTCACGTCCACCCAACCAAAGAGCGGGCGGCTCGTCCGTGTAATCCGCGACGGCCCTTACCCGGCCGTCAGGTTCAATCTCTACGCTGCACGCAGTCCCGTCGTCTAACCATCCGTTCAGTCGTTCCAAGCCGCTTCCCCAAAAATCAACCGATCTGCCGCACTGCTAGGCTTTACGCCGGAAGTGATACAATGAGTTTTCTGGCCGAGATGGCTGGACCGAGACAATCGACCAGCGTTAGGGTTCTGAAGTCACGATCTGACGGTCGTGGAATAGATAGGCCGACATCAGGTCCTGACTTCATAGTGAGCATGGAATACGCTTCGCCCACATCGATCGATCGCGATACCTGTCTCTGAAAGCAACCGGCCAGCTTGCCACCCATACCCATACACAGACACAGAAATAGACGATATGGCTGATCGAACGGCGGCTTTTAAGCATCGCGAACACCCGATATGGGGCGCAAGCCGACGTAACAGGATCTGGCCAATAGCTGCCTGTCCGCTCTCAGCCTCTTAGGCCGGAAAGACGGACGTTTGGCAGGCCAACCGCGAATGGCGACTTCCGGCCCAATGTCGCTTATTCGCTGGCGATCTGCACACTCTCGAAAGCAGCCGCTTCAAGGCTGTCCGTCGACTTGAGGCCGACACAGGGCATTGCGCCAATCTGCTCGGCGTATGGCGAGAGAAGTGAGCACTCCTCCCTTGACTGTATTACATACATATATCACTAAAACAGCTGGCAGGCGGTGGGCATCGCCCACCCCGCGACATGTCCTCCGGAGGCTCCATGGCC
>Ga0068857_100003193_pt1 | contig 13594 bp, 12 predicted proteins | sample KBSCornC72_FD_66591 | JGI IMG/M metagenome (GOLD analysis project Ga0068857, IMG submission 66591) | Corn rhizosphere microbial communities from Kellogg Biological Station, Michigan, USA - KBS Corn C7-2 | ecosystem: Host-associated > Plants > Roots > Rhizosphere > Soil ...
CTAAAGCATAAGCGGTTGCAACCTTCACGTACTGGTGACAGATTCACCGCACTATGAATTCGAAGGCATATTTCACATTGGGCGGGAGTGGATTGCGCGTTAGCCGGCTTGCGCTGGGGACGATGACATTTGGAACTGAATGGGGCTGGGGCGCTGACGAGACGGCGGCGCGTCAGCTTTTTGATCGATATCTGGAGGCAGGAGGCAATTTCATCGACACAGCAGATATTTATACCAACGGCACTAGCGAACGGTGGATCGGAAAATTTGTCGCTGAGAGCAAAACGCGCGACCGCCTAGTCATCGCAACGAAATTCACTTTCAACGGCGATCCGGGAAATCCAAACGGCGGCGGGAACAATCGCAAGCATATGATGGCGGCGCTGGAAGGTTCGCTGCGGCGTTTGGGTACAGACTATATCGACCTTTATCTCATGCATGCGTGGGATTGCTTCACTCCTGCCGAAGAAGTGATGCGAGCCTTCGACGATGCCGTTCGCGCGGGCAAAGTGCGTTATGTCGGACTGAGCGACGTTCCTGCCTGGTACGCATCACGAGCGCAAACGCTCGCCGAGATTCGCGGTTACGAGCGAATCGCCGCGCTCCAACTTGAATATTCACTCGTCGAACGAAACATCGAAGACGAATTCGTCCCACTTGGAACCGCACATGGGATGGGTATTATGGTCTGGAGTCCCTTGGGAAGCGGCCTGCTCAGTGGGAAATACAAGCCATCGCGTGGCGGCGCGGAGGGTTCCGGAAGCGGAAGACTCGAGGCGCTAAAAGGCACCACCAATCCAGGCTTCATGAAATTCAATGAGCGAAATTGGAAGATTGTCGCGGAACTCGAGACTGTTGCCAATGAGCTTGGTCGCAGCATGGCGCAGGTCGCCATCAATTGGACTGCCAATCGGTCGGCCATAGGCTCGGTAATTCTTGGAGCGACGAAGCTGACGCAATTGGATGACAATTTGAAGGCGTTGGAATTCGAGATACCGGCGGCATTGCGACAACGGCTCGATGACGTAAGCGCCCCGGCAGCAAGATTTCCTTACACGTTCTTCACACCGGGAATGCAGGCGATGATTACGGGCGGAGCGGTTGTGGGCGATAAGCCGCCTGGTTACGCGCCAACGCAGTTAATTGATGCGAAGCCGGCGGGCGTTTCGAAGGAATGAAAGTGCGGAGTTAAAATGTCTGCACCTCGCCAAAGTCTCCATCCCATCTCCTAATCATCCAATCCCTTTCCATTGAGAATCTGCTGCCTACATTTTTCAACCCTGGCCTCGCGGGTTTTGGATTGTTTAGCTCCAGAAAAATAAAGGAGGTATCCTTTTTGCCGTCCCGGCGTTAAAGCAGCAAATGCTTTTTTCAGCGCAGGAATTTTATCCAATTTATTTTGAAACTCTTCAGGGACCTTAAACTCAGAAGTCTTTTTATAATTCACTTCTAAACCGGCCTTTTCCACTTCAATGGCTTCTTTGATATAGGCTTTCAGAACAGGTTCCAGCTCAACTGTTTGCCGAATATTGGTGAACCGAATCTGGCGTGCCGCCTGCACATTCTCCGTTTGTTGGATCAGAATACGTTTGGGATCCTTTAACAAAGCACCTTTCATGAACAGAAGCGCGCAATATTCTTTAAATCCATGAATTAGAACGATGTTACTATTCTGAAATGTGTAGCAAGGCTTGCCCCACCTCAATTCCTCGGTCAGCCCACAGTCGAGAACGATCGCTCTTAACTTCTCAAATTCGTTCCGCCACTGTTTGGCTTTACTAAAAAAGAAATCAATTTTGGAATTTGTTGTATTCATATACTAGAGCTGTTTTGCATTTTTTGTGCTACCGCTCAACCGCGGCGACACGAAAGCCAATGTGGTCGTAACGCCGCTCCGGTTCAAACCGCAACCGGAACGCCGATCGACAGGCCCAGCCATCGTCGGTCCAACCCCCTCCCCGCCGCACCCGTGATGTGCCCGTGGCGTCGTGGAGGTCCGGATCCACGCCACCGGTGAGCTTTGGATGGTACCAGTCCCTGCACCACTCGAAGGTGTTACCGTGCATATCATGTAGCCCCCAGGCGTTTGGCGGGTAACTGCCAACCTTGGCGGCTCGACCCAATGACGGTCCTGGTTCGGCTCCGTTGTACGGCTTCCCCTTAAAGTTTGCCTGCTTGCTGCCGAGTTTGTCCCCAAAAGCTGTGGCCGTCGTGGTCCCGGCCCGACACGCGTACTCCCACTGCGCCTCAGTAGGCAGCCGAAACTCCCACCCCGCTGGCAGGTCGCCGGACGCGTGAGCCCGCTCGGTCAACTTTTTGCAGAACCCTTCCGCCTCGGCGAAGTTAACATTGCCGACTGGAAGCTCGTCCCCGTCTGGCAGCTCCGCCGTGGACTCACCCGGCAGCTTACCAGCGATTTGCTTCCACTGCCTTTGCGTCAGTTCGTATTTGGCCATCCAAAAGCCCTTGGTCAACGACACTTCGACCCGATCCTCGTCCGGACGCCGTTCCTCCTCATTCGGTGGGCTTCCCATGAGAAACCGGCCGGCCGGGCACCAGCAAAGCGGGATGCCAGCAACTGCGCGCTCATCCCCGGCTTTGAGCCCGCTAAAAGAAATTCCTTTGCGCTCAGAACTCTCGCCAGCAGGCAATCCGTTCTTTCGGTCCCCGTGGAAACATCCGACCAGACCGGCAGTCAGAACGATACCCGCCCAGAAAACGCCCGAGTGTCGGAACAATGCCTTTTCCCCTGCTTTAGACCCTAATCCATCCACGGAACCCCCTCACTGCATAGTAAGATTCTGCACCGTTGTGATACGTGAAGACATGATCGTAACGACGATCACAAAAAATTGCGCCGCCGAGCTTTCTAATTTCAGACGGTGTTTGCACCCAACTTGAAGTCTTCGTATCGAACTCTCCAAGCTTCTGCAGATCTCGATATAGTTCTTCTGTCAGAAGCTCAATGCCCATCGCAGCCGCCATCTCAATAGCGTTATTCTTCGGTTTGTGCTCTTTTCTTGAGTCCAGCGCTTCGCGGTCGTAACAAAGACTTCTGCGGCCTTTGGGACTTTTTTCTGCTGAACAATCACAAAAAACGTATTCACCCGCTTTTTCGTCATGACCAACTACATCCGGTTCACCGCCAGTACTCTCCATTTCATTGAGCGACCACAGTTTTTCAGGATTTGATTCCAGCTTTGCTCGTACTTTAGCCCAATCCAGACCTTTATGCCGGTTCATGTTTTTCTCAAAGCGGGCTGTCAGTACTTTGAGTAGTTCTTCACGCTGTTTTGGTGACAACTTAGAATTCATTCTAATTATCTTGTTGGTAGAATCGTCGTGCTGGTTGGCGACTCGCTGCAGTGTCTTGTTGAGGTCGATCTTTTCGAAATCAATCGTCGAACGACATGTCCCTTCCACATCCATAATCCCGACAGAACAATTATAGGAACAAAGACGAAGCGAGTCGCGGGGGCATACTTTGGAATTTGTTCAAACGGACTATAAATATAGCCGATTATCGGAACGCTAAGGACAATGTGAATCCAGCGAAGAATCGAACGTTTGGTAGCATCTTTCATAATTAATTCTCTTTGTCAGAACGGGGTCATTTCAATTTGCCTACGATGTCTTGCAATCGGCTATGCGCCATGTTTATGCCTTGAGCAAAAGGTAGCTGCAGCAGTTGGTCTCTTTGTGCGACCGATTCATAGATTACGTGCATGTTGAGTTTGCTGGTGTCGCCGGTAAGTTTTTCAAATTCCAGCACCTCGAGCTGGACGCCAAAAGGGGTATTCTCCATTTCAAATGTCCGCGTGATTTTCCGGTTCAGGCTAAACTCATGGATTGCCCCATTGAACCTGTGTTTGTTTCCTTTGGGATCCGTTGTTTCAAATTGGTAACTGCCATGCTTTTTATTTTCGAGCTTCAGCACCTTCGTTCCCATCCATTGCTCAACAATTTCGGGCTCCACATACGCTTTGAAAAGCAATTCCAACGGCAAATCAAACTCCCTTGTGATCACTATCTCTTGCTTGCCGTCCTCGGCATGAATTTTTGTTTTTTGTTCCATGTTCTATTTCTTTGATTTGTATTTTTTCATTATGGACTCAAGTTTGTTAAACCTGTCCTCCCACAATTTTCGGAATGGTTCAATGAACTCGGCTATTTCCCGCATCTTTTTTGGGTTCAAGTGGTAGTAAATTTCTCTCCCGTTTTGCTCTTGTTCCAGCAATTCGCACTCCGTGAGAATTTGCAGGTGTTTTGAAACGGTCGGCCTGGCTGTGTCAAAGTTTGAGGCTATTGCGCCCGCAGTCATTGACTGCGAAGCAACCAGCAGAAGTATGGCCCTTCGCGTCGGGTCTGCTATGGCTTGGAACACGTCTCGTCTTAGATTCATAGCGTAGCTACTTGACTACACATTATATGTAGCTATTTAACTACGCAACTATTTTTTGAAAAGACTTTGTGAAAAAAAAGGAGGAGGCGCGAAAGCAAAAAGGTTAGGTCAAATCGGCAGCAACTTGAAAGAGAAGGTGCGTTCGCAAAACCACACTGCTCCGAAGAGAAAGATTATGACCGAGGCGCTGACTCGCACCCAGGAAGACCGGGGCCGTCCGGCTTCCGGAGCAGGACTCACTCCCTTAGTTGAGCTCTCGTGGCGAGTGAACCACCATAGAACGGGCCAGAGCAAGCCGACGATGACGATTTGGCCTGCTTCAACACCCAGGTTGAATGAGAGAAGTGAACGGGCGAGGCCCTCAGAGGGAAGTCCCAGTTCGCGAAGAACGCTGGCAAATCCGAAACCGTGGACCAGGCCAAAACCAAAGGTGAGCATCCACCGATGGGCGACTTGTGACGTCCAGAGATTTTCGGCCGCGACATACATGATTGTAATGGCGATGCCAACTTCGACCAGTTGCGGTGGGAGTTTGACGATTTGCAGCACAGCCAGGGCCAGCGTTATGGTATGAGCAACGGTGAACGACGTGATGATTTTCAGTAGGTCCGCGAATCTTTTCACGAATAGCAGGGCCATCAGGAAGGCGATGTGGTCGTAGCCCAGGAAAATGTGTTTCACACCGAGTTTGAAGTATTGCTTTAGCTGATCGCTGATCGGGCCGACGCAGCCGGTATCGTAAAGGTAGTCCGGTTCGAAACGCGTGAAGATGACTTCGTCCTCACGTCCGTTCCAGACGAAAGCGCCAAGGACGGTATGCGCTTCGCCGAGTTGTTCGAAAAAGTCGAATGTGATCGTGACATCTTCCGGAGCGCTAAGCATCGGGTTTCGAAAAGTGACGTTGATAAGGCGCTGGCCAAATTCGGATTTGGGAATTCCGTTTGGAGCGTCAGTTGGCCACGCGAGAGGATCGGCATCGGCGAATTCGGCTTCGCGTTGATTTAGATCCAGATAGACGTGTTCGCGAAGGAAATTGACCAGTTTGGGGTAAGCCGTTTCAAGTTCTCCGCGGGAGAGGATGCCATCACCATCGGAATCAAGCGGCGCGATTCGTTGAAGGGTCGCAATGTCGAAGCTAAATTTGGATTCAACTTCGTGTGAAGTGATCGCGATTCGGCAATAACTGGTGTCCGGGGCATGCGCGAATGCATCTGGCGAAACCAATATTTGCAGACAGATTAAAGCGATCGCAAAAAGCGATATCCGATTAGAGTGGTAGGGCGCGGTGTCCCCACCTCGCCGTCCTCCGCAATAGGCCGAAAATCCATCGTGTGACTCTGAGGATTGGACAGCGGCATAAGCGGCGCGGTAGGGACACCGCGTCCTGCCTTCCTCTCTAAGAACACTCATTTCTGAACGAGTCACGTTCTAACACTTCAACGTTTTAACGCTTCCCTTCGTATTCAATCCACATCGGCGAGGCCCAAACAAGTTCGCCGTCGGATTGTTCACCGCGAGCGTAATAGTAACTGGTTTTGCCGGCGGTTGGACTTGGGTCAGTCCACTTGAGATCGACACTTGCGCTTTTCGGCTCGAACGTTTCGATCTCGACGTCATTTTTGACGATGGTGACTTTGTTGAACGGAGCAGTGCCCTGGAGTTTCAGAGTAAACGCCGGCGTCCTATCGATTTTGAATTCGTCGCCTTGCATGTGATCGCCGCAACGCCAGTCCGCGATGATGTTGTCTGTCGCGGCATACGTATGTCGCAGGCGCATCGCTTTGAGGAGATCTTCCCGGGAGCGGCCTTCGCTATAAACCATCGCATAACTGATATGTGTCGAAGTGTGATCACTGCTCGACTCGAACGAAAATTTGTAGCCCTTGAGCAGCGCCAAATTCACGAACCCTTTCGGTTTCCAACCGCCAATTGCATCCTGTTCAGTCGGTGAGCGCGGTGCGCCCGGACGCTCACAGCTTTGACGGCAGCCCTGATAAATCTCCACCATCGGTTCGTAAATCGGATCGTTATCGCGCCAATCCGTTCCCATGCCAGTCGTGCAACTGTGCGAAGCGCACACGGCATTGAACTGCTTCAAATATTTGTAAAGCATCTGTGTATCCGGCGCATGGACGACCGGTTCTTCCTGGGTCTTGGGCAAGCGCGGCAATGTCCGCACGCCACGTTGCGCGAAGACGACGTTTCGATGGCCTTCAGGATAGCTGACGCTGCGTTCATAAGCGAAAGGAGGATCGAACTTTCCAGGCAATCGGAAGGCGTCCGTCGTTTTCTGTGTCAGCCACCAGGTGTATTCGCGGCCCGCGCCATTATCGTGGTCGGAATTGGCGAGCCAATCCATTGCGGCGACGTCGATGGCGTAGCGCCACATGTCTTCGAGCGGCCCATCATTCCCACCGTCCCCGCTGATTTCGGTGTGACGATGAAATTCTCCACGTATCAGGTGAAGTGTTTTGCCTTCGTAATTGATACTGAAGTCACGGCAACGTTTGACTTCCGCGCGCTCTTTCACCGTCGCCCCCGCCGGACCTGGATCTGCGAGCGGAACGTCTTTCGCAGGCGAAAGTGAGAGTTTGACCGGCGCGCTCGCCATTTCGAGGCGACTGACAAAAACGTCGTTATCGAAAGGATCGCGCGGTGCCTGAAGGTTATCGTTGCCACGTTGACCACCCTTTAAGTGTCGGTCCTGCCGATGGTCGGTCGAGTGCGCGACGAGCAATCCACCCTTTGGATGGGCGGCGACCGCAGGGAGGTTATAGAGAAGATTATCCGAGTGCGGCAGGATAATTGGGCCAGTCCACGTTTTGCCATCGTAGTAAGCAGCGTAATCGATCCATACTGAGCCGACCGGTGTATGAAACGCACCTTCGCGGCAACGGGCGAAAAGCCAGATACGCCCATCACGATCGCAAACGATTCGCCCGAGATTATTGTAGGTATTCGCTGGACCCGCAGCAGCTTCTTGTCCAGCGCGACGCGTGGTCACTTCAGGCTCCGGCCGATTAACCGGAAGGTTGGCGGGTCCGCGCCGTCGTCGTGCTCCAGGCAAAGCACTCACAACAGACGTTTGTGGCTCGACCCATTTGCCGTGGTCCAGCACACGCAATCCGATTTGGCGATCGCGATATAGGCCGATTCCTTTGTCGCGAACCAACGCGCCCCAATCCTTGCCCCAGGTTGGACCGCTGAGTTCATAGCTTATCCAGAGCCGGCCATCGAGGTCGTACGCCACAGAGGGCCGCGCTTCGTATTTATCTGAGTTTGCAACAGGTTGAGCTTCGCCAGGCTTTTGGCTCACAAATTCGCGAAACCAGATGTCATAATCGCCTTTGTTGTAAGTGTCCCAGGCAATCGCAACACGATCTCCTTTGGCAGTCGCTGTAATCGCCGGCGTCCAACAATTGTCGTTTTGTGGACTAACGATTTGTTCGGCAGACCATTCGCCCTTTGAATCTTGATGCCGCTCCAAAATCCGAAACACGTTCCCACGAGCACCTTGCCAGGCGACCCAAACACGTCCTTCTGAATCCGTGGTTGCTACTGGGCTTACATCGCTGCCGGCATTGTCGGATATCTTTATAGGCTCGGAGAGCTTTCCGTCCTGGTAAGAACGAGTCCAGATATCAAAATTGGCAAGGTCCTTTCCGCGCCAGTTCTTATTCTCTGACCAGAAAATCCACGGATGGCCTTTGCCATCGAGCGTGATGGAGCATTTGTAAAGATCTCCGTGGCCCGGTGTCACGGCAACCGGTTCGCTCCAGTTACCGTCGTTTTGTGCCCGCAACCAGAGTTGGTCGCCGCCCGGTTCTTTGGCGAGATACGCAAAATCGTCCGGCTCCTTTTCCATGCGACGCGCCCGTTCGTCGCGGTCCAGGCCGGGTGTAAAAGTGATCCATGCAGTGTATGCCGTGCCATCGGGCGCGATGCATAGCGCAGGGAAATCGTCATCGTTGCGACCGTTGCTCACGAGCCGCGACGCAGCAACTCGTTCGATATCCACTGCTCCATCGAGTTTTTCGACGAACTTGCCGTAGGCGATGTCCGATACTTTGAAATCGAAGCTCCCCTGCTCTGTTTTGACTTTGATAACGGATTGTTCGGCCACGTCCGTGAGTAGCAAAATCACACCGTTGTCGGCCATGTTCGCATTCCCGCCTTTGCCTTTACCGACCTTTTTCGCGTTGTTGCTGCGGCGGACGGTCAGTGAACGGCTGGAGGCTTTCCATCCGGTTGTGTCGTGAACTTCGTCTCCGTCTTCGAAGCGCCAGCCGTCAATTCTCTCGATTTTGCCCGGCGAAACGGAAATGGTCCCATCCCATTTTTGTGGACCTTTATCAGTGAGGCCGAATCGAATACGGATTCCGACATCCAATGCCAAAGCCGGAACTGAAACGGCAACGACAATTAACCCGCAAAGAATCTTGAGCATAGTTGATTTTGAAGACGTTATAGCAAAGGACGAGGATACAAAAGAGTACACATGTATGTGTATAGGCTCCTCCTCGGGCGCTGCAGCACTCATAGAATGACCGAGCCGTGACAGTTAGGCGTCGATTTGGTCAAATAGCTCATGCTCAAGCTTCTTCGCGTCGTAGGCGTTGTTCTCCTGGTGTCGTGCTCGCATGTTCGAGCCGATAAGGTTGATGAGTTCGTCGAAACGCTAATTGAGAAACGAAATCTTGTCGGGTTGTCACTCGCAATTATCAAAGACGGTCAAATCGTAAAAGCTGCGGCTTATGGAATCATCGACAAGAAAACCAAAGAGCTCGTAACAACCAACACGCTGTTTCAGGCCGGCTCTATCAGCAAACCGGTTTCGACGTTGGGTTTACTGCATTTGGTTGAAGAGAAAAAGGTTTCGCTCGACGAAGATGTGAATTTGAAATTGAAAACTTGGACAGTTCCTGAAAACGAGTTCACGAAAGAAGAGAAAGTCACTCTGCGCCGTATTCTCAGTCATAATGCCGGACTAACAGTTCATGGTTTTCCCGGATACAACGTTCTCACGCGTATGCCCACATTGGTCGAGGTTCTGAACGGCGAAAAACCGGCAAACACAGCCCCAATTCGCGTCGATATTCCACCGGCAAGCAAAGTGCGTTATTCAGGCGGTGGATTTACCGTCATGCAGCAATTGGTGATTGATGTGACGAGCGAGGCATTTCCGCGCTTTATGAAATACGCTGTCCTTCTCCCGATTGGAATGACGAACAGTACGTTTGAACAGCCTCCGCCGAATTCAATCGCCACAAATACTGCTCATGGTTATTTCCCCAGCGGCGAGGCCGTGAAAGGCTGGTGGCATGTTTATCCTGAAATGGCAGCCGCCGGCCTTTGGACAACGCCCTCCGATCTCGCTCGCTACGCAATTGCAGTTCAACAATCATTCGCCGGAACGACCAATCCCGTCATTTCACAAAAGCTGACTCGTGAAATGCTGACGCCCCAGAAAGAAAATGTCGGGCTCGGTTTGATGCTCGAACGCAGCGGAAAAAATCTCCGCTTCAAACATGGTGGACGCGATGAAGGTTTTGATGCGCTACTCGTAGCCTACGCTGAACAAGGTTTCGGAGCAGTCCTCATGATAAACTCGAACGACAATACCGGCGCCCTCGAACGTATAGTGGACTTCATCGCTCGCGAGTATCACTGGCCGGATTATCCGTGAGAAAAGATCGCTGGAGTATCCACTACCGACGGGCCGGATTACGTACGAATAGGCCCTGGAGCCACAGAACACCGCTTTGGTATAGGATTAGCCAAAGCGCCACTGCTTAATTGAAGAAAGTCTGGCATAACTCACGCAAAACGATTCAAATGTTTGCTGCATGCAGGCCCGAAAATTGTCCGTGAATCATTGCGCAAAACTTTCAGCAGTCATACTTCAGACGGTCCTGATATTTGTCTCAACTTCTGCGTCAGGTAACGATTGGCCGCAATGGCGCGGCCCGCAGCGTAATGGGATCTCGGAAGAAAAAAGTTGGAGCGATACCTGGCCCGCAAATGGCCCAAAAGCAGCCTGGAAAGCGAACGTCGGTCTCGGATTTTCTTCGTTTGTCGTTAAGGATGGCCGCGCCTTCACTCTTGGCTATGCCGATGGACAGGACACGGTCTGGTGTTTCGACGCTAACACAGGCAAGCTCGTTTGGAAACATTCCTATCCAGCAGAATTAGGTGACAAATTTTTCGAAGGTGGAACCACCGGCACCCCAACAATTTCGGGCGATCACGTTTTCACTTTAAGCCGTTGGGGAGACACGTTCTGTTTCGACGCAGCCACCGGCAAGATTATCTGGTCGAAAAACGTTCAAAAGGAAACCGGCGTGCCCGTTCCCGGTTGGGGTTTCGCCGGAGCCCCGCTCGTTCAAGACAATCTTCTCATACTAAATGTTGGTGGAGGTGGACTTGCACTAGATCCTGCGACTGGAAAAATTATATGGCAGTCCGCCAAAAAGAACGCTGGTTATTCTACGCCGTTGCCCGTCAAGCGCGGCGCCGGCTGGCTGGCGTTGTTTGGCACGGAAAACAGCTACGTTGCCGTGAAGATGAAAACCGGCGAAGAAGTCTGGCGCATAAAATGGTTGACCGAATATGGTCTTAACGCCAGCGATCCGATTATCGACGGGGATCTCATGTTTATTTCAACCGGCTATGGAAAAGGAGGCGGGCTTTTTAAGCTCGGCACAGGTGAACCCGAGCAAATTTGGAAGACCAAAAATCTGCGCACTCAGTTGAATTCGGCCGTTCTTTACCAGGGCAATCTTTACGGCACGGATGGCGACACGACTGATAAGGCTGCGTTGAAGTGCCTCGACTTTCAAACCGGCCAGGAGAAGTGGAGCCAGCCGAATTTCGGTTCCGGCGGCGTTATGGTTGCCGATGGAAAACTGATCGCGATGTCCGGCAGCGGTGAATTGATGGTCGCGCCTGCCACGTCGTCTGACTTCAAGCCGACCTCGCGCGCTCAGGTGCTCGGCGGCAAGTGCTGGGTCGTTCCGGTGCTGGCAAACGGGCTGATTTACTGTCGAAACGGCCGCGGTGATGTTGTCGTTCTGGACGTGAGAAAAAACTGATTGGGAATGATTACCAAAAGTAATTCACAGGTAGCGAGGTGGGGCGAGCGTCCCCGCGAGCCGCTTCCCTCGTATTCTGGAAATTTTCTTTGGCAATCAGCATAAGCCAATGAAACGCACTCGTCGCGATTTCCTCAAAACAACCGCTGCCGCCGGGCTCGCGCTCAACGCAATTCCGCTCCTCGGCGCTGATCCGGGCCACAAATATCGCACTGCGCTCATCGGCTCCGGTTGGTGGGGCAAGACCATCCTCAAGCAGGCCATGAAAAGTGGGTGCGTGAAAATCGTCGCGCTCTGTGACGTTGACCTGAACATCCTCGACGTCGCTGCCGACCAGGTCAACGACCTGAGCGGCGCTCAGCCAAAGACCTATCGCGACTACCGTGAACTACTGGACAAAGAAAAACCCGAAATTGCGATTATCGCTACGCCCGATCATTGGCACGCTCTGCAAACCATCGCCGCGCTAAAGGCCGGCGCTCATGTATTCGTCGAGAAACCGACCGGCCATAGCGTTAAAGAAAGTTGCGCGATGTTGCACACTGCGAGGGAAAGCGGTCGCGTCGTTCAGGTCGATCTTCATCGTCGCATCGCGCCGCACCATGTCAGCGGGATGAAATTTCTCAGATCGGGCGCAGTCGGTGAAGTCGGAATGGTTCGCTTGTTCGCGGACAGCGGCGGCGGAAAAGAAAGTCCGAAACCAAACACCCCTGCCCCGGATACGCTCGATTGGAACATGTGGTGCGGTCCTGCGCCGCTCCGGCCTTTCAACAACAGCATTCATCCCGGCGGCTGGCGTCAATATCTCGATTACGGCAATGGCCAGCTTGGTGACTGGGGTGTCCATTGGCTGGATCAAGTACTCTGGTGGAGCGGCGAGAATTATCCCAGTCGAATTTACTCAACGGGTGGACGTTCAATACGCGGCCCGGCGATCCTCAATGAAAAGGAGCAAACCAGCGACGCGCCTGACCATCAGGTCGCGGTTTACGATTTTGAGAAATTCACGTGTGTCTGGGAACACCGTCAATTCGGCGGCAACAATGCCGAAAAACACCAACTCGGTTCTTATTATTACGGGACCAAAGGCACGCTCCACATCGGCTGGCGAGACGGTTGGACCTTCTACCCCGTTAACAAAAAGGACAAAATCGTCCACGAGGACTCGCAACTCGTAGAACCCGAAGGACACAACATCCCGCTCTTGTGGGGCGATTTCATCGATGCCATCGAAGGAAAATGCAAAGGTGTCGCGAACATTGAACTTGCCCATCGTTCCACCGTGCTGTCATTGCTCGGCATGGTTTCATTGCGCGCCGGACGCAGCCTCAATTGGGACGGCTCCAAGGAACAAATCATTGGCGACGACGAAGCGAATAAACTCCTCAGCCGTCCTTACCGCGCGCCATGGGTCTATCCGATGGCGTGAACCATTTAAATAGCTCCAGAGGAGCGCCATCCTTGTAGCAAACGTCTCCGGTTACAATCTTCAAGCTCCAGAGGAGCGGCATCTCCACTCGGACGCCGCAACTCGAGATGAGTTCTTCTCGGCTTTTCGGCGGATGGATTTTCCCTGCTATCAATCATTACTACGCCTTTGTAGCCGCACCAAAACAATGCGAATACCCATCATCATCCCTGAGAAAGAATTCCGTTTGGCCATATTCGCGCTCAACGATTTCTGACACCGTATATCCAAGTCCAATCAAACGCTCCCGCGTCTCGCGAAGGTTGGCAGGCGTCCAATAAAGCCGAATCCCTTCATAATTTTCTGGCTTAACAGGCGTGCCCGCTCGTTGATTGAGCATGAAATGTAAATCGCCCTGGTGCAGCATGCAGAAGATGAGCTTCCCTTCCGACCGCATCTCCTTGTCCATCTGAAACCCGAGACCATCGACCCACAGGCGAAGACTCTTCTCCAGATTCGCGCTCGGAATAACTGGAATACATGATTTGGTCGGCGCCTCAGTCGGCCGGTTCTTTGCGTTCATAACTTACAACTATCTTATCATTCACGACGCGAATTGTAGCGCCCCTTAATTCGATCTGTGCCTCTTCTGATATGTGTAACTCAAGTCCGTCAATCTCAAATCTGGCGCGT
>Ga0068857_100003203_pt1 | contig 13575 bp, 8 predicted proteins | sample KBSCornC72_FD_66591 | JGI IMG/M metagenome (GOLD analysis project Ga0068857, IMG submission 66591) | Corn rhizosphere microbial communities from Kellogg Biological Station, Michigan, USA - KBS Corn C7-2 | ecosystem: Host-associated > Plants > Roots > Rhizosphere > Soil ...
GAAAATCTGCGCAGCGAACTGCTTGAGCTCTGGGCCAAGAAGACGATGCCGACGCGATGTGTCTTCATCGTTACGCACAACATCGAAGAGGCTGTCCTGCTGGCAGACCGCATCATCGTGCTTGGGCGTAATCCCGGCCATATCCGGACTGATTTTCGAGTTCAGATTCCGCAGCCGCGCGACCGGAAAACCGAAGCATTCACGCAACTGGTGGACTTCATCTACAAGGTGCTGACGCGGCCCGACGTCGCTCCGGAAGAGGCGCCGACCGGTCCGCGCGTCCGAGATCAGCGACAGATGAAGTACCAGATGCTGCCCCATGCGCGGCCGGGCGGCATCGCCGGCTTGCTGGAGTTGCTGATCGACAAGAACGGCCGGGACGACATCTACCGTCTCGCGGATGACCTCGCATTTGAGATCGATGATCTGCTGCCGATCGTGGATGCCGCGCAGTTGCTTGGTTTTCTCAAGGTGGAAGAAGGCGACGCGAGCATTACTGACCTGGGCGCCGAGTATGCGAACTCTGAGATCCTCCGCCAGAAAGAGATCTTTCGGGACGCGGCACTCGAGAACGTGCTGCTGCTTCGCCAGATTCGCCGAGCGCTGGATGCAAAGAGCGATCACACGGTGTCGGAGGATTTCTTCCTTGACATGCTCGACGAGCAGTTCAGTGCCGAGGAATCGCAACGGCAGATCGAGACGGCGGTGACATGGGGACGGTACGGAGAGATTTTCGACTTTGACGCTGCGCGGCGCAGGTTCGTGATGCCCGACGTTCTGCAGGAAGAGGCTGCCGGGGGCGCTGAGTGAGCATTCAGCGCACGCTGACCCGATCGCTGGTCATGGTTCGCACGTGGCCTGTGGTGATCGACATGGGTGTGGGCATGTGCGCGCTCGCCTTGTTCATAGCCATCGTGCACCTGGCTGCCTACTGGATGGGCACCGCGGTTCCGGTCTCCCGTGTGACGGAGAATGCGCGTTCGCTGCCCGTCTATGCGTTCTATTCGGTGATGCGCATCGGCATCGCCTATGTTCTGAGCCTCGTGTTTGCGATTGCTTACGGTTACATCGCCGCGCGAAATGCGCGTGCGGAAGCATGGATGGTCGCGATACTGGACATCCTGCAATCGATTCCCGTGCTCAGCTTTCTTCCCCCGGTGTTGCTTGCCATGATCGCGCTGGTGCCGCATCGCCAACTGGGCATCGAACTAGGCGTGATTTTGCTGATCTTTACAGGGCAAGTCTGGAACCTGGCGTTCAGCTTCTATTCCTCGATGAAGGCGATCCCACGGGAGATGCTGGAGGCGTCGCGAATCTATCGTTACTCCGGGTGGCAGCGTTTCTGGCAACTGGAAATCCCCTACGCAACAATCGGGCTCGTCTGGAATTCCATCATCTCGGTCGCGAATGGCTGGTTTGCGCTGATGGCCTGCGAGATGTTCCAACTGAAGAACAGGAACTTCGAACTGCCGGGCCTGGGCAGCTACATCCAGAACGCCACCTACGACGGAGATGTGCGAGCGCTCCTGAGCGGGATTGCGACGATCGTTCTGATTGTGGTTTTGACTGACCAGATGATATGGCGTCCGTTGATTGCATGGAGCGAAAAATTCAAATTCGAGCAGGTGGAAGCGGCCGATCACATTTCTTCGCCCATACTGACTCTCCTGCAAAGGTCCAGGCTGGTCGGTACCTTTACCGGGCGTCTGTGGGCGCGAATCGAGGAGCCGGTCTATCGCAGGCTGGCGCGGTCGCGAGAGACTCGCGTCGTCCAGCCCATGGACACGGATGGAGAGACGCGTCGTCGCTCGATTGGGTACTGGTTCGCAGGCATCACGTTCGGAGTGGTGATCACCTGGGGAGCGATGCAGTGCGCCTTGATGTTGCGGCATGTTAGCTGGGCCGAAATGCGTCTGCTCTTTGCCGGTGCGGCCGCGACTTTCCTTCGCGTCAACGCTTCCTTGCTGCTCTCCGCGTTATGGACCGTGCCTGTGGGCGTTGCAATCGGATTCAGTCCGAAACTGGCGCGCGTGGTTCAGCCCATAGCCCAGGTGCTGGCCTCTGTTCCAGCGACAGCGTTCTTCCCTATTTTGCTCATCGGATTGCTAAAAATCGGTGGTGGCCTCGGCATCGGATCCATTGCGCTCATGCTGCTGGGGACGCAGTGGTACATACTCTTCAACGTGATTGCCGGCGCCATGTCCATTCCCTCGGACCTGAGAGAGGCAGCGTCTCTCTACAAGTTCACAAACTGGCAGCGATGGACAACGCTGATCCTGCCCGGCATCTTTCCTTACCTGATCACGGGAATGGTAACGGCTTCAGGCGGAGCATGGAATGCTTCTGTCTTTGCGGAATATGCGAACGTTCAGAACCGTACCATCCAGACCATCGGCCTGGGAGCGCAGATCGACACGGCCACCGCTGATGGAAACTTTCCCATCCTGCTGCTTGCAACGATCCTTGTGGCCTTGATGGTGGTTACGATGAATCGGCTTGTTTGGAGGCGGCTCTATCGCCTTGCCGAAACCCGGTATAAACTCGAAAGCTGATTAAAGCTACTTAGGAATGTTTGCGATCGGAGAACGAATGATTCGCGTAGGACTAGTGGGATTTGGAATGGCGGGCCGCGTTTTTCATGCGCCGCTTATTTCTTCCGTGGACGGGCTGGAACTCGCGGCGGTGGTGGAGCGCAGCTCTGATAATGCTGCTGAGCGTTATCCCGGTATCACGACCTATCGATCTGTCGGCGAGTTGCTCGCCGACGCTTCCATCAAATTGGTCGTGGTTGCCACACCGAATGCTTCCCATTTCCCAATCGCTATGCAGGCGCTGGAGGCTGCGAAAAGTGTCGTCGTCGACAAGCCGGTGGCACTGAGCTCGGACGAGATCCGGCAGCTTTCGGAGTTGGCCGGGGGCATCGGTCTGCAGCTATTCCCGTTTCATAACCGGCGTCTGGACAATGATTTTCAGACGCTTCGCAAAGTAATGGATGATCATGTACTGGGGCGTCTTGTGCATTTCGATTCGAATTTCGATCGATGGCGGCCGGGACTGACACGGCGACCATGGAAGGAAGACCAGGACCAGGGCGGCTTGCTCTTCGATATCGGAACCCATCTCGTCGATCAAACTCTTATTGTGTTTGGATTGCCTGCGTCGGTCAGCGCCGAGACCCGACGCGAACGTGATGGCGATGGATCAAGCGATTCGTTCACGATCCGGCTGCAGTACATGACCGGCTTCACCGCTACGCTTAGTTCGAATTTGCTCTCCTCTCTTGCCCGGCCGAGGTTTCACCTCCGCGGCACACGTGGCAATTTCTGGAAGTGGGGACTTGACCCCCAGGAAGATGCGCTGAACAAGATCAAAACGATCGACGACAACGATTGGGGCAAGGAGCCCTCGGATCGCTGGGGCACGCTGAGCGTGGGTGTGGATGGAGATCCCGTTGCAACCCCGGTGCCCTCGGAGATCGGGGACTATCGCCGGTTTTACGCCGGTGTGCGCGATGCCCTGCTTGGCAATCCTGCGAAGGAGCTGGCGACCGCAGCGGATGCCTGGCGGGGAGCACGGATACTGGAGTGGGCAAAGCAAAGCTCCGATGAACATCGGGAAATCGAGTGCGACTGGAGCAGCGAGCCAGCTTGATTAATGGCCGGATTCTCGCGGATCTTGCTCCACCAGCGGTACCCAGAAGCGAAAAGTGCTGCCTTGTTCGGGGCTGCTTTCGACTACCAGATCTCCACCATGCGCACGAACAATTGCGCGGGCAATCGGCAGTCCCATTCCGGTCCCTTTGCCGATGACCCTTCCCTTCTTCCCGCGATAAAACTTGTCAAAGATATGCGGGAGGTCTGCTTTGTCGATGCCGGGCCCGTTGTCTTCGACTTCGAACTCGAGTCGACCCCCGATGCGTCGCGCACGCAGGACGATGCGACTTTCGGGCGGCGAGTAGCGCGCGGCGTTCTCTATCAGGTGGCGAAACACTCGTCCAAGTAGCCGCGCATCGAACCAAACGGGGCGATCGGGCTCCTGAACCATGAGAACTGCCTGATGGCGGCCCAGAGAGGCTCGAGATCCAGCGACAACCTGCTCAAGCAGCGTACGAGTGTGACGCGGAGATGGTTGCACCTTGACGACGTTTGCGTCGATCTCAGCCATCTCTACTGCTTCTCCGATAAGCGCGTCGAGACGGGCGGATTCCTCGTCGACTACGATCGCCATTTCCTTTCGCAGCGGATCGTCAAGGCCCTTATCCTGTGTAAGTGTCGTCGCGGCGGCGCGAATGGCAGTGAGAGGAGTGCGAAGCTCATGCGTCAGCGAGTCGATAAGTGCTGCGCGGAGACGCTCACTCTCGCGGGATGCCTCAAGGCGAGCGCTCGCCTCGATTGCCATCGCACGGGACAGCCCGATGCCGATCTGGGCGGAGACTGCAGTGGCGACTTCGCGGGAAAGCTGCGAAGGTTTCCAGGCGAGAGCGCCGATCGGACGCATGCCAACGAAGAGTACATGAGTTTCGAACCCGTCCTGAATTCCACTTGCAGCCTGCACTCCCTTTGAAAGATCACGAAGGTTCGCCTTGAATATCCCTGACAGATCTTCTGACGTTGATTCGAACTCATCGCGATCCTGCACATAGAGAGCGACAGCCTCGAGCGAGAAGATCCGCTTCAGAAGGTGTGGCAGATCCCGAATCAGGCTGGCCGCGTCCTGATGCAGGATCATCTCCTGACTGATTTGAAAAAGGCGCTCTACATCTTCGCGGCGCTGCTCCGCTTCGACTCTCTCCATGCGCGCGCGTTCGGAAACCCGGCCTGCAAGGAGCGAACTGATCACGAAGGTTGTCATGGAGACCCATTCCTGCGGCCCGGCGAGTATGAAGGTGTGGAATGGCGGCAGGAAGAAGTAATCGAATGCGAGCGCACAAAGAACGGCACTGTAGAGCGAGACGAATAATCCTGCCTGGGTCGCAGTGACGACGACCACCACCAGAAAAATCATGCCAGCGGTGGCTGGATGTGCATGCGCCAGACCCAGTCCGACCGTGGTGAGCGCGGCGGCGACAGTGGCACCCAACCACTGCACGTAATGGTGCGGTTTGGGTCTCAGCAGCTGCATGTGAGTCTATCGGTGATGATACTCGCGCGGCGCGATGATGTAAGCTTTGCGATGAAAGAAGAAAATGCCGGGACGAATTCTTGTCATCGACGACGAATCGCAAATTACGCGCGTGCTGCGAGCCTCTCTTTCCTCGCAGGCTTTTGATGTCCGGACCTCCAATGATCCGGAGGAGGGACTTCGGCTCTTCTCCGAATGGCGGCCCGACCTCGTCATCACAGACCTGATGATGCCCGGGCTGAGCGGGGTTGAGGTGTGCCGTGCGATTCGTTCGACCTCTTCGACGCCGATCCTTGTGCTATCTGTTCGGGATAACGAGCGCTCGAAGATCGAGGCGCTGGATTCCGGCGCTGATGACTACGTGACGAAACCCTTCAGTATTCAGGAATTGCTTGCTCGGGTACGTGCGCATCTGCGGCGTGCGCCCGAAAGAGCTGAATCGGCGATCAGTGCAGGCGACTTCGTGATTGATGCGGCAGCGCACAGCGTTGAGGTAATGGGCAAGCCTCTGCACCTCACCCCGAAGGAATTTGAACTGCTTGTTCATCTGGCGCGGCATGCGGGGAAAGTCATCACGCATCGAGCGCTACTCACGGGAGTTTGGGGACAGCAAGCTGCGCACCAACCCGAATACTTACGCGTGTTTGTCAGCCAGTTGCGGAAGAAGCTGGAATCTGAAACTGGCAAGCAATACATCCAGACCGAGCCGTGGATCGGGTACCGATTCGTACCTGAAGGCTTGAGCGAAAACAGCGACCAGGACTCGTAGCGCTCGGTGTTTCCACTGCCGATCCTGTACCTTGATGTGAGTTGGATCATAGACGCGTCGCGGCGCAATCGCATATCCTTCCCTTTCATGCCGGGCTGCACGGCGACCGGCCAAAACCATGCGCGCTTCGCTTTTTATCACCTGTTACAACGACACGCTTTTTCCGCAGACGGGACGTGCCGTGGTGCGACTCCTGGAGCGCCTCGGAGTAGACATCGACTTCCTGCCGGCGCAGACGTGCTGCGGCCAGATGCACGCCAATACTGGCTTCAGAGGCGAAGCGTATTCGCAAGCGAAGAGATTTGTACAGTTGTATCGCGACACGGAATGCGTGGTGATCCCCTCGTCGTCCTGCGTGGCCATGATTCGCGATCAGTATGCGGGATTGTTCGAAGAACTGGGAAACGAGGAGCTGCGCAGGCAACTGGCTGCCTTGCTTCCGCGTGTTTTCGAACTTAGCGAGTTTATTATCGACAAGCTCGGAGTGGATGACGTCGGAGCACATTTTCCCCACCGGGTGGCATACCACGCCAGCTGTCATGGCTTGCGAGGGCTGCACATCGGCGAACGGCCATTCAAGCTGTTGAGCAAGGTCCGCGGATTGGAGTTAGTTCCGGTCGCAAATCTCGATCGCTGCTGCGGCTTTGGCGGTACGTTCTCCGTCAAAAATGCCGAGGTGTCCACAGCGATGCTCGATGCCAAGCTCATCGATCTATTGGCAACCAATGCGGAGTACTGCACAGCGCTTGATAACAGCTGCCTGATGCACGTGGGAGGAGCGTTGCACAGGCGCAACCTGAAGATGAAGCCGATTCATCTGGCCGAGATCCTCGCCAGCACGGAAGCGAGCGCCACATGAGCGGCCCTGTGATGGATCCCCGTTTTGCTCCTCCGTTTCCAGAAGCGGCCCTGCCAATCCTGCAGAACACTCAATTGCGCAAGAACGTCGCGCACGCCACAGATGTGATCCAGGCCAAGCGCAACCATCTTGTCGCGGAGAAGAAGGACTGGCAGGAGTTGCGCACGTCAGCTGCGGGCATCAGAGCGCACGTGCTCGCGAACCTTGCGAGCTACCTCGAAGAGTTCGAGACGAACTGCACGGCAGCGGGTGGCGTTGTTCACTGGGCCAGGGATGCTGCCGAGGCACGCCAGATCATCCTCGACATCCTGCGCGAGGAGAAAGCAAGCGAAGTCATCAAGATCAAGACGATGACGTCGGCAGAGATCCAGCTTAACCCTGCGCTGGAGGCGGCTGGAATCACGGCAATCGAGACGGATCTGGCTGAACTGATCTTGCAGCTTGGCGAAGACGAGGCTTCGCATATCGTTGTGCCGGCTCTTCACGTGAATCGTCATCAAGTGCGCGATATTTTTGCGCGGCGCATGGGGTTGCCGCAGTTGGCCGACGATCCGGAGGCGCTCACTGCCGCGGCGCGGACTTATTTGCGTAAGAAGTTCCTCAGTGTTCCGACTGCCATCAGCGGCGCTAACTTTCTGATCGCCGAGACCGGTTCGGTAGCCATCGTTGAGTCTGAAGGCAACGGGCGCATGTGCCTGACGCTGCCGAAGACATTGATCGCGCTGGCCGGAATCGAAAAGGTGCTCCCAAGGTTCAGCGATCTTGAAGTGCTGCTGCAGGTGCTGGCGCGCTCTGCAACGGGAGAACGGCTGAATCCCTACAACTCACTGTGGTCGGGCGTGACGGCGGGTGATGGGCCGCAACGATTTCATGTGGTCCTGCTGGATAATGTCCGGTCGGAAATCCTGGGACGCAAGGTGGAACGCCAGACGCTGCAATGCATTCGCTGCGCTGCGTGCCTCAACACTTGCCCTGTCTATCGACAGACAGGTGGGCATGCCTACGGTTCCCCGTATGGAGGACCAATCGGGGCCATCCTGACGCCGCAACTCGAACACATGCGGCATGCTCAATCGCTCCCCTATGCGTCGTCGCTTTGTGCAGCCTGTTATGAGGTGTGCCCGGTAAAGATCAACATCCCTGAGGTGCTGATCGATCTTCGAGCCCAGGTCGTGGATCAGGAGCGGGAAGAGAGCAGGCGCTGGTTCGATCCGATGTATATAGGCATGAAGGCTGCCAACTTCGCATTCGGGAGCGGAGCGCGATTCCGGATGGCGCAGCGATTCGGCAAGTTGGGATTGCGTTTGTTCACCGGCAAGGATGGATGGATTCGCAAACTGCCGAGCCTGGGAGCGCGCTGGACTCTCTCGCGTGATTTGCCCGCCATGCCCGATCAGACATTCCGGCAATGGTGGACCGAACGGGAATCCGGCCGCGGCAAGGAGGAGACGAGATGACCTCGAACTCACGCCAGGCAATCCTCGATCGTGTACGTGCCGCGACCCTCGCCGATACAGATCGGTACGAGGATGTGCCGCGCAGCTATATTCGGACCGGCACGCTCGATTCGCAGAGTCGCGTTCATCTCATGACCGAGCGACTGCATGAATATGGAGCGGAAGTTGTGGAGTGTGCGCCGGCGGATCTGCCGCATATTGTCGTGCGACAGTTGCAGCAGAGTGGAAGGCACCACTTCGTGGCCCCGCCCGGAGTGCCGGAAGAATGGATGGGCAACAGCGTCAGCTGGTTGATCGATCAGAATCTCAGCCATGAACAGATCGAGCAATGCGACGGTGTGCTCACGGCAGCATCGGCTGGTGTTGCAGAATCCGGCACGATTGTGCTGCACCACGGACCGACAGAAGGCCGGCGTGTCATCTCGCTCCTGCCCGATTTCCATCTTTGCATCCTTAGAGCCTCGCAAATTGTGGAGACACTGCCGGAGTACTTCGCCCTCTCCTCGGACCCACCGCGCCTCGCAACCTACATATCGGGTCCTTCGGCCACGGCAGACATCGAGATGACGCGAATCAAGGGCGTTCACGGACCCCGCTTTTTGAGCGTAATCATCGTCCGGGACGACTCCTGAGGAGTTCGAGGGCGTGCCCGCAGCCAGGGTTCATTCCGGCCTTACCGGCAGTACAATCGAAGTCTGAGATTTCTCCCCGGATCGGTGGTGTATATGTCGCAGGCAACTCTCGCAAATTCAACCTTTCGCTTTCTTGAGGATCGCTGGGAACCAGCTACAGCATCTGGCCTCGATGACCCGGAAGCTCTTCGGTATCGCTCGAATCTGCTTGGATCCGATTTGCGCATCACCAACTTCGCAGGCGGCAATACCAGTTCCAAAGTAAAGGAGATTGATCCGCTGACGGGTGAGCAAGTCGAGGTGCTATGGGTCAAGGGATCCGGCGGCGACCTGGGCAGCATCAAGCGCACAGGATTTGCAACCTTGTACCTGGACAAATTGCTGGCGCTGGAAAAAATCTACAAGGGGGTCGACTTCGAAGACGACATGGTCGCGATGTATCGCGTCTGCACCTTCGGAGATAATCCCGTTGCCGCATCGATCGATACGCCACTGCATGGATTCCTGCCGTTCCGGCACGTCGATCATCTCCACCCCGACTGGGGCATTGCCATGGCCGCCTCGGCAAACGGCAAAGAAAAGATGGAAGAGTTCAATCGCGAGTTCAACCACTCTCTGATCTGGATCCCCTGGCAGCGACCCGGCTTCGAGCTCGGCTTGATGATGCGCAATGCCGTTGAGAAGAATCCCGGATGCGACGGAATTGTGCTTGGAGGTCACGGCATCTTCACATGGGGAGAAACGCAGCGCGAGTGCTACCTGAACACCATCACGATGATCGATCAGATCGGGCAGTTCATTGCGCGGCATGGCGAAGCTCTGGGTCCCCAGAGATTTGGCGGCGAGGCAGTACAATCACGCCCAGAGCGCAGGGCGCTTGCAACCGAAATCGTGCCTTATCTGCGCGGGCGCCTGAGCGTACAGAACCGCCTGATCGCTAGCTTCAGCGATGCGCCGGACGTGCTGCAATTTGTAAATTCCGCACACGCGGAGGAGTTGGCGTATCTGGGCACCAGCTGCCCCGATCACTTCATCCGGACCAAGATCAGGCCGATGTTTGTGCCGTGGGCGAAGAACGGCAACGTGGCTGACCTCAAGGCGCAGATTGACCGCTCTCTGCATGAATATCGCGAGCAGTACTTCACCTACTATCACTACTTCGTAAAGCCGGATTCGCCTCCACTGCGCGATCCGAGCCCCGCAATCGTTCTGATTCCGGGCCTGGGCATGTTCAGCTTCGGTAAAAGCAAGACAGAAGCGCGCATCACCGGCGAGTTCTACACAAATGCAATTCACGTGATGGAAGGCGCCAGCCTGCTCACCGGAACAGAGGATGTAAAGGGATCACTGCCGCAGTGCGGCGAAGGTATGGATCCTGCAACATTCAAGAGCTTCAGCAACTATGTTGCGTTGCCGCCGATTGAGGCTTTCCGGATCGAATACTGGGCGATGGAAGAAGCGAAGCTGCGCCGCCAGCCGCCCGAAAAGGAACTGAGCCGGCGCATCGCTCTGGTTGTAGGCGGAGGCAGCGGGATCGGCCGCGAGGTCGCGCATCTCGCGGCAGCACGCGGCGGGCACGTCATGGTGGCTGATCGCGATGAATCGGCTGCAAAGTGCGTTGAAGCAGAAGTAGCGAAGATCTCCAACAAGGAGTTTGTTGCCTCAACTGCCTTGGACATCAGAAAGCGCGATACGGTCCGCGATGCGATCAGAGCGACGATCGCAGCCTTCGGCGGATTCGACATCCTGATCAACACCGCCGCGCTCTTTCCTTCCTCGTCGGATGGGCACATCTCAGACGAACTCTGGTCGACGACACTCGACATCAACGTCACGGCAAACTACATTCTTGCCGACGAAGCTGCAAAGGTGTTCGGCGAACAGAATCTCGACGGCAGCATCGTGCTCACCAGCTCCGCTAACGCCGTGGTTGCCAAGCGCGGCAGCGAGGCTTACGACGTGAGCAAGGCGGCATTGTCGCACCTGGTCCGCGAGCTGGCGGTATCGCTCTCGCCGAAGATTCGCGTGAACGCGGTGAGTCCGGCCACTGTGGTTAAGGGCAGCACGATGTTCCCGCGTGATCGCGTGCGGGCTTCGCTCACAAAGTACAACATTCCGTTTGATGAGTCGAAGTCAGACGAAGAGCTTCGCGGCGTTCTGGCTGCCTTCTACGCCAAGCGGACGCTAACCCATCAGCCGATCGATCCTGTCGACTGCGCGGAGGCGATCCTCTTCCTGGCGAGTCCGAAGACGCGGTGCACATCGGGACACATCTTCCCGGTCGATGGGGGTCTGACAGAGGCTTTCCTGCGATAGAAGAGCCAAAATCTAATTGAAACGAAAACACGAGTAAATCAGCGCATCGCGTTGCATTAAAGAAAGTTAAAAGATAGCCAGAGCAGGGGTACTTTGGTGGTATAGCGCCTCTTCTCGAACCACGCTACTCTTTCTCCACTTACCTTTCTTGATCAGGCAGCCAGATTCGGGGAAGCTTCGGCTTCGCTGGACGGCTGCCATTTCGTTTCAGGCGATCGACTGAACTGTTCCCTTGCCGGTCAGTTCTTCAACGCGCTCGACCCAGCAGCGATCGGCCGCGACGCTCATCTGCTCAGGTTCCAGGATCACCTGGAACTCGCCCTTCTTCTCAAGAAAGATCATCACCTTGCCTGGGCCGGGCGCAGCTTCAGCGGCGCTCTTCAGGCCGGCGAACATCTCGTCCGTGGCGCGATCGAGGCTGATACGGATTCGGACGGCGTTTGGCAGTTTTACCTTCACGTCTTCTAGAGGCTGAATTCCGCTGACAGATATCTTCGGTGCGGAGTCCTCTTCGCCCATCAGCATGCCACGAATGACGACCGGAGCCTGAATCTTCCACTGCTCGGTCAGGCGCTCGTAGTCGCGAGCGAAACTGATCAGTTCGATCTTGCCTGTTGCATCTTCAAGCGAGCCGACCGCATACAGCTTTCCATCGCGCTTGCTCTTCTGCACGCGAAATCCATGGATGATTCCGGCGACTTGGATCTCATCTGCCGGATCTGAATCCTTGCCCCAGCGCCGTTCTGGCGGCTTGCGCTCAAGAGCTTCGGCAGTGGAGATGATGCCGGAAAGGTTCTTGATCTTCTCGGCGTATTTGTCCAGAGGATGGCCGGAGACGAAGAAGCCCAGTACTTCTTTCTCATTGGCCAGGCGCTCGCCTTCCTCCCAGTCCGGAACCTTGGGGAGGTCGTGCCCGTTCTTTCCTTGCGCAGGGCTTTCGTCGAAGAGGCCGAAGAGACCGGCCTGGCCCTGGGCAGCGTCCTTCTGGGCCTTCTGCGCGCTCTCCATCGCTTTATCAATGCCGGCGAAGAGCGGGCCGCGCAAACCTAGCGAGTCAAGTGCGCCGGCCTTGATCAGCGACTCGATCACCCGCTTGTTCATCACGCGCAGGTCTACCTTTTCGCAGAACTCCCAGAGATCCTTGAACCGGCCGCCAGCTTCAGTCCGTCCCTTGATGACGGATTCGATCGCATTCCCGCCCACATTTTTTACGGCGGCGAGTCCGAAGCGGATGGCGTCGCCATGCGGAGTGAACTGCGACCCGGAAACCTGCACGTCAGGCGGTTCGACGGCTATGCCCATCTCTTTGCACTCGCCGATGTACTTAACCACGTTCTCGGGCTTTGACGTTTCTGAAGTCAGCAGCCCGGCCATGAACTCGACAGGATAGTGTGTCTTCAAATACGCGGTCTGATATGCGAGCAGCGCATACGCAGCGGAATGGGATTTGTTAAAGCCGTATCCGGCGAACTTCTCCATCTGGTCGAAGAGTTCGCCTGCCGTGTTCTTGTTGATGCCGTTTGCAGCAGCTCCGCTCATGAAGCGCTCGCGCTGCTTCGCCATCTCCTCGGCGTTCTTCTTACCCATGGCACGGCGCAGCAGATCGGCTTCGCCGAGCGAGTAGCTGGCGACAACGTTGGCGATCTGCATCACCTGTTCCTGATAGACGATGACGCCGAGCGTCTCTTTCAGGATGCCTTCGAGCTGCGGCAGCATGTACTCGACTTTGCGGCGACCCCATTTGCGTTCGATGAAGTCGTCAATCATGCCGCCCTGGATCGGACCCGGACGGTATAACGCGTTGAGAGCCGTTAGATCTTCGACAGTCTCAGGTTTATATCGGCGAAGCACGTCGCGCATGCCGCCAGATTCAAACTGGAAGACGCCCGATGTGAGCGCGGAGTGAAATACCTTCTTATACGTTTCCTCGTCCTTGAGCGGAATGGTCTCAATGTCGATCTTGACGCCGCGGTTCTGCTCGATGAGTGCGAGACAGTCGGTGATGACGGTCAGCGTCGTCAGTCCGAGGAAGTCCATCTTGAGAAGGCCCATCTTCTCGACGGCCTTCATATCGTAGGCGGTGACGATTTCGTCGTTTTTGGTGCGAGAGACGGGGACGAGTTCTGTTAATGGCCGTGGCGCGATCACCACGCCGGCAGCATGAACGCCCTGCCCTCGGACGAGGCCTTCGAGTTTCTTGGCCGTGTCAATCAGTTCGCGAATCTGCTTGTCGTTGTCGTAGACCTTGCGCAGATCCGGCGACTCTTCTAGCGCTTTGTCGAGCGTCATGCCGATGGTCGGCGGCACCAGTTTGGCAACCCGGTCGACGTCACCATAGGGCATGTCGAGAGCGCGGCCGCAGTCTTTGATAGCGGCTTTCGCGGCCATGGTGTTAAACGTGATAATCTGCGCGACCTGCTC
>Ga0068857_100003211_pt1 | contig 13557 bp, 12 predicted proteins | sample KBSCornC72_FD_66591 | JGI IMG/M metagenome (GOLD analysis project Ga0068857, IMG submission 66591) | Corn rhizosphere microbial communities from Kellogg Biological Station, Michigan, USA - KBS Corn C7-2 | ecosystem: Host-associated > Plants > Roots > Rhizosphere > Soil ...
AAAGCAGCCTGAATACGTTCAAATTCAGATGGGCCACTCGTCTCCTGAAGTTGCCGAACCTTCTGCTGAATAAGCGGGTGACTATAATCCACGTCAGGCAGTTCCACAAGATAGGCATCTAATGGGGCTTCGCTGATAAATTGCGTCATTATTCTTCCTTTCTGGAAATATAGATAATCTACAATTCAAAATCGGCGCGATCCAAACAAACCTCAGCTTATTCGAGCGTTACGGCTCTCGCAATCTCACGATAACCAGCCGCGCAGGCCAGGTTGAGCGAAGGAGTGTTTGTTGCCAGCGCGCTATAGATCGGCGTCAGGCCCTCTTGCACGATCGCGGCTGACCAGGCGACGGTCGCGGCCAGCGCGTATCCCTTGCGGCGAGCTTCTGGCAGCGTATTAATACCCAGTTCGCAGGCTTCGCGAGTGCGGCGCGAGCTATGGGCGATACTACATAAACGCCCATCGACAAGCACGCCGATCGCGGGACGACACTCCGGTTGGAGAAAGTATGCCGCCGAGCCAGGCTCAAATGCCTCGATCAACGCGTAATCGTCAGGGACCAGGGGTCGAGCAGCGCGCCGCGCTACTGCAAACTCGATAAGCGGCTCAGCAGTGAGACGGAAAGCAACTTCGCGGCTTATCCCCGGCAGGGGAGGATTGGATGAAGGTAAAAGTAAAGCCTCGTTGAGACGTACAAGCAGCTCCTCGCGTTGCGCCTCGTCTACATCCGGTCGCCAGATACAAACGCGATCCGTAGCAACTTCGGCAGCACAGAGTCGCCAGGATGGCAACAGACTTCCCGGCAAAAGCGAGACATCATCGTGATCTAGCGGCGGCAACTGAACGCCCCACACGGCCTCAACATGTAAACGGAGAAATGCGCGATCGTCTATGAACATGATCGATAACCCTTTCTGAATGAGAGATTTTCTGGTAAAAAAAAGACCGAAAAGGCCCCTGTTGAGAGATATTCTCCATCAAAGACCTCCAATCATTCAGAAAGCGCTCAAAAGCAAACGTTTCTCGATGCCTGCATTATAGCCCATCACGTGCAGCTATGCAACAGATTGTAGAGGCAAATCAGACGCCGTTCTGAACCATGAAAAAACACTAGCTTTTTCCCCGGATTTTCTGTACAATAAGAACAAGTCAGCCTGACGCTTAGCTAGATCGTTCCTGCTAGCTGTACCCTCTACTCCGTTAGAGATTTTCGCCATTTGAAAGGGTTTTTAGCAAGCTTTTTCCTTGGAATCACCAGGAGCTTCTTAATCAACCAGCGTGGACTAGCGTCAGGAGAATTTAAGGCTTGGATTCGTTTATCATCACCGCCCTGCAGCAGTATGGGTACGTCGCTCTCTGGCTCATCGTATTCATTGCCGCGGTGGGCGCGCCCATTTCTGGCAATCTTCTCCTCTACGCGGCGGGAGCATTCGCGGCTTTCGGCGATTTCAATATCTTTCTCCTGCTACCCATCGCGGTAAGCGCGGCGGTTATGGGCGACAATCTCGGTTACGTCATCGGGTGGAAAGTGGGAACGCCAATTTTTGCCTGGTTTGAGAAAAAGAAACGCTGGCGTTTTGTCTCGCCGGAAGCCGTGGCGCGTGGTCGCTCGTACTTTCGCAAACACGCGGCCTGGGCCATCTTCATTTCACGCTGGCTCATCGTCGTGCTCGGCGGTCCGATCAACTGGCTGGCTGGTGCGGAACGCTACTCGTATCGCAAATTTCTCCTTTGGGATGTATGCGGTCAACTTCTGGGTGCGCTGATTCCTCTGTGCATTGGCTACACTTTTGCCGCGAGCTGGCGGGAGGCAGAGAGCCTGGTTGGTGCTATTTCCGCCTTCGCCCTGACCTCCCTCGTCACGCTGATCGTAGCTAGCATACTTATCCGCAATATTCGCGCACATAAACGCGCCTCGGCTCACGCGCAACGCAACGCCGCCCAGAATCTCATCGTCACTAACGAAATGTTCTCAGCACAAAATGAAGAGAGTCTGTCTACTGCTATGAGCGCACAGCCAGAGAATACTGAGATAGCCCAAACCACCCGATCCACGATCCTCATTCTGATTTCTCGCTCTGGCGGAGGGCATCTCAATCTCGCGCAGGCGTTGCGGGACAGGCTTGGTACTCGCTACAATGTGCGCATTGTGGACCCGCAGGCGGCGCTGGTTGAACGTGGCTATACGCTTGTCAGCCAGCGCTTCGTTCGCTTGCTTACCTGGCAGTTCGCGCTGACTGATAATAAAATCGCGGCCTGGCTGTTACAAAAAACTCTTGCTCTGTCCAGCTACAAACGCTTTCAGCGCGTTCTGGAAGAGATCCAACCAGATCTGATTATCACAACGCACGCGCTAGTCTCCTCAGCCGCCGCACTGGCTAACGAAACGAGCAGAAGACCCGTCCCGCTGGTCTTTCAGTTAACCGACTTGCATAGCCTGCACATGACCTGGTTCGTCGAAAAACACGCCGATGCATACCTGGCACCAACACAAGAAATCTTCGCTCAGGCACTGGAGCAGGGCATCGCACGCGAACGCCTCTATCTCACCGGTCGTCCGGCGCGTCGCCAATTCTATGAGCAGACCAGCGATGCAAGGGAGGCAACATTGACAGCGTTGGGCTTTGATCCAGACACATTGACGATCTTCTTGCAAGGCGGCGCGCAAGGCTCGGCCAGCGTTGATCGGCTGATCGCGAGCATCCTAGCCAATAAACTCCCTATCCAGGTGATTCTGGCCGCCGGAAAGCACAAAAAACTGGCCGAACGTTACGCGGGACTTGAGCAAGTGCGAGTGCTACCCTTTACGGAAACCATCGCTCCCTATATGGCGGCAGCAGATATGATCGTTGGCAAGGCCGGGGCCAGTTCTATCGCAGAAGCCTTTCTCCTGGAAAAACCGTTTCTTGTCACCACCCTGATTCCTGGCCAGGAGACGCCAAATTTGCGCTTCATTGAACGCCACAATCTGGGCTGGATTTGTTTGCATCCCGACGCACAAACCAGGTTGCTTGCTCAACTGGCAAACAACCCGGATTTGATCGCCGAGAAAATCGCTTCTATCCAGATGTACAAAGCCTGGAACATCCAGGCCAATCAGACCATCGAACCGCTCATTGAACAACTGCTGACCGCTAAAGACAGCTCAGCGTTCGCGGTTGAGCCAGTTCTGACGGTCAGGAATCGCTATGCATAACCTCGTTTTTCGTGGCGCGCCAGTTCACAGTGGGCAGAATTAAACTCGTATCAACCTTTTCGCTCTGCTTCATCGCCAATCCGATCAGAGAAGTCAGCACAGAGTCGTTCAGTAAATAAGGTTCAAGCCCCAATTCAAGCAAGCGGGTATGCGTCGCGTGGTAATAGTGCTGCTCGGCCTCAACGCGCGGATTGGAGAAGTGCTTGATTTGCGCTTGCAAGCCGTATTGTTCGCTCTGCCTGACCACCATATCAGCCAGTTCGAGCAGGGAGAATTGCTCGGTGATCTGGTTAAAGACCCGATACTCACCGGCCTGAGCTGGAGAAAGTATAGCCAGTTCAATGCATCTGATGGTATCGCGCACATTGATATAGCCGCGTACCTGCTGCCCCTCGCCATACACCGTCAAAGGATAGTCAGCAGCGGCCTGCACACAGAAACGATTGAGCGCCGTCCCATAGACCTGATCGTAGTCAAAACGTGTCGCCAGGCGCGGGTCCATCGCCGTCTCATCAGTCTCAACGCCATAGACGATGCCCTGGTTCAAATCGGTGGCACGCAAGCCCCAGATTTTGCAGCAAAACTGAATATTATGACTATCATGGACTTTACTAAGGTGATAAAAAGAATTCGGTTGTTTCGGGTAGGGAAGTACATCTGAGCGGCCCTTGTGATGGATTTCGATAAACCCTTCCTCAATATCGATATTTGGAGTGCCATATTCTCCCATCGTCCCAAGCTTTACAAGATGACAATCAGGAGTAAACTCTTTCAGCGCATACAGAATATTCAGCGTGCCAACAATGTTGTTCGTCTGCGTAAAAACAGCATGTTTGCGATCAATCATCGAATACGGCGCGGAACGCTGCTCGGCAAAATGCACGATCGCTTCGGGCTGAAATTTGCGAAATACCTGCGCGACAGCATCGTAGTCGGTGGTGTCACCCACAAAGAATTGGATTTGACGCCCGGAGAGTTCTTTCCAGGCGGAAACACGCTCCTGCAGCGTATAAATAGGCATCAGGCTGGCAAAATTCTGTTCGAGGTCAAAATGCCTGCGCAGGAAATTGTCGAAAATCAGGATCTCATGTCCTTTGTTGGACAGGTAGAGAGCCTGTGGCCAACCAAGATAACCGTCCCCGCCAAAAAGAAGAATGCGCATAGTCCCTCCTAAAAACGTTGATACACAAAGGAATGCATATCACTGTGTATGTATTCTTGTATTTGTAATGTAGAACGAACCAGATAGTCCAAAGGAGCATCTTTAAGCAAATACTTGCAGAAATTCCAGGAAAGCTAGTTGCTGGCAAAGCAAGCGAGCAGAAGAAAGAGTCGTACAAGTCGAGCATCAGCAGGCTGTGTGGCTCTTCTGCTGCACAACGTCTGGAAATTTCCAAAAGAAGGCAGAAGGAGATCGCTTCTCTTCCCCAGAGAGAGCGGGCAACGATCTTCCCAAAAATCGAGGACTTGCTAACGTCACATCATCACCAGACGCGAGCTTACGAGAGAAAAGGTGTCAGGCGCTGCACCTTTTCTCGCCTGGTCGTAGAACCGCAAGCGACGCGATCAGTAATTAGGACTATTCTATCATATCAACTCAACCGGTGGGAATATATCAGGCAAACTGCGGAGCGGTCTGATTACTGGTTCGTTAATCTCATCAGACTCGCCCATAACGTTTGAGAATAGCCAGCGTCTCAATGAGCGGGAGTGCTTCCGCATAGTGATTGTCGCGTCCCTCCAACGAGTGCGCGGCACACAGCGCGTTAATGACAGCCTCTTCCGTCACCTCGACCACAGCCGCGAAGAGCGCATCGATGGCTGGGTGCCGTTCATTGAGCACCTCCACGCGATGGACAAGCGGCGCATCATCATGCGGAATGCGCTGAGCCGTGGAGAAAGCGAGGGCCAGGTCGCCGCTGCCATGCCCGCCATAGGTTCCGGTACGCGCGAGGCCAAGCGGTACGCGGCGGGCCAGCCGACCAAGCTGACGTGCGTCAAGCGGAGCATCGGTAGCCAGCACGACAATAATCGAGCCTTGCTCTCGCCGCGCCTCCCCTTGCGCCTCACGTTTTTGGCGCTGCTCCTCCAGTTCGCGACCAACCGGCACACCATTGATCAGTAAATCGCCGCGTCGGCCAAAGTTCGAGAGAACAAGCGCGCCGCAAGTATAACCGCCATGCACGGACGCGAGACGCCGTGAAGCAGTTCCAATGCCGCCAGCAAAGCCATAGGTTGTCATACCTGTGCCAGCACCCACGTTGCCCTCCAGCACCGGCGTACCGGGAGCCACGGCCAGGGCCGCCCGGACGTCCTGCTCACCAACGTGTCGCCCGCCAATATCATTAAGAAAGCCATCGTTGCATTCGCAGATCACAGAATTCACGGTACTCGTTGTGACTCCAATTGCCGGATTTTGCTCAACCATAAAAGCGACGAGCGCATCAGCCACGCGCCCCACGTTGAGCGTATTCGTCAATAAGATTGGCGTCTCCAATTGTCCAAGCTCCTCAACCTGGACCAGACCAATCGTTTTGCCAAACCCATTGAACACCTGCGCCGCCGCTGGCACTTTCCAGCGAAACAGATCGTCGCCATGCGGCAAAATCGCCGTAACACCCGTGCGCACCGGCCCCACGCCACGTACTAACGCGCCGTTGCCTTTGACAAGCGTCGTATGGCCAACGCGCACGCCAGCCACATCAACGATACTATTGGTTGATCCAGGAGTAAGCGTCCCCAAAATAATTCCAGCCTCACGCGCACGCATACGCCTGTCAGGATGTACTTCGTTCATAACCCAATTTCTTCCTCATCAAAAGCTTGATTGCCAGTTCTCTCACCAGGCGAGCGGCGTTGTTCTGGAGAGACTGTCCTTCCGGCTCGCTCTGCCTGGGATTTCACATCAAATTTTGAGAGTGCGTTATTTATTCTGGCGCTGCTGCAACAGCATTAACATATCCTCAACGATGACGCCCAATGGCGCTAACGGCACATATTCCGCCGAGGAGTGTTCGTTGACCACGCCGGTTGAGATGGTAAAAACCTTGACACGCGGACGAAAAGCGCCGGCATCGCTACCAATAAAGGTTGGCCGCAGGCGCAACGGTTCTCCGCGCCTGGCCAGCACATCACGGTAAAGTGCCAGCAGCGGCTCGCTCTCATCCACTGCATAGCTTGTGCAGTGTGAATCAAATGTCACCAGCGCGCTCCCACCGAATTGTTTAGCCGCGTCCTCAAAAGCCCGCTGAATGGCATGCATATACTGTTCGCGGGCGGCTGGCGGCTCGAAGCTTCGCAGTTCACCTTCGATATGTACGCTGGCAGGAACGGCATTACGCGCGCTCCCAGCGGTGACGCGCCCGATCAGGATGCGCGTCTGGTCGCCGGCCAGCGAACCATGCGGATAGTTGGCCGCGCGAAAAATCTCCAGGGCGTTGACCGTTTGCGTCAGATCTTTGCCCGGATGACCGGTACGCCCGCTAATCTCAACATCGAAAGCGATGTAGGTCGCGCCCTGTGAAACGACCACACCAGCCTCGAAAGCGTTATCAAAGACGATCCCCTCGCGCACCCGCCAGGGCGCGGGATCGAAAGCGCTGGCCCCGCGCAACCCGACCTCTTCCTGCACAGTGAATACGATCACCAGAGGCGGATGAGATAACTGTTCCTCAAGCACGCGCGTCAGGATCTCCAGCACGATTGCCAGACCAGCGGCATCATCAGCACCCAGGTTGGTCGTGCCATCGCTATATAAAACGCCATCACGTAGAACCGGCGTATGTGCCAGGCCGGGCGGCACACGATCCATGTGCGCGTTCAGCAACATCGGTTCACCCTCGCCGGGCAGGGTAGCGATCAGATTACCGGCAGCGTCAACCTGTGAAGTCAGTCCCAGACGCGCCAGGCGCTGTTCCAGGTAAGCGCGCACGCGCTCTTCGTGGCCCGAAGTGCTGGGTAAACCAACCAGCTCAACCAGGGTTTGAGAGAGGCGGGTAGAAATGGTAGACATATGTGTTCTCCTCACGACATAGCTTATGCTCATTATGGCACATGAGCCAATCGCTTTGATCTCCTTGCCCATTGGAGAGAACAGCTACCGCTCAAAGCAAATGGGGCTGATTGCCTGGACAGAAGAATATTCTCGCCTTTGGATACAGGCGTATGCTTATATATGGAAGATGTATCACTTCAGCTAACGAGGCCAGATACCTCGATAAGGAGACAGATATGGCAGAGCAGTATTATCCACCACAAACGATGCATCCTGCCGAGGGGCGCCTCGATGTCGCGGAAGATCTGGAGGAAGAAGAGCGCAATGCATATTCCGCGCGCCACACCAAAAGCTCCCTCCAGCAAGGCAAGGCTGTTCAGAAACCACCGAAACCCGCGGGAGCGCAAGCGCAAAGCGGCCAGGAGCAAGAAGTAGGGCAGCACTATCCACCCCAAACGATGCATCCCGCCGAAGGACGTTTTGATGTTGCGGAGAGCGTGGAAGAAGAACAACGACATGCCTATTCCACCCGTCACAAACGGAACGCGCCCTCCCAACGTGAGCCAGGCGTCACCTTCTAAAATACGCCAGATGGAACCAGAAATTCTGCGTCTGCGTGAAGCGCTACAAGCCACTATGCGCAAGCAACCGGCTGTCTGGCCTCTACCAAGTGGAGGACCGCTCGATCCGCTCATTCGAGATTTACGCCTCGCGGTTGGTCTGGATGCTCATCAATCTGGCAATCTGGGACGGCAGTAAAGTTACCAGAAAAAGGAGCGAAATACGCGGGGAAAAACTCTTTTTCCCGTACCATGTTTCGCTCCCGTCATACTCAACCTGGATTGCGCACAGTTAGTGAAGAGTGCCCTGACCAAGACGCCTGCTGAGCAGTTGTTTGGCCTGGTCAGCGCAGGCAAGCTGATTCTGCTGTGCTTGAACGAAAAACTGCGCCAGTTCCCTGTCACCGTTCCGATTCGCGTCCTCTGCATAGACCTCATAGGTCTGAGCGCCCTCTAGCGCGTGGTACGCGGTACTAATCAGATCGAACTGGGGATCTGGCGTATTCGTCGAGACACGCTGAGTCCCTGTTCCTTGCATCATACCAGGATTCTGCTGACCCTGGATATTCTCAATATTTGGCTGAGGTTGTTGCATCTTTTTCTCCTTCGTGAGTAACTCATCTAAGCATTCGCATGCTCTTTCTTACATACGCCAGATTTGTCCAGGACGTGTCTCAAGTATAGAGATTGCTGCTTGCTCAAGATGCAAAGAAGCGCGCTATTCTTTCTTCAAACGATATTCGCGCATCACCAGCTCGTTCAATTCAGCCAGCGAGGTGTCTTTCGTGTATTTATCCAGCGTGATAGCTCCGTGCTGGAGCATATTCACACGGTCACAGCTCTCCAGGACCTGGGCATAGTTGTGCGCGATCATAATGATCGAGACCTCACCCATCTGTTTGAGATTACTGATGAGTTCCAGGATTAAGGCCCCTTCTTTCGCGCCCATCGCCGCCAGTGGCTCGTCGAGCAGCAAAATTTTCGCGTTCCCCGACACAGCCCTGGCAATCGCGATCGCCTGGCGTTGACCACCGGAGAGCCGCCCCACTTCAGTGTTGACCGAAGGGATACGCACCCCGATCCGATCCAGTTGCGCGCGCGCCTCCTGGCGCATTTTGCGGTTATTCAGGAAAGGTAACGGAGTTAAAAGCTTCTCACGTTTCAAAAACATATTGTGAAACACGCTCAACTCGTTCACCAGGGCCAGGTCCTGGTAGACCGTCTCAATACCTAGCGAACGCGCATGAATGACCGAACGCAAGCGTACCTGTTCCCCGTTGACAGAGATCGTGCCGGAGCTGGGCTGAATGAAACCGGTCAGGATTTTGATAAGGGTCGATTTACCCGCGCCATTATCGCCCAGCAGGCCCAGGACCTCACCTTTCTGCAAATGGATACTGACATCTCTCAGGGCAGTCACCGGGCCATACTGCTTGGCAATATGTTCTGCCGCAATCACATCCTTCTGAATCGCTTCCGCCATCAGCGTCTCCTTTCTCGTAAGGTGTGCAGGCCCAGGTTCACGATCATCGCAATGATGATGGCCGCGCCCAGCACGATATCGTAGGTATTGGCATTGACCCCCAGCAAGGTGAACCCGTCGCGCAAAATGGAGAGAGCCAGGACACCAATCACCGCGCCGACAACGGTGCCAACACCGCCAAAGAGCGAGGTACCGCCGATCACCGCGCCAGCAACCGCGCTAAACATAATCCCCGTGCCACCCGACGATGGGTCAATCGAATCGATACGGAAGCTCCCCAGAATGCCAGCCAGGCCACCCAGGAGACCGGTCAGCATAAAATTGCCAATCTTAATGCGGCTAATATTGACGCCTGCCTCACTGGCTCCAAGCAGATTCCCGCCGGCAGCAAAGGTATGCAGACCCCAGCGCGTGTACGTAAGCACAACCTGAAAGACGACCATCACCGTCGCGGCCCAGATGATTTCCGAGTAAGGAGCAGCGCCCATGATCTGATTCACCTGGCCCACGTGAGGAGGGATCACAGGGAAATCATTGGAGATAGTCAGAGTAATACCATTCAATAAGAATTGTGTACCGAGAGTAGTAATCAACGAGGGAATTTTAAACCAGACCGTGACAACACCGTTGACAAGGCCCACCAGCAGGGAGGCCAACAAACCTACGATGACCGAGAGCCAGAGCGGCAAACCGGCCTGATTGGCAAAGTACATGATAAATGGCGCGAACGCAAATATCTGGCCGACAGAGAGATCAATCTCGCCACAAATCAGCAGAAAGACTTCTCCCACCGCGATAATTGCCGTCTCAGAGAGATACTCGAAGATAGTCCGAAGGTTTGGCACTGAGATAAAATCTGCACTGGAAACCCAGAAATAGATCAACAAACAAATGGTGACAACAAGAATACTTGCTTCCCGTTGTCGCACGAATAACTGGCCCAGGCGCGACCAGATCCTCACAGATTTTTCCGTGGGTCGTTTGAGTTCGGGCCTGGGAGCATCAGAAAGAACGGTTTCGGCCATATGGCTGCTCCTTCATCGTCAGTGGAATTTTTCAGGAGAAAAACCCTGCTTTCAACAGAGGCCCTGAGGATATCTCGCGCCGGTTATGCGCTTGTGCGGCGCGAGATATCCTCAGGAGAAGCTCAAGACCTCATCTCCATAGAAAGAGGGTTGTCTCTTCCAGCACGAGCCGTTATTGCACAACTTTTTCCGCGCTGCTGCTGCCCTCAAAGCGAGTCTGCGTGTTCAGATAAGGGCCAACATTGTCCTTCGTCACGAAAAGCAGGCCGGTGTCAGTCTCGGCTGGCTGCATCAGACCACCGGACAGCTTATAGAGGAAGAGCTGCACGACGGGAATAAAGCCTTGCAGATAGGGCTGCTGATCGGTAGTGAAGCCCAGGTTGCCTGCCTGGATCTCCTGCAAGGTTTTGGGTTCCAGATCGAAACCGCCAGTGGGGATTTTTCCGCCCAGGCCATATTTATCAATCGTCTCACCAAGGCCCTGCGTGCTGCCGCCATCCACCGCGAACATTCCCGCGACATCTTTATGGCCGTTATAATAGGCATCGATCGCGGTCAGTTCGTCAGTAACAGCAGCCCCGGTAGCAATAGGTACAACCTTGACATTCGGGGAATACTGCTTGAAAGCAGCCGTCGCGCCATCAATACGCGGCTGGATGTTCAGTGAACCAGGCGTCGCGATGAAGCCGGCAACATACCCCGACTTGACCTGAGCAGCCAGCTTTTGGCCAAGCTGGAAACCGGACTGGTAGAGATCCTGGCCAATGTATGCCAGGCGCGCGTTCCCGGTTGCGTCGGCGTTGTAGGAAACCACCGGAATGCCCGCAGAGAGAGCGTTTTTCACAGGATTGTTAAATGCAGTCTGATCGATGAGTGCGACCGCAATGCCATCGGCCTTGCCGGACACAGCCGCGTCGAAGGCGTCAACCATCTCCGCAACAACGCTATTCTCTGAGCCTGTCCACTGGTACGTACATCCCAGAAGCGCGCAGGCGTCCGCGGCACCGTATTGGGTGGGGGTAAAGAAGGCATTGGTGGTCACATGGTTCACAAATACGAATTTCCATTTAGGATGGCTGGGAAAATTACCTTCGTTCGAGCCGCTGCCTGGTGAACTGGTGGTACCGCACGCGGCCAATGCTGTAGCGCCGAGAGATGTGCTGGCCGTGACGGCGAGCGCAGATTTGAACAGGTTACGTCGTTTCAGGGGCATGCGGGACATGTAATCAGCGATGTTCATAAAAATGTACCTCCACTGTACATCATTTGAGTGATTCAACAAATGTTGAGGGATAAGATCAACGTTGATCTCTGGCTAACGAGCCGATCTGCTTGAATCTTGAACCTGGAAACACTGCCTTGCACTCCCCTCCTTTCCTCAAAATACTCCTACCCGGCGCGTAAAAATAGCCGTGACCCCAGATAGGTCCAGTTGTCGCTGGTTCCTTCGAATTATGGGCAACCGCGTGAAGCTGAATGCAGCGCTTCTGGCCACGCAACGGAACGCATGAATAAGTCCCCCTGCCTTCCACCGTGGCCGCGTTGCCCATAAAAACATCCAACATCTTGAATTTAATCGGTTAAACTGAGTATAATCAAGAGAGCCACAGTTTGTCAAGAGTCTATCCAGAAATTTTCGACTCAAGCTGGGATTTGACGTAGCAGCAAGCATAGTATATAGTTGATGGTAATTTAAACGCTTTAATTTTTGGGAGAGAGCGAACATGCCGACGATCTCTGATGTCGCGCGTCGAGCACGGGTCACGACGGCGACGGTTTCCAATGTCCTTACCCAACGGGTACCGGTAAGCGAGAAAACACGCGCCCGCGTCCTTCAGGCTATTGAAGAGTTAGGTTATCGCCCCAATCTCGTTGCGCGCGGATTAGCCCAGGGCAAAACCTTGACACTGGGGCTGGTTGTCCCGACGATCTCAAACCCTTTTTTCGCCGAGGTTGTGGAAGAGATTGAGCGTATCGCCGATCAACATGATTACCAGTTGCTTTTGAGCATGACCCATAATTCGCCGGAAGAGGGCAAACGGCACCTGGAGCGCCTGGCCAGCCGTTGGGCGGACGGCTTTATTGTCATGGGAATGGCCGCCGAGATCGCCGATGTGCTAGCGCTCAAAGGGAATGGCAAAGAGGTTGTCCTGAGCGTATGGAATGAAGATCCACGCACTCAGACGCTGCCAATCGTCGATATCGATTTTCGCCTGGCCGGTGAACTGGCAACCCGCCACCTGGTCGAAAATGGGCATCGGCGCATCGCGACGATCCTGGAAGAGCCGGTTCAGGGAACGAGGCGCAAGGGTTTTCAGTTAGCGCTGGCTGAAGCAAGCATCGCGGCTCCTCCAGAGTATTTGCGCCAGGGAGATTCGTCTTTCGAGAGTGGTTATCAAGGTGCATTAGCGCTGCTGGATTTACCAGCGCCACCCTCCGCGATCGTCGCGGGCAATGACTGGATGGCTCTGGGAGCGATTGAAGCCATCATCAGCCGGGGTCTCTCGGTTCCTGGCGATCTCTCGGTCGTGGGCATCGATAATATTACGCTGGCCGCGCACGCGCATCCTCCGCTCACCACGATCGCCGTTCCCAAACGTGAGATGGCACGCGCGGCCACGGAATTGCTGCTCCGCTATATCCAGGGCACCGATCTGCCCACCGATCCTTTAAAAATCCTGGTCAGCCCTCATCTCATCGTTCGTCAATCGACTGCCCGAACCGCGTGAATGGAGGAACATTGAAAACGCTCGCATCCCTCTTTATCCGCAATGTGACGCCAAAGAATAGGAGCTAGACATGTGGCGCTATACAGCATCTTCCACGGAGCAACTTCCCGCGATTGAGCGTTTTCTCGCTCAGGTGCAGGCTTTCCCCGATTTCTTCGAGGCAGGCATTCCGGTCTTGCTGGCTCGCGCACCTGGCCGCCTGGATGTCATGGGCGGAATAGCTGATTACTCTGGCTCTCTGGTGCTGGAAATGCCACTGGCGGTCGCGACCCTGGTCGCGGTTCAGCCTACATCAGAGCCAACCATCACGCTTCTGAGCGCCGAGGCAGATAACATCGGCAGTCAGCCGTTGGTGACTCTCGCGCTCCCAACGCTCTGCCCGCCCAGTGAACCACTGGACTATATGAGCGCACATCAGCTTCTCATGACTGATCCACGTACCGCCTGGATTGCCTATCTGGCCGGGGTACTGGTGGTCTTGCAGAGAGAGCGGAAGATTGAGTTCGCGCACGGGCTGCGTATTTTCGTGTCGTGTGATGTACCAATCGGTAAAGGCGTCAGCTCATCC
>Ga0068857_100003224_pt1 | contig 13538 bp, 15 predicted proteins | sample KBSCornC72_FD_66591 | JGI IMG/M metagenome (GOLD analysis project Ga0068857, IMG submission 66591) | Corn rhizosphere microbial communities from Kellogg Biological Station, Michigan, USA - KBS Corn C7-2 | ecosystem: Host-associated > Plants > Roots > Rhizosphere > Soil ...
GGCGGAATGCACATCCGAATGCCACGACCGCGCAAGGCACGCCGAAACGCAGCACTGTCGTACCCACGATCCGCCACCAACTTCTCAGGTCGCTGCTTGGGACGCCCCCGCAGTCGAGCTACTCGAATCGTGTCCAGCGTCTGCTCAGCCAGTCGCACCTCTGGGTGGTTGGCACCGTCAAGATAGAACCCCAGCGGCAGACCGTTGCCGTCAACGACCAGCATCCACTTGGTGCCTTTGCCCTTGCGCGTCAACCCCACCTTCTCGCCGCCGTTCTTGGCCGGAGCGAACGACCCATCGAGAAAAGCCATGGTCCAGTCGAGCTGGCTACGTAGATCGAGTGCAGCAAGCGCCGCGCGCCAGATGCGCTCCCACACGCCCTCCTCTTCCCACCGCTTAAGCCGGCGCCACACCGTCGTCGGCGCCCCATAGTCACGCGGCAAGTCCTGCCAGCGGCAGCCGGTCGTGAGCACGTAGAGGATGCCGTCGATGGTTCGGCGATCGTCGGCGCGGGGACGTCCAGTGCGAGCCGGCGGTGGGAGGAGTGGCTGGATGAAGGCCCATTGCCGATCGGTGAGATGAATCTTGGCCATGCAGCCATGCTATGTCATCTCACCAGTGTTTTGGTACCGCCTCTAGTGCTAGTGCTCATGCGCCACGAGCGTGACCAGGGAGAACAGTCCCAAGAGGGCAGGAGTGGTCAGGAGTGGTACGGGCAATGGCCCGCTCCGACCACTGGCGTTGCGTTTCGACGCCCAGATGCGCGCGGACTTGGTGGAAGGTGCCTTCCATCTGCGGGGCGCCGGGCAAACCAGAGCAGGATCTGGACAGGATCGGCCTCCCGGTCGGTGCAGAGCAGGGCTTGGGTCGCAAACTTGCCCAAGGGATCGCGGATGAGCACCCACCAGATGGGCACAGGGACACCCCCCGTGTGGTACCAGAGGGCATCTCCTGTGACAGACTTGAGGCGGCGGTCGCGGTCGCCGTACCAGCGGGCAAGCGTGACGGACGTCCAGACCGTCGCTGGATTGGCGCGTACCTGGTCCAGGGTCGGCACGCGAGGCCCCACGATGCGGGGACGCCCGTTCTGGTGTGGGAGACGCGGAGGCGCTGGAGCCACCAGACGTGCATCCAGGCGCAAGCGGGTAATGACGGTCGCGACCGACCGCGACCGACCGCGACCGACCGCGACCGCGTCGAGCAGGTCGAGGGCAGCGTAGCCCCGGTCGCCCACGACGACCAGCGTGCGGTCTGGGAGCCAGCGATCCACCAGACGAATCAGCTGACGCGCCCAGCGCGTGACCGGCTTGTGGCGCCGACGATGCGGCTGGGCGTAGCGTTCCGAGGGAGCAAGCGCACTCAGGAACGGCAGTGCCCAGACACGCCCAGCCCAGGGAATCGGGACCAGCAGCATGAGGCAGACCCCGCGTAAGCCGTTGACGTTGACACAATGGCTAGGAGTGGAGGCTCGAGCGCACCGGATCACGATCAATACCAGCCGCGACGATCTTGGCGCCTCGCCGCCGTTCAATCGTCTCATCAAGGCCAAGCACCACTGGTCCGTCGGGGGCGAACGTGGAAACGAGCAACCGCAGCAGAATGCGGCTGGCTCCCAGACTCGACCAGGCGGCTCGGTTGAGCACGCGATGGTATGTCTGGAAAGTCCGGTCCTGGCTCAGACCCACTGTACGGAGCACCGTGCTGACCATGCGTCGACTTGGGGCCAAAATGGCCCCGACGACCAACAGAGGGACATGGCGCCACACGCGGCGGGAGCACAGCAGCGCAAAATGGCTCAGGAGTGCGACAATGTCGGTAGGTGGGAGTAGCACGGATCACCTCCTTGGGGGTTGAAGCAATCCGAGTGTATCCCACCTGTCTATTCCTCTGCGTTTGGATAACGTCTCGCTGAGAGCCTGTCCGCAAACCGGCGTAGGCTGGGGAGTATGGGCAGACATGAACTTACTTACGCATTGCATGCGTCGTCGATCTGCAAGCAGGGTCTTGTGCCACTTTTCCTGTGCACGTGTAGATTGCGATGGCTCACGTTCTCTCACTTGGTGGGAGGCGCGTGCCTGGCTTTGTACCAAGCCGAGCAGCGCGAGACGCTGACCGCCGCGCTTTTCAGCGTGCAGTGTGGTTACCCAACGGGTATACTAGGACCACTGGCCCGAGCCGTTGGGAACCCCTGTTGGGTAACGATGACGGCGCGCATTGCGCGCGAGCAGGATTATGGAACACCGCGCTACCTCGACGCTCTCCTGGTCCGCACCGCACCAGGGCTACGAACTCTCCGATCCGCAGCGTGGGGAGGGACTTCGTCTGATGGGCGAAGATCCTGCCTGGTTTGCCTGGCTGGAGGTCGTATCCTCCTTTGCCTTCCACGGTCAAAACGGGTCCTTCACCGCTCGCAAGGAAACGAAACAGCGCGGAGCCGGGTACTGGTATGCCTATCGCAAACGCGAGGGGATTCTGGCGAAAACGTATTTGGGCAAGACCGCCGACCTGACGTTCGCCCGCCTGGAGGGTGTGGCCAGAGTGTTGCAAGCGCCGCGCGCTTCGGCTGCTCGCGCGCCAGCACCCCTGCCACCCGCTGCGCTGCGCGAGACGAGTCAGCTCCCCATGCCCGAAGAGTCTCGGGAAGCCGACTCTCTGCTGGGACTGGTCCCACCAGCCCCAGCTCACCCGCGCGGTGAACTACTCGCACCGCTGCTCGCGACCAAGCTGCACCAACCCCGTCCTCGGGCGCAGCTGGTGGCCCGTGTCCACCTTGTTGAGCGACTCCAGCAGGGCTTGTCGGGCACCCTCACGCTCGCCTCGGCCCCTGCCGGCTTTGGTAAAACCACCCTGATCAGCCAATGGCTGGCAGGGTATGCCCGTCCAGCCGCATGGTTGTCGCTGGACGAGCGGGACAATGACCCTGCCCGCTTTCTGACGTACCTCATCGCCGCGCTGCAGACCATCGCGCCCACTCTTGGCAAGGGGGTGGTGGGCGCGCTCCAATCCCCGCAGCCGCCGCCGGCCGAGCCGGTTCTCACCGCCGTGCTCAACGATATCACCGCCAGCATCGCCGACCCGTTCGTCCTCGTCCTGGACGACTATCACCTCATCGATGCCCAACCGGTGGACCACACCCTCACCTTCCTGCTCGATCATCTCCCACCCCAGATGCACCTGGTGATTGCCACCCGTGAGGACCCACCGCTGCCCCTGGCCCGCCTACGCGCCAGCGGCCAGCTGACGGAGCTGCGCACCGCCGACCTGCGCTTTACCCCCGTTGAAGCCGCGGACTTCCTCACCCAGGCAATGGGCCTCAGCCTCTCCGCCGATGACGTCGCCGCATTGGAGGCGCGCACCGAGGGCTGGATCGCCGGCCTGCAACTCGCCGCGATTTCGCTGCAAGGCCATCCCAATCCCGCCCGCTTCATTACCGAGTTTACCGGCAGCCACCGCTTCGTGATGGACTATCTGGCGGAGGAGGTGCTGCAGCGGCAGCCCGAGCACGTCCAGGTGTTCTTGCTACGTACGTCCATCCTCGACCGTCTCTGCGGCCCGCTGTGTGATGCCGTGCTGCTGGCCCCCTCCAGTTCGGGGCAGGCCACCCTTGAATACCTCGAACGCGCTAACCTGTTCATCGTGCCGCTGGATCATGAGCGGCGCTGGTATCGCTATCACCACCTGTTTGCCGAGTTGCTGCAGCAGCGACTGGAGCAGAGCCTCGCCCCCTCTCCAGCAGATACCGGGCAGGTAGATGAGAGACAAGGAGACGTCGCACAGATCCACCAACGCGCGAGCGTCTGGTGCGAAGAGCAGGGCCTGGAGCTGGAGGCGTTTCAGCATGCGGCCGCCGCCCATGATGTGGACCGTGCCACGCGCCTGGTCGAAGGAAACGGGATGCCCTTGCATTTTCGCGGCGCGGTGGCTCCTGTCCTGGACTGGCTGAATTCGCTGCCAAGCGCAGTCCTGGATACCAGGCCCGTGTTATGGACGGCGTACGCCTCGGTGTTGCTGGCGACTGGCCGCGTGCCCGCTGCCGAAGAGAAACTCCTGGCTGCTGAAAAAGCCCTGCAAGGCGCCAAGGTAGACGACACCATCCGCGATCTGATCGGACGGATTGCCGCCAACCGGGCCACGGCGGCTGCCAGCCAGCAACAGGTTGAAACCATCATTGCCCAATCGCAGCGTGCCCTGGAGAACCTACATCCCAACAACCTGGCATTTCGCACGTCCACTGCCTGGAAGCTGGGCTTTGCCTACCAGCTCAAGGGAAACCGGGCCGAGGCCCGCCAGGCCTATATCGATGTCATCGCCATCGCTCAGGCGTCCGGAAATCTGACTTTCGAAGTCATGGCCACCATCGGCCTGGGCCAAATGCAGGAGGCGGACAACCAGCTTGATCTAGCCGCCGAGACCTATCGGCGCGTTCTGCAGCTGCTTGGTGAGCCACCACTGCCGTTTGTCAGCGAAGCGCATCTCGGCCTGGCCCGTATCTGTTACGAGTGGAACGACTTGGGGACCGCTCAGCACCATGCGCAACAGAGCGTCCAATTTGCCGGGCAGCTAGAACGTACAGACAGATTGGTTGCCAGTGAGGTGGTGCTGGCCCGATTGAGGCTCGCACAGGGCGATGCGGCTGGCGCGACTGCCCTGCTAGATCAGGCTGGTCAGTCCGCGCGCCACCAGAACTTCGTGGATCGCATACCCGAGATTGTTGACGCACAGGTGCTGATATTGCTGCGCGAGGGTCAGCTGGCCGCCGCCGCGGAGCTAGCAGAGAGGCATAATCTGCCCATCAGCCAGGCTCGAGTGTACCTGGCCGCGGGCAACCCCTCTGCCGCGCTGGCGGCGCTTCAGCCTTGGCGGCAGCAGGTGGAGGCAAAAGGGTGGAAAGATGCGCGGCTCAAGGTACTGGTCCTCCAGGCGCTCACGCTCCAGGCACAGGGTGCCAGGGACAAGGCCGTGCATGTGCTCCTTGACGCGCTGGCGCTCGCAGAGCCGGGTGGCTTCATCCGGACCTTTGTTGACGAAGATGGCCCGATGGCACACCTCGTATCCGCAGCGGCCGCTCATGGGCGGAAGTCGGAGTACATCACGAAGGTGCTGGTCGCACTTGAAGCTAGTGAGCAGGGGAGCGAAGGCAGGTCCCAGAGGCTCCCTGCCTCATCTGCTCAGCCCCTAATCGAAGCACTCAGCACGCGCGAGGCCGAAGTCCTCAAGCTCATGGCGCAAGGCTGCTCCAATCAGGAGATCGCTGGGCGGCTGTTCCTCGCCCTGGACACCGTCAAGTGGCACAATCGACACATCTTTGCCAAACTCCAGGTCCAGCGCCGCACCCAAGCCGTCGCGCGTGCTGCCGAGCTCGGCCTGCTGTAGCCGACGCGCCAGCTTGCCCGCACACATGGTCTCGAGCAGTAGCGGGAGGTCCGCTGCCAACCACGAGCGGTCCATGCAGCCAGATAGCCAACGCGTTGGCACTCCCTCCCGCCCGGTTCCCCACAGCGCCATCTTACGCCGCACGCAGAACCACACCCGCAACCACACTTTCGTGTGGCTACGGCAATACCGTCATAGAGCTATGCTGCTTACACATGAAGCACGTGGTGCAGACGGTTCTGACCGACCACCCAACCACAACAGGGACATAGCCATGGCAAGCGAGCGCGCCCCATCACCTGATCCAGATCAACCGATGATCTGTCACATTCGGATCGAGGGTCATCTGGATCCTCACTGGTCAAGCTGGTTTGAGGGCCTCGCCATCACGCTCGAAGATAACAGTGAGACTCTGCTTACTGGCCCGCTGGTCGATCAGGCCGCGCTGCACGGATTGATAAGAAAGCTGCGCGATCTCGGCATGCCCCTGCTCTCCGTCGTGTGCGTCAAAGCCGGTCAGGCAGAGACATCAGAGGTAACCGAAGGTCAGTGATCTGTGGTGACCAGGTCACCGCAACGGAGAGGAAAGTAACGGGGAGGAGAGACATGAAAGCGATTGTCCGCACACGCTACGGGTCACCTGATGTGCTACAGCTCCAAGAGGTGGAGAAACCCGTTCCCAAAGTCGGTGAAGTATTGGTACAGGTTCACGCGGCGTCGGTCAATACGCTGGACTGGCATGTCATGCGAGGGCAGCCGTTCCTGCTCCGCACTATGGGCGGTGGGTTGAGCAAGCCCAAGGACCCGCGACTCGGCGTGGATCTCGCAGGGCGGGTGGAGGGGGTTGGCGCCAACGTCACACAGTTTCAGGTCGGGGACGATGTCTTTGGGATGGGGCGTGGGGCTTTTGCCGAATTTGCGTGTGCTGCTGAAAACAGGCTTGCGCTCAAGCCCACCGATCTCTCGTATGAGGCGGCGGCGGCCGTCCCGATTGCAGCCGTCACCGCGCTGCAGGGACTGCGAGATAAAGGACACGTTCGGCCCGCAGAGCAGGTCCTGATTCAAGGTGCCTCCGGAGGCGTAGGAACCTTTGCCGTGCAGATCGCGAAGGCGTTCGGAGCGGAGGTCACGGCTGTGTGTAGTACGCGGAATGTGGACCAGGCACACACGCTTGGGGCGGACCATGTCATCGATTACACGCAGGAAGATTTCACCAAGCAGAGGCAGCGCTATGACCTGATCGTGGCGGTGAGCGGGTACCATCCGATTTCCGCCTATCGACGGACCTTACGCTCTTCGGGCAGGTATGTCATGGTCGGAGCGTCCAGCCATTTGTTCCAAGCCCTGTTCCAAGCCTTACTTCTCGGACCAGTGATGTCTAGGATGGGAAGCAAGAAGGTGGGCGGCTTGTTGTCGAATCCCTCCCAGCACCAGCAGGATTTAGCGTTCCTCAAAGAGTTGCTGGAATACGGCAAAGTCATGCCCGTGATCGAGAGACGATATGCCCTCAGCGAGACGACCGAGGCGATCCGCTACCTGGAAGAAGGACACGCGAGAGGCAAGATCGTGATCACCGTCTGAAGCGCGGACCACTGCCAGGTGAGTATATCGAGCGAGGGGTCACGGCGCGGCGCACCTGGGTAGTTCGAATGATTGCAGATCAGGTCGGTTTGGTGCAAAAAGCGTCGAATTCGACATCGTAAGGGGTTGTGCAATGAATCGCACCAAGGCGCTGGTTCTCGGTCTGTTCGCCGTTTACTGGGCCTTCATAGTCGTGCTCCTGATAGTTGCACGCAACGTCTACGACGGCTTACTCCCTCAAGAGGCGACGCGGTTGGGCGGCCAGCGACCGGCTGAGATTGGCACGCTGCTGGTGGTTACCGCGCTCTTTGCTGTGCTGTCTACTGGCGTCATCCGCAACTGGCGCTGGACCTTCTGGCTGATCCTGGTCGTCTTCTTGGCGGGCATTGTGCGCGTGCTCACCTCAGCACTGCAGCTTGCTGGGATCGTGCCCAGTCAAGATCCTGCCTGGTATGTGCTGCTGGAGGTGGTCGTTGGCCTTGTCCAGTTTGTCATTGCGGTGACTATGCTGGCCGGCTACCGTAAGGCCGGCGTCTGGGGCATATCTTGACCGTGGAAGACGTCCGAATTGGCCTGGAACGTACCGCGTACAGCCCACCGCGCCCTGCGCGCGTGTCCGTGCGACTGCGCGCGGCGCGACCGAGAGGCGCTCCACGCACGTCCACCGAATGGCCGGCAGAGAATGCTTCGAAACGCCCCCAGCGTTTTGGAACTGTCTCTAGAACACGTCGATGAGAGCGAATGGGTAGACGAGCGCGAATACCGCTGGATTCTTCAGTTTGCCCGCGAGGGTGCGGATCTACTCAACGCCAACTCGCCTGCCTCATGGTCACTGGATTGTGTGAGAACATCCCCATGCAGCGACTTCCTTACCGAACCACGCACCTCTATGCATCTGAGGGCGGTGGGTTTTCGTGGGACCATCAAAGTGATCGGTGACAGCTGGTTCTATGGGCCCTTACCACTTTCTGAAGCTATTTACTGGTGCCTCAAAATGTGTCCTGAGCTGCTTCCGGACTGGCTTGAGGAAGCTGTGAACCAATTCAGCAAATATGGGACGACGACATGTGTTGAATCGCGTCTCCCGTACTCGCTGAACACGTGGAGTATAGGCTGGTGAACAAAGCCGCACAGGCTGCGCATGTAGTATCATGCCTGTAGCGACTGGCAGTCAGCAGGCAGACAGGAGGGAGGCAGTGAGACAGTATGGAACAGCTGACCGTTGACGAGCGGCGCTTACTGGGGCGCCTCAACGATCCCAACGTCACGCTCTACCCGCATAACTTCAACACGGAGGAGCAAGCCATCCTGCAGGGCTTGATAGCCCGTCGGCTCGTTGGCCTGGGCTGGAACCCCGGCGACGCGAACTGGCAGAAGTATTACGTCACTGAGGTAGGACGCACCGCCCTAGCCACCCGCTAGTGTCTTCGTGACAACCATGCGCCCCTGTCAGCACACGCCGATGGGGGTATTCTCATACTGGTGGGTACTCAGGCTGGTGTGTACTCAGGAACGGGCTGCAAGCGGCCTCCTATGTAGTCCTCACAGTAGTACCATGATGGCAGCGAGACCACGAACTCCAACGGCGTATCTGAGCGAAAGGAGCACACAGCAATGGCTGATGAGAATGCCTGCCCGCATTGTGGAAGCCACCGCATCGAAAATTACAACGGGGAGACATTCCCGGGTGTGCTCACCTATCATTGTTTCTCGTGCGGGCGCGATTTCAAGGTGGATCTAGACACCAGTGATACCGCAGAGCAGGAAGCCCAGGACGATCAGGAGGATCAGGACGACCAGTAACTTCGACATTCGACGTTTCGCCCCCATCAGCACACACCGGTGAGGGCTTTTTCGTGCCCGCATTGCCCCCCGCTGTCAGCATCTGGCCCCGTGTCGGGCCTGTGTGCGCCGCGCCATGCAGAAGGTGTGCAGGAGGTGTGCAGCCATGTCGCGCCGCATCGGTCTGCTGGTTGCCGTTGAATCGAAATACGGCGGCACGCCGGTTTCCTTCATCTGGCGCGGAGCGCGCTATCAGGTGCTGCACGTGAATGAGCCATGGCGCCTCCAGGATCGCTGGTGGGAGCAGCAGGCCAGCCAGGAATAGCAGGCGCTGGCAGGGGTTATAAAGGCCGTAGCGACCGCACCTACTACCGGCTGCGCTGTGTCTCGCTCAGCGCCACTGCGCACGACGACCTCACCTGCGACCACTATTGTGACATCTACTTCGAGGCCGTCGGCGAGGTGTGGATCCTGGAACGTGTCTATGATTGATATGATTAATGCGCCTCATACCCCTGATCTACCCAATGCGCCTGCTCTGCCTCATGCCGCGACACCCCCCGCCGATCAGCAACCCGCCAACACCCACAATGCCCAACATACCGCTAACGCCTACGTCGAGCTGCATCTGGCCAGTGCATTCAGCTTTTTCCGTGGCGCATCCTCGCCTGAGGCATTGGCGGCGTGGGCACGTCGTGGGGAGCAGGCAGTCGTAGTGGTGAGCGGCCACCGGCGAGCTGGCGTTGCTGGTCCGCGAACGGAGTCGCCAGGATGATTGTCTGGTGTTCGTCGAAGCCTTGGGCCACCTTCGGCCTCAGGCGCCCAAGCTCCTGGTATGAGATAACGCACCGCCCCATCATCCTAAGCAGGTCCAGGCGGCCGCCACGGCTGCACACATTACCATTGCCTGGTTTCCCTTCCGCGCACCAGAGTTGATGCCCAGCGACGACCTCTGGTGACAAACCAAAGCGCTGGTCGCCGCCAATCAGGTCTACGACCCGGTGCAACAGCTGGCTGAGCGGGCGGTTTCCTGGTTAGAGGCGCTTCCTCCGTTCGAACGCCTCCGTCAAAGCGGCCTGCTCAGCGCAACATTTGAGTGGTTAGCAACTTAGGCGTTCAGTTGAAGTTGGCAATGCCGGTGCCGCACCCTACCCCCTGGATCCAGATGGTCTGGATGCCCGTGATATTAGGTGCGAGGTCGGTGTCCGAGACCGCCATTTTCGCGGTGAACGACTCGTCGTTGCCATCACCCTGCCGATAGAAATCTGCCATCAACACCACCGTGGTGTCGCCGGTCGTCGCGGTTGGCTCAGAGTCCACACCAGTGCAACTCAACGTGGTCGACGGCAGCAGCCCCGCCGTATCCCAGCGGATGCCTTCACCGGCAAGACAGGGGGTGCCGTCTTTTATGCTGATGGAGAGCGGACCTTGCAAGACCGACTCGGTGCAGTGGAAATGACCCCCCGCGTGGGCGAAATCCGTGCCTGGCACGTACGCGCCGCCTCCGGTGAGGATCACCTTGCCATGGGGAAACCCGGCAATGTCCGTGCTGTTAAAGCTGAAGGCGTCTCGCGTTTGCGCCGCAGATGCTACCGGAACGCCGAATCCTCCCACTAGAGAGATGGCAAGCCCTACGAGAACGATCAGGAAAGGCGCATACTTCGCTGCAGAGTGTTTCATCGCGTTCTCCTCGTTCGCCGTCACCCCATCAGGGTGAGTGTGGGACAGGGCGGGCATGTGTACGCCCTCGTCGAGATTGACGAGGCAAGCTGACCCAACCGGGCTCATCTGGCCGCCACTGGGCGCTGATTGAGCAGAGGAAGCGGCGTGGAGCAAGATGCCCCCTCCTCAAGACAACCCTGAGAGTCAGCCGACCATCCCCGACCAGGACCCGCATGCACCCGCGTTGGGCGGCATGCGCGGCCTTGGCCAGAATCATCAGTGTGCTACAGAAGTGGTACAGAACGCCCACGACTGCCCGATGAACAGCCTGTTGGCCGTGAACGCATTGACCGTCGCGATGGCCCCCAATCTGATCTAGCGTCGGGCGAATGATCGCGCACTCGGGCAGACGCTCGCCGCTGAAGTCGCACGCTCGGGCATGATCAGGTTAGCCTGCAGGAGCGGATCTGTGCCCCCCGCCAGGTCGGGAAACGTCAACGTGAATCCATTGAGGATCGTGGCCAAGGCAGGCGTCGACGGTTCCCGCGCCGACCGCGAGTCCTGTTCGCAGGAAAGCACAACGGCTGGTGGTAGCTCCCGACTGAGCCTCTCCCGACTGGTGCGGTGTCCTTGCTATGGACTCCACTTTCTGTGTGTGGCCAAATCCACCCAGCGGTACATGCGCGTCCGGCGTGCTCCGTGCTCACCAGCTGTGCGTGAACGCTGGGCACACTGCCATCCCCTATGCAACCCTACCCTCTGCCGCGCCGGTGCCGCGCACGGACTGGCACATGCAGCCGCAAGAAGCGTGCCCGAATACTCTCTGCCTGTCACGCGTCGTACGTATCGCCGGGTGGCCCATCTCTGCCCAGCGCCCACCTACGGCCCACGGTGTCGGCTTCGTCGTGCTAGAAGACGAGACGGGACGCTTGCCGCTAGCGATGGCTCCTGGACTGGCTGCCGATCTGCGCGGGATTCTTCGCGATGCGCGTTATCTCGTCGCGGTCGGACGCCTGGAGCGCGTCCGCTGGTACCGCTCACTCTGGGCGTTCGAGCTTATCGGCGTGACTGTTAATGAGGAGAACAGACGCCCGAACTGCATAGGGGACCAGTACCCTGTGCGCTGCGATGCTCATACTGCTTCGAGCAATGCATCGGGATAGGGCATAGCAAATGAATATCTCGTGCGCATCCTCACTCGGTGGCCAAACAGGCTTCATTTCAGGGACGGTCCCGCCGGGAATCGAACCTGGATGCTCGGTTGAGAAGACCGACCTGTCTGTTGTGGCGATTCGCCAGCCAGGACACAGGACACAGGCCAGGCAGGCTATGTCAGACCCTCGAGCACAACGGCAATGCTGACGCCAAGTAGTATGGCGGGGAGAAGCAGTGTGAGGCCGAGCCAGAGGCGCTTGGCCACGGTAAACGCGAGTCCGACGAGCAGCCCTAGCGGAAGCAAGATCAGCGGCGCGAGCCAGGCCCCCGATCCACGGAGTGCGTATCCCTGGATTGTCGGCCCATTCGCCCAGAGGTAGTCGAAGAGCAGGCCAACCCCGAAGCTATAGAGCGCAGCAATGCAAATCACCAGCAGTGAGAGCCCGAAGGACGCCCATCTACTCCGGCGACGTTGTGAACCAGAATAGGCAATCGGAGTGGATGGGTACACGGAACTTCGTAGCGCCCGCTGCCTGCGACGTTTGGCCGCACGATGATAGCGATGCAACGTATGTACGGCGTCGGCAACCTTGGCGAACCCGCCTAGCACAGGAAAAATCGCCAGGAGATTCAAGACTATGCCGAGGGGGTCACGTTGGCCGATACACGCGAACAGATCCCTGAGGGCAGCAAGCGTACCCGCGACGGGAATGAAACCAATGGTTGACTGTGCGGCGGCTCCGGCGACGCCCAGATCCTGGTCGAAATCACCCCAAACGGCGCCGCGATACACGTCGAGCATCATCGAGCGCGCGGGCTGTGGTAGTGGCGCGGCTCTGCTTGCGTTCGGTACACTCGCATGCTGTTGCGCTGGCCTCGTTGGCGCGCTCGGCGATCTGGACATCGCATTATCCTCCTTGTAGCAGAGTGCTTCGTATCCAGACCAAGCAGGTCCGGATGTGAAAAGCCTCTGGTTGGATCCTTCACGTCTACTCATCTATCAAGGCGCTGAGCGAATGTGGCTAGCCTGAACACGAACCGCGTCGTCGTCAAGAGGGCAGTCGCACTTCCTCGCCCCTTTGCCTGCCACCTGCGCTCACCTCATGCTGCACTGCGTCCTTTACAGGCCCTTAGGATGAGGAATCGCTAGGCTGACGCGTTAATTCATGGGCAAGATTCTGTACCTGGTAGAGTAGTTGCTCACATGCTCCCCCAAGAACTGAGTCTCCCACGTGGTCGATCGGCTGCTCAGACCCAGCAGCGCGCCTATGGCAACTGCTGCCAACCCAACGGCCAGCGGATTCTCAGCGCTGCAGGCAAACAACCAGCAGAGACACAGACTGCATGATATGTGCCATACCGAGGGAACACAGTACGGCAACGAGATAACGGGATAACAGGATAACGAGGTGATGGAGTAGCCCCCAGCAGGCAGCACAACGTGGGGACAGCAGACGTGAGCGACAAATCCGCTAGCGCGCCAGATGGGATGGGGAACGCCTACAACGAAGCTGCTGCTGGTTTGATTGTTAGCAGCACGGTCAAGGCGGTATGTGAGGAATTACCCCCAGTCGACTTTGTACACCTGTAGTCAGCAAGCCATCATCTACGGACACCAGAGATCACTGGGGTGCATGACAATACGTCAACACGCCTGAGCAATGGATGGCCTAAATGTTGCCACTGCTACCTAGCAGGTAGATGTAGGATAGCGGATACATGCCATGGAGGAGAGGAAGCAGTATGAGTCAGCAATGCGAATACTGTAAAATATCGAGCAGTTCAGGCAGCACGCTGCTGACCTACTGCACAGGTTCGGAATGGCTCAGTCCTCGGTCGATAGCGTTTTACGAGGCGATGGAGCACTTGGGGGCCGCGGGCTGGGAACTGGTGAACGTATTTCAGGCGGGCGACCCCTTCAACTCGTTGGAACTGTACTTCAAGCGTCCTATTGAGCCAGGGCGAGCAATTGACGACGCGCTCTA
>Ga0068857_100003235_pt1 | contig 13529 bp, 10 predicted proteins | sample KBSCornC72_FD_66591 | JGI IMG/M metagenome (GOLD analysis project Ga0068857, IMG submission 66591) | Corn rhizosphere microbial communities from Kellogg Biological Station, Michigan, USA - KBS Corn C7-2 | ecosystem: Host-associated > Plants > Roots > Rhizosphere > Soil ...
GCGGGCCAGCCCCAGCGCTCGTAGCGCTGCGAGATGTCGGGACGGCTGTCCTGATCGACGAACACGGGAATGAAATGATCCTTGAGCACCGCACGCACCTGCGGATCGCTCCAGGTGTCGCGGTTCATGGCGTGGCACCAGGGGCACCACCAGCTCTGCAGCGATACGATGACGAACTTCTTTCCTTCGGCTGCGCGCTGAAAGGTCGAATCGGACCAGGTGTTCCAGAATCCATCGTCGCCGAGGTCCTTGCGCGCATCGAAGGGAGCGGCGGCTGCGGTCGAGAGGCCCAGAAGCAGGGCCATGACAAAGGCAAAAAACCGCATTTCAAAAATCTCCCCGCGGCAGAGACGCCAGCCCCATTTGCCGACCGGCTCATTCGGTGGTCCAATCACACCTGAACACAGGATCGGGAGGAACAATCATGGCGACGGTACAGCCGATCACGCCCGATTTCGCCGCGGAAGTGGGCGACGTCGATCTCGGCAAACCCTTATCGCCCGACGATCTTACGGCCGTCCGTGAGGCTTTTACAAAATTCGCGGTGCTCGTCTTTCCGGATCAGGGCTTCGACGACGAAGGCCAACTTGCCTTCGCCCGCAATTTCGGCCCGCTCGAAACGACGGTATTCAAGCAGCGCGAGGGCCACAAGCTGCGCCTGCATGAGAACCTCGCAGATGTCGGCAATCTCGATGTCGAGGACAGGATCCTCCCAAGCGACGACCGCCAGCGCCTCTACAATCTCGGCAATCGCCTGTGGCACACAGATTCGTCGTTCAAGCGTGTGCCGGCCTACTGCTCCATGCTGCATGCTCGTTCGATTCCACCGATCGGCGGCCAGACAGAGTTCGCAGATCTGCGGGCGGCTTATGACGCGCTGCCAGAGGCAATGAAACGGCGCATCGCGGGCCTCGTCGCCGAGCATTCGATCATGACCTCGCGCGCGAGGCTCGGTTTTGCCGATTTCGACGAGAACGAGCGCCGTGCCTTTGCGCCGGTGCCGCAAGTCGTGGCGCGCCGCTTGCCCGACAGCGGTCGCGTGAGTCTTTACCTCGCAAGCCATGCGGGCGCGATCCGCGGCATGCCGCAGCCGGAAGCCGAGGCACTGCTCAAGGAGCTGATCGAGCATGCGACACAGCGCCAATTCGTTTACAGCCACCGCTGGCGGGTCAAGGACCTGGTGATCTGGGATGATCGCTGCACCATGCATCGAGGTATGGAATTCGATGACCAGCGCTACAAGCGCGACATGCGGCGCGCCACCGTCTCCGATGTGGCGCCAACCTGCGAGCAGATGGGGCTGGCGGTAGCAGCAGAATGAGGCCGGTTGCTTTCCGCAAGCTTGCCTTGTCGTTTGACGTCGCGTCGGAGAGCACGCACGGTGGTTCGCGCCTCGGGCAAGGTATCCGCCACAATGGGCTGTCCTGACGAGGAATGGGCATGGTCAAGCTCACGCCGGACCAGCAGCAGATGCTGTACGACGCGGAGCCCGCTATCTTTCGCCCGATCAGGGGCGCGTGGGGCCTGCGTGGGGCAACCAATCTGCGTCTGGCCACGGCCGACGTCGCGACCGCCCGCAACGCGCTCACGATGGCATGGCAGAATGTGGCTCAGTCCAAGTCGATATGGCTCAAACGTCCCGCCGCATGATGGCTCGGCGCCATACAGGGTGCCCGTTGTTGCGCTCGGTCATTAGGACCTTGCGCAAAGGCGGCGTGAAAGCCACGCGTGGCACTTCGTGGAAACCGCGACGTCGGTAGAACGGCGCGTTCCAGGCAATGTCGCGATAGGTCGAGAGATAAAGTGCGTCGAAGCCGAGGTCGCGGGCGGTCTCTGCCGTGCGATTGATCAAGGCGGAGCCGTAACCGTGTTGCTGCCAGCCCGCCAAGACCGATAATTGGTCGAGCCAGGCTGTATCATTCCGAAGTTTCATCAGCGCAAAACCGACCGGGCGGCCAAGCGGCGAGGCGGCGATCCACAGGCGACCGCGAGTTCTGCCGAATTCGAGCACGGCGAGGGTGGCCGGCGGCATGTCGACCACGATCTGCAGGCCGACTCGCGCAAAGCGTTCGTCCGCAGCGTTTTCGATCTGCGGCAGCAATCGAATTTCATCGGGACGAGGCGCGCGAATCATGGTGGCGGATTGGGTACGCTCGGGCGAAGCCGGAAGGAAGCGCCATGACGATCGATATCGAACTTTTGAAGAAGGATCTCGGCCGCAAGATCGAGGATGAGGATGTGGTCACGCAGGCGCCCCTGAAGGCGATGATCGCCACCTTCGATCGCGCGGACAAGGTGCCTGAATCGGGTGAGCCAATCGCCCCGGGCTGGCACCTCTGCTTCCTGCACTCCTATGCCCGTCGTGCCCAGCTCGGTCTGGACGGCGCCGCAGCAGAAGGCGGCGTGTTGCCCAAGATCCCCATGCCGCGTCGCATGTATGCGGGCTCGACCTTCACCTTCGACGGCGAGATCCGCGTTGGCGACAAGCTGCGTCGCGAACTGGAGTTCACCGATATCCAACTGCGCCAGGGCAGCACCGGCGCGCTGATTGTCACCACCCAAACACGACGCATCTTCACGCCGCGCGGCCTTGCTCTGACCGAAGCCGCCAACACGGTCTTCCGCGAGGAAGTGAAGGCGGGAGCGAAGAGCGGCGTGCCGGTGCGGGAAGCGGCACCCAAGGACGCTCCCTGGCGGCGCACGATCAAGCCCGATCCCGTGATGCTGTTCCGCTACTCGGCGATCACCTTCAATCCGCACCGCATCCACTACGACCGTACCTACTGCCTGGAGACCGAAGGTTATCCGGGGCTGGTCGTGCATGGCCCCTTCGCACAGCAATGCATCTTCGACCTGTTGCGCGATTCCATGCCGGGCCATCGGATCAAGACGCTGGCCGTTCGGGCCCGCGCTCCGCTGTTCGACACGGCGCCGTTCGATGTGATCGGCCGGCCAACGCCGGACGGCAAGGGCGCCGAGCTCTGGACGGTGACGCCGCAGGGCACGATCGCGGCGCAGGCGACGGCGACGTTGGCCTAATCGTTGGCCGCGCCAAATCGCAGAGGGCGAAAGAAAGCGCGGATATCCTCGACCAGCAGCTTGGGCTCCTCGAGCGCGGCGAAGTGGCCACCGCTCGGCATGGTCGTGTGCCGGCGCAGATCATAGGCGCGCTCGATCCATTGCCTGGGCGGGGCAGGCGCGAGATCGGCAGGGAAGGCGGCAAAGCCGGTGGGCGTGCTGACCTTCTGGCCGACCGGCAAAGCGCGCGGTTTCTGCTCGGCAGCGCCACGGTAGAGCCAGGTCGCACTTCCGGCCGTCCCGGTGAGCCAGTAGACCATGATGTTGTCGATCAGCAGGTCCATCGAGAAGCGGTTCAGCGGATTTCCATTGCAATCGCTCCAGTCGCGGAACTTTTCGACAATCCAGGCGGCCAGCCCCACCGGAGAATCCGTGAGCGCCACGCCCAGAGTCTGCGGCCGCGTCGCCTGGATGCGCTGGTAGGCGGTCTTGTCGTCGAGCCCGGTGCGCATGGTCTCGAGCCAGGTTTTCTCGGCCGAGCTGAGCTCGGCCGATTTGAGATCAACGCCAGGCCGCAGCCCCATCATGTTGAGATGGAGTCCGATCACGCCCGACTGCCATTCGTCCTTCTCTTCCTTCACGGGATAGTCCAAGGCAAGCCAGGAAGAGACGACCGCGCCCCAATCGCCGCCCTGCGCACCGTAAGGGCGGCGATAGTTGAGCTTGTCGTGTACGAGCTGATGCCACAGGGCCGCAATGGCACGCGGTCCGATCGGCCCGACACTGCCGTCGTCGCGGATTGGCGGGCCGGAGAAACCGTAGCCCGGCAGCGACGGTACGATCACATCGAAGGCGTCGAGCGGGTCGCCGTCCTGCCGCTCGGGATGGGCGAGGGTCTCGATGATGTCCAGGAACTCGACGATCGAGCCCGGCCAGCCGTGCGTGATCACAAGCGGCATCGGCCGCGGCGCATCCTCTACTTCCGTCCCGGGCTCGCGGATGAAATGGAGCCGCTGTGGTCCGATATCGACGAGGTAGTTGGGCCAGCGGTTGATCGCTTCCTGGCAACGCTGCCAGTCGTAGCCGTGGCGCCAGTAGTCGACGAGCTCGACCAGGAAATCGGGGTCCATGCCGGACGCCCAGCTTCCTTTGTCGGCAACGGCGACCGTCTGCCGCCAGCGCCGCAGGCGCTCATCGAGATCGATCAGCAAGTGTTCGGGAATGTCGACTTTGAATGGCTCAGGCGTGTCGTAGTGGTCATCGAGCATGCCAATAGGCGTAGCTCAGAGGAGAGCATCACTCCAGTGGCGCTCACGCTCTTTTCGGAGCCTCCGGCTCGCATCATGGGTGCGCAAGATGCGCGCGGTCCCCAAGAGATGAATCAATCCTCCAGCAGCTCTGACTGCAGTCTCTCCCGTGCCGTGGGTCCGAGCCCGAGCGCCCGTTCGGCAAAGACTTCGGCGCTGCCGAAATCGGCCTTCACTACCTCGAAAGCGGCCTCCAGATAGGGCTGGCGTGCTTCGATGATAGCGGCGCGCGTGTCGAGGTCGAGCTCTGGATAGCGGCCGATATGGCCGATCCAGAGCTCGTTCGTCCGCAGATAGTCCTCGACCACCGTTGCCCACGGTACGCCGAGCAGGGTCAGCAAGAGAGCCGACGCGAAGCCGGTGCGGTCTTTGCCAGCCGTGCAGTGGAAGACCACCGGCCGGTGCTGGCCATCGCTCAGGGTCGCGAACAAGGTGCGGAAGCCCGGCGTGCAACGCCGCGGATAGTCGCGATAGTGCTCGGTCAGATAGCGCATCATGAGGAAGGGCGTGGCGCTCCCGTCCTCGATCGCACGCCGGATCTTGTCGCCGATGCCAGGCTCGATGTGCGCGCCGACGATGCGGCAATCGACACCATCGATCTGGTGGGGCGTCTCGGCAGCCTCGTTGACGCCGCGCAAATCGACGATCGTGCGCACGCCAAGCCGGCGAAGGGCCGCGCGATCGGCCTCGGTCAGCGTGCCGAGATGGGCCGAGCGGAACACCGCGCTGCGGCGGACGCGGCGGCCGTCAGCCGTGCGATAGCCTCCAAGGTCGCGGAAATTCGAGCCGCCTTCGAGCGGCACGACAAAGGGCAAGGCAATCGTATCCATGGGTGCTGGCTTATCATGCCAGGCGCCGCGGAATCTTGTCTGTTTTGAGTCAGAATTTTTGCGCCAGCGTTAGCAGGACGGTCCGTCGCAGGCCGAATTGCGGTGCACCCACGCCGACACCCGTGCCGTCACGCAGCTGGTAGGAGTTGTCCAGGAGGTTGAGCGCATCCAGGCGGATCGTGGCACCACGGGTGCCCTTGATCGGAAGTTTTTGTGCCAAGGACAAGTTGACGACGGCGTAGGTCGGCAGGGACGTGTCGTTCGGGGTCACGACGGTCTTGCGCAGGCCCGTGCCGACGATCACGTCGCCGGACAGGCGGGTCGCCCAGTCCGAGTCCTGGTTGAAAGTATAGGAGACACCCGCCGAGCCGGTCACGCTCTGGTTATGGTCGAGGTAGATGTAGTTCTGTGAAATGAACGCGAGCTCGTCGGGACTGAAGTTGAATTGTGCAGAGTTGATGTTGGTGCCCTTCGCTTCCGACCACGCAACGTTGCCATAGAGAGACCACGGCCCAGAATCATAGCTGCCCGTCAGCTCCACGCCCTTCACTTGCGCGTTGGCGTAATTGAAGGAGGTGAGAACGATCGGAGCGCCGAACTGGCCTTCGTCGAGCAGATTCTCGGCGATCTTGTAGTAGGCATCGAAGCCGAACTTCAGTCCGGGCTTGGGCCGCACTTCGAAGCCCGCGTCGAAATAGTGCGCACGTTCGGCCTTGACGGGATCGTTCTGCGTCACCGCCGGGGCTGCCGTCGTCCCGGCCGTCACGGCGATGGCGCCATTGTTCACCTGGGAAAGCGGCGGCGGCGTGAAATATCGTGCATAGCCGGCATGCGCCGTCAGGATGTCGTTGGGCTGCCATACGACGTTGATGCGCGGGCTCACTTGGTTTTCCTGGGTGGATCCACTTATCGCGTCGAAGCGCAGGCCGTAGTTGATGGTGACGGTTGGCGTCACCCGCCATTCATCCTGCAGGTAGACGCCGTACATCCAGCCGACGATATCGGAGCCGAAGGCGATGCCCGTGGGCTGGTCCGTCGTCGGGGTGCCGGTATCGTCGACCGGCAGGACCTGCGCATTGGTGAGGCTGGTCGCGTGCTCGCGCTGCACGAGGAAGCCTGCGCGCAGCGTGTGGCTGGACGTTGCCTTCCAGCTTCCGTCGAACTGCAGGCCTGTTGCGAGATCGGTCCGGTTCGCCCACGGCGCGGTTCCGTTGAACATCAGATCGCCCAGCGGGTCGGGCTGGTAGTTGAGGGCTGAATAGCGGGTAAAGGCCGAAAGCTGGAAGTCGGCACTACCATAGTGCTTCTGCAGCGACAGGATGCCGTAATAGGTGTCTTCCCACTGGAGCTGGTTGAGCAGACTGCTGTTGAAGTCAGTGTTGCCGTTGACGGTGAATTGCGGCGTCTGGCCGGGATTGTTGGGGATCTCGAAACGCCCATGTGAGCCACCGCCGATGAAGCTCAGGCGGGTGCTCTCGTCGATGATGCCTGTGATCTTGCCCAGCGCATGCCATTGGTCGGTATTGTCGTGGATCGGGTTGATAGACGAAGTGGGATTCTCGATGCCGACGCTGTTGTGTAGGAACTGTCCGCTGAGGAAATAGTCAATCTTGCCGCTGCGGCCGCCGTAGGAGAGGGAGGGCTGATAGTAGTCGCGCGAACCTGCCGTCATCGACGCTTCGGCGCCGGGATTGCTGGTCCCCGACTTCAGGGTGAGGTCCACGACGGCGGCCTGGCGGAAGCCGTATTGCGCGGGCAGCGCGCCATCGATCAGGGAGATATTCCTGGCGAACTGGGTGGCAAGGGCATTGCTGAACAGCGACAGGCCTTCGGGAAGCTGCACGCCATCGAGTCGGTATTGCAGGTTGGCGTGATCGCCGCGCACATGGATCTGGCCAAAGCTGTCCTGGGCGACGCCGGGCGCTCGCAGCAGCACCTGGTTGAGAGGCGCCAACTGGCCTTGCGGGATATTGTCGATCGCTTCCGGCGTGAAGTCGTAGCGGCTGGCGCCGAGACTCGGCTGGATGGAGCTGCGCGCTTCGTCGAGGCGCTTGGCCGTGACCGTGATTTCGAGACCGCCACCGGCCGCGGGTGGTGCGGTCACTGCCGGCGGAAATGGAGTCGAGGTGGGCGGCGGGTTGGTCGGTGCGGTTTGGGCCATGGCCGGCCCGGCGAAGACGGTTCCCAGAATGAACATCGTCCTGTCTCGCCAGGACCGTGCCAGGCCTTGCCGCATCGCCGTCTCCCCATTCGATTGTAGCACGTTACAATATAACATTTCATGGCGTCAATCGATCGAGGCGCTTGGCGAGAGCCGAGATTTTATTTCAGGGAATTGTCACTCTTTCAGTCGCAGGAGGCCGTCAGCGGACGGCCTCCATGTAGAGCGAATACGGTCGGTGCTGGTCGCGATCGATCGCTCCACCAGGGAAACGGCCCTGCCGCCAGTCGACTCGATCAATGTCGGTGAAACCCGCCTGCACAAGCGTGTGGCGCAAATACTCTTCATCAAAGCCGCCATAGTGCTCGCCGCCCTGGACGAAGACATGATTGAGTGCCTCGATCTTGGTGGCGAAGCTTTGTTCCGGCACATCGCCGCCGCAACCGACCTTGTTCAAGGTCTCCCATCCCGGCGCCACATAGGCTTCGATATATTTCACCATGTCGGGGACGACGATGCGCAGCACGCCACCCATCTCGAGGCAGCGGCGGCACTCCGAGAGAAAGCGTTGCCGTTCTGTCGTGGGCTCGAGATGCTCTAAGTAGTGCTCGACATGGATGCCGCGCGCCGAGCCATCGGCGAGCGGCAAACGCGCCCGGCAATCGGTGCGCATTGTGAGGTGTGGCGCATCGAAGAGATCGAGATTGACCCAACCCTCGTGGCCCGAAGGTCCACAGGCGACGTTGACAAGAAGCCCATGTCGGCGGGCGAGGGCGCGTCGCTTGGCGATCCAGCCGGGATGAATGCAACTCAACGACCGCACCATCATCGCGTTGAGCTCGACGCGGAAGATGCGAAAGACCCAAGGATTAACCGGCAGACGCGGGATCAGCCAAGTTCCAAGTCGCTGCTTCAACGTCACTATCGTCCGCTCCGGAAACCGCGAGGAGACAGACTAACAGGTTTTTAGACCCGACCGTGGCAGTGCTTGAATTTCTTGCCCGAGCCGCACGGGCAGGGGGCATTGCGCGAAACCTTGCCCCAGGTCGAAGGATTGTTCGGATCGACCTTCGACTTGGTGGTGGGCCGCGTCAGGGTCGCGACGCCACCCCCTGAGGGGTCAGCGGGGTCGAAGCTCGGATCGTTCATCATGGCGGCAGCCATCGCGGGATCCTCGTGGACTTCGCGCATTTGCACCGGCTCCGGCATCGGCGGCGGTTCCATGCGAAGCTGCAGGTTCGCCAGCACATTCACCACCGATTCACGCAAACCTGTCAGCAGGTCGCTGAAGAGATTGAAGGCCTCCCGCTTGTATTCGTTCAGCGGATCCTTCTGGCCGTAGGCGCGCAAGCCGATGCCCTGGCGCAGGTGGTCGAGATGCAGCAGATGATCCTTCCAGCTCTGGTCGAAAAGCTGCATCAGGACGCTTTTTTCCACCTGGCGCCACACTTCAGGCCCGTACTGTGCCGCCTTCTGGGCAAACAGCCGGTCGACCGCCTCGCTGAGACGGGTCTTGATCTGCTCCTCGGCGATGCCCTCTTCCTTGGCCCAGGCGTCGATCGGCAGGTCGAGCCCGAACACGCGCTGCGCGTCGTCCTTGAGCTCGGCGGTCTTCCATTGCTCGGCGTAAGCGTCCTCCGGGATGGCACGCGAGACCATGCCGTCGACCACGTCTCGGCGCATGCCGGCCACCACATCGGACACGTCCTCGGTTGCCATCAGCTCGAGGCGTTCCTTGTAGATCTCCTTGCGCTGGCTGTTCATGACGTCGTCGAAGCGCAGCAAGTTCTTGCGGATCTCGAAGTTGCGCGCCTCGACCTTGCCCTGTGCGGTTTCCAGCGCCTTGTTGAGCCAGCGATGAGTCAGTGCCTCATCATCGGCCATGCCCTTCTTCTGCACCCAGTCCAGGACCTTGTTGCCGCCAAAAATGCGCATCAGGTCGTCTTCGAGCGACAGGAAAAACTTCGAGCCTCCGGGGTCGCCCTGACGGCCGGAGCGGCCACGCAGCTGGTTGTCGATGCGGCGGCTCTCGTGCCGCTCGGTGCCGACAACGTAGAGGCCGCCCGCCGCGCGCACGATCTCTCGGTCGCGCTCGACATCGGTCTTGATCTTGTTGGCAGTCTGCTCAAATTCGATGGCGCGTTGCGCTTCGTCGGGAATGCGGCTGGCGATCTCGGCCTCGGCCTGGCGGAGCAGCATATCGGCGTTGCCGCCGAGCTGGATGTCCGTACCGCGGCCGGCCATGTTCGTGGCGATGGTAATGGCACCCGGCCGGCCGGCCTGCGCCACGATCTCGGCTTCCTGCTCGTGATAGCGGGCGTTCAGGACGTTGTGCGGGATCTTGGCTTTCTTGAGCTCCTCCGAGAGCTCCTCCGACTTCTCGATCGAGACGGTGCCGACCAGCACCGGCTGGTTACGGTTGCGACAATCGCCGATCAGCTTGACGATAGCGCGAGTCTTGTCGGCGAGCGTGCGATAGATCTCGTCGTCCTCGTCCTTGCGCGCGACCGGCACGTTGGTCGGGATCTCGACCACCTCAAGCCTGTAGATCTCGGCGAACTCAGCAGCCTCGGTCATCGCCGTGCCGGTCATGCCAGCAAGCTTGGGGTACATGCGAAAAAGGTTCTGGAAGGTGATCGAGGCGAGTGTCTGGTTCTCGCGCTGGATCTCGACCCGCTCCTTGGCTTCGAGCGCCTGGTGCAGGCCCTCCGAGTAGCGGCGGCCCGCCATCATGCGGCCGGTGAACTCGTCGATGATGACGACCTGGCCGTCCTTGACGATGTAGTCGACGTCGCGGGTGAAGAGCTTGTGGGCGCGCAGTGCCTGGGTGACGTGATGCAGCAACGTGATCTGCGAAGGCGCGTAGAGGCTCTGGCCCTCAGGCAGCAACCCGTCGGCGCGCAAGAGCTCCTCGAGAGCCTCGATGCCCACCTCGGTAAAGGTGACTTGCCGGTTTTTCTCGTCCTTCTCGTGGGCGTCGGGCTTGAGCCGCGGGATCACCGCATCAGCACGCCTGTAAAGCTCGGAAGAATCTTCGGCCGGGCCCGAGATGATGAGCGGCGTGCGCGCCTCGTCGATCAGGATCGAATCAACCTCGTCGACGATGGCGAAATTGAACGGACGCTGGACCATATCGTCGCGACGGAACTTCATATTGTCGCGCAGATAGTCGAACCCGATCTCGTTGTTGGTGCCGTAAGTGACGTCGCACTCATAGGCGGCCTTGCGCTGCTCGTCGCTGAGATTGTGCACGATCACGCCGACCGTGAGCCCGAGGAAGGTGTAGATCTTGCCCATCCATTCGGCGTCGCGGCGGGCAAGGTAGTCGTTCACCGTCACGACGTGGACGCCCTTGCTTTCGAGGGCGTTGAGATAGACAGGAAGCGTGGCGACCAGCGTCTTGCCTTCGCCGGTTTTCATTTCCGCGATCTTGCCGGAGTGCAGGACCATGCCACCCTTGAGCTGGACATCGAAGGGGCGCTGCCCCAGCGCCCGCTTGGCAGCTTCCCGCACCGTGGCGAAGGCCTCGATCAGAAGGTCGTTCAGTGTCTCGCCCTTGGCCAGACGTTCGCGGAATTCGACCGTCTTGGCGCGCAGCTGGTCGTCGGAGAGCTTCGCGAATTCAGGCTCGAGGGCATTGATGCGGGCGACGGACTTGTCGAAGCCCTTGACGACGCGGTCATTGGCCGTCCCGAACAGGCTCCGGGCAAGCGCTCCAAGCATGAAACCCTCGATATTCTAAAGACTTAGGCGGGCACCCGGCCCGCCCTGCCTACCACAGATAGAGAGCGTGCCGTGGAGTGTCAACGCAAGTGCTGCCGGCGGTTTCGGCAGATCGTATAAGCTCACGGAAAAGTGCCGTAATTGAGGATGAAGAAAAAGTCGTCGATGTCGCGGCGGGCGCTTGCTTGGCGCAAGTGGCCCTGATTAAACGGAGCCGCTGGGCCGTCGCGCCTTTCTCTTCCCTCTTTTTCTTTCTCCATCGGAGCGATTTATGAGCTTTCGCCTTCGCCCCTTGCGCGTCGCCGTCGCTGTTTGTGCCGTGGCCGGCATCGCGGGCCTTGCCGCCGCCCAGCAGCCCGACACAAAAGCGCCGGCCGCCAAGCCGGCGGAGGCGCCCGCGGCCAAGCCGGCAGAACCGGTCAAGGATCCTGTGGTCGCCACCGTCAACGGCCAGCCGATCCATCTCTCGGATTTGGAAACCGCCCAGCAGTCGTTGCCGCAACAATACCGCAACATCCCGCTGGCGAACGTATTCCCCGCGCTGCTCGATCGCATGATCAGCAGCAAGCTTGTCGAGTTGGACGGGCGGAAGAACAAGGTAACCGACGATCCGGAGTTCAAGAAACGCCTGACTTTCGTCGAAGACCAGGTGATCCAGGACTTCTGGCTGAAGAAGCAGATCGCCGAGAAGGTGACGCCCGAGAAGATCAAGCAGGCCTACGACGAGAAGCTGAAGAGCCTGCCGGCCGAGGAGGAGGTGCATGCGCGCCACATCCTTGTCGCCACCGAACCTGAAGCGAAGGCGATCATCGCCGATCTCAAGAAAGGGACGCCCTTCGACAAGCTCGCCAAGGAGAAGTCCACTGATAAGGCCTCCGGCGCCGAAGGCGGCGATCTCGGCTGGTTCAAGAAAACCGACATGGTAAAGGAGTTCGCCGACGCCGCTTTCGCGCTGAAGAAGGGTGCACTCAGCGACAGCCCGATCAAGACCCAGTTCGGCTATCATGTGATCCAGGTGGAAGACCGCCGTCAGGCGCCGCCGCCGTCGCTCGACGAGATGTCCGATCAGATCCGTCAGGATCTGGAGCGAGATATGGTGACGGCGATGCTGAATCAGCTCCGCGCAGGCGCCAAGATCGACAAATTCAACATCGATGGCAGCGTGCCGGCACCGGCCAGCACGGCACCGGACACCAAGCCAAAGACCCCGGCCGCCCCCGCCCCAGCGACCCCCGCCAAGTAAAACTCCCGTTTTTCGACGTTTCTGGTGTAGGCTCCGCTCTTCGGCCGCTTGGCGAAGGCCCGGCCGCTGAGAGGGAGTTCCATGGCCGAAAAGCACGCTGTTTCGCCGCTTGCACCCAAGACGACGCCGACGCTGCCGCGCATTGCGGGCGTCAAGCTCGCCTCTGCGGCGACGGGCGTGCGTTATACCGGTCGTGACGATGTGATGCTTGCGGTACTGCCGGCGGGTGCAACGGTTGCCGGCGTGCTTACCCGGTCCAAAACCTGCTCGGCGCCGGTGGATTGGTGCCGCAAGAACCTTGCCCGGGGAAGGATCCGCGCTGTCCTGGTGAACGCTGGCAACGCCAACGCCTTCACCGGAAAGCTGGGCGACAAGGCGGTCGAGGAGAGCACGCGGGCGGTCGCGCAGGCGATGGGCTGTCCACGCAACGAGGTGTTCATGGCGTCGACCGGCGTGATTGGCCAGCCGCTGGACTGGGAAAAGATCGCCGCGATGGTGCCGGCCCTCATCAAGGGTGCACGCGAGGACAACTGGGCGTCGGCCGCGGCAGCCATCATGACGACCGATACTTTTCCCAAGCTCGCCACGCGGCAGGCCAAGATCGGCGAACGGACGGTCACGTTGAACGGTTTCCTCAAGGGCTCCGGCATGATCGCGCCCGACATGGCGACCATGTTGGGCTTCGTCTTTACCGACGCCAAGGTTCCCGGCCCCGTTCTGCAGAAGCTCCTTTCGGATGCTGCCGACAAGTCGCTGAATTGCGTCACCGTCGATGGCGATACGTCGACGAGCGATACGCTCTTGCTGGCGGCGACCGGCGCTGCTCGCCACACACCGATCGAGGAGGCTGACGATCCAGTGTTGGTTGACTTCAAGCGGGCGCTTGATGAGGTGCTGATCGAACTCGCCCAACTCCTCGCGCGAGATGGCGAGGGCGCCACGAAATTCGTGACCATCAATATCGGTGGCGCTTCATCGAACGGCGCCGCGCGCAAGATCGGGCTCGCGGTCGCCAACTCGCCTCTGGTCAAGACGGCGATCGCAGGCGAGGACGCCAACTGGGGCCGTATCGTCATGGCAGTCGGCAAGTCGGGGGAGCGGGCGGATCGCGATAAGCTCAAGATCTCCATCGGCGGCGTGAAGATCACCGACGGCGGGCAGGTCGTGCCGAATTACGACGAAACGCCGGTCGCGCGGCATATCAAGGGCACCGACATCGTGATCGACATCGATCTCGGCATCGGCCG
>Ga0068857_100003241_pt1 | contig 13516 bp, 10 predicted proteins | sample KBSCornC72_FD_66591 | JGI IMG/M metagenome (GOLD analysis project Ga0068857, IMG submission 66591) | Corn rhizosphere microbial communities from Kellogg Biological Station, Michigan, USA - KBS Corn C7-2 | ecosystem: Host-associated > Plants > Roots > Rhizosphere > Soil ...
GCCGACCAATAACTGCCCACGATGAAAAAGCCGCAGCCGACGTAACCAAGGAAATAAACAAACCACGGATCTTTTGCAATTTTCGCGGCTTGAATTTCGGGCATGAACGGCTGGATATTCCAGGAGAGCCCGATGTTCATCAGCATCCAAATCAACATCGGTAACGCGAGGCCCCTGACGAACCAGTCCAGAAGCCATCCAAACTGCTGCCGACGACGATGCTCCGGAGTCAGCCGATAAACCATCGCGCACACCGCCGCGACGATGCCCGCGCCAAGCAGAGATAAAGCGATGAAGAGTGCGAATGAGCGCGACATATTTTACCGCCAGCGGTCTTGCTGAATGGCACCTTTCATTCGTTCGCGATAGAGGCACCTGTTTGGAGTTCTACCTGCCTCGTCTTTATCAGAAATTCGATTGCTCGGCGACTATTTTGTCACGCTCTGTTTTGTAACACTGGAATCCTTGTCGCAACTTTTGCCCCACTTGATCTCCAAATTTCAATGAGTAGTTTTCGTGATTATGGCGAGCAAAACATCTAAAATTGAATCACTGCATGGCCAGGCCCTCAAAGATGCAAAGATCCTTGCGATCGAATTAAAGGATGACGGCATCATTCCAAACAGCAAATTGCCGCTGCTTCTCTATCAAGGAGTGATTGCCTTGTCAGAAAACGATCCGGCTCACATTTTTGAGGAGTTGTTTGAAGAAAATGGCTGGGGCGATAGCTGGCGAAACGGAATCTATTCGTATCACCACTACCACAGCACAGCGCATGAAGTGCTGGGGATTTATCGGGGTTCGGCCAAAGTCCAACTCGGGGGCGAGCAGGGAACCATTCAGAACGTGCGCGCCGGTGATGTGATTGTGATTCCGGCTGGAGTTGCACACAAGAATCTCGGTTCGAGTGATGATTTTGGCGTCCTTGGCGCTTATCCCAAAGGGCACGATTGGGACATGAATTACGGCAAACCAGGTGAGCGGCCTCGCGCGGATCAGAATATTGCGCGAGTTTCTTTGCCCAAAATGGATCCAGTGTTCGGCAAAAATGGGCCGCTCGCCGACAAGTGGAGGGCTTAGGAGCTGAACCGACGGCGCAGAGGTTTTTGGCATTTTCCGCTTTCGAATTTGTTTCGAGTTTTGAACTTCGAATTTCGAGTTTCCTGCCCTGAGAGTGGTTCTCACTTTCAAGATGCGCTCTCGCCCACCTCCATATACCTTTCCCCGCGAATTCAACGCATGAATCTGACTTCTTTCTCATTTCCCACTCGAACGCTCTTTGGCGTCGGCGCTTTGCGAGAACTTCCCGCAAACCTCGCAAAGTTTGGAATTCGCCGCCCTTTGGTAGTGACCGACTCCGGCGTCGCCAGCACCGAGGCATTTCGCGCGGTCGCGGCTATACTCGGCCTGAATGGCCAGGACAAGACCGCGTTTCTCTATCCCGGAGTCCACCCAAACCCAATCGAAAGTGATGTCAGCGAAACCGCCGCAGCATTTCAGAAACATAGCTGCGATGGCATCATCGGCCTCGGAGGCGGCAGCCCGCTAGACGTCGCCAAGGCCGCGCGCCTGCTCATCAAACGTCCGCAACTGGACTGGACCAAATTCTACGACGAACCTGATTGGTCCGGTCTGGCTCCGTTTATCGCCATCCCAACCACCGCAGGCACCGGCAGTGAAGTTGGCCGCAGTTCAGTCATCACACTCGATGCAACGAAACGCAAAGCCGTCATTTTTCACCCTGAACTGCTGGCGAAGCTGGTCATCCTTGATCCCGAATTAACTCGTGGTCTTCCGCCCAAGTTGACCGCTGCGACTGGCGCAGATGCTCTCACCCATTGCATTGAAAGCTACACCTGCCCCGTTTTCCATCCGATGTGTGACGGCATCGCTCTCGAGGGAATCCATTTGATTGTCGAAGCTCTGCCACGCGCTTACAAAGATGGCAACGATCTTGACGCCCGCGGAAAAATGCTCGTCGCCGCTGCGATGGGCGCCATCGCCTTCCAAAAGGATCTAGGCGTTGTCCATTCCATGGCCCATCCGCTTTCAACTATTTGTGGCATGCACCACGGCCTCGCCAACGCCCTTTGCCTTGTTGCTGGAATGAAATTCTGCGCCGCGCGCAAGCCAGGCATCTATCGCCGAGTCGGAATCGCTTGTGGACTCGACATCGCGAAGTCACCTGATACCGAAGCCGATCAACGAACCATCTCTTTCATGAAAGACTTTCTGGGGCGTTTGGGCCTGAATACAAAACTCCGGGATCATGGCGTTGAGCTGGAGCAGTTGAATGCACTCGTCAACCAGGCTTTTGAGGATCCGTGCCATAAAACAAACGCGGTCCCCGTTACTCGCGAAAATTTCCGTGAACTGTATCAGGAGGTAATGTGAAAATTCCCAACCAACTCTTCGTCAACGGCTCTTTCCGAAATTCCACTTCGGGTCGGCGCACTTCTCTCATCAACCCGGCAACAGAACAGACCATTGCCGAAGTTGCCGCCGCGGATCTCGAAGACGTAAATCTCGCAGTCGAATCAGCGCACAAAGCGTGGGAAGCCAGTTGGCGTGACCTTCCACCCGGTAAACGCACTGAAATTCTTTTCAGCGTGGCTCGTGCTTTGCGAGAAAACCTTGAAACACTCGCGCAGCTGGAAATGTTACAAATCGGGAAGCCCATCAGCGATGCCCGCGACGAAATCGGATTAGGCGCGCGTGTGTTCGAGTTCTACGCCGGCGCAATCGCGCGCCTTTACGGCCAAACGATCCCCGTCGCAAAAGGCGGTTTCGATTTCACTTTGCGCCAATCGATGGGAGTCGTCGCTGCAATTGTTCCTTGGAATTTCCCTTTTCCGATCGCCTGTTGGAAAGCAGCCCCTGCCCTTGCCGCCGGCAATTGCGTCGTACTCAAGCCGGCTTCGCTCTCGCCGTTGACAGCCCTCCTCCTTGGAGAAATCGCTCACTCCGCTGGACTGCCCGCCGGCGTGCTTCAGGTTTTATCGGGCGCAGGTTCAGCGATCGGCGACGCCCTGGTAACTCACCCATTGATTCGCAAAGTCTCATTCACCGGTTCGACCTCCGTCGGCTCACGCATCATGGAACTCGCAGCTCGGGATATCAAACGCATTTCGCTCGAACTCGGCGGAAAATCTCCCAACATCATCTTCGCCGATGCCGACTTGCAAAAAGCCGCTGACACTTCTCCAATGAGCGTCTTTGCGAACACCGGCCAGGATTGTTGCGCTCGCAGCCGGTTATTTGTCGAACGCAGTATTTACGAACCGTTCGTCGAAAGATTTATCTCGGCCACCAAAAAGCTTATCGTCGGCGACCCTACGGATTCTGAAACCCAACTCGGCCCGATGGTATCTGCGGGCCAGCGCAATTCCGTCGAAGAATACCTTACCGACGCTCGCGAGCAGGGCAGCAAATTTGCCGCAGGGGGGAATCGTCCTCCGGGCAAAGGTTACTTCCTCGAACCAACAGTGCTCCTCGATGTCTCCAAAAAGGATCGTTGTTGGCGCGAAGAAATCTTCGGTCCGGTCGTTTGCGTGACTCCATTCGACGACGAAGAACAAATGATTGGCGATGTGAACGCTTCGCCCTATGGTCTCAGTGGCTCTCTCTGGACCAACGACCTTCGTCGCGCTCTTCGCGTTGCTCGCCGCGTCGAAAGCGGCGTTCTCAGTATAAACTCCCATTCCAGCGTCCACGTCGAAGCACCATTCGGCGGTTACAAGCAAAGCGGGATTGGCCGCGACCTTGGCATGGCCGCGATGGACGGATATACGGAGCTTAAGAACGTTTTCATAGACGCCTGATATGAACCTTAAGGAACTTACTTCTCAAATCCGCTCTGGCGCGATCGACACTGTCGTTGCGGCAATCCCTGACGTCTATGGTCGGTTAGTCGGCAAACGATTTGCCGCCGATTATTTTCTCAAGCAAGTCGCCAAACACGGCTCTCACGCCTGCAGTTACCTCCTGACGGTTAATATCGAAATGGATCCTCTCGATGGATTTAATGTCGCCAATTGGGACAAAGGCTTCGGCGATTTCAAAATGCAACCAGATTTTTCAACCCTTCGTACGCTTCCATGGCTTCCCGGAACTGCGATGGTCCTATGCGACTTTGTGCATGAAAGTGGTGATGCTGTCCTGGAAGCGCCGCGCTCGGTTCTGCGTCATCAACTCAATCTTCTCGCCAAAAAAGGATTTGCTTCCTTCTTCGCAAGCGAGCTCGAATTCTTTCTCTTCAACAACACCTTTCACGACGCCTTCTCTTCCGAGTACCGGAACCTGACTCCATCGAGCGATTACCGAATCGATTATCACACTATGCAACCGGCTCGCGACGAAGCGCTCTTTCGCCAGGTCCGAAATCAAATGAGTGCGGCGCGAGTGCCGGTGGAATGCAGCAAAGGTGAATGGGGTCGTGGTCAACACGAACTCAATTTCGTCTATGATCAGCCTCTTCCAATGGCGGACATGCACGTTGTCTTCAAACAGGGTCTGAAGGAGATCGTCGCCCAATACGGCAAATCTGCAACCTTTATGGCAAAGCCCTGGGCTAGCGAAGTCGGCAGCAGTTGCCACATCCACGTCAGCCTTTGGAAAAACGGTAAAAACGCATTTGCCGCCGCGGAGTCTCAACATCGCTCTAAACGCAACGCGGGAAACGGAACACATAACACGCCACTCGGTTCCAAAACTTTTCACCAGTTCCTCGGCGGCCTGATGAAATATTCTCCCGAGCTCTGTTTCTTCTTTGCTCCCACAATCAATTCCTACAAACGTTATCAATCAGCCAGTTGGGCTCCGACAAAAATGGCCTGGTCCTGCGACAATCGAACCGTTGGCTTTCGCGTCGTCGGAGAAGGTTCTTCATTCAGGATCGAAAATCGAATGCCCGGTGCTGATGCGAATCCGTACCTCGCCTACTCAGCGATGCTTGCCGCGGGAATAGCTGGCATCGAGGAAGGATTGGATTGCGGCGACGACTATCAGGGCAATGCCTACGTCGATTCCTCGCTCGAATCGCTGCCTAAATCCCTTGGCGAAGCCGCCGCTTTGCTCGACCGTAGCAAATTAGCCCGCCGCGCGTTCGGAGAAGAGATCATCGATTTTTACGTCCACACCGCAAAATTGGAGGCGCAGGCCTTTAACGACGCGGTGACTGATTGGGAACGAGTTCGCTACTTCGAACGCATCTAGTCCGGATTAGGTCATCCGTCGCCCACGAAACTCCGCTTCAAGTTCCCAGTTTTTGCCGTCGGATTTCAATGCTTCGCCGAACCAATGGAAAGAATCGCTAGTGATTTCAGTAAATGTCCAACGCGTCGGCGTCCCGTCCGGGCGAGCACCAATCTGGACGACATCTTTTCCGACCTTTCGACCGATCTGTTTTTCATAATGATTCCGCAGCGGATTGATCCACATGATTTGCCACGCCTGAATTCTCGAATCCCACACGCGCAACGTCGTGCCGTAGGTAATTAATTTCTCTTGCCCGCCCGCCCGGTCCGATGGTCGCGGATAGAACCACACGTCCTGAATCGCATGTCCTTCCAATACCCATCCAGCATGCACTTCTCCTATTACAGTGCGCGATGTGACATCCACATCCAAATAACGACAAACCTCAAGCTCCCAATCTCCGACCAACCATCCATAGACATCTGCCGATTCGGGAATTTCGGGCGAACGATTTTGAGCAGCCAATACGGTGAGAAAATCTCCTGTGATTTCAGACTCAATCGTTTTCATCTTCTTCTCCTTTGCCAAACATAGCACATACAGATTCAATGCAGATACCCAAAGTTCATCAATTCACCTCAACCGCACACGCCGAATGCATGAAGAGGGTGAGCCTCAACACATACCTCTTGTAGCAACCGACGTAAGGAGGCTCCAAATATCCTTGCAGCGTCGGCCCAAGATGAATTAGAGCCTCCTTATGTCGGCTGCTACATCCTAATGAAAATTTAGATCAATGCGAAATTTCCAGGTTAGGGCCATTGAAGGCGATAATAACTTAAAGGATTTGCGACGGGAATCGCGACACTGATAGTTCCATTCGCAATGGTCTGTTGATTTGTCACAACACTCCACTGCGGCGATTGAATCGAATTCGTTGCTGTGTACAAGCGCATGCTGGACGCCCATTGAGGCCAGGACAAATTGAGGGTCGTGCCGCTCAAGCTTGCTGCGAGACTCGGTTGCAAAAAGACTTGTTTCATCTGCGCCGAAGAAAACGGAGAAGAATTGAGATAGACGGAATCCAATTGTGCGTTGAGGTATGGGTCCACTCCAAATTCACTTCTGCCAAAATAGCATTTTGTCGCAGCGACGTCTGACGGAAGAAGATTCGCGCTATTGTTCACTGCCACTGCGTCGCCATTTAAATAGAGAATGCTTTCGCGGCCATCCATCACGACACCCACATGCGTCCACGTATTGGTCGGGAATGCCGAAGGCGCTTCGAGGACACTGTTGTATGTCGAATTTTGCGTCGTGATGGCGCATTGCATCAGGCCGCCAGCGTCCTTTGGGGTCAGGAAGAACCAATCTTGCGTGTCACGACCAAAATCGAGAATGCGCTGCCAGGCATTGCCACCTCGCCATTTGACCCAGGCTGCGAAAGTCTGCGCGGCGCCAACTCCAACAGGAAGGTTCACATACTGGCTCGCTCCAGAAAGATTCAGAACGCTCCCCTGCGAAGGGTCGGTTTGTGTGGACGCGCCATTTACGAGCACGCCATTGAATCGGTTGCTCGCATCCTGTCCGCCTGCATTGAAGGGGTAAAATGACGCCCATTGAGAAGGGCCGTTCGTAAACGATAACACGTTTGTAACACTCGCCTGCCAATTCGAACTATCTTTCGCCGTCAACACGACGCTGAAAACTCCAGTTCCAATAAAATTCGCCGGGACAACATAAGTTCCGCTCGTTAATCCAGATACTGGACCAAACAGGACATTCGTTGAAACTGTGTCAGTGTATTGAATTTGCCATATGAGATTCGATGCTGCCAACGGAACGTCGGCAAAATCCGTTGCATCACCGGCAAAATCGATTGCCGTTCCCGGCATCCACGTTGCGTCGGCGATCGGCCTCGAAATGCGCGGCAATGGCGCCACGATTTCCGCAGATGAAAGAGCGCGGCCGTAAACGCGAACACTCGCGAATTGACCATTGAAATAAGGATCAGCCACAAATTTGCTTCGACCCAAATGATTTGTTTGCATCCTGACATCGCCCGGCAAAATGTTCATCGAAGAGTTCGTCGCGACCGGCGCACCGTTGACATAAAGAATTCCGCGCGAGCCATCCAGGATTACAGCGACATGCGTCCATGCGTTTGTCGGCAAAGGCTGGTTCCATTGCAGGATCTTGAGATTGCCGCCGGGATTCAAATCGCAGCGCAGAACATTGTCACCGGAAGCCGCTGTCAGCATGAAAGTGCGAGACGTATCAAAGCCGAAATCAAAAATGCGCTGCCACGCGCCGCCGCCTCTCCACTTCACAACCGCAGCGACAGTCTGGCAGTAACCCGCACCAGGAGGCAGCCAGACGTATTGATTGGTGCCATTCAAATCCAACACATGGCCGTGAATTGGATCGTTTTGAATCGATGCGCCGTTTTGCAGCAACCCGAAGTATTGGTGATTATCGTCCTGGGCATCCGCTTCGAACCGATAGCTTGCCGACCAGTTGTTCGTAAACACTGGCCAATTATCCGCCGTCCATGACAGCGGTTCGAAATCGAAATCAGCATGACCGTACCCTCCGTACTCGGGAGCCCATGCATTCGCGTCGTAGTAATGATACGTGAACCAATCCTGGCCATTTTCTGAGATGATGCCAATATGACCAGGACCGGAAAACTTCCCTGTGCCGCGAAGGAACAAACTTCCGCCGTTGGCCACCATGTTGACCCCGTTTCGATCCAGATACGGCCCGGTCACTGTAGTCGCGCGGCCAACACGAATATTGTAAGTGCTGTTGACGCCGGAACAACACGAGCCCCAATTCACAAACAGATAATAAAAGCTGCCGCGCCGATAAATGTAAGACGCTTCGATTGAACTGTTGTAGGCCAATTGATAAGTCGGCGATCCAGCGCTGATGCGCAGGCCCGTCAACGGATTCAATTGCACCAGGTAAATACCGCTCCAATACGAGCCGAAATTCATCCAAAGATTTGTCGATGCATCCCACACCAAGCCGGGGTCGATTGTATTATACGCCGCACCACTTGTGGATTGAATCACCGGCCCTTGATCGGTCCAATGGTAAGACGGGTCGGTCGGGTCGAGTGTTGGATTGGTCACCAGCCCAATCCCGGAAGTCTGGCTCCCAAACGTCGATACCGCGTAGTAAAGATGATACTGATTATTGAAAAACAGAACGTCCGGCGCCCAGAAAACTCCGGTAAATCCCGGCACCGCGTTGGTCGTCCAGGACGGGACGTTCGCGAACACGGACGGTCCGGGCGACCAGAACACTTTATCAGCGGACGATTTGGACAGAATTCCCTGGCCTGTCGAAAAGATGTAGTAACGGTTCTTGCAGCGGATCATCGTTGAAGGATCGTGGGACGAGATAAATCCACGCAGAGAAGGCGCTGCGGTTTGCCCAAACACCGCGACAAGGGAACCGCACAAAATCAAAATGGAAAGGCAAACAGTCTGTATCGTTCAGTATAAAGCACCATGCTGAAAGAAAAGTCAAGGAAACGAAGTGTTAGCTCTTCAAATGCCGGCGAAAACGTGTCGGACTCATGCCGGTATGATGCCGAAAAAAGTGACTGAAATAAAACTCGCTGGAAAAACTCAATTGCGCTGCGACGTCCTTTACCGAAAGCCGATCGTCCGCGAGCAACAACCTCGCCTGGTCGAGACGCGCGCGCTGAATTTGTTCGTGGATTGTCCCCTGCCCTGACTTTTGAAAAAGCGCGCGCAAACCCGAATAACTGACCTTCCCAATGGCGGCCAATTCCTTCGCCTTCCAATCGCGCAGAGGATTGGCGGAAATCGCGTTCAGCACCCGCAAGACCGCCTCTGGAAGCTCCGATTGCGGCGACACCAATAAATTTCGTGACATCAGCAACTTGCCCAGCATGTTCGTAATCACAACATGGATTTGCCATTCCCAGCCGGTTGGCCTGCGGCGAACCAACCGCAACAGTTCATTATGCGTTTGCTTCACGAATCCAAAATCATCGAGAGTGAATTCCGAATTTTCATCTCCGCGAATTTCTTCGTGCCAGAATTCCAGTCCGGGACCGCCAAACCGAAATCCGGCGATCGTCAAATGCCGTTTCGGAAGTGGCGAATAAGTCCGCGGTTTGCTCATGTCCACGAGCCAGACTTTTTTTCCGCGCCGCAATGCGAAGTGGCCGGTTTCGTGTTCGAGTTCGCCCTCCCCGGATTGCACCCAAAACAAATGCGCGCCTGGTTTTTCAAACGATTGATGCTGGTCCGGGTCAGTCAATCGGCGCGAACCAATCGAATAAAGATGCCAAAGCAGCCGCCGCGCAATGGGCGAAGGCTCAACAAAAGTTAAATGATCTATTGAGCCGGATTGCGAGGGCATTTTTATGGAGTAACAGATCGGCCGCGCCTGTGTCCACAGTGTTCAAGCTGAATCAGGCCCGCCGCAGCCATTTCGCCACCGCCCAACCAACAGGAATCAAAAGCGATACAGTTATCCAATTATACGCGCCCGGAAAGTGGGGGCTTATCATCAGGAAAACTACGGGAATGACAATGAATGTATTGTGCTTGGAGCGCGTTTTCGCCCGGCGAGCTTCGGCTTGATCGGGCTCTTTGCCTTCCTTGAGTGCGGCAACCATCCGCCGTTGGGCAGGCAGAATACGCATCCAAACATTCGCGGTCATAATCGTCCCAAACATTGCACCCAATTGCAGGCAGGCGGCGCGACGCGAAAAGTAATAGAACAGGCCATAAACAAGGCCAACGATTACAGCATAACAGACGCCGACCCCCATCAATTCGCTCTTTAGGAATAATTTTGACAACAAAAGATCATACACCACCCAACCGAATCCAATCAGGCACGTGCTCCAAAACACCGCCATGCCTTCCTTCATCCGCGCATCTTCGAAATCGACCATTATCTTGCCATGATAATACACGACGATGAAAAGCAGGATTCCGCTCAACCAGGTAAACGCCGCTTCCCACTTGAACCAATGCAGCTTTTCCGGAATGACATTCGGAACCTTCTGTTTTTCGACCCGATAAAAACCTCCGCTATGGACCATCCAAACATTCCTTTCACTACCTGGTTCCGATCCGGAACCGCCGGCTTGAGCTTCGAGTTCAGTAAAACGCCCATCGAGCCACGTGAAATAATAGGTTGTGCCCACCCACAATATGCCGGCGAATACGTGCGTCCAACGGAGCGCCAAGTGAATGAATTCCTTAAAATCTCCCAAAAACACATGGATATGAATCCAGTGAATCAGGGAGTTAAACGTCATAGCCGAAAAATCTAAAGATTGAAAAGATGCGAGGGAAGCTTGAATATGCCAGACAGCCAAATTGAGCGCTAATGAACCTTTGACGGAATGCGCGATTTGATTTACTATCAGGAGCTGAAAATGCGCTTCAATGCATCACGCCTGACCCTGTTATTCATTGCGGTTTTTGCTCTCGCAGGGTCAGGGTTGCAGGTGGGGCGAGCGGAGGAAAAGAACGGTGAACAACCGGTTAAATCATCGCGGGCAAACAGCAGCCTGACAGCCACCAATTCACAGGTGGTCCAACCAAAACAAAATGGGCTGAAACAGTTGGAACAGGATTTGTTCAAACCATTCGACCGGATTGCGCCTAAAGGATCGCTCCAGGATGCTTTTGCGCCGCCTGCAATGGAGCCACAAGCCCCTCCGCCGGTTCAAGGAAAACAGGCAAAAAAGTTGCTGGACTATCGCAAGAATTGGGTTTTTGAAACGCCAGAAGAGATACTGGCCGGGCCTTCAAACGATAAAATTACAAGCGGACGGAACAGTGACAAGGACTACGACGAGAAATCGAGCTTATCGCCGGTAGAGCGGTTTTACGAACGGCTTTACAACAAGAAGGAACCTTCCAGCAAAGGAAATAAGCGTGACGACATTTATGACTCGCTGAAACCAGCCAGGCTAACCGACCAATCGGATTTCGATGATGATGCAAACCTGCCCGCCGGCATTCGAGAAACCCAGCGAGAAATCAGGAAAAGGCTCGATTCGAAGGAGCGCATGGCAGAAACCTATGGTGAAGCAAGCGGAAACTTCTTTTCGGACGTGTTCGGCCTCGGCAAAAGCAAGCCCTCCCGTGATGAAATTGAAATACAAAGGGAGCGCATGGATAAATACAAAGAATTGGTTGGATTACCAGTCTCCCCAAGAATCGAAAACGATCCCTTGAAGCAATACCGCGACATGCTCGGCGCTTCGCCAAAGGCCTTAGGCCCGATCTCAACGATGGATTCCCTGGGCCGACCTTCACAGCAGAGCATCTTCGCGACCCAACCAGCGTCTGGGGGCATCGCAAACTTGAACTTGCTGCCAGAAGGAGCGCAAATTCATCAGGCTCCAAGTCTGGCGCCGGTTTTGCCCAAGCCTGAGCCGCCAAAGATGTTGCCGCCACCAGTTAGTTTCAGCGTGCCAAGAAGATCGTTCTGAAAACCTTGAACGATTGATTCGTCAGCAGAAGCTCAGTCCCAACGCAACACCTGAACAGTCGTCCCCGACGCAAACGTAGTTTGCGGAGGCACATCGACCAATCCATTCGCAGTGGCCAGCGAACTCAGAATATGAGAGGCTTGAAATCCTGCGGAATAGACTTTTCCCTCCTGGTTCACTCTCACCCGCATGAAATGACGACGTTCGCCCTGATTCCCCAGCGGTTCAGCGAGAACGCCTGCATGTTGCATTAAGCCAACCTCGGAAGCACCCTGCCACTGCAGAATCGCGGGTCGGACCAGCAGGACGAATGTGACAAAGGCCGAGATGGGATTGCCCGGAAGACCGAAAAAAAGCTTATGATCTGCGGTTGATGCTCGATGGTTGGGAGTTGGAAAACACCCAAAAACAAACGGCCGCCCAGGTTTAATCGCGACCTTCCAGAATTGAAGCTCACCGCCCAACTCTGCGAGAGCTTGCTTTACAAAATCCATCTCCCCAACGGAGACACCGCCGGAGGTCACGACCATGTCGCATTGATTGAACGCATCGGTCAAAGCGAGCCGGGTATTTTCGAGAACATCCGTCACGATCGGATAAATTCTTGGTATGCCTCCGCATTTACGGACCATCGCGGCAACGGTGGCCCGGTTGCTTTCATAAATTTGGCCGGGTTCGAGTGTTTGACCGGCCTCTCTTAACTCCGAACCTGTCGCAAGAATGCCGACCTCCGGACGACGAGCAACCATGACTTCCGTGCAACCCGTCGCCGCGAACGACGCAAGGCGACCAACCGTCAGCGCGTCTCCTTTGGCCCCAAGCATAGCTCCGCGCTTAACATCTTCGCCGCGGAAACGAACGTTTTCCCAGGGTCTGACTGCGTCGAGTACCAGAATTTCATCCGGAGCAGCAGGTTGAATTTTTGTGTCTTCCTGCATCACCACTGCGTCCGCGCCGGCAGGCAGCGGCGATCCCGTAAAAAGTCGGACGCAGCATCCCGTTGTAATCTTGCCCGAAAAACTTTCGCCAGCGGCAACTCGTCCGATCAAACGCAGACGGATCGGTGACTCGATTTTAGCTGAGACAACATCGGATGCCCGGACGGCGTATCCATCCATTGCAGAATTATCGAAAGGTGGAAGATCAATCGGCGACGCGACCGATTCCGCGAGGATGCGTTCATCTGCATTGCCAAAAGCAACTTGTTCGCTCTTGGGAGTGGGGATTGCCGCAAGCACGCGCGCCAAAGCTTCTTCATATTGAAGCATGCGGCATGATACGTTGAAGCGTTGAAGCGTTGAAGCGTTAAAACGTCGGAAGAAATAATATTGACGCGCGGTGCGCTCAATGCGCCGAAGTCACGAGCAGTACTTGCTCCAGCGTTGAGACTCCGTCGCGAACACGATCCAGCGCGACCATCCGCAGAGTCCTCATTCCTTGGCTAATCGCCACCTTCGAGAGTTCGCGGGTGTTGGATCGAGCAATGACAAGTTTACGAATCTCATCACTGACAGTCATCGCTTCGATGATCGCCAGACGACCAGCATATCCCGTATTCTTACAACGTTCGCAACCGCGCCCGCGATACAGCGTCACGCCGTCCATGATGCCCGGATCAATGTTCAGGTCCGAAAACATCTTTGCCGGATAGGTGACCGGTTCTTTGCAATGAGAGCAAATGCGGCGCATCAATCGCTGCGCGCAAGCCAGAATGACCGAAGATGAAATCAGGAATGGCGCAATGCCCATATCGTCAAGGCGTGCGATAGCGCCCGGCGCGTCATTACAGTGCATCGTGCTCAGCACCTGGTGACCGGTCAGAGC
>Ga0068857_100003252_pt1 | contig 13497 bp, 10 predicted proteins | sample KBSCornC72_FD_66591 | JGI IMG/M metagenome (GOLD analysis project Ga0068857, IMG submission 66591) | Corn rhizosphere microbial communities from Kellogg Biological Station, Michigan, USA - KBS Corn C7-2 | ecosystem: Host-associated > Plants > Roots > Rhizosphere > Soil ...
ATGCCGCTTCCCGCACCCGTCACGATCGCCACCCTTCGTGATAGCATCCGCGCGTTCTCCGGAGGTTTTCGATGATCCGACGACTGTCGTTCGCGGCGTTGATCCTGCTCGTCGGCGCAGCCGCAGCCGCCGCGGCGCCGATCAAACTCGCCCGTCACCCGCACTACCACGCCGGGAAGATCGCGTTCAGCTACCTCGGCGACATCTGGACCGCCAACGAGGACGGCACGGGTGTGCTGCGCGTGACGGACAACGGCGCGCGGGAAGTGTACCCGCGTTTCTCCCCGGATGGACGCTGGATCGCCTTTTCCTCCAACCGGTACGGCAACTACGACGTCTTCGTCGTCCCGGCGACCGGCGGCACGCCGAAGCGGCTGACGTATCACACGACGAGCGATGACGTGGTTGGGTGGACGCGCGACTCGCAGCGCGTGCTCTTCCGGTCGGCGCGCGGTGACGGCGCGTTTCCCAGCGTCGCGGTGCTCTACGAGATTACGGTGACGGGCGGCATGGAAAAACCGCTGCCGCTCGACTGGGGATACTGGGGATCGTTCTCGCCCGACGGCAAGTCGCTGGTGTTCAACCGGCATCCCGCCGTGTGGTCGCGGCAGCATTATCGGGGAAGCTACGCGGCGGATCTCTGGATCGCCGACCTCTCCAACAACACGTACAACAAGCTGCTCGCAGACGAGCGCTATAACCGCTATTGGCCGATGTGGGGGGCAGACGACGCGGTGTACTTCGTGGCCGATCCGCTGCCGAACGACAAGAGCGTGAAACCTGGCAGCTTCGACGTGCGGAAGAGCCTGAACAACATCTACAAAATCCCGGCCAAGGGCGGCCAGCCGGTTCAGGTGACGAAGCACACCGACGGCAACCTGTTCTGGCCGTCGATGTCGAGCGACGGGAAAGTGATCGTCTACGAAGACAACTTCGGGATCTGGAAGCTCGACGTTGCGACGGGACGGACGAACGAAATCAAAATCGACATCACCACGGACGAGAAGGAGAACGAGACGGAGGTCGTCACGGTGAACAACGAGGTCGACGCGTTCGATATCTCGCCGTCAGGACGGCGCGCGGTGATCTCGGCACGCGGACAGATTCTGACCATCGCGACCGAGCGCGGCGACATCACGCGAATCGCGTCGGACAAGATGGGGTCGCGCAACGATCAGCCGAAGTGGTCGCCGGATGGCAAATACATCGCCTTCATCTCCGATCGGTCCGGACGCGACGAAGTGTGGGTCACGGATTCGGAAACGAAGGCGCCGAAGAAGATTACCGATCTCGACAACGAGAAGGGCTCGCTCGCGTGGACGCCGGACTCGAAGTCGCTGCTCTACACCGCGGCCGACAAGAAGCTGTACAACTACACCGTCGCCGACGCAAAGACCGTAGTCGTCACCTCGACCGACCTCGGGCGGCTCGGCTCGGTCGCCGTGTCGCCCGACAGCAAATGGGTCACGGTCTCCAAACAGGATCGAACGGTCCGGCCGCATGTGTACATCGTGCCGATCGGCGGCGGTGAAGAGCGGCACATCTCGGACGATCGGCTGCTCTACTCCGAGAACAACGCCGTGTGGACCGCCGACGGGCGATACATCGTCTTCACGTCGGTGGAAGGCACGAGCAACGGCATCGCGACCCAGGGCGGACTGAATACCACGATGGCACTCTGGGCGCTGGCGCTGCGCGACCAGGAGAAGGATCCAACCGATCGCGACATCGACAACGAGGTCCAGGGGGCGGCGGCGGAGGCGGCCGCTCGCCAGAACACGGGACGAGGCAACGCCGGCGCTGCCCCGCAGCCGGTCGAGGTGCGGATCGACTGGAGCGGGCTCGCACGGCGGGCGCGGCGCATCACGGTTCCCGGTACCACGATTAGCGGGCTGACGCCTGCACCCGAAGGGCATGCGGTTGCGCTCACGGTGTTCACCGCCGGCATCGGCGGCGGTCGCGGCGCGGCTCCGGGAGCCGATGCGACACCTCCCGGCATGTACATCATCAACGTTGAAAGCGATCAATTGACCCGAGTCCCGCCGGTGCCTCCAACGACCACCGCGGGAGGTGGCGGCGGACGCGGACGCGGCGGCGCAGGTGGGCTGTTCGGCGGCGGCAGCAACATGGTCTTCGCCCGCGACGGACGCACGCTCTACTTCCGATCGGGCAGCGGCCTCTACGCGGCGGCAGTCCCGGCAAACGCCACCGCCGCACCGGGCGCCGGCGCTGCCGGCGGCGGACGCGGCGGGCGGGGGGGCGGCGCCCCGGCTGCGCCTGCGGGTCCTGCGTCGAACGACGGCAATGCCGGCAACGCCACCGCACGCCAGGTCACCTATACGGCCAATCTCGAGGTCGATCACAAGGCGCTTCGCTCGCAGGTTTTCAACGAAGGCTGGCGCATCATGAAGAACCGCTTTTACGACGGCGAGATGCATGGCACCGACTGGCCGGCGATGCGGAAGATGTACGAGCCGCTGCTCGACTATCTCGTCGACGAAGAAGAGCTGCACTCGGTCATGATGATGATGATCGGGCAGCTGAACGCCTCGCACACCGGCGTCAGCGGCGGCCCGGCAGCGTCGGAGCAGTCCGTGCAGACGCGCTACCCGGGATTCGATGTCGCCGCCGATCCATCCGGCTACTACAAGGTCGGCCACATCTACAAGGACGGTCCCGCAGATCGCGATTACCTCAAGATCAAGGAAGGGAATTTCATCATCGCGATCGATGAACGGGATCTGAAGGCATCCGACAACTACTGGCAGTACTTCACCCACGCGCCCGGCAGCAAGTTCCACTTCGTGTTGAACGACAAGCCGTCGAGGGAAGGGGCGTGGGAAGTCGCGCTGACGCCAGCTTCGGCGGCGGCGTTCAGCGATCTGCAGTATGCGCGCTGGGTGGACGACCGCCGCGACATCGTCGCCAAGCTGAGTAACGGCGACATCGGCTATCTCCACATCCGCGCCATGGACGCGCCGTCGCTGCGGCAGTTCCAGCTCGATCTCGCGGCCAACCGCACGAAGAAAGCGCTGGTCATCGATCAGCGGTTCAACGGCGGCGGCGGAATCGATCAGGAGCTCATCGCCATTCTGGCGGGACGGCGCTATCAGTACACCATCGGCCGCGACGCCGGCTTCGAGCAGCCGCGTCCCCAGAATTTCTATGGGCCGATGGTCGTGATGCAGAACGAACGGTCGGCGTCGGACGCGGAAATGTTCCCCGCCGCGTTCAAGGCACTCGGACTCGGCAAGGTGGTTGGCGTGCCGACGATGGGCGCGGTCATCGGCACAGGGTCGGCAACGCTGCTCGACGGCTCGACGATCCGCACGCCCGGCAGCGGCGTCTACACCGCGACCGGTGAGAACATGGAGAACTTCGGCGTGCCGCCCGACGTGTATGTCGACAACACGCCCGAGGATTTCCTGAAGCGCCGCGACGCGCAGCTCGAGAAGGCCGTGGAGGTCCTGAAGGGAGAGCTGTCGGGCAGAAAGACGACGCCGCCGTCAGGGCTGAAATAATGATGAATGATGAATGCTGAATGATGAAACCCCCATCATTTAGCATTCATCATTTTTCATCATCGATTGTGCCGTTCGCTGCGGAGGCGCGAGCGCAGTTCGAGAATCGGCGCCAGGGCCATCGCCAGGGTTCGCAGCGCCGGATCGGCATCGGGCAGGAACTCGAGTTCCAGTTCGGCGCTTCGTACCGTCGCCTCGAGTGTCCACGTGAAGCGGCAGAGCTCGCGCTCGTCGCGCGACGCTACGAATCGGCCGAACCCGACGCCGGTCCGGCCACGACGAACGACGATCTCGCGATCCCCTGACGCGAACTTGATCGTCCAGTCGGCGTCGCCGGTAGGCTCCAGCGTGCCCTGTGGCGCTCCCGTCCCGTCGCTGACTGCATACGATCGATTCAAAAACAGCCCCGGCGCGCCGGGCGGCGCAATCGTCAGGAGCACTGCCCCATCCCGCGTGCGCCGCAGCTGCCCCGTATCCCACGAAAACACGGACCGTGTCGACGACATCGGCGGGATCGACGCGATCTCGTATTCGGGACACCTCCGCACGAACGGATTCCACCACGACAATCGCGGCCGGATCGAGTAATTCGATTGATCGAACGGTGATGACACGATTCACGGGGCTCCGAGGGGGCCGGCGATAGTATGAGCCGATCCGGGGATTCTTTGCGCCTTCATCAATGTGAAGACGCTCTTACTCGCCATCGTATCGACCGCTGTGATTCTCGGTCCGGGGAAGGCCTCTGCTCAGACAGCGCTGGTTCGGGGGGACGTCTCCGGAACGCTTGGCCTCGAAGCGGTCAATGCGCGGGACGATAGCTTTTATCACGGTCAGAACTTGGCGGGAGGCTTATTCGGCGCGGCCTCCGCCGGGTGGTACTGGACCGAGAACCTCAAGACCGAAGTCGAGTTCAACGCCAGAACTACCGGCAGGATCTGGGTCGTTGAGCCCATCGCCTTCAACAGCGGCCAGCCTTACTTCCCGACCGACAAGACGTTCTCGAGGCAGACCATCGCCATCGGCCAGCAGTATCAGTTCTTCCACAACGCGTGGTTCCACCCGCATCTCGGGGCGGGCGCGAACTTCACCTTCGAGCGGTCCAGGCTGCACCGGGACGCCGGCAGTGTCTACGACCCGGTCACCGGCAGGAGCCGTATCGTGAGCCCGGAGCAGACCGAACCCACCCGCACGGATTTTCTCGTGCACCCGTTCGTCGAGGCGGGGTTCAAGGCCTACATGACCCCGCGGACCTTCTTCCGCAGCGACCAGCGCGTCGCGTTTCACCACGGGGTAGACGATGTGGTGACGCGGTTTGGATTCGGATTCGATTTCTAGAGTATTTGCCATGTTGAACCAGGTGAGAACGGCGATAGTTGCGATTCTTTGCGCGTCGCTCGCCGCGTCGGGCTGCGCGACGACTCGCGTGATGCAGGTGTCCCCAGCCCCGTCCGGCGATCGCATCGCCGACCGCACGGTGATGGCGGATTACGTCCAAAAGCTGCCGGCAGGCGCGACGGTCAAGGTCGAGCGCTCGCATCGCCGCAGCATGAATGGTGTGCTGATGAAGGCCACCAGTCAGGCGATCTTCGTCCAGCCACGGACGCGTCTGCCGGAACCCGCGATCGAGATTCCGCTCGACGAAGTGCTCAGCGTCACGCTGGAGTCGAAACATGGAAGCTCCGTCGGCCGGTCGATCGCCGTAGGTGTGGCCGTGGGCGCTGGTGTGGTCCTCTCCCTCTTTCTGATCAGTCTCGCGTTATGGTCGGATTAACCCGTGGCAGGGCGGGGTCTTAAGACCCGCCTTCCCTCAGCCGCGGCCGGTCCTGTAGTAAAGTCCGGCGCATGAAACTTGCGCTCGCATTCACTCTCTGCTGTGGCATCGCCGGGCACGCGGCCGCGCAGGACGGCGCGGCATTGACGCCGAAGACGCTGCAGGCCGCGCTTGCCTCAAAGCCGGACGGTGCCGCCGCCAACGCGCTCGCCGAGCAGATCAAAACGTATTTCGGTGGCAGCGAGAACCTGTTGCGAGGCGCCGCGCCGAAGATCGACGAGCTGACCGTGGCCTGGGCTCTTCAGGCGCCGCAGCTTGCGCCAAACGTCATTCCGCGGGTTGTGTCGGATGCCGTGTTTTTCAGCGTCCCAATGGTCAGGGTGGGCACCTCCGATCTGTATGCCGTGGTCGCTACACTTGCGCACGGGACCGCGTTCACGTGGCACTACGAACTGGGCAGCCCCACCCAGCGCGTGGGCGGATCGCAGCTGGAGGCCTACGAAACGCACGCCGACAGCCGTGAACATCCAGGCGTGCCGAAGGGCGCGGTCAAGCAGATGCCGCCGTGGGAGAGCAAGATCTTCGCCGGAACGAAGCGCGACTGGTGGGTCTACGTCCCGGCGCAATACACGCCTGAGAATCCCGCCGCCGTGATGGTGTTCCAGGACGGCGCGAGCCCCAAGGATTTCGTGCCGACAGTGTTCGATAACCTGATCGCGAAGCACGACATGCCGGTCACCGTCGGGATCTTCATCCAGCCGGGCGTGCTCGGCGACGGCCGCGCGAACCGCAGCTTCGAGTACGACACGCTGTCGGATCAGTACGCGCGTTTCCTCCTCGAAGAAATCCTGCCGGAGGTCGAGAAGACGGTGAAGCTGCGCCACGATGCGGCGAGTCGCGCCATCTCCGGGAGCAGCAGCGGCGGCATCTGCGCCTTTACCGTCGCGTGGGAACGGCCCGATCAGTTCAGCAAAGTACTGTCATGGGTGGGGAGCTTTACGAACATCGCCGCCGGCAAGACGCTGAAGGAAGGAGGACACAACTACGAAGCGATGGTCCGGAAAACGTTTCCGCGCAAGCCAATCCGCGTCTTCCTGCAGGACGGCGTGAACGATCTCGACAACGCCAACGGCAACTGGCCGCTGGCCAATCAGACGCTGGCGAAATCGCTGCAGTATGCGGGTTACGACTACAGGTTCGAGCTCGGGCAGGGATTCCACAGCAACCGCCACGGACGCGCCATCCTGCCCGATTCGTTGCGCTGGCTCTGGCGCGATTATCCAAACAAATGACGGCCCGCGTCAGTTCCCAACGGACGGCGTCAGCGCCCAAGGGTCAGCGTCAGCGCCTGCCGGACTGCGAAGCCCCCGGGTGTTGTAGCTTCCAGAACTCATCGAAGAACCCCTGCGACTCGACGAAGAGCGGCAGATACCGGTAGTTGTTGCCGGGCTTCGTGATGTCCACGACGGCCCAGTCGGGCAGCTTTGGCGACTGCATGTCGTTGTTCGACTGATCGTGGAACGTGAACCCGCTGTTGATGACGACGTACTTCCGCGGGTTGAGCGGGTTCGGGAAGATGAACACCGGCGCGTGGTTCGCGTCGAAACGCTCGGTTCCAGCCATGACGCCGTCCGCCTTCCACGCGATCGGCAGCCGCGACGCGATGCGTTTGTAGATCGCGTTGCTCGAAGGATCGCCAAACAGCGCGATGTTGTTGTGCGCGATATCGTCGGCGGTGACGTCCGTGTCGTTCTTGACGCGCGGCTCGCCGCGGAAGAAGTGGATCCACTCACCGATCGCGTAATCCGCCTGCTCGCGTTCCCACGTGCCCAGCCGCTCCGACAGCGCTTTTCCCGTCGGCCTGACGAACACGAACGAGTCCATGAACGCATCGTCGATCGGCCCCTGCAGTCCGTGCGCCTTGCGCAAAACGCCTGCAGGCAGCTCACCCAACTTCCATGTGCCGTTCGCCTTCACGACACCGGCGCTGAGCGATTCGTCCGACGCGACAGCGGGCAGCGCCACCGAGGAGCCGTCGATGTTCAACGTGGCGCGCGTTCCCTTGTCAAACGGCGCCGTGTGCGGTTCGAACGAGACATGCAGTGCGTTGACGTTGCTGGTCGTCAGGGAAATCGAGTGCCCTTCGACTTTTGCATTCACCCGTGCGCGCGTCCACTCCTGCTCCATCGCGTCTACGGTGATCCAGAACATCCTGTTGTAACGGAGCATCCAGGTGGTGAATCGAATCTCCGGTGGCACGGGGTTGCGCCCTTTCGCGACGATCTGGTCGATCCGATCCTGCAGCTGCTGTCGCGCGCCCGGCTCGTACGCATGCGCGGTCTTCGGCCCGATGATGTGCTCCAGCGTCAGCCCCTCGGCGGCCATCGCCGCGGACATCGCGTCGGCCGCCTGCTTCTGTGGATCGATCTCGCCTGAATAGGCGACCACCGGCAGGTTGAAGGTGTTGATCGCATAGTCGGTCGAGTCGTACATGTGCCACAGCGTCCGCTGGACCGCGTTCTGCGGCTGCCGGGCGAGGCCGCCGCGAAGAAACACTTCGGTCTCGGTGAATCCGGCGCCCGGCGCAGACGCTGCCCATCGGTCGGCGAAGTGCACCGTGTACGACCACGCCGACGCCCCGCCCATCGAGAAGCCGCTCATCACGATGCGATTGCGATCGATCGGGTAGGTCTTCATTACGGACGCGATCGCTTCGAGCCCGTCGGTTTCCCCGGCAAACCGGCTGGCGTTGCTGTAGCGCCCGTACGGCTGCAGCATGAAGCGCTCGGGACCGGCGCCGAGCGGTTTGGAGTTGTACCCGCTGATCGACTTGGTCATGAACTGCTGCTCGAGCACCTGGTCGTCGCGGCCGTGCATGAAGATGTCGAGCCGATGCTCGCGCTTGGCGGACGGGTCGTACGACTCCGGCATTGTCAGGATGTAGGGCTGCGCGGAGCCGTCGATGCGCGAGTAGAAGCCGCGCACGCCGCTCTCGGTCATCCAGGGCGTCTCGCTTTTCGCCAGCCGATTGGCGCGTTCCGTCCCGGTCGCGAGGGTCTGCAATGCGTAGTCGAGCGGGCTGCTGTTTTTCGGCGCGTAAAGGCGCTCGTCGTACTTGAGCGGCCGTCGCACGGCGTCGAGGTACACCTCGACGTCCGCGATGCGGTCCGACATCGGGGCGCTTCGGAACTGTGCCTTCAGCGCGGCGACCTTCTGCGCGAGCTGGTCAACCTTCGCCTGCAGTGTGGCCTTGTCGGCGTCGCTCAGGCCATGACCGAGCGGAGGGAACTGCGCCGGAGGCGCAGGAGGATTCTGTACGGTCCGCCACAACGGCTGGCCCCACAGGACGGTAAAACCAAGGACGAGCAGTGTCGGTAAGCGCATCAGTTCACCACGCAGTCGGCCGGTAGTCCTTCAAAAATTGCCCCCATACGTGCTCGCCCGTGTTTATCCCGCTGATGATCGGGTCGAGTATCCGGGCGGCGCCGTCCACGACGTCGAGCGGCGGATGGAAGCGCTGTTCGGCGGTCTTCCGAGCGGCGATCTCGATTGGATCCTCGTCGGTGATCCATCCCGTGTCGACGCTGTTCATGTGAATGCCGTCGTTGTAGTAGTCGGTCGCCGCCGTCCGCGTCATCATATTCAACGCCGCCTTGGCCATGTTCGTGTGTGGATGACGCGTGGTCTTTGCGGTGCGGTAGAACTGTCCTTCGACGGCCGAGACGTTCACGATGTGCTTGTCGCGGCCTGGCGTCTCGAGCAGCAGCGGCTTGAGCCGCGCATTGAAGATGAACGGCGCAACCGCGTTCACGAGCTGCACTTCGAGCAGCTCCACCGTCGAGACCTCGGCGAGCAGCAGCCGCCATGAATTCCGTCCCCGCAGATCGATTTGCTGCAAATCCGGGTCGAGCAGCCCCTCCGGAAAAAGACATTTCTGATCGACGAGATCTTCCGGCGCGACCTGCACCTGCGACAAAAGCGCGGATGGCGCGGCTCCGAGCAGCGCATGCGTCCCGGTTTCCTCGGCCAGCATGTGTGCGTAGAACTCCGGCGGGCGGCGGACCGTCTGGCAGGCGTTGTTGACGACGAAATCCAGCCGCCCTCGGGTGGACAGGAGCTCGCGGCAGAACCCCTCGACGCTTGGAGCGTGCCGCAGGTCGAGACCGAAAATCTCGAGACGATTCTGCCACTGGTCGAAGTCGGCCTCCTGCGCATAACGCCAGGCGCAGTTGCGCGGGAAGCGCGTCGTAAGATCACGTGCGCCCCGCATCGCAGCAGCTTCAGGCCCGCCTGGTAGCCAATCTTCACGCGCCCGCCGGTGAGCAACGCGACACGCCCGTTCAGATCGGCAAGTTCGGTGCGCTTTCTGAAATTGAACTCAGCGCACTGGGGGCATAACTGGTCGTAGAAATGATCAATCCGCGTGTACGCGGTTTTGCACGTGTAGCAGATGCGGGAATCCGCCGCGTGCGCGGGCTCGGCTTGCGGTTCCTCGGGGGCCGCCGCGTTTGGCGTGGTGAATATGGGACGGCGGCGAAGCGCACGGATGCCGGTTTCATGCAGCGCCACGTCGTCGCGCTCGAGCGCCTCGGCGCGGCGGACCCGTGCCCGCCGCCGTCGCGCCGCCGGATCCGGCTCGTGCGCGCGCGCGATGGCGCGGCGCAAGCGCAGGCGATCCTCGGGGGAAAGCTGCTCGAACAGTCGCCAGTCGTTGCCGAGCCGTTCGAGTACCTCGATGGCATCGCGCAGGCCCGCGAGGAGGACGTCTCCGCTCACCCGCGCGCTCTCTCCAGGAGCAGCATCATCGAAACGGACAGGATCATGGCGTCGAGCGATTCCGCCGGTGGTGTCATGAGCGCGTCGATTCGGAAGTGTCCTTCGAGAAACGCCGGACGCTTGACGACCCGAAGGATCGGCGTCTCCCCTTCAGCACGCGAGACGAGGTAGGCCGGGTGGAACATGTACCCCGCGAACAGCGAGACGATCGGAATGCCGTCGACGACGGCGTCCGCGACCTTGACCCACGGGTTCTCCTCGCGAATCACGAAGGCGACCCTCCCGCCCTGCTGAATCTGGTAGTGGGCCCTCCAGATCGAGCGCATGCCTTGCCGCTGGACGACGGCGATCTCGGTGCCGCCGGGATCCGTAATCCGATATCGGGCCGACACATCCAGGATGCGGTCGGCGTTAATCGAGTACAGGGGCCGCGTCTGCGCCTCGTCGGCAAACACCGTCACCGCTTCTTTCAGCTTGAATGCCTTCTGCTTGACGTAGTACACCAGTTCGCCGCGCGCATCCGTCACCGCCACACGGGAGGCGATGGCCAGCAGCTTGAAGCGGAGGTCCAGTGGAAAGTTCATGCGGGAGATATTACACAACCCTCGCGCAGACCCCTGCGTCAAACGGCTATGCGCGATGAACTGAAGGCGGCCATCCGGTCGCTGAACGCCTCGAAGACCTTTACCGCGGTGGCGCTCGTCGTCCTCACGCTGGGGATCGGCGCCAGCACAGCTATCTTCTCGGTGGTCGACGCGGTCGTGCTTCGGGGGCTGCCCTTCGACGAGCACGACCGCCTCGTCGCCGTCGGCGAGCGCCGGCCGCCGGGGAAGACCGCGGATCCGACGCGGGATCCCGACGCGATCTCGAGCGCTGCCCCCCAGAACTACCTCGACTGGAAAGCGCAGCAGCAGGTGTTCGAATCCATGGCGACTATCGCTGGGACATCGTTCACCCTGCGCGAGCCCGGAGCGGAGCCGGAAGACCTGCGCGCCGAGCGGGTGACCTCAGAGTTCTTCACGGTGTTGCGGGTACAACCCGCCATCGGCCGGCCGTTCACGACCGAGAACGAAGTAGACGGCCGACACCTGGTCGCGGTGCTCAGCGACGGCCTGTGGCGGCGCCGCTTCGGCGGCGATCCCGGCATCATCGGGCGCACCATTCCGCTGCAGAACAGCGCCTACGAAGTCATCGGCATCATGCCGCCGGGTTTCGAATACCCGGTCGGGGCGGTTCGCCCATTTGAGTTGTGGGTGCCCTACGTAGTTCCAGTCGACGAACGGATCCGCGATCCGCACAGCCGCAGCATGTACCTCCAGACCATCGCGCGCCTGAAGCCGGGCTTCACGCTCCGGCAGGCGCAGGCCCAGATGGATCAGATCGCGTTGGCGATTCAGAAAGCCAACCCCGAGTGGAACAAGGACAATTTCGTGGGCGTGCGGCCGCTCCGCGATCACCTCGTCGGCGCGCGGACGAAGTCATGGATGCTGCTGCTGCTGGGCGCCGTCGCGATTGTGCTGTTGATCGCGTGCGCGAATGTCGCCAACCTTCTGCTCGCGCGGGCGACGGCGCGGGAGCGCGAGATCGGCATCCGCGCGGCACTCGGCGCCGGGCGCTGGCGATTGATCCGCCAGCTGCTGGTCGAGAGCCTGGTGCTCGCGATCGCCGGCACCGCCTGCGCAATCGTGCTCGCGATGTGGGCGGTGCGCGTGCTGAAGAGCGCGATGCCGGAAAATCTGCCGCGGATCACCGCCATCGCCGTCGACTTCCGTGTCCTCGCGGCGGCCGCCATCGTCGCCATCGCAACCGGCATCCTGTTCGGCATCGTTCCCGCGCTGCAGGCGTCCAAGCCCAATCTGACGAACGCATTGAAAGACGGCGCCCGCGGCACCGCCGGTGCGGGGCGTCAGCGGCTGCGCAGCGCGCTCGTGGTCGTGGAAGTCGCGCTGGCCGTCGTGCTGCTGGTCGGCGCGTCGCTGTTCATCGGCAGCTTCATCGCGCTGATGCGGATCGATCTTGGATTCAAACCTCAGCAGGTGCTGACCGCGTCGATTTCGCCGCGATGGGAGCCGGGAACGCCGCCGCCCGACGCGAGCGCAGCCTTCACCGACATCGTCGATCGCATCGGTCGCGTGCCCGGAGTCCTCGAAGCGTCGCTGATCGCGGGCGGCATGCCCCTCGGCGGCAGCATGAGCATTCAGGATCTCAAGATCCCCGGGCGCACGCTCCAGGGGGATCAAGGAATCAGCTTCCGGCGCGTGACGCCCGACTACCACAAGGCGCTTGGTATTCCTCTGAAAGCAGGCCGCTTCTTTACCGCTGCGGATCGCAAGGGTGCACCAAACGTGGTGATCATCAATGAGTCGGCCGCGAAGCAATACTTTCCCGGCGAGTCTGCCGTCGGCCGCACGATGACGATCAACGAAGATCGCACGATCGTCGGCGTCGTGGGCGACGTGCATCAGTCCAGTCTCGAGATCGAGCCGCGCAGTGAAGCGTACGTGCCGGTTGCGCAGATCAGGACGTCTTTCGGCGAGCTGGTCATCCACACGAGCGGAAATCCGTACGCGGTGGTGCCGCAGGTGAAGACGGTGGTTTTGAACGCGCTGCCCGACGTCCCGCTGCGCAACGTGCGGACGATGGAGGAAGTGCTGGCGGGACGCGTCGCGCAGCGCCGGCTCAACATGCTGCTGCTGGGACTGTTCGGGCTGCTCGGCCTGGTGATTTCCGCGGTCGGGATCTACGGGGTCATGGCTTATGTCGTCGCTCAGCGCACTCGCGAGATTGGCGTGCGCATGGCGCTCGGCGCGACACGCGCGGCGGTGATCCGGATGGTGCTGGCCAACGCCTGTGCGCTGGTGGCCGCGGGCCTCGCGATCGGCGGCATCGGGGCGTGGTATCTGAGCTCCGCGGCAAAGAGTTTTCTCTTCCATCTGGAGCCGAACGATCCGAGGGCATTTGCCGCGGCGCTGGTGGTGCTCGCCGCCGCGGGCATCGCCGCGAGCGCGCTGCCGGCGCGGCGCGCGGCGACAGTGGACCCGATGATCGCGCTACGGACCGAGTAGAGACGAATCCCTAATCCCTGATCGCCGAATCCATGAATCGGTAAATCCCTTGAAGCCCTGAAGTCCTGAAGCCCTGAAGTCCTGAAGCCCCGAAGCGAGACCGTTAGGCCTCGCGCACTTTCGGAAATTCCGTAATGCGGATGTTCGTGCATCCGTACGGCAGCAGCTCGATCTCTTCGACCGGCTGGTCGGAGATCGGTCCGGACGGATCGGCCCACTGGGCGTCCGCGGGCGACAACTCCCCAGCCCAGCCACGGATGACCTTCCACGCAGGAATCCTCCGTCCGCGAGCGTGCGCGATGGTTCCGGCGCCCTCGGGCGAGAACGGCCGCTCGCCGATCGGGCGTTCCTCGAAGCGAAC
>Ga0068857_100003272_pt1 | contig 13458 bp, 10 predicted proteins | sample KBSCornC72_FD_66591 | JGI IMG/M metagenome (GOLD analysis project Ga0068857, IMG submission 66591) | Corn rhizosphere microbial communities from Kellogg Biological Station, Michigan, USA - KBS Corn C7-2 | ecosystem: Host-associated > Plants > Roots > Rhizosphere > Soil ...
ACGAGGCAGGTGGGCGCTGGTGACGGCCTACCTGCCTCGCGTCGGTGAGCCAGATTTTGGTGGAGCTGAGGGGGCTCGAACCCCTGACCCCAAGACTGCCAGAGCCCCAAGTAGTTGATAAACCATCGAAAGATAAGAAGCGCCGCTCGGCAAAACGCGGCAAAAAGTAGCAGCGCGCGCAACCCCCGCGCGACCCCAATGGTGTCCCGAGTAGTCGGGGTGCTGGGCGGCACGCTCCGAGAGTGGCCCGGGGCTCGAAGCTGCTGAACGTCGGACCTGCAGGTGAGCCCTCCGTCCATCGCGAATCGGCCATCACCCGTGCGCCAGGCGCTCGGCTGATCCGCACGTCTCGAGCGCAGCGGACTGGGTCTCGTGGCATAAGAGCCCAGCTCGAACTGTGCCACGCGGACCTGGTCGCAGGAGGGCAAGATTCAGTTTTATTTTTTCCTGTTGAGCATTTACACGTTGGTCGCGTGGCGTTGACTTGCCGCGCACGCCACTGAGCGCACATAGGAGAACAATTTCGATAAGGTCAACCACGTCAAGTCTCATACTAAAAGGACCATGGCCGGACGGACCCTGAGAGCCAAGCTTTCACTCGGGATTGCGCTGCTCATCATGTTGAGCGTGGGCCTCATGGCAGGCCTCGCCGTCTGGCGCAGTGCCGAGGCGCTCCGTCAGCGTGCGCTGGTCAGCAATCACACGGTCGCGCTCGCGATCTCCCACAGTGCGCAGCAGTACCTCGCCGATTCAGTCGCGATCATGCGCGAGGCCGCCGGGCGCCCCAAGCTGCACCAGGAGATCACCAGTGGAAACTGGAACGAGGCCAGGAAGGTCCTGGAGAACATTGCCAGCCATTTTCGGCAGCTGGACTACATCTTCGTGCAGGATGCTGACGGAATAATACGTGCCCGGGTGCCTCACGCTGAGACCATAGGAGAAGATTTCTCCTCCCGCGATTTTTTCCGAGGCGCCATGCAGACGCGCCAGCCGTATCTCTCGGGCGTTCACGTCTTGAAGGGCCCCGGCCGGCCAGTGGTCGCAATCGGCGTCCCGGTTGTCCAGGCCGATGGGCGCGTGGCGGCAGTATTGGTTGGGGCACTGTCCCTCGAAACGATGCGGCGGCTCGTCGCGGTCGCGGCTCATGACGACGGCCGCGCGGTCTATCTGATCGATGGCCAGGGCCAACTCGTCGCGGATTCCCGGGCCGCGGTGGAGTCCGTCCGCGACATGGGGGCCGAGCCAATGGTCCAAGAAGTCCTGTCGGGACGTGCAGGCACGATGATGTACCGTGAACCCAGCCGCGGCGAGGGGATGCTGGGCGCATACGTGCCGATCAGGCCGTTCGGCTGGGGGACGGTGGTGATTCGGCCCACGGCGGCGGCCCAGGCCCCGGCGGCACGTCTTGGTGTTGTACTGATCGGGCTCGCCATCGGTTGCACCATGGCCGCCGTCGCAGTAGGCCTAGTGTTCGCTCGCCGTCTCACGGATCCCCTTATGCGGTTGGCCGAGGCCAGTAAGAGGATCGCGGGCGGTGAGCTGTCGGCCCGAGTTTCGGTAAGCGGCGCAGCTGAAGTGACGGCGCTGGCGCGGGCGTTCAATCAGATGGGCGAGGCGGTGGCGCAGTCCTATCGCGCCCTGGCCCAGCGGGCGGCTGAAGTCGAAACGATCAACCAAAAGCTCACCCAGGAAGCCTCCGTGCGGCAACAGGCGGAGGCTACGACCCGGCATCAGGCCGAGCGCCTCTCCATCCTTCACGAGATCGACCGCGGTCTGCTCGTCGCAGACACACCAGCGGCGATCGCCGAGGCGACCCTCCGGCGGGTCCGTGACCTGCTAGGAGTCCCCCGGGTCATCGTCAACGTGTTCAATCTGGAGGCAGGCACGGCCGAATGGCTGGCGGCCGCCGGCCGGCGCCGCATCTATGTCGGTCCCGGTGTCCGGTTCCCGCTCGCGTTAATGGGTGACGTCAATGCGCTACGACGCGGCGACCCCCAGATGATTGACGTCGATGCTCTCCCTCAAAGCCCAGAAGCCGAGGCACTGCTAGCATCCGGCGTTCACATATATATGGTCGTGCCCATGATCGCGAGGGGCGAGCTAATCGGTGGATTGAGCTTTGGCGGAGCTCGGGGACAGTTTCCGCTGCCCGCGGAGCAGCTGAGCATCGCCCAGGAAGTCGCAGCCCAAATGGCGATCGCGATTGCCGACACCCGCCTCATGCAGACACTCCGCGAGAGCGAGGAACGTATCCGCTCGATCATCGAGACCTCGCTCGAAGCCGTCGTTACGATGGACGCCTCGGGTGCGATCACCGGCTGGAACCCCCAGGCGGAGCGGGTGTTCGGATGGGCACGATCAGAGGTGCTGGGCCGCAGCTTGGCGGAGACGATCGTGCCAGAACGCGATCGCGACGCGCACCGACGCGGGATTCAGCACTTTCTGGCCTCTGGGACTGGCCCGATCCTCAACAAACGGATCGAAGTGATGGCGCTCCACCGGGACGGCCAGGAGTTCCCGGTGGAACTCACGATTTCAGCCGCACACGTGGGATCCACGGTGCTCTTCAGCGGATTCGTACGAGACCTGACGGACGTTAAGCGGGCCGAGCGCCGCCAGGCGGTCCAGTTTGCGGTCGCTCGTGTATTGGCCGAGACCACGACGCTGTCGGAGAAGGTGCCGCCACTCCTCGAGGCGATCAGCACGAGCACAGACTGGGACCTCGCCGAGTTGTGGACCGTTGAGGCCGACAGCCAGGGCTTGCGGTGGGCCGGCTCTTGGCACACATCAGGACTGGAGGCTGGAGAGTTCGAGGCGATCAGCCGAGAGATGACCCTGGCACCGGGGGCAGACATGCCCGGCCGAGCGTGGGCGACCGACGAACCGGTATGGACAACGGATGCTCTGGCGGCGATGCACCCCGACCGGGCATCCGCGGCGGGTCCACTCGGGCTACGAGCCGCCCTTGGATTCCCCATCCGTGGCAGCACCGGTGTAGTCGCGCTTCTAGGGTTCTTCAGTCGAAACCAGCGATCCCGTGACCGCGACCTGGACTCCCTCATGGAGGACATCGTCAGCCGTATCGGCCACTTCATCGAACGCCAGCGGGCGCAGGAGGCCCTGGGGCAGGCCGAGACACAGATGCGTCAGCTGCAGCAACTGGAGACCGTCGGACGCTTGGCCGGCGGGGTCGCGCATGACTTCAACAACTTGCTGACGGTCATCTTGGGCCGCGGGGACATCCTCCTGAACCGACTCCAAGCCGGCAACCCGGTTCGTCGGGACATCGAGCTCATCAAGAGGACTGCTGAGCGCGCCGCGGCTCTGACAAAACAGTTGCTCGCCTTCAGCCGCAAACAGGTGCTGGCGCCCAAGGTCATAGACCTCAACACCGTCGTAGCTGGCATCACGACGATGCTCCAGCGGCTGATTGGAGAGGATATCGAGCTGGTCTTCGTGGCGGGCTCCGAGCTGGGCCGCGTTAAGGCCGACCCGGGTCAGATCGAGCAGGTGATTGCGAATCTGGTTGTCAATGCGCGGGACGCGATGCCACACGGGGGTCGCCTGACCATCGAGACTGGCAACGTGCAGCTTGGCGAGCGCTACGCCCGCCAGCACGCGGGGGTCCAGGCGGGCTCCTACGTCATGCTGGCAGTAAGCGACACGGGAACCGGCATGGACCGAGAGACCCAAGCGCGGATCTTCGAGCCATTCTTCACGACGAAAGAGCCCGGGAAAGGCACCGGCTTAGGGCTGTCAACGGTCTTCGGCATTGTGAAGCAGAGCGGTGGGAACATCTGGGTGTATAGCGAACCCGGACACGGCACAACCTTCAAGGTGTATCTGCCCCTCGTCCACGACGCTGAGGACGCCGCGGAGCCCGAACGGGTACGGCCCGCCGGTGGTACCGAGACCATTCTTATCGTAGAAGACGAAGACGACGTGCGCGCGCTAGCCTGCGAGGTTCTCGCGACCTACGGGTATGAGGTTCTTCAAGCCCGGACGCCGGCCGAGGCCTTGCTGATCGCGGAGCGACATACGGGTCCGGTTCAGCTGCTCGTGACGGACGTCGTGATGCCAGGGATGAGCGGTCGGCTCCTTGCCCAGCAGCTGGCGCCGCTACGCCCCGAAATGAAAGTCCTGTACATGTCAGGTTATACTGACGATGCCATTGTCCATCACGGGACATTGGATGCGGGCACAGCTTTCATTGAGAAGCCTTTCACGCCGGACGCCCTCGCGGCGGGCGTCCGGCGAGTACTGGACGCAGATGGCTAAACACCCGCCCGGCAACGCGCGGTCAATCCGCGAAACGCTTCCGCTGAAGACCTGGCCTGTTCTGGGGCGATATCAGGAAGTTGGATGGTGTCCCGTTTCGTAGGTTAATGACTACGCCGCGCTGTCGCTACAGCGTCCCCACAGCTACGCCGCATCTCAGGAAATTGCTCCCAGTCGCGTATCTCATCTTGCGCTCGCGGTCTGCGGTGTCGGTAAAGGACGCTGGGGCGATCCGGCTAAGCTTTCCAGAGATCGCTGCTGATCAAGGGGTCGCGACGCTAGTGGCTCGGCGTTCACGGGGACAACTTAAAAATCCGACCTGAAACGAGAGCCGGCTAGCGCCGCACTGAGGGCACGACGCGTGGGCTCGCCGGGTCCGCGGCGACGGCACCATTGTCGAGATCCGTGCCTGTGGCGGAATGCGGACCGGCGACGAGAGCTAATTAGGCGTGCAGCTCGTGATGGCCTCCTTGAGGAGGGGCACACGTTTTCGGGCAATCTCGAGTTTCAGCGTCTGAATCCCTGTAATGCTCCCGCCGGGTCGAGCGACGCTTGCCACCAAGCCTTCCGCAACCAGGTGTTGGCCCTCCTCTCTTCATGCGAATCGACTGAACGACCCTTGCTGCGTCGTGCCGATGCGCCTCGTAGTAGGCAGCTTTGCTCCGGTGTACAGGACCAGGTAGAGCCTGTTCTTGACAACGCCGCCTGCCGCCAGGCCCTGCTTCGCGAGGCCGTTCTTGGTCATGAACGCCAGGTCGCACCGAAAGCCGTCGGTAGACCCGAACCTGTGGGGACGTAGGTTGGTGGTCGCCGCCAAGGTCCAGGATTACCTTGGCTGAAGGCCGGGCTCCGTTCCGGGCGCCGGAAGCTCCGTCGCCCGATCAACTCGCGAAGCCGATCACGTTCAAGGAAGCGACCGACAAGTGGCTCGCGACCTACTCCGCTCTCGCAGGACTCCGTCAGAGCACGATCGAAGGGTACAAGGGGGTGCTGCGCCTTCAAGTGTACCCGCGCTTGGGCGCCAAGGCCTTCACGGAGGTCCGTCGTGAGGACATCCGGATGCTGGTCGCGGAACTGGTGGCGCAGGGCAAAGTCGAGGCCTGATCACGCACGTGGTCGCCCCGATCGGTGGATCGTCAGCTTTGTCGAGCGCGGCATTCCTGCGTTGCGCGTGGTTGCCGGCTTCCACGAGCCCCATGTCGGGGCGAGATACCGCCTGACGGCCGCCGACACCCTGGACAAGGTTGCTCCGAGCGCGCTAAAGGCCGCGACGCCCCTCGCGACCGAGCTCGTCTGGAGCGCCCTGGCGTCTCCGAAGAGACCCGGGCGGGCGACGCCGTGCGGCCGACGAGACCAGGCGTCTCCTCGAGGCCCACGGATTCGCGGCCTCTTGACCCCCCGATGAAGATCGACATTGACGGGGCGATCATCAATTACGCGCTCGAGGGTTCCCCGGCGAGCCCCGTCGTCACGTTCAGCCATGCCCTCGGCGCGAACGTCGCGATGTGGGACCTGCAGGCCTGCCGTCTGCGCGACCGGTACCGCGTACCGGGATACGATGTCCGCGGGCACGGCGCATTTTCAATGCCCGCTGGTCGCTGCCGCCTAACGGACCTCACGGGCGATGTGCGGCGGCTCGTTCGCGCGCTGGGAATCTTGCGCACCCATTTCGTCGGGCTGTCGCTCAGCGGAATCATTGGTCAGGCACTAGTGCTAGGGGCACCAGAGCTCGTGAAAGGCTTGGTCCTGGCCAATACCACAAGTCAGATGCCGCCCAAGGCGGCGCTGATGTGGGACGAGCGAGCCAGGATCGCCCTGAGCCACGGAGTGGGGCCGATCGCGGAGATGGCTCTTCCTCGATGGTTAACCGAGGGGCTTCGGGCCGCCGTGCCGGCAGCGGCCGAGCGCATTCGGGGCATGATGCTCACGACCGATCCGGCCGCATATGTCGCCTGCTATCGGGCCATCGAGCGATTCGATATCACCGAGCTCCTGCGACACATCACCGCACCGACACTCGTCATCGCAGGCGCCGAAGACTTGCCACGCCGGCGGCGGTGGCGGCAGACATGCACCACGGGATTGCCGGGTTTGAACTAGTTGTCCTGACTCCCGCCGCGCATCTTTCCAACATTGATCAGCTCGACGCGTTCTCAGAGGCGGTCGCCCGGTTTCTGGATCGCGCCGAGGGTTGGCCTAAGTCCGCGCCCCCAGTGGTGCAGAGTTGAGCAGACCCAGTACTTGGTCGCATGACGGGTTTGACCGTCGACCCCAAGGCATGCTAGTCACTCTTGTCCGCCGTAGGAAAGGCGCGGTGGACTGACGGTCCGCGACAAGTAGGTGACTCTACGTAGGCATATGTATCCAGTTCGCTGGACGCCCGATGACGGAGCGAGACATTCAGAGTGCGGGAAACACGAAAGGACGAACGATTGATGGAGACGGGAACGAAGAGACGGGCCGAGGCCGCCGTGGGGATGAGATCGAGCCGTCGCGACTTCTTGAAGCGAGGTGCCGTCGCGGCGGCCGTGGCGGGGTTGGGGACGACGCCGCGCCCTGTGCACGCTCAGGCTAAGGAGCTTGTTCTGGCCGGGCTGTGGCCGCTCACCGGCCCGGCCTCGCAGTGGGGTGTGCGAAACTCGCGCGGCGAGAAGATCGTCTACGACCTCGTCAACGACCGCGGCGGCATCAAGTCGCTAGGTGGGGCGAAGATCAAGTATGTGGTGCTCGACACGGAAACCAAGGTCGACGTCGCGGCCATCCGCGCGGAGTCGCTCGTGGCACAGAACGCCGTGTTCATTGCCGGCACGAGTCAGAGCGCGGCCTCGCTCGTAGTGAGCCAGGTGTGCGAGCGGCTGGGCGTGCCGTTCGTGGCTCCCGTGGACATCGAGCCGACCCTCACCGCCCGCGGCTTCAAGTATACGTTCCGGGCGTCAGTCTCCATGGAGGATGTGGCCCGGGACGTCATCGAGTTCCTCGATGCCGCCGGCAAGGATACCGGGCCCAAGGTTGGTAAGGTCGGCATTGTGTGCGAGGACTCCGTGCTGGGCGCGAGCGCGGCCAAGTCTCTCGCCAAATACAGCAGGGGCAAGGGGTGGGACGTCGTGGAGAGCATCACCTACAACGCCGCGTCGACCAAGGACTTCACGGGCATGGTGTCGAGGCTCAAGCGGAATGGCGCCGATGTGCTCATCGGCCACAACAAGGTGCAGGACTACGTGCTCCTTATCCGCACGTGCATCGAGCTCGACTACAACCCCATGGGGGTGGCTGCCGCGATGGGCGGCGCGGTGAGCAACAGCTTCCCGGACGCGCTCAAGGAGCAGTCGGACCACATCGTGGTCATACAGCCGTTCTCCCACGATCTGAAGATCCCGGGTCTTGATGACTTCCGCGCGCGCTACAAGGCGGCGCACCAAGAAGATGCGGACCTCTCGAGCGTCGCCACAGCGAGCGCGGCCGCCCTCGTGGTCCGCGCGCTGGAAAAGGCGGGGTCGACGGACCGGGCGGCCATCCGCAACGCCATGGCCGCGATGGATGTCGGGCTCGATGGCAACGTTTTCCTACCCAACGGGTGCAAGTTCGACGAGAACGGAAACAACGTGCGCTCGGTGTCGGTGGCGACACAGTACAAGGACGGCCGGCTTTACACGGTGGCGCCCAAGGCGCTCGCCACCACGAAGCCGGTGTGGCCCAAGCCCAAGTGGGCGAGGCGATAGGAGCGGTCCATTCACACGCTGATCGCGGGGGGTGTCCAGATATGACTAGAGGTGACGCAGGTCTGACGTCACTGTTCATGCAGGAGTTCGAGTGGTGCAAGGTGCGATCGGGCGAGGCTGCGGCTATCGTCACCGAGACGGGGTCGCGCCCGGAGTATCTCGACGCGAGCGTGGGCGCACTCACCGCGATGGGCGCGCGGCCCTTCCAGATCATGCTGCCCTTCCGATCCTCCGAGATGGACGGCGCGCCCGCCATCAATCGCGGCAACGCCAGCTCGACCGTGCTCAACAGCTTCCCGGAGGTTGTCGAGCTGCTGAAGCGGGTGACGCTCGTCGTCGACTTGACCATGGAGGGGCTGATCCATTCCGATCAGCGGGGCGAGATCCTGGCCAGCGGGGCCCGCCTGATCGTCATCAGGGAGCCCGCGGACGCGCTGGCGCGGCTCCTCCCGACCGCTGAGCGAACGATGAGGATCGACAAGTCGGTCGAGTTGCTCAAGAACGCATCCCAGATGACAGTGACCTCGAAGTCGGGCACCAACCTGCGCGTCGACCTGCGAGGCTCGGCGCCTAAGGGCTCGTACGGATTCTGCGCCAAGCCTGGAGTGTCGGCCAACTGGGCGACCGGCATGGCGCTGACCTATCCTGCGTCGCTCGAGGTGGATGGTGACGTGGTCCTCGCGCCAGGCGACATCGTCTATCCCTTCTACACGTACGTGCGCAGCGAGGTCACCCTGCGATTCCGTGGCGGCTTCGTGGAGACGATCGAGGGCGCGAGCCTCGACGCCGAGCTCATTCGAGACTACATGGCGCGCTGGAACGAGCGCAACGCTTATGGCATCTCCCATGTCGGCTGGGGCCTCCACGAGCGGGCGCTGTGGGACGCCATCACGTTCTATCCCCGGAACGAGGCCATGGGCGTCGATGGCCGGTCGTTCGAGGGGAACTTCCTGATCTCAACGGGGCCCAACTACGTGGCCAAGCGCCACACCGCCTGCCACTTCGACATCCCCATGCGGAACTGCAGCATATTCCTCGATGGCAAGCCCGTGGTCCTGGACGGCGCGATCGTGGAGCCCAGTATCGTCCGTCGATAGTCGATTCCTGCGGCACTTCATGGCGCCGAGAGGGTGCCATCCTCGTCCCTGATCGTCGGATCCGCAACCCAGACAGGAGATGCGCTTGTGAAATATTCCGTGTTCATGAACGTCCAAACTCCGCGCACCGGCAAGGCCATCAAGTCGTTCTACGACGAGCGGCTGGAGCAGGCAGAGGCCGTGGAACGCCTTGGGTACGAGGCGGTATTCCTTGCCGAGCACGCGTTCGTCGACCACGGCAAGCCCTCGCCGGCGGTGATCTTGTCCAACATCGCCGCCCGCACGAGGCGGATCCGCCTCGGCATGGCAGTGAGCGTGCTTCCTTGGCACAATCCGATCGAAGTCGCGCAGGACTACGCGACGGTGGACGTGCTCTCGGGCGGCCGCCTGGACTTCGGGGTGGGGCGAGGGCTCTTCAAGTGCGAGTTTGACGGCTATGGCGTGCCCTGGGAGGAAGCGCAGGGGCGGTTCGACGAGAGCCTCGACATCATTCTGAAGGCGTGGACCGGCCGACCGTTCTCGTACGACGGAAAATTCTTTAAGTTCCCCGAGATCGAGGTGAGCCCGCGGCCGCTCCAGCAAGCGCATCCCCCGCTGTGGCAGCCGTGTCTGAGCCCGGGGAGCATGGAGAAGGCGCTGCGGCGGCGGATCATTCCCATTCTCGGCGCGTCGTTGAGCCCTCTTCCTGACATCAAGAAGAAGTTCGATCAGTTCAACGGCATCATCACTGATCTCGGTCAAGCCGACGTGCTTCGGGTGGGTCATCCCTACGTGTATGTGGGAGATACGGTCAAGCAGGCGCGGGAGGAGGCGCGCGTCGCGGTCCAGTGGTACCTCGAGGACTTCGCGAAGATGTTCACGCTTCGGCCCGGCGAGACGTGGCCTGACCAGTACAAGTTCTACGAGCCGTGGGCCAAGTACATCAAGTCGCTCGACGCCGACCACGTGCTCGAGAACGACCTCATGTGGGTGGGTGACGTCGACTTCGTTGCCCAGCGTATGCGGTGGCTGCGCGACGAGTGCAAGGTGAACTACGCGCTGATGAACATGGGGTTCGGTGGGCTTGACCACACGCTCGTCATGAAATCGATGGAGATGTTCGTCAAGAAAGTCATGCCGGCGGTCGGCTGAGCGCAAGAGCCGGCAGTCATGCATCCCCTCGACATCGTCCAGGCCCTGCTCTACGGGGTTGTGTACGGGTCCATCTACGCGCTGGCCGCATCCGGGTTCGCCCTCACCCTGGGCGTGATGCAGATCGTCAACTTCGCCCACGGCCACTTCATAGTCGTGGCCGGGTTCCTGAGCCTCCTTCTGTTCCGTTTGTGGGCGGTCGACCCATTCGTATCGATCGCGGCTACCGTGCCCCTCGCCTTCGTGCTGGGCGCAGCCATCTACAGCCTGGTGCTCAAACACGTCGTGATGGAGAGCCACCACACGCAAATCATCGTAACGCTCGGCATCGGGCTCATCATCGAGAACTTGCTGCTCCTGGCATTCGGCGGCGACCTTCGGCTAGCGAGCACGTGGTACACCTCGCGCACCCTCCGCTTAAGCGGGCTCGCTCTCAGCGTGCCGAAGATCGTGGCCGCCGTGCTCGCGGTCGCCACCGTCGCGCTACTGTGGGCGATGCTCCGCTACACGAAGCTGGGCAAGGCCATCCGCGCCTCCACCGACAACTGGCAGGCGGCAACACTCATGGGCATCGACGTGCGGCGCGTGCGGCTCTACGCGTTCGGACTGAGTGCCGTGACGGCGGCCGTGGCGGGGTCCTCGCTGCCGACGTTCTATCTCCTGAGCCCCTTCTCCGGGATCGAGTTCCTCCTGAAGGCGTTCGCCATCGTGGTCATCGGCGGCGTGGAGGACGTGCGGGGCGTTATCGTCGGCGGGCTGCTCCTTGGTCTCCTCGAGGCGGCGGCTGGGATGCTGTTCAGCGCGGCCCTCGGGGCCGCGTTCACCTTCGCGGTCGTCCTCGTCTTCCTGGCCTGGCGCCCGTCTGGGCTGCTGGGCCACGCCTGATGTTCCAGGTGCGCCGATTGCCGAACGCCGGGACGGCAGTCCTCACCGCCACGTTAGTGGTGGTCATGCTCGCGCTCCCGGCGCTCCTCAACTCATACTACCTGACTCTCGCCGTCTCCGCGGGATTGTGGGCATACCTTAGTCTCTGCTGGAACCTGTCCGGCGGTTACGCCGGCCTCTTCAGCTTCGGGCACACCGCGTTCTTCGCCGCCGGCGCCTACACGTCCACGCTCCTATATACCGAGCTAGCAGTCTCCCCCTGGCTGGGGATGTTTGCAGGTGCGGGGATGGGTGCCCTCCTCGCGCTCATCATCGCCGTCCTCGCGGTGCGTTATCGCATCCGGGGGATGTACTTCTCGCTCGCCACGGTCGCGGTCGTCGAGATCCTCCGCCCCGTCCTGGACACGTGGAGCTCCGTCGGTGGCTCCACAGGCATCCTGCTCCCGCTGCTCAACTCGCCGGGCAACATGTTGTTCACACAACGGGCTTACTACTACTACGTGATCGTCGGGCTGGTCGCCGTCGCCATACTCGTGACGTGGATGATCGCGCGAAGCCGACTCGGCTACTACGCCATCGCGATCCGCGAGGACGAGACGGCGGCTGAGGTCAGCGGCGTGCCCTCGGCCCGTGTCAAGCGGCAGATGCTCGCCATCAGCGCGGCGCTCACCGCCATCGGCGGCACGTTCTATGCGCAGTTCTACCTGTTCATCCAGCCTGAGATCGTGCTGGGCTGGGATCCGCAGATGCAGATGATCCTCGGGACGATGGTCGGGGGCCCCGGCACCGTGGCCGGCCCCGTTGTCGGGTCGCTCGCCTTCTCGATACTCACCGAGGTGTTGCAGCTGCTCCCGATCGGGTGGAGCCCGGAGATCGCGGCCATCGTCATGCGTCTCATCTGGGGCGTAGTCCTCGTCGCCGTTATGCTGTACCTGCCAGGCGGGTTACTCGGCATGAGCATCCACGCGCGCAAACGGGCCCCGGTGGCGAGAGCATGACGGCTCTACGCATCGAGGACCTGCGGAAGCGATTCAAGGGCGTGGAGGCGCTCCGCGGCGTCTCATTCGAAGTTGCAGACGGCGAGGTGGTCGGGATCGTTGGCGCAAATGGGGCGGGCAAGACGACGCTGTTCAACACGCTCAGCGGCATCATCCGCCCGGACACTGGTTCCATCCGTCTGCATGGCCAAGAGATCTCGGGCCTGGCGCCGCACATGATCTGCAAGCTGGGCATTGGCCGCGCCTTCCAGATCACGCGACCCTTCCTAAACCTCACGTGCCTGGAAAACGTTACGATCGGCGCCCTGAATCGAGAGCCCAGGGCGGCCCGGGCACGCGAGCGCGCCATGACGGTCCTCGCCCAGGTTGGACTTGGCGACAAGGCCGAGATGCTGGGCCGGGATCTCTCCGTAAGCTGGCGGAAGCGGCTCGAGCTTGCGCGCGCCCTCGCGAGCGGCCCGAAGGTCCTGCTTCTCGACGAGGTCCTCGCCGGATTGAACGAGCTCGAGATCAACGAGATGGTGCGGCTGCTGCCGACGCTTACCAATGACATGACGGTCCTCATCATCGAGCATGTGATCCAGGCGGTGCTGCAGCTGTGCAGCCGGGCGGTGTTCATGCAGGCGGGAGCGGTGCTGGTGGGCGGCGCGCCGAGCGAGGTGATGAACGACCCGATGGTTATCGATTCGTACCTCGGGGCGGAGCGCGAATGCTAGACATCACCAGCGTGAGCGCAGGGTATGGCGACATCCAGATTCTCCGCGATGTATCTCTCGGGGTCGAGGCGGGCGCCATCGTTGCGCTCCTCGGCCACAACGGCGCGGGGAAGACCACGCTCGTGAATACGATCTCCGGGCTGAACCCGTGCACACAGGGCGAAATCAAGCTGGAGGGGTGTCCGATCCAGAATCTCTATCCTTCGAGGATCGTCGAGCGAGGCGTGATCCAGGTGCCTGAGGGCCGGAAGATCTTCGACAGGATGTCGGTCCTGGAGAACCTTGAGATGGGCGCGTACCTGAGCGTGTCGCGAGCGGCCCGGGCGGAGACGCTGGAGGAGGTCTACCGTCTCTTCCCCGTCTTACGCGAGCGGAGTCGGCAGGTGGCGGGGTCACTCAGCGGCGGGGAGCAGCAGATGCTTGCCATTGGGCGGGGCCTCATGGCGAAGCCGCGGGTGCTCATACTGGATGAGCCATCACTCGGCCTCGCGCCCAAGCTCGTGCACCGCGTGCTGGAGGCAGTGGTCGCGGTGAACCAAGTAGGCGTTACCGTTCTGCTTGTCGAGCAGAGCGTGGAAGCGGCGGTGCGGATCTCGTCGCGGGCGTACGTCCTACACAACGGGCGAATCACGTT